>OGMF01000369.1_pt1 | contig 52422 bp, 54 predicted proteins | sample 1572921 | NCBI WGS metagenome assembly OGMF01 (sample SAMEA2581919, study PRJEB24529) | metagenome | biome: Human gut stool | place: China | collected 2011 | reverse complement strand
AAAATCCTAGATTTTTCTAGGATTTTTGGTTATAAATTTTAATTAATTATTTATCCCCGTTATTGATTGCCGCTTGAGCTGCAGATAACCTTGCAATAGGAACACGATAAGGACTACAACTTACATAAGTTAAACCTACCTTATAGAAGAATTCAACACTTGAAGGTTCACCACCATGTTCACCACAAATACCAAGTTTGATATTTGGTCTTGTTTGTTTTCCTTTTTCTACAGCCATTTTAACAAGTTGTCCTACTCCTTCTTGATCTAATTTAGCAAATGGATCTTGTTCGTATATTTTATTTTGATAATATGAATCTAAGAACTTACCTGCATCATCTCTAGAAAAACCAAATGTCATTTGTGTTAAATCATTTGTACCAAATGAGAAGAATTCAGCTTCTTCAGCAATTTTATCTGCAGTAAGAGCAGCACGAGGAACTTCAATCATTGTTCCAATATGATATTCTATATCAGAATTTTTTTCTTTTTTAACTTGTTCAGCTACTTCCACAACAATATCTTTAACGAATTTTAATTCTTTTTTATCTCCAACAAGTGGAATCATTATTTCAGGAACAATATCATATTTATCCTCTTCTTTTACTTCAATTGCTGCTTCCATTAATGCACGAGTTTGCATTTTTGCAATTTCAGGATAAGTTACAGCTAAACGACATCCACGATGTCCCATCATTGGGTTAAATTCATGTAATGCGTTACATTTTTCTTTTAAATGTTCAACTGTTACATTCATTTCTTTAGCTAGTTCTTTTATATCTTCTTCTAAAGTTGGTAAAAATTCATGTAGAGGTGGATCTAAATATCTAACTGTCATTGGAAGTCCTTTTAATTCTTTATACATTGCTTTAAAATCACCTTTTTGGAATGGTATAAGTTCATTTAATGCCTTTTCTCTATCTTCAACTGTATCAGATAAAATCATTTTTCTAATTTTAGGAATACGATCTTTTTCAAAGAACATATGCTCAGTACGACAAAGTCCAATACCTTCTGCTCCAAGTTCAATAGCTTTTTTAGTATCTTTAGGATTATCAGCATTTGTTCTAACACCTAAAGTTCTATAACTATCAGCCCAACTCATTAATCTTCCAAAATCACCTGAAATGCTAGCTGGAGCAGTTTTAATATCGCCTTTATAAATATTACCAGTTGAACCATCTAATGAAATATAATCTCCTTCTTTAAATGTTTCACCATTTAATGTAAAATATTTTTCATGTTCGTTAATATTTATATCACCACAACCAGATACACAACAAGTTCCCATACCACGAGCAACTACGGCAGCATGTGATGTCATTCCTCCACGAACTGTTAATACACCTTGTGCTGCTGCCATACCTTCAATATCTTCAGGAGTTGTCTCAAGTCTAACAAGGATAACTCTTTCACCAAGTCCACCAACACCATGTTTTTTAGCATCATTTGCAGTAAAATAAATCTTACCTGCTGCTGCACCAGGACTTGCAGGAAGAGCACTACCTACTTTATAACCATTTTTTAAAGCAGTAGAATCAAAAGTTGGATGTAATAATTGATCTAGACTTTTAGCATCAATTCTTAAAACAGCTTCTTCTTTTGTTATTTTTCCTTCATCTACTAAATCACAAGCAATCTTAATCGCAGCATGTGCTGTTCTTTTACCATTTCTTGTTTGTAAAAAATATAATTTTCCTTCTTCAATAGTAAATTCCATATCTTGCATATCACAATAATGATCTTCTAATTTATTTGCTATTTCCATAAATTCTTTATAACATTCAGGCAAATCTTCTTGAAGTTTACTAATTGGTTGAGGAGTTCTAACGCCTGCTACTACATCTTCGCCTTGAGCGTTAATTAAATATTCACCATAAATACCTTTTTCACCAGTTGATGGATTTCTTGTAAAAGCAACACCAGTTCCACTTGTTTCACCTTTATTACCAAATACCATAGATTGAACATTAACTGCAGTACCCCAGTCACCTGGTATATCATTCATACGACGATATACAATAGCTCTTGGATTATCCCAACTTCTAAATACAGCTTTAACTGCTCCCATTAATTGTTCAATTGGATCTTGTGGAAATTCTTCTCCATTCATTGAAGCTTTATAAACTTCTTTAAATCTTTTAACAAGCTCTTTTAAATCATCAACAGTAAGTTCAGTATCATATTTAATACCACGACTTTCTTTTAATTCATCTATAATTTTTTCAAAATATGATTTTGGAACTTCCATAACAACATCTGAATACATTTGAATAAATCTACGATAACTATCATATGCAAATCTTGGATTATTAGTTTTTTTAGCAAATCCTTCAACTGCAATATCATTTAATCCTAAATTTAAGATAGTATCCATCATACCAGGCATACTAGCACGAGCACCACTTCGAACAGACACTAAAAGTGGATCTGTATTATCACCAAACTTTTTACCTTGAAGTTCTTCTAAATCTTTTAAATTAGAAAGTATCTCATCTTCAATTTCCTTACTTATTTTTTTACCATTTTCATAATAAGAAGTACAAGCTTCAGTAGTAATAGTAAATCCTTGTGGAATAGGAAGTCCTAAATTAGTCATTTCTGCTAAATTAGCACCTTTACCTCCAAGTAAATTACGCATAGAAGCATTTCCCTCTTTAAACTTGTAGACATATTTCATATAATCACTCTCCTATTTTTACCTACAGAAATATTGTATCAAATAAATACAATTAATTCTATAAAAATAGTAAAAAAGTAAAAAAAATTACCTGTTTTAAACTAATGTTAATCATTTATATTTTTACCAACCTCATTAAAAATAAACTTAACTATTTTATCTATTGTTTTTTCTAATTTTAAAGAAACACTGTAAACATCACTTGTAAGTTTTGTTGTATAATCCTTATTTTCATTAATAACATAATTATTTATATCAACATTTTTTCCTTCTTTTATATCATTTTCAAATTTTTTTATTTGTTCTTCCGTTAAAATACTATTATCTCTTAATTTCTTTTCATAATAACCTGTTTTACCTGCAAATAAAATAACTAAAAAACATATAATAAAACATAATAATATAAATTTAAAAATACTTTCTTTTTTCATTTTAAATCACTTTCTAAAGCCTTAGCAAATGCTTTTATTGAATTATATACTTCTTGATATGTATTATCTTGTCCCCCTACTTCAATTATAAAATTATGACTATCTAAATATTGATAATATGTTATATCATTTCTTTTATAAATATTCCTCATTAATCCTTTATAATTATCATTTAAATAATTATTTAACTTTGTTACTACTTCTAAATTTTTATTAGAATTACTATGTTTCATGCCTAATAAAAACATCATTTTAGCATAAGTTTTATTATTTATTGTAACTGTAGATAAACTTTTATCAATACCATCTCTATGTAAATCAATAAAATATATTATTGAAGGATATTTTTCTTTTATCTCTTTACAATACTTATTTGAAATATCATAACTATAATGATAAGGTAACCCTTGTTTTTTTATTTCTTTTATAACAGGACGTTCTTCTACTAAAGCATTTATTCCTAAATTATTTAACTCATCTTTTAACATATAACTAGCAAGTTTAACTGTAGGAGTTGTATTATATAATTCAAATCCTTTATTACTATAACTTTCTTCATCATGAGTATTATAAATATATACTTTATAATCATCTTTTTTTACTAAATTAACAAAAGAAAAATTATTATTATTTTCTATAGGTTTATCTAAAAATTTTGTTTCCTTAACCATATTATTAACAATATTTTTAGATATTTCTTTTAACATATTATTATATTTTATACTACTTATTTGTTCTTCATTATATATAAGATAGTTAATTAAACTTGTATTTAATATTTTACTTCCTGTTATATAAAAACTAATTAAAAAAAATAAACAAAATAATATAAATTTAAACTTTTTCATAAAAATTCCCTTTCTAAAAAAAATTATATTATTAAATTAAATATTATTTTGTCATATTTTATATATTTATTTCATGAATTGTATTATTTATTCCTGTTGATATTAAATTACTTAATTTATCTATTACAAAATCCACTTCCTTAGGAGTTACCATTAAATTATTACCAATTGGAGTTAAAACATCAAAAATTAAACTTCTTTTTTCATTATTTGTTAAATTACCTAATTTACCAAAAAAATATGTTTTTTCATTACTTGTAAGATTTAAATCTTTTTCTTTTAAATAATTTTGCATTGAAGAAGGTATTAACTTATTAATTGGATTATTTATGTTTTTTATATTATAACTAAAGTGTTTTTCCATATAATTAATTGTATCACTAACTATTGTAACAGCATCTACTACCATTGGTACCCCAATTGCAATAACAGGTATATTTAATGTTTCATAACTTATTTCTTTTCTTTCATTACCTATTCCACTACCAGGATTTATTCCTGCATTTGTTATTTGAATTGTTTTACAAACTCTATCAATTGAATCACTTGCTAAAGCATCTATTACAAATAATAAATCTGGTTTTTCAAGTTTTATTATGCTAGAAACCATATCACTTGTTTCAATACCAGTTGTTGCTTTAACGCCTGGAGCAAATGCTTCGGTTATTTTATAACCTTTTTCTAAACTTTTATAATAATCATAAATATGTTTTGTAACAATTATATTTTCTATTACTCTAGGTCCAAGTGAATCAGGAGTTGATTTAATATTACCAAGACCTATAATTAATGAAGTATAATCTTTTTTTAAAGATGTTTTACTAATTATTTTATGTAATTCTTTTATAAGAATATTTAAAACTTTATTATAATTATCTTTATCTGTTATATCTTCAAAGAAAATTGTTGTATAAATTCCTTTTTTCTTTCCTATTAATTTAGCGCTTTCTTTATCTAAAGTAATATTACTTACTTTAATATTATCTTTTTCATATATATTTTCTATAATATTTGTTTTAACATTAGGTATTATGTCTGTTACTAAATCTGTTCTTATATTTAATGATTTTAAGTCTTTTTCTTCCATAAAAATTCCCTTTCTTAATTTTTTTTATAAAATCGTAATAAAATGTTTGCTTTTTTATGATTTTTTTGTTAGAATTATATTGTCTAAATGTGTGAAAAGAGGTGAAAACATGCCAAATATTAAAAGTGCTAAAAAAAGAGTAAAAACTGATGCTAAAAAGAAAGTAGCAAATAAAAATAATGCATCAAGTATGAGAACTGCGATTAAAAAAGTAAAAGCAGAAATTAAAAATGAAAACAAAGAATTAGCAACAGCAAAATTTAATGAAGCAAATAAAAAAATAGATAAAGCTGTTAAAGCTGGAGTTATCAAGAAAAATACTGCTGCTAGAAATAAATCTAAATTAATGAAAGCAATTAATAATATTAAATAATTAATTGTTTTTTTTATTTAAAAAACCACCTAATTTTATTTTTTACTAAAAATTAAGTTTTATACAAGACATATATTGTTTTTTTTGTTAAAATATAATTAATGAAAGGATATGTTTTTTATGAAAAAATTTATAAACTTTATTTTAGTTATTTTTTTTATTTTTCTTATATTATTAGCATATGATAATAAAGATAAAATCTATATATTTTATAGAGATAATATTTTAAAAGTAAAAGATAATATCATTATCGAAAGAAACGCTTATTTTAAAGATAATGATTATTTATATGTTCAAAATACTAATAATTTTATTAGTAAAAATTATAATGATACTTTAAATATTATTTATTCTATAATTAACAGTGGTGTTTCATCTTTTACTTTTTATTGCGATATTAATTATAATTCATGTATACAAGATGTAGAAAGTATATTAGATAATGAATATATATTATCTACAATTAATAATTATGTACACCCTTATAATAGTTTTGATGTTATTAACACAAAATATGATAAATATGGAAAAATAACTTTAAGTATTAAAAAAACTTATAATGAAGAACAAATAAAATTAATTGAAGATAAAGTTAATGAAATTATAAATAATAATATTAATTCTTCAATGAATGATATAGAAAAAATTAAAGTAATTCATGATTATATTATTAATAATGCTAATTATGATACATCTTTAGAAAAGCTAAAATATAGTAAAGCAGATGATGTTTTATTATATAGAAGAGGTATTTGTAGTAGTTATACAGATGCAATGAGTATCTTTTTAAATCGATTTAATATTAATAATTATAAAATAGCAAGTGAAGAACATATATGGAATTTAGTTTATTTAAATAATAATTGGTTACATTTAGATTTAACTTGGGATGATCCTGTTAATGAAAATGGTAAAGATATTTTAGATTATAATTATTATTTAATAACTACAAAGAAATTAAAAGAAATTGATAATAGTAAAAGTCATAGATTTAATAAAGATTTTTATTTAGAACTAAAAGAAAGCTAAAATTTAGCTTTCTTTCTTTATATAATTATCATAAAATTCATTGTCATTAAAATAATTTATACCAATTGCACTTTTTACTTCATTTAATGTTTTATTTGTAACTTCAATTGCTTTTTCAGTATCTTTTAAAAGCATTTGATATACTTCTTCTTTATGTTCTTCATAATACTTTCTTCTTTCACGAATTGGGGTAAGAAGTTCTTGCATAATGTTATTTAAGAATTTTTTAATTAAAACATCCCCTACACCGCCTCTTTCATAATGGGCTTTAAGTTCATCAAGATTTTTATATTCAGGAAGATATTTTTCAAAATCTTCATCACAACAAAAAGCATCTAAATATTTAAAAACAGTATTATTAGTAACATCCCCTGGATCATCTACTCTTATATGGTTAGGATCTGTATACATACTCATTATCTTTTTTCTAACCTCTTCTTCACTATCTTTTAAATAAATACAATTACCTAAAGATTTACCCATTTTAGCATTACCATCAGTTCCAGGTATTCGTGCACAAGCTGAATTATCCGGAAGTACCGCTTTAGGTAGAACTAAAGTATCTGTTTTATAAATTCTATTAAACGTTTCTACAATTTCTCTTGTTTGTTCTATCATTGGAAGTTGATCTTCTCCAACAGGTATAGTAGTAGCTTTAAATGCTGTAATATCAGCTGCTTGACTAATTGGATAATTTACAAATCCTACAGGTAAACTTCTTGAAAAACCCCTTAATACAATTTCTTGCTTAACTGTAGGGTTTCTTTCAAGTCTTGCTTGAGTAACTAAATTAGAATATAAAATTGGAAGTTCAAGTAAAGCTGGTATTTGTGATTGAAGAACAAATGTAACCTTAGATGGATCTATCCCTACAGATAAATTATCTATAACTACTTCTAAAATATTATCTCTAATTTTTTTAGGATTATCAAAATTATCTGTTAAAGCTTGTAAATCTGCGATTAATATATATATATCATATTTATTAGTGTTTTGAAGTTCAACTCTTTTTTTAAGAGCACCAGCATAATGACCTATATGAAGTGATCCGGTTGGTCTTTCTCCTGTTAATATAACTTCTTTCATAAAAACATCTCCTATTCATAATTATATTTTATAAAAAAAAGATAATAATTTCAAGTAATTATGTAAATTACTTTATTATTATCTAATTATCTATTTTATTATTTATTCATTTGTTATGACAAAACGGGAAGAATAATGAGGTTGAGCTGTAGTCCCCGGTCCATAATCATAAAAACTAAATATTCCACTTCCTGAATTACCATAATTGCCTCCTCGAACAAACCATGGATAACTAGTACTAGGGACTATATTATAATTATCATACCAACCTGCTGTTTCTGCTAAGGCGTGACCTTGATATGAAGTTGTTGTATAATTATTATAATATTTGCTATCTGGTAAATTATTAAAACCTGACCCACTTATGGTTTTATTATATACTCCCATAACAAATTCTGCTGCCCCACCACTCATATCGTATATTCCATATATATTCTTTGTTGTTGAAGCATCTTTTCCAAGATCTGTATCATATGTTCCATTATTTTTATCAAGAGTAGTTTTGGCAGGGGAACCATATCCTGTTATAAAACTACTATTGTTATTTATCCCTATTTCAGTACACGTTGTACTAGTAGTACATCTTCCGTAAATGCTATGCGTTAGATAGGCTACTGCTCCCCATTCATTATTTTTACTCATATGCGTATCTACTTCAGCACTTACAAATCCAAAACTATTTCCTGTTTGTTCCATACTTCTACTTGCAAAGAAGAAACTGCTTACTTTTTGACTTCTTAATGACGTTACATTTGGTTTTACTACTATATTACTTACATTACATGTTTCATTGGTACATGCACTTGCAAGTGTTCCTCCTATTTCAAACTTACCATACCAAAATCCACTTAATTCTTTATCTCCGAATGTAAAGGCATCTATTGCTGGTTCATTTTGTTTTACAAAAGATACATCTATTGCACCAGGATTATCTTTTGTTCCTCTATTATAATTACTTGGTAGACTCGCATTAAACCTTGGTATCCACACCCACATTGTTGTTATATCATCCATACTTATTGTTGTTCCTACACTTGCATTTTTATATGTTTCTAATTTATCACTTGTTACAGTAACGGCATTAGCCCACATTCCTTTATTTTCTCCACTTGATTCATAGCTATACCATTTATTTGATGTTATTCCTTTTCTTTCTTCAAGTGGTTCTCCTGCAGGGAATGTTTGAATATTTTTTAAAAATTTAGCATATATTATTTTTTCATCATTATCTGTAATAGCCCCATCTCCATCTACATCTGCGGCTAATTTTTCTAATTGCGTAAAGCCATCATAATTTGATAAATATCCACTAATCTTTCCAACATCTGCAACGTTTATCTTTCCATCCCCGTTTAGATCCCCTAATTTATATGTTTCTACTGAATAAAAATTATTTACATCTGCTTTTTTTATAGTTGATCTAAAATAATATACTGGTATCATGTTTGATGCAAGAATTGGTTTATTTGCACCACTTGTATCCACACTTTCTATTGTATTTACATTTATTTTAAATTTATATGTTTTTTGTTCTAATGATACATTTGTACCTGTTTCTGTTTCTACTACTTTTGTATATTTACTCATATCTACATTTTCTTTTAACCATATTCTTATTCTATATGTATGTGTTTGTTCTTGTTCGTTATGTATAAAATTATTTGCATATATTATTTTTGAATCTTTTATTTTTTTATTTTCTTCTAATAAACTTATTATCGTAGGACTTATTAATTCATTATCATTTCCATCTGTTAAATACATTTTTATATCATTGTCTTCAAAACTATTTTCTATATCTATTTTTGATAATGATACTATATATTTTATATTCATATTTTCTTTTAATTTACTTAATACTTTAAATTCAAAATAATTATTTTTCTTTCCTTTTGTATCACTTATTGGATTCATATTTGTTATAGATATTTTATCTTCACTTTCTTTATATGTAAATGATATTACATCACTTGATACAATATGTTGTTTTTGTCCTTCTAATTTTATTTTATAAAATGAATATGTTGTTCCTGTTACTATTAATATTATTCCTATTATAAATATTATTAATATTAATTTATGTTGTTTTAATTTATTTATCATTTTATCAACTCCCTTATTTTATTAACTATTAACTTTATAAGGTTATTATATAATATACCCCCCCCCAAGTCAATAATTTTTATTTGACTTTTTAACATTTATTTTTTATTATTATTTTAGGTGGTAATATGTATTTAATTTATAAAAATAATAAACTTAAAATATATGAATATAAAACATTTTTTAAAAAATTATTTGGTTTAATGAATAAAAAAAATATAAGTTATGGTATTAGAATAAATAATTGTAATTCAATACATACTTTCTTTATGAAAGAAAATATTGATATATGTATTACTGATAAAGATAATAATATTATTTATTTAAAAGAAAATTTAAGTAAAAATAAAGTTATTTTACCAATTAAAAAAGGAAAATATGTATATGAATTTCCTATTAATACAATTAGTAAATATAATTTAAAATTAAATGATAAAATAAAAGTAACAGAATAATTATATTTCTGTTACTACAGTTATTATCATTGGAATACTTCCTGTTTCTTCTTCAAAATAATCTCCTAATTTTTCTCTTATGAGATTTTTTATTTTGTTAAAATCAACTTTTTGTCCTTCAAAAGCATTACTTTCAATTATATCTTTACATATTTCTTGACTTTTTTCTACCATATCAAGATTATCTTTGACATATATAAATCCTCTTGTTAATATTTCAGGATTAGCAAGTATTTTTTTTGTTTTTCGATCAAGTGTGGCACTTACAATTACTATACCATTTTTACTTAATAATTCTCTATCTTTTAAAACAAGATTACCTATATCATCTGAATTACTTCCATCAATTAATATTTCATCTGTAGGTATTTTTTCTTTATCTTCAGTTAATTTACCATCAACAAATGTTGCTACTTCTCCATTAAGTTTTAAAATAATATTTTCATCATTCATTCCTACTTCACTTGCAACATTAGCATTCATATACATATATCTATATTCTCCTTTAATAGGAAAATAATATTTTGGATTCATTAAATTTAACATTAACATTAAATCTTCTTTTGAAGCATGATGAGTTAAATGTTCTTTTGATGTAAAACTTATTACTTCAACATTTTCTCTTGATAAATCATCAACAATTTTAGAATGTTTCTTTTCACATCCAGGATAAACTGGTTCTGATATTAAAACAGTATCTGTATCTTTAAATTTTAAATATTTATCATAACCACTTTCTATTTTTTCTAAACTTCCAAATGGTTTTTCTTTATCATCACTAGTTAGAATAACAACATCTTTATCATTTATATTAGATAAATCTCCAATTCTTGATGTATCAATATTTAAATATTTAAGTTCAACAGCTTTTTCTACTACATCATTAAGTTTTTTCCCCATTAAAACAACTTTTCTTCTTGTTCTACTAATTTGATCAAATATTTCTTGAATACGATATAAATGTTCAGGAAAAACACTTATTATAATACGATTATCTGTTTTATTTAATGTATCCCAAACTATTTTAGAAATACGATGTTTAGGACTTGTATGCCCTTCTCTATAAGCAAACATCGACTCAGACATTAAACATAATACTCCTTGTTTTCCTACATAAGCAAGTTTACCTATATCTGTTTTATAACTTCCAAGCATTGTTGAATCAAATACAAAATCTGTTGCATAACATATTGCACCATCATTTGTATATAAAACATACATAACTGTTTCAGGCATTGAATGTGTAACACTAATTGGAAATATTGTATATCCATCTACATCTATTTTAGCATGTGGTCTTATTTCTTTTAAAATATTTGCTTTAACTTCAACTTTTTCCTTTTGTAATTCTTCTTTAATAAGATTCATTGTAAATTTTGTAGCATATACATTTACATCAGGTAATTCTTTTAATATATCAACAAGTGCCCCATAGTTACCATCATGACCGTGTGAAATAAAAATTCCTTTTATTCTTTTTTTATTATTAATTAAATAATCAAACTTTGGAATAATATAATCTACTCCAAGCATACCCATTGTTGGATATTTTAACCCCGCATCAAAAACAAATATATTATCATCTACTTCTACAATATACATGTTTTTACCATTTTCATTTAGTCCCCCAAGACTAAATATTTTAATTTTACTCATATTTTCTCCTTTCTTATAGTTTCATATATAAGTTAAAGCACTAATTAATTATACCACAATTTTTTAATAATTTAAATAATTTTTTAAATCTTTATTATCTCTTATTCTTTCAAAAGCTTTTTTCTCTATTTGCTTTATTCTTTGTCTTGTTAAACCAAAAACATTTGCTATTTCTTCAAGTTTTTTAGGATTTTCATTATTAAAGCCATATCTTAAAAAAATTATTTCTTTTTGTCTAGATGGTAATTCATTTAAGGCATTACTTATTATCTTCTTAAGTTCTTCTTGTTCTATTTTTTCTTCCATATTAATAGATTCATCTTTAATAAAAGCTCCAAGTACATCACTATTATTCATTGTAGCATTTATAATAGTTTCATCTAAAGAATATACCCTTTCAATCTTTTCTTCAACATTTTTACTTTTTTGATATTCATAATAATAAGGTCTTCTTATCATTCTATCATTAGTATATATTTCTGTAACAATAAATAATTTAATATAATAACTAGCAAATGTAGAAAACTTATAGCCTTTTTTATAATCAAATCTTTCTATAGCCTTAATTAATCCTATATTACCCGCTTCAACTAAATCAATTGGTGTTAAACTTTCTAAAGGTTGTTTAAAATAATCTTTAGCAATAGATAGAACTAATTTTAAATTACATTCAATTAATTTTTTCCTATTTTTTGAATTCATATTTTCAAATAAATATTTTTCTTCTTCATAAGATAATACTTTAATATTTTTAATATCATTCATATATAAGCTGAAACTATCACTATCTTCCATAACAAAAAACCACCTTAATTAATAATTTAAATAATCTTTTAAATCTTTATTATCTCTTATTTTTTTAAACGCTTTAACTAAAGCTTTTCTAGTACCTTCCCTAGATATACCAATAAGTTTTCCAACTTCTTCTAAATTCTTAAATTCATTATTATCAAAACCATATCTTAAAAGAAGCACCTGCTTTTGTCTAGGTGTTAATGTATTTAAAATATCATTAATAATTTCTTTAAGTTCAAAATAACTAATATCTTCATATATATCACATGAATCATCTTTAATAAAATACATTAATGGTTTAGAATCTTCTGTTAAAAGATTAGTAATATCTTCTTCTAAAGATAAAATGTTATCAACATTTTCTTTATTCTTAGTTAGTTTTTCTTCATAATAATAAGGTCTTCTTATCATTCTATCAGCATTATAGATTTCTTTTATTATTTCTTTTTTTATACAATAACTAGCATAAGTAGAAAATCTATAACCTTTTTTATAATCAAATTTTTCTATGGCTTCAATTAAACCTATATTACCTGCTTCAATTAAATCCATAGGAGTTAAACTTTCATAAGATCTATTAAAAAATCTTTTTGCTACAAAAACAACTAATTTTAAATTACATTCAATTAATTTTTTCCTATTTTTAGAATTTATATTTTTAAATAAATATTGTTGTTCTTCATAGGATAACACCTTTATATCTTTAATAAGATTAAAGTAATAAGTTAAATCTTTATCTTGTTCTATATTCATAAACCTTACCCCTTATTTAAATTATAACAAAAAAAACTTATTTATTAAACAAGTTTTTATCGGTTTTATTCTTCTGTTTCTTTAACAACTTTTTTTCCTTTATAGTATCCACATTCTTTACAAACTCTATGTGATTTTACTATAGCACCACAATTAGGACATTTAGTTGTTTGTTTAGCTGTTAATGCCATGTGTGCTCTTCTTGTTCTTTGACTAGTTTTTGAAACATGTCTTGCAGGAACTGCCATAATATCACCTCAAACCTTTCTCACTTAATAAACTTGACAATTTGTCAACTGCTTTTTAAATTATACATTATATTTTCATAAATTTCAATAATTTTTAGTATTTTTCTCTTAATTGTGTTAAAAAATCCTTTGATTTTAAATATATTCCTGTATATCTATCATAATAGTTTTCTAAAAATCTATTAATTTCATTTTTATTTTTAGGTAAAATATTTAATTCTTTTATCTTAGATATATCAACATAATTAAACATACGAAGGAGTTTAACTGTTTTTTCATCTACGATGTATTCATTTTTATAACAATTAACACATAAATAACCACCTGAAAAGCTACTTACAGTAACTATTTTTTTATTACTTCCACAAACACTACAACAATCAAGAATTGGCATAACTCCTAAATAATTAAGATATTTTAATTCAATTATATTAGCTATAATCATAGGATCAAAATCATCATTTATTTTAATAAGACCATTTATAAATAAAGTAAATATTTCATTTGATGAAGTTTCTTTTAAAACTTGATTAGTTAAATCACTTAAAAAAGTTGCATAACCTATTTTAAATAAATCTTGTTTAATATTTGAAAAATCATTTATAATATCAACACTTATTAAAACACTTAATCCTTCTTTTTTATAATATATATTAAAATAACCATAAGTAAGCTTAGAACTAACACTTCTTAAACTACTTTTTAAATTACGACATCCTTTAGATATTATCCCTATTTTACCATGTTCTTTTGTTAAAACATTTAATATTTTACTTGATTCAGAATAATTAGTATCACTTAGTACTATTCCTGTTACTTTTTCTATTTTCATAATAATTCTCTTCTACTTTTTCCATTTCTTTTAAAAACACATAATATCTTAAATCCCCTGTTTTTTTAAATAAACTCCATAAAGCTTTATTCATACTTATCACCCATTATTATAATGGGCAAAAAATATAAATTTTAATCATCCTCTTCACTTATTCCTAATTCTTCAAAAAGGTTTGGCTTTTGTCTCCAGTTTTCTATTACTTTAACAAATAGTTCTAAATAAACCTTTTTACCAAGTAATACTTCAATTTCTTCACGTGCCATAGTACCTACTTTTTTAAGCATTTGTCCATTTTTACCAATAATTATTCCTTTTAAGTTATCTCTATCAACCACAATACATGCATTAATATAACATTTATCTTTTTTAAATTCCATATTTTCTACAATACATGTAACTGCATGTGGTACTTCTTCTTTTGTTAAAATAAGTATTTTTTCTCTTATTATTTCTCCTACTAAAAATTTTTCACTAACATTAGTAATAACATCATCATCAAAATACTTAACATCATCTTTTAAATATTTTTTAATTACTTCGATAAGTTCAGTTGTATTAATGCCTTTTATTGATGAAATAGGCACAATATCTAAAAAATTATATAAATCTTTTAATTTAATTATTTCATCATATAATTTATCTTTTTTTATTTTATCAACTTTTGTTAAAACAAGAATAACATCTTTATTATCTTCTTTTAATCTATTAAGAATTCTATTATCATTTGGACCAAATCCACTTGCAATATCAACAAGAAATAAAACTAAATCATTATCAAAACTTGAATAAGCTTTATTATTTAAAACTTCTCCAAGTTTAGATGTAGCTTTATTAATCCCAGGTGTATCTACAAAAACTATTTGTGAATCTTCATCGTTATAAATACCATATATTGTGTTTCTTGTTGTACCTACTTTATCACTTGTAATAGCTATTTTCTGATTTAATAATTTATTTAAAAGTGTACTTTTACCTACATTAGGACGACCTACGATACTTACAAAACCACTTTTCATTTTAAATCATCCTCACTAAATGGATAAGGGCACATTTCTTTAACAGTAAGTTTTTTTTCATCAAATTTATTATTATACATAATAACTTCCATATCCATATCAAAAAATTCTAAAAACACTTGTCTACATAGCATACAACAAGAAGATATTTTATCACTTGAATTCATAATATATATTCTTTTAAAATCCTGTTTTTTATAACCATTTGTTATAGCATTTGCTATGGCATTTCTTTCAGCACATATAGTAGCACCATAACTAGCATTTTCTACATTTACACCATAAAAATAATTATTATCTTTTGTTTCTAATATACAAGAAACTTTATAATTAGAATAAACAGCATAACTATTATTTAATAATTCTTTTAGTTTTAATTTTATATCCATAACTACTCCTTAAAATAATGCGATAATTTTAGGTAAAAATATCATAATACCTATGATTAATGCAATAATACTAATGATACCTACTGCTCCACTGGCACAATCTTTAGCAACCTTAGCCATTGGTTTTTTTTCTTCTGTTACTAAATCTACAGTTGCTTCAATCGCACAATTAACCATTTCTAAAGACATAACTATACCAATTAATAAAACAATAACTAATCTTTCAGTATAATTAATTTTAAGAAAAATACCAAGTATTAAACTAATAATAGCTATAACAAACATAACAATAATATTTTGTTCTGTGTAAAAAGCATATCTCATACCTTCAAAACAGTATTTAAATGATTTTAAAAATCTTTTTAAACTCCTTTTATTTTTCTTCAATTCTTGCAAATCTTTTTCCATATAATATCTCCTTTTGTTTTGTAAACATTATTTTTTCATCCTCTTTAGTCATATGATCATAACCTAATAAATGTAAAAGTCCATGTACTGCTAGAAACGAAAGTTCTCTTTCTAAAGAATGTTCATAACTAATAGCTTGTTCTTTTGCTTTATCTATAGAAATATATATATCTCCAAGAAGTCTTATTTTTGTAAAATTTTCACGCTTTTCATCTTCTAAAGCAAAACTAATAACATCTGTTGTTTTATCTATATTTCTATATTCTTTATTAATCTTATGAATATAAGGATTATCTACTATTATGACATTAAAATAAATATGTTTTAATTTTTCATATCTTATCATATGTTTTAACATACTTTTTATAACTTTTTCTTCTTTTTTTAAATTATAAGTTGTTTCATTATAAATATTAAATTTTTTCATGGCACTAAAAACCTCACTATTACTAATATTAATATAATTATTATTATATTAAAAATCCAATTTTTCTTTAATTTCTCTGGTATTATTTTGCTTAAAATTTTATATAAGATAAAGCCTAAAATTCCTCCGAGAACATTTAAAATAACATCATCCACATCAAAAACTCTACCTATTGCAAGTTGTGTTGTTTCGATTGAAAGTGATATGATAAAGGTTATTAAAAAAACTACACTAATTTTATTAACTTTAATAAAATATCCTACGAAAAAACCAAATGGTAAAAAAAGTAAAACATTTCCTAAAATATTTTTATAAAATAAATATGTTCCTGGTTCATATCTAAATATTTCTTTAAAAGGAATGATATTTACTCCTCCAAAAGAAACATCTTGAGCTGTTACTATTTGGAATAAACATAATATATAAATGATAAAAAATAATTTTAATAATTCTTCATATAATACAAACTTTTTACCATTAATAACTAAATATGTTATTCTAAGAACCATAGCAACTAAACAGGAAATAACTAACATAGGCCATGTTGTATCAAGCATATCAAGTGTTATATCTCTTATATCTTGTATCATAATAACAACCTTTCTTTGGATTTAAATTAAGAATGAATTTCTTGTAATTTTGCAATATCTTCATAAACCTTAAAAAATACCTCTACATATATTCTATCATTATCTTCATCTATTTTCAAAGTTTTTTGTAATAATATTTTTTCATCTTGCTTTAAATTAGCTTTTATTTTTTCTTTTGCAAGGTTATTTATTATCTTTATAAGCTCTTCTTTTGTATATTTATTAGTTTTTTCTTCATATATAAAACTTTTATTTATTCTTATATTAAACATATTATTTTTAATTAAATAAATATTTTTTTCATTCTTAATACTTCCATATTTAAAAGAAGCTATATTTATTTCTTTATTAAATATATTTAAAATTAAAGCTATCTTCGCATTATTTGTTTTTATATTTTCCTTTTTTATAAAAGGATGACTAACTTTTACCTTATACCATACTTCAGCATATACTTTTCCTTTTGCATCTACAATATTTTTTACTTCATCATTTTTTAAAATAACACCAGATACTAATAAATCATCTTTATTTACATAATCTCCAACATTTTTAATTATATTTCCTTTAGATATATCAAGCTTTTTTATTAATCCATTTTTACTAGCAATAATATTATGTTTTAAGTTACTTTTAGATTCAATAATACTTTTTCTTTCAATATAAGATACTTCATAATAAACCCCATTTGAACTAATTTCTAACCATTCAAATAAATCTTTATTATTATCTTTTATTTTATTACTTATAATTTTTAATTTTTTATATGGTTTTTTAAAAGAATAAATAGTTAAATTATTATTTAACATTTCTTGTTTTAATATAGAATTTATCTTTTTATTATCATTATTTATGTTTATAAAAAAAATCATATTAGAAAAAAGATATATAGTTATTAAAGATATAATAAAAGATATAATAAATACTTTATATTTATTAAACAAAAGAATAATTTTATTTTTGCCATAAGTTTTATTTATATTTACATTACATGTTGTTTTGATAGTTTTTATTTTTAAATAATCTTCATATGTTACTTTAAAAATTATTTTATTAGTCATATATTTTATATCATACATATTTATTTTATTTTTTATAATATCAGAAAATAAATTTTTAACATATTTACCACTTATTTCTATTTCATAATAATTAAACATAATTACCTCTAAATGTTATAGAATAAATACTTCCTTCGACTAATAATTCTTCTTTTTCAAATCTTTTAATTATAAGATTTTCCCCTTTTATTTCAAGTATATCATCTATTATTTCTATAAGTATTTTATTATCTTCAAAAACAAGTATTTTTTTATAATTTATAACATTAATTTTATTTTTTATGTAATATATTTTAGTTTCTTCTTGTTTTATATAATTTCTTAATTTAGAAAACATAAAAATATCATCTTCTTTCTAATAAATTATATATTTATTTAAAAAAATTACCACAAAAAAATGGATATAAAATCCATTAGTTTATTTTTTCTCTTAAAATGCTATTTAATTTAGACATATCACATCTGTTTTTTACTCTAGGTGTAATTTCTTTCATAACTTTACCTAAATCTTTAATTGAAGTTGGATTAACAAGATTAATTACTTCATCAATTATTTTATTAAGTTCTTCATCGCTTAAAGATTCAGGCATATATTTTTTAAGTATATCTATTTCTTTTTGATAAGAATTTATTAAATCAGTTCTTGATGCTTTTTCAAAATCTTTAATTGATTCTTTACGCATTTTTATTTGTTTAGTAATAACATCTAAAACAAGATCATCATTATCTTCTTTTTTATTATTTATTACTTCAAGTTGAACTGCTCCTTTTACACTTCTTAAAGTATTTAAAGTATCTTTATCTTTATTTTTCATTGCTTCAAGTAAATCTTTTTGTAATTTTTCTTTTAACATAATTTCCTCCTTATAATATTAAAGGGAAAGTAAACCTTTCCCTAATTATTAATAATCTCTTCTATTTTTCTTTTGTGAATTTCTAATGTTTTCTTTCTTTTCTTCTCTTCTTCTTTTTCCAGGTTTATCATAAAACTTTCTTTTTTTAACTTCTGAAGGGATTCCATCACGAGAACATTTTTGTTTAAAACGTTTAAGTGCTCCATCTAAATTACCTTTAACTGCTACCTCTGTCATCTTATATCCCTCCTTCCCTTTGCTTTTTCAAGTTCAATTATAACAAAAAAAACTAAAAAATACAATATTTTTTATTACATTTTTAGTCTAATTTTTACTTACAAGCATATTTTTTTCAATAATTATATCTACAATTTCATTTTCTTTATATATTTTTGGTATTTTTAAATAAACATAATTAGAACAATGACCATATGAATACTTACAATCAACTTTTTCAATTAAACAAGATTCTTTCTTGCCTATAAAACTATTATTATAGTTTTCTTCAAGTGTTTTTGATAAATCAAGTAAAGTTTTTACTCTTTCTTTTTTTACTTTACCATCTATTTGATCTTTCATTTTAGCTGCTACTGTGCCATCTCTTTTAGAATAAGGAAAAACATGTAATTTACTAAAATTAATTTCCTTTATAAAATCTACACATTCATTAAAATCATCTTCTGTTTCACCAGGAAATCCTACGATAACATCAGTTGTTATAGATATATCAGGTCTAACTTTTCTTATTTTTTCTATTTCTTCTTTAAAATATTTTTTATCATATTTCCTATTCATTCTTTTTAAAGTTTGTTCTCCTCCACTTTGTAAAGGTATATGTAAATGATTACAAAGTATTGGATTTTTTAATAACTCTAAAAATTTATCATCAAGTTCTGTTATTTCAATTGATGAAATTCTTAATCTTTTAAGACCTTTTATATTCAATATTTTTTCTAAAATACTAGAAAAATTAGTATTAATATCAACACCATAATTACCTGTATGAATACCAGTTAACACGATTTCATTATAACCATTATTTACTAAAGTAGTTATTTCACTTAAAACATTATCTTCTTTTTTACTACGACATTTCCCTCTTACATAAGGAATAATACAATAAGTACAAAAATTTTCACAACCATCTTGAATTTTAACAAATGCTCTTGTTCTATTTTCAAAATGTTTTATATTCATATCTTCAAACTCTACTTCATTTAAATTGAATCTTTGATTGATTTTTTCTTTATTTCGAAAAAAATCTTCAACTAAATCAACAACCTTAGATTTATTATAATTACCTAAGATAATATCAATATCATCATTTTTATAATCTTTAGCACTTTCAATAAAACAACCACACACTACTAAACAACAATTTTTATTAATTTTTTTAGGATGATTAATCATTTTTCTACTTTTTACATCACTATTATTAGTAACAGTACAAGTATTTACAACATAAACATCACAAAAATCATTAAAATCGCCAATTTCATAACCTCTTTCTTTAAAAAGACTTGCAATGTATTCCATTTCATAAGTATTTACTTTACATCCTAAATTACATAATCCTACTTTCATACTAAAACTCCTTTAAAAAAGGATATTACTTTTCTATCCTTTCTTTTAATTTCTTTAATTCACTTAAAAATTCTTCTGTTTTCTTTATTTCATCTTCAATATTTCTAACATCACTTCTTTTATAAGCTTCTAATTTTTTATATTCGTTATCACTTTTTATTCCAAATACAGGAGATATAACTGATGAATTTTTAAACTTTTTAGGTTCTTCATTTAATTGTTCTTTATTAAAACTATTTATTTTTTCTTCTTGTTTTTCAATTAAATCATCTATATTTTTCCTATATAATTCATCAAGTGTAATTGGCTCATTTCCTTCATCTTCTACTCTATAATTATCAAGTTCATCCGGATCAAGGTTGGCTTTTAATAGTTCATCATAACTAATAATTGATTTTTCTTCTTGTACTTTTTCAAAAAATGTTGGACCTATTAAATCATTTTTTTCTTCATAAACAAGCTTTTTAGCGGCTTCTTCTAACTCTTTTTTAGCATCTTCTTCTGTTGGTTTATTTACTACATACACTACTTCTTGTTCTATAGGTTTTACATCATTTACAGTATTATTTACATTATCTTCTTCATTTATTACTTCACTTTTATAAATGTCATTATTATCTTTAGAATCATCATAAATTTTATTTTCTTTATAAGAAGGTAATTCTACTTGTTGCTTTAACTTATATTTTTTAGATGATGCTTTTTCTATTATAACTATAACTAACAATGCTAAAATAATAACTACAATTATAGAACAAATAATAAATATATTATCTTTACCCATTATATTTACAAAATCTTTCATTTTTTTCACCTGCAAATATATTGTATCATAATATTATTTTTTTTAAAAGAAAAAAGACAAAATTGTCTTTATTCTACTATTTTACATTCTTTAGTATTTAATTTATTTGTTAATGGATTATAAATATATGACTTACATGTTTCTTTATTATAAAAGTTCAATAAAAGTTCATTCTTATCTACATCATCAGGGCAATGTAAATAATCACAAAAATCACTATAAGTTAAATTAGGTTTATCCATTAAATAAATCTCTTTATTTGTTTTTAAATCTAAATTATATATTTTATTATCTTTTTCTATAACCATTCCATTTTCATAATTAATTAATACTTTGAAATTATAGTCATATATTTTTTCTTCATCGAAATTATATATAAAACTCTTATTATTATGATTAAAAACACATGTATTTAAAGTAAAACAAGTATATGTTTCAAATGGTTTTTCAATATTATGTACTTTTCCTGTATGAATATTAATGAAATTTTTATCTGCAACCAAATATTTATTATTTATAAAAACATTATTTAACTTTAAATCTTTAGTCCAAGGAATTGTTACTTTTTGTTCTTTTTCATCAATAAATGATATTTCATTATCATTCTTTGTTAGTATATAACCTATTTTTACCATTTGATCATCTTTATTTACAGAAATCATATTTAACTTATCATGTGGACCAACATCAATTGCTTTTTTAGTTAAAGTATTATAGATATATCCTTCTTTTTTGTTTTTAACTACAAAAAATGTTTTATCATAATCATATGTTATAAGCTCACATTTCTTGTTACATTTTACATCATATTGTTCGATTAATGTAGCATCTTTTGGCATAGTTTTTCCTATATTTTCTTGGTTATTTATTTGATATTTATATACCGTTAATGTATAACTTTTATTAAAAATTAGAAAATATGCTAATGCTAATAATACTATTAAAATTAATAAAATTATTATTATTATTTTCTTTTTCTTTACCATCTTATTTATCCTTTCTCATATTAATTTATCTGTAGTCCAGGGCAAACATTACCTCCTTTACATCCAGCTCCACCTACTTTTCCACCACCAGATGAACCTGAACCACCTGCTCCTGTTCCAGGATTTGTTGTTCCACCAGATGAGCTTCCTCCTGAAGTTCCTCCTCCTGATGGTGGTGTAGGATCTGGATCTGGATTATAAATTATTATAGTAGCACTTTTTGTTGTTGCTTTTTCATAACTTGTATTTCCAGCTTCATCAATTGCATGAATATAATAAGTTGTAGATGAAGATAAATTATTAAATGTTTGTGAAATAGATACTACACTATCTACCTTAGTCCATTCTTTTTCTGTTGGGGTTGTTGGTGATGTTGTTATTTTATATCCAACTACTCCGACATTATCTGTTATTGTTACAGTTAATGAACTTGATGTATTTGAAGTAACTGTTATTTTAGGTTTTTCACTATCAAGTTCAGTTACATCAACACTACAAGTATTTTCATTTCCTGCACTATCAATTACTTTTGCTATATATTTTCCATTTTTAGTAACATTATATAAATTTGTACTATCTAAAACACTATCACCTATTTTAACTGTTTTAATAGGACTAGTATCATCTGTTGCCGTTACAAGTAAATTCATAGATAAATTTGTTTTATCTTGTTTTGAAATTACACATCTTGGAATATCTTTATCTATTTTTATTTCATTTTCTGTTTTACATGTTGTTTTTAATCCATACTTATTAAGTATTTCAAAACTATAACTACCACTTCTTTTAGCTATAAAATTAGCATTATATGTTTTAGTATTTTCATCATATGTTGTTTTTATAGCTTTACCATTATTTTTAATGTTTACTATACCAACATTATCAGTTGATTTTACATTTATTGTAACATCATTATTACTCCAGTTATCATTATAAGATAATTCACATGTTGGAGCACTATTAGCATTATCACTACTAGTATCATATTTAAAATCACAATAACTTTCATCAGTTACATATGTCTTATCCCCACATTTTAAACATAAATAATAGTCATAATTCCCACGGTTATTTTCTACAACAACGTAACTTTCACTAGAACAATTATTTTTATATGCATCTATTACATCATTAGAAAATAAATTATTTTGTTTCATCTTATCAAGTGTTAAAATATCAACATATTTCCCTTCAATTTGACCATTTGGTAATTCACTTCTGTTATTTGTATAATAATCTTTTGCTACGGTAATAACATTATCTTTTAATTTATCATTATACTCGTTATTTGCTTTATTTCTATAACTTATAATAGCTGGGGTTATTATAAGAGCAAGTACACATATTATTCCAAGTACCACAAGCATTTCTACCAAAGTAAATCCTTTTTTATTTTTCATAAAACTCCTCCTTTATTATACTTTAATTATAATAAATAATTGTCCTTTTGTAAACTAAAAAAAATATATTAATACGCGAACGTATAATATATTTCTATTTTGTCATATTCTAATAAACTTTCTTCATTATCGTTTATAACTAATGTACTTGGAAGTTTTACATCAATATTAAATTTACTATTATTTTTTATATCACTTATTTCAAAATCTGTTGTTCCTACTATTTTATTATTATCATATAAGATTACATATCCTTTTAATAAAGTAATATCACTTCCTATAGTGTTTTCTTCTTCTATATTTACAAATATTTCTCCATCTTTAACTACAATATTAGGCATAGGATTAGATAGTTTAGAAACATCTAATAATTTCATTTCATTAGTATTTTCTTTTATTTCATAATTAATTTTAATTTTTTCTTTTAAAATATTTTTTCTAAGTTCTTCAGGAATAAATATTTTTATTATAGATTTATTACCTGCTGGTATTAAATCTACTTCTTTTATCTCTTCTTTTGTACTAAAAGTAACTTTTAATGTTGAAGATTTTATTATTTCTTTGGTATTATTAATTAAATTTATTACTATATACTTATTACCTTCGATAAAAGTTGTTTCAATATTTATTCCTTCAGGAGCATTTATTGATATAAGATTCTTATCTGTTGGGGTTTTATCTTTATCTTTATTTTTATTATTAAGTATAACTAAAGTTATTACTAATGAAGCAATAATTAATCCTACGATTATTATTAATAAATTTCTTTTTTTCATTATAAATCCCAACCTCCTTTACATGTGTTACTTCCATAATAACAATTGCTACATGTACTTGAATCAGTTACATATCCTCCTTGACAAGTATTTTTTGTGGTTTTACATGAATTCCATTTTTTGTCTTCAACATTATAACAATCTTCTTTGTAATTATAACCACATATACTACAATTTGTAACAGTTTGCTTTCCATATTTTACGCATTTATCTCCTTGACACCAACAGGAAGGATGTCCGTTTCCTCCAGGGCCAACTTGACCAGGTGAACCACATGGACATGATACCCAATTATAATTCGTACAAACTGTGGTTTGACAAGTTTTACATCCAGCAGGATTTTTTACGCATTCTTTTCTTATTATTGTATCATAACCACCAACACATTCATTTGGTGAACCTGTAGCACAAGAATCATAAGTAGTTCCACATCCATAACTACAAGTATTACTTCCTGTTTTACATGAATTATATTTATATGTATGTGATGCTGTAGTTTCTAATCCAACATTGTTTTTACATGTTCTAGTTACTATTACATCTTTATTACCTGTTAAGGTTTGTTTAACAATTGCTTCACCAATTATTCCACTTTCAGGATCTTCACATGTACTAGTAGCAATTTCGCCATTTGTTCCCTCAGTTCCAAATGTAATAACAGGTGGTGTTTTATCAAATTCGTCTACTACTATTTCACATGTTGCAGCATTTCCAGCATTATCTATTACTGTTGCAACATATTTTCCATTTACTGTTACTTTATATAAATTATCAGTACCTAATGTTTTTTCTCCCATTTCAATACTTTTAATTCCACTTGTTTTATCTAAAGCATCTACAAATAAATTAAGAGAAGTATTTGTTATATCTTGTTTTGTAATAGAACAACTTGGACTATCTCTATCTATTTTTATATCATTTTTTGTTTCACAGGTTGTTTTAAGTCCATATTTATTAAGTATATCAAATGAATATTTACCACTTTCGCTTGCTTCATATGTTGCATTATATGTTTTATTATTTTTATCATATGTTGTTTTAAGTACTTTACCATTATTTTTAATATTAATTACTCCAACAGTATCAGTAGATGTTATAGTTATTAAAACATTTTCTTTGTTCCAACCATCATTATATGTAAGACTACATGTTGGAAGACTTGTACCTCCTTGTTTAAAATCACAATAGCTCTTATCAGTTTCATATGTTTTATCCCCACATTTTAAGCAAGCATAATAATTATAATTACCACGATTATTTTCTACAACAACAAAACTTTCACCTGAACAACTATTTTTAAAAGCATCAACAATATCATTTGAAAATAAATTATTTTGTTTTAACTTTTCTATTGTTATACTACTTGCATATTTCCCTTCAGGATATCCATTTGGTAATTCACTTCTGTTATTTGTATAATAATCTTTTGCTACCGATATAACACTTTCTTTTAATTTATCATTATAAACATCATTTGCTTTATTCCTATAATTAATTATTATAGGCGTTATTATAAGAGCAAGTACACATATTATTCCAAGAACTATTAAAAGTTCAACTAAAGTAAATCCTTTTTTATCTTTTTTCTTTTTCATAAAATCCTCCTTTAATAAGCATAAGTATAATATACTTCTATTTTTTCATAATTAACTTTACCATAATTAATTTTATCAGGCGTTAAATCTGAAGATGGAATCATTATTTTAGGTATCGTTATATTTTTTTCAAATTGACTATTATTTTTAATATTTTCAATTCTAATACTATCTGCCCCAACTATTTTACTATTATTGTATAATACTACAAAGCCAATTAAAGCATTTAAATCTTCACCTGTTTTATTTATACCATTTATTTTAATATTAGTATTATTTTCTATAACACTTACATTTGTTTTAGTATTATTTATTTTATCAACATCTATAAATGAAAAATCATTACTACTTTTTATTTCATTAAGTGTTATAGTTACTTTTGATTTATTTATCGTATTTTTTAGTTCATCAGGTACTACTATTTTAAAAAATGCTTTTTTTCCAATTGGTAATAATTCTAATCTTTTTTCTACTTTCTTGTTTCCAATAGTAACTTTTAACTTACCACTTGAAATATTTTCATTAGTTTTATTTTCAAATACTATAGCTAAATAATTATTATTTTGAATATATGCTATTTCAGTTTTTATTCCTTCAGGAACATTTACTGAAAATAATTTTTTACTAATGTTTGGAGTATTAATTATTATATCATCATTTTCTTTATTATTTTTAAGTATGTATATACTTAATCCTATTGTAAGAATTATAATAAATAAAACAATTATCCAAAATACTTTTTTGTTTTTCATTATAAAATCCACCCCGCTTTACAAGTATTATGACCATTATAACATGAACTACAATTACATGATACATAGCCTCCAACACATTGTGTTGTTGTATTTTCACCACATACATTACAATAACTACATTGATAATATTTCTTTTTATAATCCGTTTTACAATTAATACAACTGGAACCTAACCCGCAAGCATGACCTCCACAATTATTACAAAATCCCGTACATGTATAAACCGGTTCGTAATCATAACAAGTACAAGTTTTACATCCATTTGAAACAGTTTCTGTCGAAGCACAGCTATCGTAACAACTTCCACAACCATAGCTACAAGTGTTCTCTCCAGTTGCACAAGAATTATATGTATATGTATGTGTTTCTGTTGTAGTTAAGCCAGCTCCATTTGTACATGTAAATGTTACATTAACATTGCTTGTTCCAGTTAAATTTTGTGTTTTAGAAGAATCACCTACTATTCCTGTTTCAGGATCTGTACATGTTGCTGTTGCAATTGTATTGGTTGAATCTATTGTAAATGTTATTACAGGTGGCGTTGTATCAAAATCAGAGTTTAATATTTCAAAACTTACTTCGCCAACATTGCCTACATCATCTTTAGCTTGAACTTTATATGTCCCAACAGTTGTTTTAGTAAGTGTAAGTTCTTTTTCTTTAATTGAAGGGTTAACATTTATCCAACTACTTCCATCATTATAACTTACAATTCCAATATTATCAGTCATTTTTATTTTTATAATACAACTTTTTCCTGTACATGTTTTATTACTTACTGTAAGTACAGGTTTTTCATTATCCAAATCTGTACTTTTTATCTCATAAGATACTTTTGTTACATGTCCATATTCATCATAAGCATAAACATAATATGTTCCCACTTTTGTTTTTGTCAAGGTTAATGTTTTTTCTTTTGTACTAGGAATTGTAATCCAGTTACTATTATAAATATCTTGTTGATGTTCTTGATATTTTATTACACCTTCATTATCTTTTAAAGTCACATTAACTGTAGCAGTTCCTTCTCCTTTTACAACAGTTGTTGTAATTGTAGGGTTTTTTCTATCTATATAAACAAGTTTACTACAATAACCTATATTATTTGCTTTATCTTTTACATATGCTTTATAATTTCCATCATCTGTTAATGTTTTAATGTAAGCATTACTATAAGTATTATTATCAAATGAATAAGCATTTTCGGCTAAATTAATATCAGTTCCTGTAATTTTTAAATCTACTTTTTCTTGTGTTTGTTCTATTCTTTTATTAGTTAATGTTATATTACAGGTAGGTTCAATTGTATCAAGAGTAATCGAAGAAGAAATTACTGGTAATTCTAAATTAACTTCTTCATTATTTTCAATATCTTTTAATGAACCACCATTTAAAGATACAGCATTAAATTTACCGTTATCACCATTTTTAACTGTATAATTATAGACAAGCTTATTACCTTCAAGAACACCTGTTAAAGTTTTATTATTATTACCTGCTAAAATAGTAAGTGTAGGATAACTTCCCGTAACTTGTCTTGATAAAACAACTTCTATTTTAATTTCTTTTCCATCATTTAAATATCCACTTGATGGAGTTGTTTTTACTTCTTTTACTAAAGTAGTTGTTGTAGGTGGATTACCATATGGAACATTTGCTGTTTCACAATATTTACTTTCATATTCATATTTTTTTGTTTCCTCATCATAACCACATCTTAAGCAAACATTATAATCACTATTTTTAATATGTAAGTCATGTACGGCACAATTATCTAATTTAATATCAGGATTAGCACTTTTTAATATATTAAGTGATAAATGAGTATCAATATTATCTCCTAAATTTTCACTATTATCAATACGATAAAGTTTCATATTTTCTACAAGTAAATTTTCATAATTTTTATACTTCTCATTTTTATTTTTTCCTAGCATATTAATTACAGAAGGTATTACTAATAATGAAATAATTACAATTATTACAATAACTACTAAAAGTTCAATTAATGTTAAACCTTTTTCATTTAATTTTTTCATATTTTACAACTCCTATTCTATAATTAAATTATATAATTATTTTTACTATTTGTAAACAAAAAAGAAGCCTATTTTTAGCTTCTTGTAAATTTTTCAAATTTTTCTATTTGTTTATCTTTTAAATTAGTATCTTGTAATTTTTCAAAAAGAGTTTTTTGTTCACGAGTTAACTTTTCTGGAATTACAACATCTAATACCACATAAAAATCACCATAACTATCATAATTAGGATCTTTACTACCCTTACCTTTAATTCTTAATTTTTCTCCAGGTTTACTTCCTGATGGAATTGTAACAGTAACAACTTGTTTAGGTGTTTTAATATCTTTTTTACATCCAAAAATAGCTTCAGTTATTGTAAGTGGTAATGTTATAAATAAATCATTTCCTATTCTTTCATAAAAATCATGACTTTGTACTCTAAATTCAATATAAAGATCGCCATTTTCTCCACCAGTTGTACTTGGCTCTCCATATTTTGGAAGTCTTAATCTACTTCCTGTAACTACACCTTCAGGTATTTTAACTTCAACATCTTTAACAACTTTTTGTACTTTTTTACCACGACATTTAGAACATGTTTTTTCATATGTTTTACCAGTTCCTTCACAAGTAGGACATACTGCTTTTGATAAAAAACTTCCAAATAATGTTGATTGTTGTCTTGTAATTGTACCACTTCCGTGACATTCATTACATGTTTTACTACCAAATCCACCTTCACCATTACATTCACTACATTTTTCTGTTGTTGTTATTTCTATTTCTTTTTTACATCCTAAAATTGAATCCATAAAAGAAATATTCATATATACTAAAGAGTCATTACCTTTTCTTTTTTTAGAGCCTGACCTTCCGAAATTAGAAAAGTTAGAAAATGCCCCTCCAAAACTAGAAAAAGTATCATCACTGCCAAATAAATCATCAAAAATACTTGAAAAATCAAAGTTAGAAAAGTCATAGCCATTAGTATTATAACCTCCACCATTATTATTAAAAGCTTCAAACCCAAATTTATCATACTGTTTTCTTCTATTTTCATCACTTAAAACAGCATAAGCTTCTTGTATCTCTTTAAACTTTTCTTCAGCATCTGCTTCTTTGCAAACATCTGGATGATATTTTTTAGCAAGACGCCTAAAAGCCATTTTTATATCAGCTTCACTAGCATCTTTACTTACCCCAAGTACTTCATAATAATCACGCTTTTTCATTTATCTCACTTCCTACTTCTTATAAAATCTTCTAAAGTATCATTAAAAACTTGTAATGCTTTTTCTATTGTATCATCATTTACTATATCAATACCACATTTTTTTAATATTTCAAGGGGATAATTACTACCACCACTTTTTAAAAATAATAAATAATTATCTAAAGCATTTGGTTTATTATTTAAAATATCACTAACAATAGAAAGTGCTACAGAAATACCTGTTGCATATTTATACACATAAAAACTTGTATAAAAATGTGGTATTCTTGCCCATTCATATTTAATATTATCATCAACTATAGCATTACTAAAATATTTAGTATTTAAATCATAATATATATCATTTAAAATTTCACTAGTTAATACTTCATTATTTTTTTCTTTTTCATGAGTTATTTTTTCAAACTCTGCAAACATAGTTTGTCTATATAAAGTTGTTCTAATTGTTTCAAGTAAATTATTTAAGAAAAATAACTTTTCATCTTTTTTATCTGAATGTTCATACATATATTTATTAAGTAATACTTCATTTACAGTTGATGCTATTTCTGCTAAAAATATAGGATAAGATGAATCTTCAAAAGTATTATTAGTATTTGAATAATAACTATGCATAGAATGTCCCATCTCATGAGCTATTGTACTTACATCATTAAACTTACCTTCATAATTTAATAAAACATAAGGTAAAGTATCATAAGTTCCAGATGAATAAGCACCGCTTTTTTTATTATTATTATAATATACATCAATACAGTTACTATTAAATAAATTATTTAAATCTTTAATATATGTTTCTCCTAAAGGAGATAAAGCTTTTAAAATAAGCTCTTTTGCTTCTTCAAAAGTCCATGTTTTTTCATAATTTTTAACAAGTGGTACATATAAATCATACATATGAATTTCATCTAAATTTAATACTTCTTTTCGAAGTTCTATATATTTATGTAATAAATCTAAATTACTATTTACTGTATTAATTAATTTATCATATAAACCAACGCTTATATTATCATCAAACAATTCTTCTTCTAATGCACTATTATAATGCCTTACATTAGCTAAATAATTATCTTTTTTTACATTTCCAAAGTAAACTGCTGAAATTGTATTTATAAAAGATTTATAATATTTATAAAGTGAATTAAAAGCATCTTTTCTAACATTTCTATCTTCATCTTTTATATAAATACTGTAATTACTTGTATTTAATTCTATTTTTTTACCATTCTTTGTAATAGGATCAAGTTTTATATCTACATTATCTATCATATCAAAAGTATTTGATGGAATATTAAATATTTCTTCTAAAGAAGACAACATATTTTCTTTATCTTTATCTAAAATATGTTCTTTTATTCTAAATAAACTTTCAAATGAAAATCTTGATTCTTCTAGTAATTTATTTTCATCTATATATTTTTTTACTAAAGAATAATCATAACTTAATACTTCCGGTATATAAAAAGATATTTTAGTTGATATTTCACTAATTAATTTTTCTATTTTCCCAAGAAGAACTTTATTTTTACTAACACCCATATCTTCATCATATTTTAAATAAGCATAAGTATATATTTTATTAGATAACCTCGCTATATCATTATATAATTTATTAGATTCATAAAGTGTTTTTGAACTATCCATAACATGATTTTCAAAAAGAATAAATTCTTCAACCATATTATTTAGTTTATTAATATCTTTATTTAATTCTTCATCATTTTTATATATTAAACTAAGATCCCATTTATACTTATTATCTATATTTTCTCTATTCATAATTTACCTTTCATTTAGAAGAAGTCCTAAATAATTAGGACTTCATTATTTATTATTTTTCTTCAAACTCTGCATCTTTTACTTGATCATCTTTTGGAGATTCTTTTACTTCTTCTTCACTTGTTTCATTAGTAGTGTTAGTGTTTTCATAAACTTTAGCTGCTAATTTATAAAGTGTTTCTTGTAAAGCATCTTTTTCTTTTTTAATAGCTTCGATATCATTTTTTTCTAATGCTTCTTTTAAAGTTTTAACTTTACTTTCTGCTTCTTCTTTATCTTTACTATCAAGTTTTTCGCCAAGATCTTTCATTGATTTTTCAGTTTGGAAAATCATTTGTTCTGCTTCATTTTTAACTTCAGCTTCTTCTTTACGTTTATTATCTTGTTCACGGTTAGCTTCAGCTTCTTTTACCATTTTATCAATTTCCTCATCACTAAGGTTAGTATTTGAAGTAATTGTAATTTTTTGTTCTTTATTTGTTCCTAAATCTTTAGCAGTAACATTAACAATACCATTAGCATCAATATCAAATTTAACTTCGATTTGTGGTACTCCACGAGGTGCTGCTGGGATATCTGATAAGACAAATCTTCCTAAAGTTTTATTATCACTTGCCATTGGACGTTCACCTTGTAAAACATGAATATCTACAGCTGGTTGATTATCCATAGCAGTTGAGAATACTTGTGATTTACTTGTTGGAATTGTTGTATTTCTTGGAATTAAAACAGTCATAACATTACCAAGAGTTTCAATTCCTAAAGAAAGTGGTGTTACATCAAGTAAAACGATATCATTAACATCTCCAGTTAATACTCCACCTTGAATAGCAGCTCCCATAGCAACAACTTCATCTGGGTTAACACTTCTATTAGGTTCTTTACCAAGTTCTTTTTTAACAAGTTCTTGAACCATAGGAATACGAGTTGAACCACCAACTAATATTACATGATCAATATCTTCTTTTTTAAGTTTAGCTTCTTTTAAAGCATCTTGTACTGGTTTTAATGTTGATTCAACTAAATCACTAACTAAAGATTCAAATTTAGCACGAGTAAGAGTTACATCTAAGTGAAGTGGACCATTTTCTCCTTGTGTAATAAATGGACAAGAGATTTGAGTTGTTGTTACCCCACTTAAATCTTTTTTAGCTTTTTCTGCTGCTTCTTTTAATCTTTGCATTGCCATTTTATCAGTTGATAAATCAATACCATTTTCTTTTCTAAATGTTTCTACTAAATAGTTAATAATTCTTTCATCAAAATCATCTCCACCAAGTCTATTATTACCTGCTGTTGATTTAACTTCATAAACACCATCACCAAGTTCTAGAACAGAAACATCAAATGTTCCTCCACCAAGGTCATATACAAGAATTGTTTGCATTTTATCTTGTTTATCAAAACCATATGCTAAACTTGCTGCAGTTGGTTCATTAATAATTCTTTCTACTTCAAGACCTGCTATTTTACCAGCATTTTTAGTAGCTTGTCTTTGAGCATCGTTAAAATATGCTGGAACTGTAATAACAGCTTTTGTTACTTTTTCTCCTAAATATTTTTCTGCTGTTTCTTTTAAATTAGTTAAAATCATTGCACTAATTTCTTCAGGAGTATATTTTTTACCTTCCATTTCAACTTTCTCATTAGTACCCATTAATCTTTTAATACTACGAATTGTATTTGGGTTTGTCTCTGCTTGACGTTTAGCAGCATCTCCTACAATGGTTTCTCCATTTTTCTTACATACAATTGAAGGAGTTGTTCTATTTCCTTCTGGATTTGGGATTACTTTAGCTTCCCCTGCTTCTAAGACTGCAACACAACTATTAGTTGTACCTAAGTCTATACCTATAATTTTACTCATAATTAATCATTCCTTTCATTTGGTTTTTCTAAACCATTTTCTATATTTAAATTATTTACATCTTTTTTATTTATCATAACAGAAGCATATCTTAAAACTCTGTCATAATATGTATATCCTTTAGTTAAAACTTCTAAAACCTCTTCATCTTCTTTAGAACTATCACTTTTTGAACATAAACTTTGTTCCATATTAGGATCAAACTTTTCACCTAAACATTCTATTTCTTTAACATTATTTGATGTTAAAATATCTTTTAAAGATTTATCAATCAGCTTAAATCCCATTAAAAAGTTATTAACTTCAGGCGTTAAGTTTTCTTCTTTTACATTTAATGCCCTATCAAAATCATCTAAAACATTTACTATTTGTAAAAGAATATCACTATTTCCATACTTTAATAAATTAGATGTTTCTTCATCTTTTCTTTTACGATAATTTATTAAATCTGCTTTACTTCTTAATACTTCTTCTTCTAAAGATTTAATTTTTAAATTTAATTCTTCTATTTTATTTTTATTTTCTTTCTTATTTTTCTTTTTTTCTTCTTCTTGCATAAACAAAGTCCTCCATTAACTCTAACATATAGCCAGGTATCATATTTACAATTTTTTCTCTTTCTTTTTTATCTTTTATTTGACTAACTAAATAATCAATATTAAATAATGCTACTTGAAGTAAATATTTCTTATACTTATTTAATGCTTCATACTTAGTTTTTTCATTTATTAATTCAGTATAAATTAAGCTCCAGTTAAGAAACATATCTTCAACTGTTTCATCGTAAACATTTACATTTGATATTAATTCTTTTGTTGCCCTATTGTTAATATCAAATACTATATCACTTGGAAAATGAATAATATATCTATTCGTATCCATTTGATCCATATAATACTTTGTATTATTTAACGATATTATCCTTGAAACATCTATTGCAGTTTCACTATCTTTTACCATTAAACTATCAACATATCCTAGCCAATTAATCAATTCTTCATTTTTTTCCATTAACTTATCTTTCCTCCAAATTTTCTTTAACAAATTCTAACATATTTACTACACGATTATATTCCATTCTTTTTGGCCCTATTATTGCAATTGTTCCTTCTTCTCCATCAAGTTTATATTTTGTTTTTATAATTGTAACATCATCATCAAGCTTTGTTTCTTTTCCTATATAAACATTTACATCATTTTTATCTTCTTCGATAAAATCAATAACTTCAGGAGATTCAAACTTATCAAATATCTTCTTTATTTTATCAACATTATTAAATTCAGGTTGTTTAAGCATATTATTTTTACCAACAAAACTTACATTTTTTGAAGTAAAATCATTAAATACATCATAAAAAGCATTGTAAATAGCTTCATGTTGTTTAACATATTTATTGATTATTGGTTTTATTTCTAATTCTAACTTTTTCCTAACCTCATCTATTGGTGTGCCTATAAGAAGTTTATTAATAAGCTCTACTGTTTTTTGTATTTCATCAAGTGAAATATTATTTATATCTACTTTCTTATGTTCCACAAAACCTTTATCTGTTATTACTATAGTAAGCATTTTATTATCTTCAATTGGTAATGCTTCAACTTTCTTTAAATAATTATCACTAGATTTATTACCTAAAACAACAGTAGTATAATCTGTTATATCAGAAATTATTTCTAAACTTTTCTTAATACAATCAGTTAATGCAAGCTTATTATTATTAAATATAATTTGTAAATTCATCATGTCATTACCATTAAGTTCTTCTTGTTTCATCAAATTATCTACATAATAACGATACCCTTTTTCACTAGGTACTCTTCCACTTGAAATATGTGTCTTTTCAAGATATCCATAATCTTCAAGCGTAGACATCTCACTTCTAACTGTTGCACTCGAACAATTTAATTCATCACAAATATGTTTTGATCCAACAGGATTAACTGTTTTAACATATTCAAGGACAATAAGTTCTAATATTTTTTCTTGTCTTGAAGTAAGTATATTCATAAATTACCTCCAAACTTAGCACTCTAATTCTCTAGTGCTAATTACATTATAGTATTATATGTTAGCAATGTCAATAGTATACTGCTAATTTCACAAAAAATTTACAAAAAGAAAAAATATAGATAACTTTATCTATATTTTTCTTTTAAATATAAGTATAATAACGTATTTTTAACTGTTTTTAAGTATATCTACATTTTTATCCAAATCACTTAATATAAATGATGAACTAACCAAAATATCAGCTTCTTTTACATAAGTTAATACTTCTTCATTAATTCCACCATCAACACTTATTTTAACATTTAATTTTCTATTTATTATTTCTTGTTTTAATTTATTTATTTTATCACTTACATCAATAAATTTTTGTCCTGATTTACCAGGCTCTACACTCATTATTAAAACTAAATTAATTTTATCTAATAAATAATATATTTTTTCTATATCGGTTTCAGGTTTAATTGCTATTCCTACTTTAAAACCATAATTTTTTATTTTATCTATATAATCTTCAAGATTTTTAATTTCATAATGTATAGTAATATATTCTATATTATAGTAACAAATTTTTTCTATATATTTATCTGGATTACTTACCATAAAATGAATATCTATTTTTTTCTTTACATTATCAATTAATTTAGGAAGTTCACTTACTATAATATTTTTATTAGAAACAAACTTACCATCCATAACATCAAAATGTATATAATCTACATTACTATTATTTAATCTATTTATTTCATAAAGCTTATCATTATTTGATAAAAACGATCCTGATACTTCTTTCATAACATATTCCCTTCTATTTTATAAATTTAATATAGTTTTCATATCTTGATTTTAAAATTATATTTTTATTTACTAACTCTTTTACAACACATTCTTTTTCATTAATATGCATACAATTAGTATATTTACATTTATTTTTAAATTCTTTAAAACTATCTCTTATATCTTCTTTTTTATAAACGCTTAAATCTATATCGCTAAAACCAGGTGTATCAAGTACTTTACCATTATTTATTTCTACCAAAGAAACAGTTCTTGTTGTATGTTTTCCTCTGCCTAAAGCTTTACTTATTTCATTTGTTTCAAAATTTAAACTTTTATCTAATTTATTCATTAAACTAGATTTACCTGCCCCAGTTTGTCCTGTAAAAACCGTTGTTTTATGTTTTAATAGTTTTTTTATTTTATTTATATTATTATTATATACTACTTTTATACCAAGTTTTTTATAATAATTAATTATTTTTTTTAAATCTTTATATTCAGATTTAGTAAGTAAATCTTTTTTTGTTAGACATATAATAGGTTCAATATTATTTAAAATACATATACATATTAATTTATCAAGCAAATTAGAAGAAAAGTCTGGATTTTTTAAACTTGTAACAATAAATGCTTGATTAATATTAGATACTAAAGGTCTTGAAAGTGTATTTATTCTTGGTTTTATTTCTTTTATTACTTTTTCTTTTTCATCAAATAAGCAAAAGTCCCCAACTTTTGGGGTAATATTTTCTTGTCTAAATTTTCCTCTTGCTTTACAAATATATTCATTATTATTTGTTTTTACAAAATAATCATTACTTATAATTTTTATTATTTGACCTTCCATATTAATTTGTTTCCTGTTCAACTGGTGGTTCTTCTGGATTAGGATCAACTGGAATTTCTTCAACTTTTTTAGCTATTGTTATTTTAAGTTCTGCCCCACTTACTACAACAGAATCTTTTGCTCTACTTTGTGCTATTATTGCACCTTCTTTATATTCATTTGTTTCTTTTTCTATAATTACTAAAGAAACACCTTTTTCTTTAGCCCATTTTTGAATATCTGTAATAGACCAACTTTCATTAACAAAATCTGGATATTTTTCTAATACTTTAGGAATATATAAAATAATTTCATCTCCTGTTGTTAGAACTTCACCTTTTTTAACACTTTGTCCTACTATTTCTTCTTTATCGTATTTTTTATCATCTTTTTCTTCAACTTCTTTTTCTTCAATAGTTACTTTTAAAGAATATTTTATTTCTAATTCCGTTTTAACTTCACGATAATTTTTACCAGTTAAATCTTCTACTTCATAAGTTACCTGACCTGTTGATATTATTAAAGTAATTTCGGTATCTTCTTTTACTACTCTGCCTATTTCAGGCTTAGTGCCTATTATTTTACCTTCTTCCACTTCTAAAGATGGTTCTTCTTCAGATTTTAATGCTACCTTTAAACCTCTTTTTCTAAGCAAGGTATCAGCATCTTCAACACTTAAATTCTTAACATCTGGTATTTTTACATCTTTTGAAGTAGCAAATATTGATAATGCAAAATATACAATACCTAAGATTACTACCAAACCTCCAAGAACGCTACCTAAAATAATTATTGTTTTATTTTTATTATCTTTTGTATCTTTAATTTGACTAACAAAACTATCATCCATATTTTCTTTATCTACTTCAAAAGCAACATCATCAGATATACCTTCATTATATTTAAGTTTTATTTTTGGTTCTTCTAATCTTTCTTTATTTAAACATGTAAGTAAATCTTCATGCATTTCATTAGCATTATTATATCTATTTTTAGGATTTTTTGCAGTTGCTTTAATAATTATATTTTCAACACTTTGTGGAATATTTGGAAATTCACTTCTTATCGAAGGAATTGGTTCTTTTAAATGTTTTAATGCTATTTCAACTGCATTATCTCCTCTAAAAGGAAGATATCCAGTTAAAAGTTCATACATCATTATTCCAAGAGAATAAACATCACTTTTTAAAGTAGAACCTTTACCACTTGCTTGTTCTGGTGGAAAATAATGAACTGAACCCATCGCAGAATTTGTTTGTGTAAGTTGTGTTGCATTAAGAGCCATAGCTATACCAAAATCAGTTATTTTAACACCACCATCATCCATCATTAAGATATTTTGTGGTTTTAAATCTCTATGAATTATTAAACTATCATGAGCTAGTCCCATAGCACTTGTTATTTGAAGCATAATATCAATTACTTCACTAACTGTTAAGTTACCACGTTTTTTAAGTACTTGTTTTAAATTCTTACCAGGAACATACTCCATAACTATATAATAATTACCATCATCTTCCCCAACATCATATATTTCAACAATATTAGGATGTGATAAACTTGATGCTGATAAAGCTTCCCTTTGAAATCTTCTTACAAACTTTTCATCACTCGCAAGATCTCCTCTTAAAACTTTAATTGCAACATCCCTATCTAAAATGGTATCTTTCGCTAAATACACATTAGCCATACCACCTTCTCCAATTGTTTTAATTATTTCATATCTATCATTTATTTTTTGTCCTTTTACTATCACTTTACCCAACACCTTTCATTATTTTTCTAAATAAGCAACAGAAATATTATCTTTTCCACCTCTATTGTTTGCTTTATTTATAAGTCTTTCCACTTTTTCTTCTATACTTAAATTTTCTTCTAAAAGCGTTTTTTCAATTTGTTCATCAAGAAGCATTGTTGTAAGCCCATCCGAACATAAAAGTATTGAAGAAATATCCATGCTACAATCAAATATATCTATATCAATTGGATCATTTATCCCCAGCGCATTCATTAAAATATTTTTTCTTGGATGATTTCTTGCTTCTTCTTCCGTTAGTTCTCCTGCTGTTACAAGTAAATTAACAAGTGTATGATCGTGTGTAACTTTATGCAAATGATTATTTTTCATTACAAATCCACTTGAATCTCCTATATTACCAAAAAGTATATATTCAGGTGTAACAAGTGCTAAAACTAAAGTTGTTCCCATTCCTTTACTTTCAGGATGGTCTTCTGTATATTTAAATATTAAACTATTAATTTCAATAACACTAAATCTTAACCAAGAAACAGCATCTACTTTACTCATTTTTCTAAAATCACTTGTAAATCTTTTACCAAGATAGCTAATAGCAATAGATGAAGCAACTTCACCTGCTTGATGTCCACCCATGCCATCAGCTACTGCCATAAGATAACATCCTTCACCATTTTCAGAAATTATAACACTATCTTCATTATGCTCACGAACTAAACCTGTATCTGTTAAATAAAATGATTTCATTTTTGTTCCTCCTTTTTACTTCTAAGTTGTCCACATGCCGCAGATATATTAGAACCAAACTCTTTTCTTATTGTTACATTTATACCTTCTTTTTTAAGTATATCATAAAATCTATTAATTTGCGAAGTTTTACTTCTTTTAAGTGTAAAATTACTACTTTCATTATAAGGAATTAAATTTACATAACAATTTATACCTTTTAAAAGTTTAGCAAGATTTTTAGCATCAATATCTTTATCATTTACATTATCTAATAAAATATATTCAAATGTAACTCTTCTATTAGTAATAGCTATATAATCTTTTACTGCTTTTATTAATGTTTCTATATTATAGGCTTTATTAATAGGCATAATCTTAGTTCTTAATTCATTTGTCGGAGCATGTAAAGAAATTGCTAAATTTACTTGAAAAGGTTCTTTACTAAATTCATATATTTTAGGAACAACCCCACATGTTGATATGGTTATATGCCTACTTCCTATAGCAAGTCCTTTTGGATCATTAATTATTTTTACAAACTTCATTATATTATCGTAATTATCAAATGGTTCCCCAATACCCATAACAACAATATGTGAAATTCTTCTTTTGATTCTTTCTTCAATCATAAGTATTTGTAAAACTATTTCATATGCATATAGATTTCTAACCTTTTTAAGTCTTCCGCTTTCACAAAAAATACATCCCATATTACAACCAACTTCACTTGAAACACATAAACTAAGTCCATAATTATGTTCCATTAAAACAGTTTCAACATAATTTTCATCATAAAGTTTAAATAAATATTTAGATACATCTTTATCTTTTTCCTCTTTTACTATTTCTAAATGATTACATTTAAAATCCTTTTTTAGTTTACTTATAAGCGTTTTACTTAAATTAGTCATTTCATCAAAAGATTTAACTCTTTTTACATATAACCAGTCATATATTTGCGTAGATCTAAATTTTTTATCATTAATATTAATTAAATAAGATTCTAAGTCTTCTTTTGTTAAATTATATATATTTTCCATTTATATAACACCCATATAGATTATACCAAAAAATATAAAAAAAAGAAATATTTTACTTATTTCTTTTATATATTTAGTTCTTGTTTTCTTACTAATTTTTTATCGTTATTATATTTTTTAATAACGCCATTTCTTGTTAACTTAATTTCTTTTATATCTCCTGATAATATTTCAAATTCTAAATCTTTTATTACATTTTCTAAAGCTTGTTTAATACCTCTTGCTCCGATACCTGATTTATATGCTTCTTCTGCTAAAAAAGTTATAAAATCATCATCATATGTTAAAGAAACATTATTAAGTTCATAAAACTTCTTTTTTAAAAGTAAAGCACTTAAAGAAGATGATGTTATTATTAATTTTAAATCTTCTACACTTAAGTCATTTGTTCTTACAATACAAGAATTACGACCAATAAATTCTCCTGGAATACCTAATTTTACAAAATTTTCTGCTTGAGCCACTTTAGGATTTTCTTCTTTTTCCAAAGAAGATATATTAAATCCAATAGATTTTCTATCTTCTTTTACTTTATCTACTCCCTCAAACCTACCACTTAAAGCAATTGTTAAATTAGATGTATCAAATTCAATTAATTTTCTATCTTCTCCAATTTGTAAAATAAATGTTTCTCCTTCGATTATTTTAAGAAGTGAATATAAAACATCAGTAGTAGATGAAGTATAAGAAGTTTTATTATCTTTTTTCTTATCTATTTCATCAATTACCAATATTGCATTTTCAGCTTTTTTTAAATCACCATTACATTTTCTATATAAATGAATAAGCATTTCATTAACACTACCACCTTGATAACCTTCTGCAGTATATTTTGTAGCATCTTCAATTTGAATAGGTAAATTTAAAAAACTAGCTATTTGTTTTGATATTTCTGTTTTTCCTGTTCCTGTGTTTCCATATATTAAAACAGATTTTTTTAAGTTTCTTTTTTCTTCTTTAGTTAAATTTTTATTTTCTATTATTTGTCTATTCCCATATATAGCTGCTAAAACCTGATTAATTGCCATATCTTGACTAATTATTTTTTCTTTTATTTTCAAACTTATTTCTTTAATCGAAGGTAATGTATAATTTTCTTCATTTTCTTCTTCTTTTATTTCTTCCTCTTTTTCAAATATTTCCTCATCAAAAATATCAGGCATTTCAAAAGAATATGGTTCAATTACACCTTTTTCATAATCAATATAATACATCTTATCAATAGCTACTGTTTCTAAATTATCTTTCAATTCAATAATATCATTCGTTCCAAAAACTATTTTTAAATTATTAATATTTTCAGTCCAACCATAATAAGAATTTTCATCTATATTTTTTAAATCAGATTTTTTTATATTAGGATAAATATTTCCTGCATAATCTCCTGATACAATAACAATATTATTATTTGCTTCATACCCTAAACAAACATCATTAACTTTAAAAACTTTATTATCTTCCATAAAAGTTGGTTCTAAAATTTTACATATTTTTAGTCCTTTATAATCCATACCAAACTCCCCTAACTAATTACTGCTTTCTATAATAACACATTTTTAATAAAAGAAAAAGAACTAAATTAATAGTTCTTTAAATTTTAGTTATATCTTTTTCTTAATGCTACAGCTGAACCTAAAGCAAAGATACTAGCACAAAGAATAACTGCATATGTAACAATATTATCACTTGTTTCAGGATTTGTTGTTGGATTATTATATCCAATTACTCCATATGTACTTAAGTGAGTTGTTGTAAATACAACTTTTCCATTAACTAATTTAGCATCAATTGTTTCTTGAATTTCACCAGCTTCAGTAACATAAATTACTTTATAATTTTTGAAGTTTCTTAAATCTTCTGCTACTGGAATTGAAATAGTATATTTTCCATTTTCCATTGGTACAACTTCATCATTTCCATCAACAATATTTATTTCATGAAGACTAATTAATTTTAATCCTGCAACTTTTTTATTATCTTTATAAGCTTCAGTTAATTTAGTTGTTACATCCTTAACTTCTTTTTCAGTTTTTGGAGCAACTACTAAAGTATATTCAGTTGAGAAAGCATCATTACTTTCAAATTTAACTCCATCAGTTTCAGCTTTTACATTTGGTTTTAATGTATAAGTTCCATTTGAAGTAGTTAAAATATGTTTATTTGAATATACACCATAAGTGCTTGTACTAGTTTGACCACCAGCCTTACATTTAGTCTTATCACAAGTATATGTTTCACTAGCATCATTTACAAGTCCTAAATCTTTAAGATTAATTACATCAAAACTTGTTCTAGTAGTTGCATCTGTTGTAAGTTTTGCACCAGATACTTTTACATTCATTACTTGTTCAACTTTTCCTAAATCATAAATAGCTATTGGACTACCTTGGCCATTAGCAACATTAAATGTTCCACCAGTAATATTTAATTCTAATTTATTAGTTTGGCCTTTAATATCAGTTGTATAAGTTCCACCATATACATATAAAGCATCAGCAAACCAAGCATTACCACTATAGAAGAAATATTCTTTTGGACTATCTAATGAAGTAGTAGCAGCATTAATAACACCACCTGAAATATTAACAATACCCATTCTTAATGAAATACCACCATTAATTGTACCTTTAGTGATTGTTAAATCAATTGGACCTGCCATATAAATTGCTGGACCATATTTAGTAGTTAAAGTACCACCATTAACAACAAAACTCATTGCTCCTGTTGTATTATTTCCAGATAATACAGCATTACCAGTAGTATGATTTCCACCATTAATTGTAATTGTACCACCATTTAATGCATAAAAACCATATTGTGTATCATTTGAAGATACATCACCACTATTAACAATTACTTTAGCATTATCTGCGCCAATTGCATAATGAGTTTTTACATCTTTTCCTTCTTCATCTGAATATTCATTTGCTAAAGCAACAAATTTTCCACCTTCTACACTACTAGAAATAGTAAGTGTCTTATTACTAGTTACATCAATTAAACTAGTTAATGTTTTACCATTTAAATCAAGATTTACATCTTTATCAATGATAATTCTTTTTGTAGATGTTGTAATGTTTTCAGTTAATTTAACATCTCCACCTTTTGATAAGGCTTCACGTAAACTAGCTTCATCATTAACATCTAATGCACTAACTCCAAATGTGAAGGCAAACATTGAAACAAGTGCAAAAATAAATAAACTAATTTTTTTCATTATTTTCATTATTCTCCTTTCGATATTACAATTATATCACAACAAAAAATTAAAAATCAATAGATTTTTTAAAACTATTGATTTACTTTACTTTTCATAGTCACAAGATAAACATTTAATCTTATCTTTTTTTTCTACTAGGACTCCTCCACATTCAGGACATTTTTCAATTAAAGGCTTATCCCAACTAGCAAAATTACACTTTGGATAATTATTACATCCATAAAATATTTTACCTTTTTTTGTTTTCTTTTCAATAATTGTTCCTTTACAATTAGGACATGGAATTATTTCTTTTACTTCTTTTTCTTTCTTTTTAATATATTTACATGTCGGATAATTACTACATGCTTCAAATTCACCAAATTTACCATTTCTAATTACCATATCACTTCCACATTCAGGACACTTTTCCCCTGTTTTTTTTGCTTCAACTTTTTCCATAGAAGTAAAAGCTTCCTTTACTTGTGGTTCAAATTCTTTCCAAAATTCATTTAATAAATCATACCAAACCTTTTTACCTTCTGCTATCTTATCTAAATCATTTTCCATATTAGCAGTATAAGTAACATTTATTAAATTAGAAAAACTTTCTTGTAGTTTTCTTGTTGTAGCTATTCCTATTTCAGTTGGAACAAATTTTTTATCAATAACTTTTACATAATCTCTTAATTTTAAAGTATCTATTATTTTAACATAAGTTGATGGTCTACCTATTCCTAATTCTTCAAGTTCTTTTATTAATTTTGCTTCTGTATATCTTGATTTTGGTTTAGTATAATGTTCATCACTTTCTATTTTAGTAGATACTAAAACACTAGTATTATATTTATCTAAATCAGGTAAATTTTTATCTTCTTTATCTTCATAATCTTTATATACTTTTAAATATCCATCAAAAGTTAAAACACTACCACTAGCTTTAAACTTGTAATCATTATTATCTAAAATAATTGTTGTTGCTAATGTTTTTGCATCTTTCATTAAACTAGCAAGAGTTCTTATATAAATAAGTTTATATAATTTATATTCATCACTTGTTAAATACTCTTTCATCTTTTCTGGTGTTTTATTTATATCAGTTGGTCTTATTGCTTCATGAGCGTCTTGAACGTTTTCTTTCTTTTTACTTGTTTTAACATAGCCAATATATTCTTTACCATAATTTTTTTCAATATAATTTAATGTTTTTCCAACAAATTCATCACTTAATCTAACAGAATCAGTTCTCATATAAGAAATAAGTCCAGTTGTTTCAGTCCCTATATCTATACCTTCATATAATTTTTGTGCTATACTCATTGTCTTTTTACCAGTAAAACCTAATTTTGTTGATGCTTCTTGTTGAAGTGTAGATGTTGTAAAAGGATATTTAGCTTTTTTTAATTTTTCTTTTTTCTCTATTTCTTCAATATTAAATGTCTTATTTAATTTAGATAAAATATTATTTACTTCTTCTTCTTTTGTTATTTCTAAATCAGTAGTCTTATATTTAAATATATCTGCTTCAAAATCATTAAAAAACGCTGTTATCGTATAGTACTTTTCTGGAATAAAACTATTGATTTCATCTTCTCTATCTACGATTAATTTTAATGCAACACTTTGGACTCTACCTGCACTTTTTCCACCTGTTTTAGATTGCATTAATTTAGATAAACGAAATCCAATAATTCTATCAAGTATTCTTCTTGCTTCTTGTGATTTTACTAAATCATCATCTATTTTTCTAGGATGTTTAAAAGCTTCAAGTACTTTATCATGAGTTATTTCATTAAAAACTACTCTTTCATATTCTTTATCTTTTAATCCTAAAGCATCTTTTAAATGCCAACTAATTGCTTCTCCTTCCCTATCAGGATCTGATGCAAGATATACCATATCACTATCTTTAGCTAATTTTTTTAAATCATTTATTACTTTTTGTTTTCCTTTTATTGGTTCATAACTTGGAGCAAAATTATTATCAACATCAACACCAAACCCATATTTACCACTTGTTTTTAAATCTCTAATATGTCCTTTAGAAGAAACAACTTTATAAGAATTTCCTAAATATTTTTCTATTGTTTTACTTTTACTAGGAGATTCCACGATTACTAAATTTTTCATATCCTAAATTCCTTTCATCTTCAGTTATAATTTATACATCATTTTTTTATTTATGTCAAATACTGTTTTATATTTTATTTCTTATTAAAAATGATAATAAAGCATCAATTACAAATATAACAATAAAGACAATACTTATTATGTTTGTTATTTTTTTACTTTTAGTGCTTATAAATTCTTTTATTAAAGGTTCCACAATATAAATTAATAACATTCCCCCAATTGCAAAAGTAAATACTGATCTAAAGCATACATAACTATCAATATTTAAGAAAAGTCCTGTATAATCCCACCATTTCTTGTGAAATATTTTATACATTGCATAACCTGTTATATACTCAACTATTCCTGTAATTAAAATTCCTAAAACAAATACTAAAAATGGGTGTTTTTTATAATTATTAAGAATCAAACTTAAAAACACTGCACCAACACCATAAACAGGTAAATATGGTCCATAATAAAATCCTTTATTAACAAATGTTCCTGATTCTATAAGTTCAAATATAACTTCATATATATATCCGGCAAAAGCCCCAGCGATAAAAATAAATAAATATAATTTTACTTTATCTACGCCTTTAAAGTTATAATTTTTTTCATTTAATTTTTTTAAATACTTCATACTTTTTTTCCCTTTACTTTTTATTAATATATTCACTAACTGGATGATAGCTTATTCTATGTTCTTTAATTATACCATATTTTTTTATTGCTTCGATATGATCCTTTGTAGGATATCCTTTATTATTTTTAAAATTATAATATGGATACTTTTTATCAAGAAGATACATTAAATTATCTCTATATACTTTAGCAATAACACTTGCTGCTGAAATAGATAAACTTCTTAAATCCCCTTTGATTAAGGGTTTAAAATCTATATCTATATCTAATTTCATTGCATCTGTTAAAACATAATCAGGTTTAATTTTTAAATTAGAAATAGCTTGTTTCATTGCAAGTTTAGTAGCTTCATAAATATTTACTTCATCTATTATATTATTATCTATAACTCCTATACCATAACTAATTGCATCACGTTTTATTATTTCATCAAAATAATTTCTTTTGGCTTCCGATAACTTTTTTGAATCAGTAAGACCTTCAAGTTTATAATTTTTAGGAAGAATAACAGCCGCTGCCACTACAGGTCCAACAAGAGGCCCACGACCTACTTCATCAACTCCTGCAATTAAGGTATAACCATCATTATATAATTCTTTTTCATATTTTAAATTGTCTTTTAAATCTAAAAATAAATCTATTTTTTTTATATCATTTTTATCTTTATTTCTATTAAAATTTTCCTTCATTTTTTTAATACTATTTAAATCTTGAAAATACATATTTTCAATAACAATTGCTTCATCTTTATTAAAAAAAGAACAATTATTACTAAATTCAATATTATAGTCATTTAACTTATATACATCATACCCAAGAAAATTGTTTACAATAACTGCATCATTTTTTAATTTTTTAAATAAAGCTTCACTAACCCCTATATCTATATCATTTGTTTTTGACTTCACTTGTTGAACGACCAAACTAGCACCTGATAACACAACAAATTCATTTTGAGGAAAATTCAACTTTTTTAATATATTAAGTATTTCTTTTCTATTCATACGAAATCCTATCAAAAGTAATATCTTTTATCTTACCACTTTTTATATCATTAATTATTAAATCTATTACTCTATCATAATTAGGTACTCCACCTTTTTGTAATAAACCTTTTTGTCTAGCAATTGTATCAAATACTTCTTCAAAATCATTAATTGATGTTATATTATAAAATTCTTCTAATTTAGAAGGATACAATTTATATAATGTTTTTATTATATATACTGCCACATCTTGTTTATCAAGTATTTCTTCTTTTATCGCAGTCATACTTGCTAAATTATAAGCAACTGTTTCTTGTTCTAATTTTGGCCAAAGTATTCCTGGACTATCTAAAAGTTCAATATCTTTACTTGCTCTAACCCAATTAAGATTTTTTGTAACACCTGGTTTATTACCTACAGTTGCACTTTTTTTACCTACTATTTTATTTATAAGAGTAGATTTACCAACATTTGGAATACCTACAACTAAAGCTTTTATTGTAGTTCTTTTAAGCCCCTTTTCTTCTCTTTTTTTCATTTTGTCTTCAAGAAGATTTCTACTTAAATCAAGTAAATCATTAAAAGATGTTTTTGTATTTAAATCATATTTAACTACAACATAACCTTTTTCCTCATAATATTTAACAAACTTTTCTGTTTCATTTTTATCACATAAATCATACTTTGTCATAATAAGTATTCTTGGTTTATTGTTTATTAAAGTATTTATATCTATTACCTTAGAACTATATGGTATTCTTGAATCAATTACTTCATAAATTATATCAATTAATCCTAAATTTTCTTTTATAAGTCTTTTGGTCTTAGCCATATGTCCTGGATACCAGTTGATACTCGTTGATGGCATTTTTTTTGTATCTTCGTTCATTTTTTTATTTTTTCTCATTTTTCTTTTTTGATACATATCCATTATTTATCACTTCCATTCTCTATCATTCTTGTTTCGTTTAAAAAATTATCAAAGTCTGATTTATATAATTTATCTTGTTTAACTTTAAATTTATCATACTCTTTATAAGCTAGTTCTTTTGCAACACCAGCCGATATTTTCCCCGCATTGTGTAATATTTCTTTACCATTAAATTGCAAAAATGCATTTAGCTTTTCTACCCAATCTTTCATAGTCATTGCATTATGATTTTCTGCTTGTAATTCTGCATAGTCTAAATACATTGTTACTATTCTATTCAAATCTTTTAATTCCTTTTCATTTAAATAGTTTTTTGCAATGTCCACGTCATATTTATAGATTGGTCCATCAGGAGAATTTTTCCAATTGGTTAGTCCTATATTTTCTTTTTCTGAATCAACCCTGTTATATATTATTTCAGCTGCAGTATTACCGGTTATTGCATAATGTAATTTATTTTGAACTGTTTTAAAAAATTCTTTTGTTATTTCTGAATCTTTATCATAATCAACACTACAAGAAGAATATATATCGGTTATTTTTTGATAAAATCTTCTCTCGCTTGAACGAATATTTCTAATTCTTTCAAGTGTTTCTTCAAAATAATCCTCACCAAATATGTAATTTGGATTTTTTAATCTTTCATCATCCATAACTACACCTTTTATCATATATTCTTTTAATATTTTCGTAGCCCAAATTCTAAAGTTTGTTGCTTTTTTTGAATTTACTCTATATCCAACTGCAATAATCATATCAAGGTTATATATCTTTACAGGTTTTTTCGAATTATCAACGTCGGTTTTTCCGACGGTGTTATTTTCATCAAGTTCACCACTATTTAATATATTATTAATATGTTCTGTTATTGTGCTTCTTCCTACACCAAACAATTCTGCAATTAAATTTTGCGTAAGCCATATATCGTTATTTATTAACATTACACTAACCTTAACATCATTGTTCGAATCCCTATATATTAAAAAATCATGATTAGTTATTTGTAAGTTTTTATTGTCCATTTATTATTCTCCTTTATTTTAAATTTTTTATTTAATTTCATAATTTTCATCTACTTTATTTATTATTTTATTAATAAATCAACTTCACTAGGTAACATTGCATTAAAATTATTGTTACTATTTCCTTCCTTTTGAACTATTCGAAATTTTCGAATAGTTGATTCTTCCTTCAATTCATTATCATTATATATTTTTTAAAATGTACAATCTTATTATACTATACTTTTTATTATTTCGTAAATTAATTATTATTTTAGTTTTTTAACTTTTTCTTTTCTTTTTCTAGTTCTTTTAAACTCTTTTTAGGAGTTGGCATATCTTCCGGCATTACTCCTCCGATATCCGCAATTGCTTTTCTTACTTTTTTACCAACCTCATAATGTATATTATCTGCTTCTTCTTCTTTTGTTACATTATCCCTTAAAAGCTTTTGTTTTGTTTGATTTATTCTAAATAAATTAGCAACCAATTCATCTTCATTCATATTATCTAAAATATCTTCCCTATAACGTAATTTTTTTCTTTTAAAAATATCATCTGCCGTTTCACCATTATACAAGCCTCTATAACCAGCATTATGAAATTCTCCCATGTTTTTAACTCCTGATAAAACAGCAACCTTTTGAAGAGTATAATTACCTTGCTTAATTAATCTTCTTTGATAAAATCTTTTTTCATCATCTGATAAAGTATCATATTCTTGTTCAGTTATTTCTTGTTTTCTTGTTTGAATTGCAAAATAAGTTTGTCCCAAAGCAACAACTTCTTTACTTGGATCTGCATTTTGTACAATCAAATAACATATATATCGTGATAACTTATAATCCCCTATATTTATAAGAGCATTATTATTCCTTTTCGACAACTTGTTGATATCAACAAGTTGTTCTTTAACATTAATTCCTGAATTTTTGCATGCTTCTTTAGCTTTATTTAAAACCTTCAAAAAATTCCTCCAATCTTTGTATTCTAATACTTTTGATAGTTCTCTAGCATACCAAAATTCATTACCAAATTCATCTATGTGCTTTATATTTTCAAAAACACTGTTAGTATATTCATTACCAATTTTCTTCATTTTAACCTCCTGATTTTAAAATTATTTTTGTACTGCTTTAACTTCATACTATCATAAGAAAATTCCTATGTCAACATTTTTTTCATACATTTGTTTGATATATTTTTAAAAGACTTAAAGCAGGAAAACAATACTAATTTTATTAGCATTATTTAAAATATTTAATTTTACAAAAATAAAAAAGATAGAAAATCTATCTTCAGAGTGTAGACAAACCCCTAGATTTTTTCTAGAGGTTTTATTTTAAACAAAATTTTTATAATGTTTTCTTTAAAGTGCTCATTCCACTCTTCGTGAATATGCCTTCTAACTGTTTTTGTTTTGTCTAAGTTTCTATATATTTTATATCCATTTTTATCTATTAATCCTGAATTTTCTAATACAAAACCTTGTTGAGATACTAAATTACTATCGATAGATACATATAAATTCCAATTAGAACTATCTATTCTACTATCTACTACTTGTGTAATTTTCGTTTTTCTTTCACATAAATTATTTAAACAAATCAAAAAATAAAATATTTAATAAGATTTATCCGATAAAGTCTTCTGGATAAGTCAAACTATCTTTACCTATGCTTTTGAAATTTTTACCATCAAAAAGTAATCCAGATTCTTCATAAAGCACTTTGGTAGAATTTTTTAAATTCATTATATTATTGTTATCTTCTTTTGGATTATAATGACACCAAACGTCAAATCCATTTAACATATTTAGTCCTGACAACTCAGTAAGACCAACAATGTTTTTATCAGCATGACTAGAAGTTTCTATAGATTTACCAAAAATTATGGCACCAGCCGATCCCCCATATACAAAGCCACCATTTTTTAGATATTTTTCTAACAATATATCAAATTTTGATTCTCTAATTTCTTTCAATAGCTTAAAAGTATTACCTCCCCCAATGAATACTCCGGTATATTCATCTAAAGATTTTATTTTTGACAAATCAGTACACATATCTATGACAAAATTACAATATTCATAAGTTTTTTTAAACCATTCTTTACATTCATTATAAGGTACTTTATACATTGCAACAGGAATATATAAAACTTTACCTCCATTCATAGATTTAGCAAAATAATCATCAAGTGGTTTAACTTGTTCTGGCTCTCCGCCTCCGGATATTAGTATTTTCATCTTTTTCTCACTTCCTTTTCTTTGTTTTCAAATTTATTATTAGAAGAAGATTGAAGTTCATTTAAAAATACTCTTTCACAAACTTCTTCTATACTTTTATTCATAAGTGGTGAATAATTGCTAATGCCCAATTCATTTACCAATTTTCTTCATTTTAACCTCCTGATTTTAAAATTGTTTTTGTACTGCTTTAACTTCATACTATCATAAGAAAATTCCTATGTCAACATTT
>OGMF01000359.1_pt1 | contig 53453 bp, 60 predicted proteins | sample 1572921 | NCBI WGS metagenome assembly OGMF01 (sample SAMEA2581919, study PRJEB24529) | metagenome | biome: Human gut stool | place: China | collected 2011 | reverse complement strand
GAGGAAATGGATACAACAAAAAAGCCCCTCCTGCACTTGTGGTAACACAAGGAGCAGGAGGGGCTTCTTATTTTTATTCATTCGGTTATTCCTTATTTCGGTGCTTTCTGATACAAGTAGAATGCTATGAAAGCATAGAGTATATTCGGTATCCATACGGCAACTACCGGAGGTACATTACCATTTACAGCAAAAGTAGAAGCGATCGTTTGGAAAAGGATATATGAGAAACTTAATGCCAAACCTATACCCAAATGCAATCCCATTCCACCCTTGGTCTTTTTCGAAGAAAGAGAAACTCCGATCAGCGTAAGGATAAACGATGCAAACGACATGGCAATGCGCTTATGATATTCAAGTTCAAACTCCTTGATATTGGCAAATCCACGCTGCCGCTGCCTGCTAATATATTCACTTAATTCGGGACTGGTCATCATTTCCTGTTGATTTTTCATAATAAGGAAATCAGCAGGCTCCATGAAAAGGATACTGTCAATACGATCACCTTTAACTATATTTTCTTTCATGCCGTCCATCTCGCGTATCATGTAATCCTTAATGGTCCATTTATGAACAGATGCTGTATCATAAGTAATGGAACGAGCCGTAAGATGAGACACCAACTGCTTATCTTTAAATTTATCCAATGAAAAGCGATATCCTGTCTTACTATAATCTTCAAAACGTTCAATATAGGCAATCACTCCCGAATCCACTTCCAGCTGAATATTCCGGGCAGTATTTGATTTACGTTGCTTATAGTACTTATCCTCAAAATTGATACGTGTCACACTACCCTTAGGTATTACATAAGAGCCTAAGCAAAAAGTTACTACCGCAATAATGGCAGCCGATACCATATAAGGCCGGAGCATCCGCTTAAAACTCATTCCGGTAGAAAACATCGCAATAATCTCCGAGTTCTCGGCCAGTTTTGAAGTAAAGAATATAACCGAAATAAACACAAACAGCGGACTGAACAGATTGGCAAAGTAAGGAACAAAGTTCAGATAATAATCAAAAACTATGGCTTTCCATGGCGCTTCGTGTGACATGAACTTGTCCATCTTCTCATTAAAGTCGAATACCACTGCAATAGAGATAATCAATGCAATGGCAAACACATAAGTTCCGAGGAACTTCTTGATAATGTAGAAGTCGAGCCGCTTCAACCACTTCCAGTTATCCGGCAACTTTATACCTTTTATTTTCCAGTTCAGTTTTCTCATAACCTTGTCGATACGCGTTTTACCATCATCGGTTTCCATGTAGAGAAGTCACCGGCAATGATGTGCTTGCGGGCTTCACCCACCAGCCACAGATAAAAAGCCAAATTATGGATAGATGCAATTTGCATAGCCAGCAATTCTTGCGCATGGAACAGATGGCGCAGATACGCTTTACTATATAAGGTATCTACAGCAGAAGCTCCGTCTGCTTCAATAGGAGAGAAGTCTGTTTCCCATTTCTTATTGCGCATATTGATGATACCGTCTTTGGTAAACAACATACCATTCCGTCCGTTTCGGGTTGGCATCACGCAGTCAAACATATCTACGCCACGCTCTATGCCTTCCAGGATATTTACCGGTGTACCTACCCCCATCAGATAACGGGGTTTATCTTTCGGCAGAATCTCGTTCACCAACTCAATCATCTCATACATCTTGTCTACCGGCTCACCTACTGCCAAACCACCGATAGCATTACCATCCGCACCCTTCGATGCAATGAATTCCGCTGACTCCTTGCGAAGATCAGGATATACACATCCTTGAACAATGGGGAAAAGCGACTGTTGGTATCCATATTTTGGTTCCGTCTCATTGAAACGCTGAATACAACGGTCCAGCCAACGGTGTGTCAGTCCTAATGACTTTTTGGCATACGCATAATCCGAATCTCCAGGAGGACACTCGTCAAAAGCCATCATAATATCTGCACCAATCGTACGTTCGATATCCATTACCTTTTCGGGAGTGAAAATATGTTTGCTACCATCAATATGTGAACGGAATTCTGCACCTTCTTCCCGTAATTTACGAATACCCGACAATGAAAAGACCTGGAAACCACCACTATCCGTCAACATCGGACGGTCAAAACCGTTGAACTTATGAAGTCCTCCGGCTTTTTCCAATACATCCAATCCCGGACGCAGGTACAGATGATAGGTATTTCCTAATATGATCTGCGCCTCGATATCTTCTTTCAGTTCGGTTACATGCACACCTTTCACCGTTCCTACGGTACCTACCGGCATAAAGATAGGTGTTGCTATCTGCCCGTGATCGGTGGTTATCAATCCTGCACGCGCGTTACTTTTACTGTCTGTATATTGTAAGTCGAATGTCATTCTGCTTTCTTTTCTGTCTTTTCTTTCTTTACGGACAAGTCAATGGCATCGGCTACCTTTTCATTGGTCAGCGCAATGGCAAATACTTCTTTCACATCTTTCACGTAGTGGAAAGTCAATCCCTTGAGGTAGATTTCCTGTATTTCGTCAATATTCTTACGATTCTCTTCACTCAAGATAATGTTCTTGATGCCGGCACGTTTGGCAGCCAGAATCTTTTCCTTAATACCTCCTACGGGAAGCACCTTACCACGAAGTGTTATTTCTCCTGTCATAGCAAGATTCGCTTTTACCTTACGTTGGGTGAGGGCAGAAGCAAGAGATGTGGCCATCGTAATACCGGCTGAAGGTCCATCCTTAGGAATAGCACCTTCCGGTACATGTACATGAATATTCCAATTATCAAAGATTTCTTCATCCAGATTTAACAAAGAAGCATGTGCCTTGATATATTCCAAAGCCAGCATTGCAGATTCCTTCATGACGTCGCCCAGATTTCCGGTCAATGTCAGACGTCCGCCTTTTCCACGACTTAAACTGGTTTCTACAAACAAGATTTCTCCGCCTACGGCAGTCCATGCCAGTCCGGTGACTACACCAGCGTAATCATTACCCTGATATTTATCACGGGTATACTCCGGTGCTCCGAGGAATTCATATAAATCTCCCGGCTTAATCTCCTGTTTGGCAAAATAACCATCTGTAGCATACTGACGTGCTGATTTACGAAGTATCTTACCTATTTTCTTCTCCAGTTCACGTACGCCGCTTTCACGAGTATACGACTCGATAATTGCCTCCAGCGTATTCTTCGGTATCTTGATATCATTCTTCTTCATACCGTTAGCTTCCAGTTCTTTCGGAACCAAATGGCGGCGGGCAATCTCTATTTTCTCTTCGGTGATATAACCACTTACCTCAATCAACTCCATACGGTCGAGCAAAGGTCCGGGAATAGTATTCAGGTTATTTGCAGTAGCTATGAACATCACTTTAGACAAATCATAATCTACATCCAGGAAGTTATCATGGAATGTTGTATTCTGTTCTGGATCGAGTACTTCAAGCAGGGCAGAAGAGGGATCCCCCTGACGGTCTGAGCTAACTTTGTCAATTTCGTCCAAGATAAACACCGGATTTGATGAACCTGCCTTGATCAGACTCTTGATAATACGTCCCGGCATAGCACCGATATATGTCTTGCGGTGTCCACGGATTTCAGCTTCATCATGCACACCACCCAATGACATACGAATGTACTTACGCTTCAAGGCAGCAGCGATAGAACGTCCCAAAGAAGTTTTACCCACTCCCGGAGGGCCGTACAAGCAGATAATAGGCGACTTCATGTCACCTTTCAACTTCAATACAGCCAAGTGCTCCAAAATACGTTCTTTCACCTTCTCCAAGCCATAATGATCTTTATTTAAAGTCTTTTCGGCATTGATCAGATTGAAATTATCCGTAGTATATATTCCCCATGGCAAACTCAACATAGTTTGCAGATAATTAAGTTGCACACTGTAATCAGGAGATTGCGGATGTGTACGCTCCAATTTATCCACCTCTTTCATAAAGGTGTCTCTCACTTCTACACTCCATTTAGTAGTGAGTGCTTTGCGGCGCAGCTCTTCAATTTCCTGTTCCTGGCCACCGCCACCCAATTCATCCTGAATGGTTTTAATTTGCTGTTGCAGGAAGTATTCACGTTGTTGTTGGTCAATATCTTCTCGTGCACGCATCTGTATGGACTCCTTAATCTCGGCAAGCTGCACTTCCCGGTTCAGTATCTCTAATAGACGGTAAGTACGTGCCCGCAATGAGTCAATACGTAGCAACTCAATCTTTTCATCTTGCTTCAATGGAAGATTCGTGCAAATAAAATCTACCAGGAACATAGGATTAGTAATGTTCTTGATAGCAAATGCAGAATCCTGCGGGAACATATCGGATGATTTGATATATCTTATAGTCAGATCCTTACAAGCTTCCACCAAAGCATGGAACTCTTTATCATTTTTATCGGGAATATCTTCTTCCAGTGCCTTTACGCGTCCTTTCAAATACGGAGTTATATCTACAATTTCTTCCAACTCCATACGTTTGACGCCTTGCAGGATAATCGTTGTTGTCTGATCAGGCATCTCCAGGATACGGATAATCTTACCGATCGTACCAATGGTATGCAAATCTTCCAACATTGGCATTTCGGTTTCAGCCACTTTCTGACAGACTACTCCGATATATGCACTCTTCTTTTCTGCTTCACGCACTAATTTCATGGAAGTATTTCTCCCGACAGATACTGGCATAAACACACCTGGAAATAAAACCATATTCCGTAAAGGTAATATCGGAAGTATCTCATTCACTTCAATATCCATCAATTGTTCCTCATTCCCCTCAAAATCAGCAATTACTGAGAAAGAGTTTCCTTCTTCTCTCGTCTCCATATCTTTTAGGTAAAGTCTTTTCTTCATTTTGTTCTTTTTAATTTTACGTCACACTGACAGGGCTTACAAAGCGCCTGCAAAGTTAATCTATTCTTCATTAATATAAAGCACCTTTTTTATAAAAAGACAAAAACAGTGCCAAATTAGTCGTAATATTCCTGACTTTGTCTATTTTTGCCTTCAAATAATAACTGTAAGTTATGTCAAATCCTTATTTTCAGTTTAAACAATTTACTATATGGCATGATAAATGTGCCATGAAAGTAGGTACCGATGGGGTTCTTTTGGGTGCCTGGGCAGAAACAGAAAACCCTCAACGCATCCTCGACATTGGCACCGGCACAGGATTGATAGCTTTAATGTTAGCTCAACGTAATCCACTTTCACAAGTTACAGCTATCGAAATAGATGAAGCCGCAGCAACTCAAGCAGAAGAAAACATAACGCGTTCTTCATGGGCAAATAGGATAAAAGTTATCTGTAATGATTTCAGTTTATTTCAAACAGATAATAAATATCATCTGATAGTTTCTAACCCTCCTTATTTTGTTGATGCTTTAAATTGCCCTGACAAGCAACGCAATATGGCACGTCATACCTGCGAACTGAATTATGAGCTACTTTTCCGACGTTCGGCACACCTTCTTGAAGATCAGGGGAGGATATGTATCATCATCCCTACTGAAGCAGAGAAGTTAGTAATTGACACAGCTTGGAAATACAAATTATACCCTTCACGACGCCTTCATGTTTTTACCAAGCCAGGCAAGCCGAGTAGGAGAGTGCTTATCGCATTCGGACATCAGGAACAAAAATGTATGGAGGAAACTTTATGTATTGAGGTAGGACGCAATCAGTTTACACCAGAATACATTGCGTTGACAAAAGAGTTTTATTTAAAGATGTAAGACCGTATCTCAAAGTTGTTATTTCAGAATGTTATACCATCATGGATAAAGATTCATGTCTGTTGAATTTCTTTTTCAATACTAAAAAAGGATCAACTAATAATTAGTTGACCCTTTAACCTGTCGGGGTAGCGGGAAACACTACTCAAACAAAAAAGGATTGAGCGCCAACCTATTATCAATTTGTATATATGTTTATTTGCCGATAAATGTCTATTATTGTCTATTCAATTATTACACACTGCCGATAAAGTTACATTTTCCCAATAAAGCTGCCCCTTAAGTTCAATAAATGACTCTTGAGGTGTTTTGAAACTAATTCCATTTTCCATCTTATTCTTTTTCTTTATTTAATAATATTTGGATAGTCCTTTCCTTCTCATCAATGATAATCTGTTTTTCATGCAACAATTGAGTAAGGTGCTCAATCTCCTTTTGACATTCACTTAATGTAATATCACCAGAAACTTTATTTCCAGTACCATTCACATGATGCCCAATATTAATGCTCGACAGTTCAATTTCTCTATCATAAAAATAATCGATTGCCACTTTAAAGAAATCCGCAATACGCTCAAGTTTTCTTGATCCTATTTCTGACCCCTTCAATGTATTATCTAAAGTCTGCAAAGAAATATCTACATTCTTACAAAACTCTTTCTTTGTCAGCCTATTAGCTTCAATTAACATTTCTATCTTTTTGGCATTAAACATTTGCTATCTTATTTATAATTTGTCTAAATATCAAGTATTCTATGATTAGAATCATATAATACTTTGATTTGAACAAACAATGCTTTATGTTTGCAGTATAAATATAGCACTAAAAATTGTACTAAGCATGGAAAAAGAACAGAATTTAAACAAAATGGCATTTAGAGACTACTATGATACTTTGTCAGATGATGCCAAAGAGGCTGTCCGAAACCGTATCCTTGGGGAAAGTGGGATGTCTTATACTACCTTTTATTATAAGCTTCGCAATAACACTTTCAAGCCATTGGAGAGAAAATTGATTGATAATATAATAAATGATGTAAATCCCAAGGTATTATGCTGACGAATATTGAATTCTACAATACTCCTGAGGGAGATGTTATGGTTAAAGGGGTGAACGAAGCTGCTCATCCTCTAAAAGAAAATGACCGAGACATCATAGACTATATGCTGACAGTCATTCGTGATCGATATCCCAAGGCTCATACAGCTCTTATGGAACTATATTCAAAGAGAACTATGAATAAGACATTTTTTGAATATAGCGTTGTTCATCGATTCATAAGATGCAATTTTGGTGAATACGACCAATTCAGCCACGATATTGACGCTAACGGTTACTTTGTTTTTGAAGAAGTAAAATGTCCTCTTCGTGGTGAATGTCCATTAGAAGGAGTAGTATGTAAACCTGAACTTGACACTCAGCTCTCTGATAGAGAAATAGAGGTATTCAGATTAATCGCCCGAAATATGCGCTCCGGAGAAATTGCTGCAGAATTGTCCCTCTCAAAATTTACAGTTGACCGGCATAGAGAAAATATTAAAGCCCGACTTCGCCTTCGAGATATCCCCGAGATGATAACTTACTGGCATGTTAACCATCTTAAATAAAGCGGTGCAAGGTCATCCGGGTTCGATTCCCGGCTCCGCACGATGATTTACTAACTTAATAAACATTATTAAAATGGGAAAAAGAACAATACGAATAGATGTAATAGGTCCAGTAGAAGGGACTGAATTCATGAAATGCAAATTATATGCTGATGGGCGTGTATGTGTATTTTACATGTCGGAGTCTAACTATAAAGCCTTGATGTATGATAAAATATTTATTCGTGATGGAAAAACTGTAGATTCTGCCAATGTGATAAATACTACCAATACCTTTATTGAAGAAGATATAATTCCTCATTAAAAATAGAAAGGAACATTTGTATGGATGATAAACAAGTATGTGGCGAATGCAAGCTATTCACCAATGAAGATTCATTCGGTAACGGATGGTGTGAATTTCATAAGAAATATTCTTTTTGTGAGAATGTAGCCTGTGAAGATGGTGAAGCAAAAGGGAAAGGTTTCTCTTCTCGTACATGCGGAGAATGTGACTCTTTTTGTGAATGTTGTTTAGGCGGTAAAAATGCTGCAGAAGCCGATGATGTTGCTTGTGAATATTTTGATAATACATCATTAAATCAATTAGAGTAAAACAAGAAAGAAAGGAGTAAAAATGGCAAGAACAATTTATGAAAACATTGGTGTTGAATTCGTTTTGGAAGAAATAGACGAATATGAAGCAAAAATCAAGGTTAATGACAAAACTCTGATTTATATATCCAGAGAACAAGAGGCTGAATTTGAAGAAGAACTTAAAAAGTTATTCGACAAATATAGAATATAATTTATAGCAAAAATAGATATGAAGAAAGAAGAAATTATAGAAATGGCGGAGAAATATTCAAGTAAACGCCATATCCAAGATGGGTATTTAGCTGGATTTCAGGCAGCGTGCAATATCATAAGGCAGAAATACCAAACATGCTATAACGAGGATTTTTGCGATGAGATGGAAGAGCTTGCACAAGTTGCATATATGGATTTAGATATTGATGATTAACGTAAAACAGTACAGAAAGGAGTAATTTATGAAAAACGAATATTTTAACATGATAGGACAAAAGGCTCCTGGTGGAAAGATGATTCTAATGGCTGTTGTACCAGATGATTTGTTAGGAATAGAAGTACCGAATATTTTTCAGGTGCAAGCTGTTAGGACTGTACCAACTATCTATACAGGAACATACCCAACTATACGGATTGTTATTGATAAATTGGAAGCAAGAGAAGATTTAATAGGAGAAGGCATAGCAGGTATAGCTACTGGCGAAAACTGGTATAATGTTTCCCATGAGGATAAGAACGAATACGGTATTAACATTAACCCATAACTAAGTAAAAATGAAGAAAGTATTAACTATCACATGGAATACCGATACGGGTTCTATGTTCACCGATTGGGGTGATGGTGTAACAGCGACTGATGTGCTCGCAATGTGTGAGTTTGCAGAGGGAGAAGCTGAATTTGAGGTCGAAGAACAGGATAATGAATCAGACGAATAACAAGATAAATATGAGCAATAATAGCAGTTATGATAAAATGAAATCTCTGTATCAAAAATATAGGGGTATAGAGATTGAAACACCAAAATACAAAGGTGTAGTCTGTGGGTTCTGTTTTAAGTACAATGATAACTTCCAGGAAAAAATTATAATTGCCTTGACAGAAGAAAAGAACTGGCGTGGTATTCATTACAGCCAACATGGAGATGTCTATGTCACTCATCAACAGAATCCCAAAGGATATGACTATCTGTGGATAGATGAATTAGAGCAACTTATGAAGAAACAATAACCCTCATAACAAGATAGATATGAGCGAATTAAAAGATAAAATAATTAATCATGCAAAGACTGAATACAATTCAAGTCCGTATGAGTTTGACGATGAACAGATACAGCTTATCATAGAACATAATTGCGAATGCGATCACTGTGGAAAGTCTATATTTGAACTTGATGATTTCCCCGATGTATCAGTCGAACGCAAAGAAGTTCTCTGTGAAGATTGCTATGATGAAGAATATAGAACAACGTGCCCTATATGTGAAGAATCATGGGAAATAGATGATTTTACAGATTATTTCTTTATATCCAAAACAAATTCTAAAAAGGTAGGAAAGCCATCCGGAATTTACAAAATACTGGAACGCCCATTTTACTATGGAGATTGCGTAACTGGCTTTGATGCTTTCTTTGATGATGCAATACAAAAGGTATCAGATATTGATATTGAAGAAGTTTATTCTATTCTACACCCGCAACTTGATAAGGAAAATCTTACGCTTGATTGTATTTGTCCTCATTGTGCTGAAAAGTACCTGCGGAGAGATAATTTTATTAAAGCTGATTCCTTGTACTGCATACTACAAGAAAAACAAAGAAATCAGTTGTTTGCAGACTATTCAGATGAAATAATACACCGTACTCGACAAGATATGATACACAGGCGTATTACATTCAGAGGGCTTTTACAATTACATAACAAATAATTCAAATCAGAATAGAAATGAAGAAATTAAAACGTCTACAATATGGTGATTTTCTTATAAAAGGAAAAAATCTGAAGGAGGTTATGATAGAAAATAAAATTTATAAAAGATATATCAACCATTTAGGAAGATTATCTAAGAACGCTTTACCTTTTTAATAAGATAGTAACAAATACAATGGGGCTCGATTCGCTACCCCATCCATAAAAATCAACACTATGTACAATACCACAATTTTTGAGCTCGCCATGAACGCATGCTCCTACAAATTAGACCATATATTCCTTAAGAAACGTTCCGTCTGCAAAATATATGGTAAAGTTCCAATAGCCAAGAGAGTCACCATCGATGGAGAGCGAAAAACGATTGTCAGATGGAAGAAACTTCGATGGAACGATGCCGGCCAATGTTTTTCCATGTACTCTTCCAAACGGCAACGAAAATACGATCTTCCGCTTCGCACCATCGAGGAACAACAGAGAATAGCGAAACTATGAGTATGTATTTAGACAAGGACTCTCGCGGAGTATATAGCCTTCACGATATCACACTTGAAGAGCTATCCACCATTCTTTCCATACTATCCACTTATCGGAACCCTCATGTAAGCGAGATGGAATCAATGGCATTCCAGACTTTCATGTCTATTGAACATCAACTCCTTAAGATAGAATCCTATGGGCAGCCTGGTACAATACCGCATGAATAACCTTGATTGGATAGACAGGTTTATATCCGAAATGGGAATCGAAGAATTCAGTAGCTTCGATAAACGCGTCCGCAACGCCCTTGACAAGCTCAAAGTCAATCACTATTACGATATTGCTGAGTCTGTCATACCTTCTCAACAGGAGCTTTTCATAAAGCTATGCTGCTTACATATCGAGCAGCATCCGGAATACGAATTTAACGATGATTATACCCAAATTTGGAGGAAAGAAATTCATGAACAATGGGAGATGGAAACCCGAAGAAGAAGACTTCATTCGGAAATACGCCGGTAAAATGACACTCCAGCAGCTGGCCGACAAAGTCGGACGCTCTCGCCTGGCCGTGCAACTCTATATGCATCGAAAACATATAGTGGTTGGCCAGACCGTCAGGCGGAACCTGGTACAAGAGATGCTTCGAATCAAGTTCAAGCATCCGGAGAACTTTATGCCGACCCGGACTTTTTACAAAACAGTCGGCATCAATCAGATGCGCTGGTGGGATATTTTCTACGGCCGGAAAAGCATTACTCAACAAGAATACATCGCGCTGTGCGAATACTTCGGTGTCACCATGCAGGAAGCATTTGAAGCGCGTCAACTCTGCATATTCGAAGAACAATGATTGAACAGAAATTAAAAGAACAGATTTTAGACGCCAACAACATCGTTGATGTTATCGGCCAGTTTGTTACCCTACGAAAAAAAGGTATCAATTATCTGGGCATTTGCCCTTTCCATCCGGACAGGCATCCATCCATGACCGTCAGTCCCTCCCGTCAGACCTACAAATGTTTCGTCTGCGGGAAGGGTGGGGATGCCATCCAGTTTATGATGGACTATGAAAGCATGTCATTCAACGAAGCCATCACCTGGCTGGCCAACCGGGTCGGCATCGAATTGCCCAAGCCGGTGATGTCAGATGACGAAGTGAATAAAGCCAAGGAGCGGGAAGCACAGCGTATTGCCATCTCGGCAGCCGCTGAATTCTTCGAACGCCATCTTCCGGACGCCAAGGCCTACCTCGCATCTCGTGGATACGACTTGTCAAACAAGATACTTCATGATTTTCGGGTTGGATATGCTCCTGATGGCAATCAAGCCAAGAAAGAACTTCTCTCTGCCGGCTATTCCGAACGCAAACTGATAGAAGTCGATGTCCTGAAGGAATCCGACAAAGGCTTTGTCTATGACACCTTCAAGGACCGCATTATGTTTCCCTTCCTGGACCTCAAAGGAAACATAATCGGCTACTCCGGCCGATGGGTAACGCCGAAGGAAGGGACCGGAAAATATGTCAATACCGGCGACACCCCGTTATTTAAAAAAGGCCTGCACCTATTCGGCCTTTACCAGGCACGCAATTCCATTGCCCGAAATGACTGTGTGTATCTGGTCGAAGGCCAGTTTGACGCCCTGTCCATGCACGCAGCTGGAGTATGCAACACCATTGCCACCTCCGGAACCGCGCTCACTCCGGAACAGATACAGCTACTCGGCCGCTTCACCCGTAGAGTCACATTAGTATATGATGCCGATGCTGCAGGCCTAAAAGCCTCCCTCATCAATTGCGAATCCTTTCTCCGTGCCGGATTTGAGGTAAGTGCCGTTCCCTTGCCGGAAGGGAAAGACCCGGATAACATTGCCCAGGAGAACAAACTTGAGACAGGGAAATGGCTTATGAACCGTCATCAGAACTTCCTCCGCTATTTTGCGATTTCCTTGCGTGAAGATAATCCCAGCGATGACCCCAATAAGGAAGAAGAAGCCATACAGAAGCTGTGCAGCCTTACTGCAGTAATCCCCTCCGAAACCCTCCGCTTGAAGTGCGTCGAGACAATGGCCGGTATCTTTGAAATCAATACGGAAGTCATACAGCGGAAAGTAAACGAAATCCTCCGGAAGAAAAAGACCTCCTCAATCCAGCCAAAGGACCAGATGAAGCCTGGTATATACGGCATCGAAATGATTGCCGAAACCCGCTCCGGAAATGAACCTTGCATTCTTACTGCAGACTATCAGGAATTCCTAACCCTCTATGGTGATGCTCCAATAGCCTATGTGCATGGCATCCCATCCATGACTGACATCCAGCAGCTCCGCCAGGCTTGCCAAATGTTCGTTTCCGATAGCGACAACCTTACTATCGCCAAGGATGGAACCGAATCCGACTATTTATCTTCATTGGCCACTCTTTTCCGGGCTGGAATCTCCAACATTACTATCACAGTAGAAAAAACACCGGAGGAAAATGAAGATGACCCGGATGAAGAGGAAGATATTGAAAAAGAAATGAGTGAGGGGGAGTTGATAGAAACCTACAATTTCGCCAAGTTCTACGTCCGTCTGCACAAATTCTTTTTTGATAATTACAATGGGGAGCGCGCCCCATTCATTGAGCGATGTGCCGAAATCATCAGCTATGCCGAAGATTCCGTGCGTATCATCAACTTCCAGTACTTCTATAATTGCCTCGGCCTGCTGAAGCTGTCTCTGTCCGAGATACTGAAACCTTACCTGGCCAAACGCAAATCCCGCATGGCCATCAATGCCCAGCGTACCGACAACGACTACGACGAGCAATACGACCCGGATGAGATACCGCGCTACGTCAAAGACAATCCGGAATACATGGAGATGTACAATCAATGCAATTTCTACCCCAAGATAAACAAGCAGGATGAGCCGGTAGCCTATCTTTTCAAAAACGAGAAGTCCGGCCACACCTTGGTCGGTGATTTCTACATGATACCGCTACTCCACATCTATTCCGACAATGACGATGAGAACAAGCGCGTCATCAAGATTAACCGGAGATATTACAAGACTCCCTTATACATCGAAGTGCCTTCCAAATCCCTTGTCAAGAAAAGCAGTATTGAAGAGAAATTAATCATGCTTGAGGCCGTCAATTTCACGAACGGCGAAGAGAAACATTGGACTAAAATCAGAGAATATATGAGCCGCCACTATGTCACATGTACAGAAGTCATTACCTACGGAAATCAGCAGGAAGATGGCTTTTCCCGCCGCGAAGACCAGCAGTTCTTCGCCTTTGCCAATGGCATTTTCCACGTCGTCGACGGGCTTCCCCGTTTCGACCCGGTCAACGAACTTGGAGTCGTCACCCACAACAACAAGAATTACTACCTGCCGGCATTCTCCACCATCTATGCCGGTAGCGGTCGGAAGTCTGACAAGTACGAGCTTATTTCCCAGCTCATCTATAAGGAAATCCCTGTCGAGAAACGCTGCAACTTTGAACAATGGGCCTCACTCATGGACCGCGTCTACAAGATTAACAATAACGGCAAATGGGCCATCCTCTTCGCCATCATGTGCGCCTTCCGTAGCAATATTCACTGCATCGACCGCCTATTCACGGCACCATTCTTCATGGGGCCTATGTCCTCCGGAAAAACGCAGATCGCGATATCCATCCGTTCTCTTTTCATCTCCCCGAAAATCCCCATTTTCAACCTGAATATCGGCACGGATGCCGCCATGTCCACACTGATGAGTACCTTCCGCGATGTGCCGGTTGTCCTTGATGAGTACAACAATAAAGATATATCAGATATAAAGTTCCAGGCACTGAAAGGTATCGTCTACGATGGTGATGGCCGTCAGAAGCGCAAGGGCACCTCCGGAAAAGAAATCGAGAACGATAAGGTCTATGCGCCGGTCATCATTTGCGGGCAGGAGACACCCCAGCGCGATGACAATGCCCTCATGTCCCGTATCATCGTCTGCGAGGTTCCCAAGCCCAAGAACCGAACACAAGAGGAAACAGATCTCTTCAATGAGCTGAAGGAAATCGAGGACCCGACGAAGATTGGCCTCTCCAATGTACTTTTTGAAGTTCTCCAGCTCCGCCCCTTGGTGATGCAACATTTTCGTTCGCTCAAGCAGCAGGCCTACGATGAGCTGAAGAACGCATTGCCCAATGCCGGAGAAATTGACCGCCTTATGAAGACGGCCTCCTTATTTCTGGCCACATGCAAACTCATCGAAGAGCACACTCAGCTGAAACTCCCTTTCACCTACGAAGAATTCTTCCAGATAGCTGCAGACAAGATTAAGTTCCAGGTCGAACTGATTTCCAAGACCGACAAGCTCGCCACCTTCTTCAAGGCTATGGATGTCATGATAGATACCAAGGCCATCAAGGAAGGCCGGGACTTTGCCATCGACACCCCGGACAAGATTACAATCAAGCTCCCTGGAGGCGAAAGGAAAGAACTGCCTATTTCTGCAGGAACCCGGGTTCTATTCCTGCGCGTCAGCACCATCTATACTCAATATGCCCGTTCTTCCTACAACCAGGAAGACTCTACTCAGTCTACCATCGAGCAGAACCTTCGTTCGCATCCCAGCTACCTTGGTTTCGTCCACGCCAAGCGTTTCAATTGGTATGATGTGGTCGAAGTACCCCGTGGTGGATTTGAAGAGAACCAGCTCAACGAAACCGGCATACCAGTCAAGGTCAACAACGATATGGTGCGCAAAATGGAGAAAAGGACTACCAATTCCAGCTGTATAGCTGTCAACTACGAAATTTTCAGAGAACTCTATGATATTGACCTGCAGCGTACTCCGGAAGAGGACGTATATACTCCCAGTCCGGAGAATGACCCTCTTGGAGCAGCAGGTACTCCACAAAAATTGGATTTCTGATTTTTATTATAAACCTAAAACCTTTCACATCAATATTATTCATTATTCCCGGTGGCCACCTCATCGGGAATAATTGCTTTTTATATTCTGATTTGCGGACATTTCGTCGAATTCATCTAAACCAATGTCATACTATCTATTCTTATCAAATCCCCCGGACCCCCTAAAACAAAAAAGAAAGCAAAGTAGGCGAAGTTTTGAAAAGAAAACTTTTCAGAAATACCGTCCAACAGTCCAACAGTCCAACAAGGGAAAACATTTTAAAATGTAACTCCCTGTAGTATAGTAGTATATATTTTCTTTTTAATTATATATATATACTACATAGACGTTGTTCTGTAGGACGCTGTTGGACGTGTTGGATTGACCGTTTTCAACCATCCAACATTCAGTATCCAACAAAAAAGGGAAAAAATGCAGTTTGTTGGACGTGTTGGACGTCCTCCAACACTATTTTTCTTTTGGTAAATTTGTGTAACTAAATAATAATCAGTAACTTTAATAATCCTGTTGGACGGTTGGACGGTAGGACGCGAAAATGAACAAAAACTATTTCAAAAATATCTTTATAGGAAAAAGCCATGATTACAACGAGCATTATGATTACACCTTACCTTGCTGAATATCTGCGTGGAAAATATAACAATGGCGCAGATGAACCCATTAGAATTCCTGACAATACAGATTTGTATCACGCTATTTGGACCCTGATGGCCCGTCGTCATCAGAATCAATCTCCGGTTGATAATGGCAATCTCACCATTATTCTTCCGGACAGGCGAATAGGGAAGGATCCACAAGTCTATAACTACTTATCCCCACGTGCTGCCAAGGTCATAGAGAATGAAGTACGCCGTATGTTCAACCGTGATCTTCATACCGCTATGGATGAGAATGACTTGAACGGCCATGAACTTAACAATCTTGATATCGTTCATAAATTCCTTTGTTCCTATTGCATTGACAGCATTACTGAAGATGCTTTGCTAAAAAACTTCTATCGATGGCGAGAAAACATTCGAAAGAGAAAAAGGCGTCGGGACTATAAAAAGAAGTTAAAAAAGAGCTAAAAAATCACCGACCAAACTATGCTTTTTGTCCCAAAATGGCGGACAAAATGTCCTATGTGTGGCGAACTTATTGAATATCAAATAAATATAATCACAATGAGAGAACTATCTATCCAAATCAATGTATATCCTATCGCCAAGATGCGTCAGGATATCTATCGTTTCACTGCCGATGAATTTACTTTTGCTCCAGTACCGGAAGATTCCGAAGCCGGCCGGTGCTTTAACTGCAACAAAGATATTACTGTCGATCTCCCTCCTGTAGACGTAATTCGTGATTTTTCTTCAGGCAAATTTGCTATCGTTGAATTTAGGGATACCCGGTACCGGAAGTTCAATATCGGAGACAATAAGATACCGGCCATCGTCTCCATTTCCCCGAATCTGAACTCCGCTACTCTGAAAATCGAGTGTAAGATGCTCAAATCCCCGCTCCAGTAGCGTCCTTCACCCCCTTCTGTAAGCTGCCTATCTTCGCTGAAAAGATATGCAATGAACAGAACTTTTCTCCGCCAGCTTCTTTTATCAAACACTCACCAGCTTCTCATCACGGCAGAAGGCCTTTCTTCTGCCATGATGGATGCTTTTCCTTTGATAGTAAATGACTCGCCTACACCATCAGCTTTCTTCTTCGACGATGATCCGCCTACATATAAGGATTTGGCAGATAAGGCCCTCGCTAAAATTCAGCAGCAACTGCATGCTCTTTCCGAGTTTCAGGGAGTAACCCTTACCAGTGACTTCTCATCCGACGAACTTCCAGAAGGTAGCATTGCCTACCATCGCATTTGGGGATTTATCACCGCCGACAGCCGCTGGTATTTTTCTTCCAAGCAATTTGAGCGAGATATCTTGGATGCCGAAGCCAACCCAGCCATTTCCTGTCACTTCATTCATGCCAACTCTCCAGGTGGCGAAGCCTGGTATCTTGATAGACTCAGCGAAACCATGCGTTCGTTGAGCAAACCCATAATAAGTCTTGTCGAACAATGCAATTGTTCTGCCTGCTATTACATCACCTGCCACTCCAACGTAATTGCCGCGCTTACGGCCAACGATGTCATCGGCTGCATTGGTACCATGATCGAGACCTATGACTTTAGTGGCTATTACGAGAAGCTCGGTATTAAAATCATTAGGGAAACCGCTGATAAATCAGACCTTAAGAATAAAAAGTATGACGACTTGCGTTCCGGCAATCCGAAGCAATACGTCGAAGATGTATTGAACCCGCTCACTGAGCAGTTCCTAAATGAAGTACGCGCAAGCCGTCCGGAACTGAGTGAGCTCCCGGAAGACGATCCTGTCTTCCGGGGCGAAACGTTCGATACTACTCATGCCATCGAAAAGAAACTCATCGACGGTTCCATGACCTTCCTCGAAGCCGTAGCCAAGGCCGTAGACCTCGGACGAAATTACACGAATTTGGAAACTATCAAAAAGAACGCTCTCAACTATTTATAACTTAACTTTTTTCATTCACATGAATATTAAAGAAAGAATTCAAAGCGTCCTGCAGAAGTTGAAGCTGCTGGACAAAGCGAAAGCCAACCAGCTGACTGACGAAGAATGGAAACAGATTGTAGACTCTTATAAGAAAGAGTACCAATCAACTCTTCAGGAAGACTTGGCCGCTGACATGGCTGCACAAGCTGCCGCCGCTGCCACTCCGATAACGCAGGAGCAAATGAACCAGGTGCAAGGTATCCTGGATAGTATCGTCAATCCGGCACAAAATGCCAATACTCCTGATGAAGAAGGAACTTCCAATGCACCTGCTCAGGCAACGGGCGAAGGTATGGTACAACTTGCCCAAGCTGTACAAGGGTTGATTTCCACAATGGAAAACCGTGCCAGTGAAGACCGTCCCGTTCAGACCGTCACCGCCACCACTGCCACTTTCACCGGCCCGGCAGATCGTGCCAAGTTCCTATTTGGTATCGAGAGCCCTATGTTCTCCATGAGCGAACGCTGGAATCAAATCACCATCAATCCGGCAGCAGCTGCAGGACTTGGCAGTTGGGATGAGGAAACTGAAGGAGTTGCCTTCCGCAAGCAAGCCGTTGCTTTCTCTCGCTCTCTGCAGAAACGCTACGCTTACCTGCACGCCAATGGCATGCTCGACGCCAAGCGTTTGGCAGCCGGTGAGTTCGGAACCAACTACGAAGGTGTTAACACCGCCGGAGTTGGCGACCAGTATGTTGTTCTTCGCCAGGATGCCTTGATTGCGCGTGTCCTCGCGAAACGCGACCTCACCCAGTACTTCCCGGTACGCTACGGTATCCAGGACCATGACCTCGTATTCAACGCCTTCTTCTCCGAAGTTTCCCAGGCCTACCAGCAGGGTGAAATCTGGAAGGGTGACATGAAGCTCGAGAACGAGATGGGCCATGTAGACGACGCCATGATCAAACTCAAGTTCGGACCGATGAAAGAACTGGAGCGTATGTATATCGGCTACTTGAACAAAGAAGGTTCCGATCCGATTAAGTGGAATATGATTGAGTTCTGTATACTGAACTCTCTGGAAACCGCACAGGTAGAGCAGAACAAACGCCGCATGCGCGGTATCTACGTGAAACCCGAAACCGGAGTCGCTGGCAGCTATCTGAATGCTTCCACTGGTATCATCCACACCCTGATCCGCTACGTACACGAGTTTAAGATTCTTCCCCATGACGACGATGCTTATCGCGGTTATACCGATGCCGATATGCTGGATGCCGTTCAGGATTTTGTTGCCGACATCATCACTTCCTGCACGGAAGACATGGAAATCGACAACCATGTTCTGTATCTGAATAAAACTCATCAGCCTTGGTGGATCAAGAATGTTCGCACCAAATATGGTAAGGATATCGACTTCACCGGACCGGACAGCTACAAGAACGTTGTTCCTGACACGAGTGTTCGCATCGTATGGCTTCCGTATCTTGGCCAGCTCCCCCTCATGTTCATGGACGTTCCTGGCAACCTCCAGTTCTTGGAATATATACCAGGTGAAATGATGTCTATCAAAGTCAAGGAAGACATGGAACTCGTCAAGGCATGGTCTACCTGGAAAGAAGGTTGTGCAGCTTCATTCACTGGGCGCCGTTTCGACAGTTTGGAAAAACTGAAAGCAAACAACTATGAATGGCAGCAAATCTTCATGAATAAACCTGCTGTCGACATGGCGGCTGATGCCACCACTGTAGATGCTTCCAAAGGCTTCTGGCAGATTACTGCAGCCAACACTGAAGCAAAAGCCATTACCGACATCACTAACGCCAAGGCCGGTGTAGCTTACATCATTGAGTGTGGAGCAACTGAGAATGCGACCACCATCGCCAAGTCTGACAAGTTTGCCGATATCACAGCAGCTTATGCTCCTACTAAGGTAGGTGATTACATCATGGTGATCTTGAATAGTAAAGGCAACTTCCTGGAACTTGAGCGTCAGATAGGTGGTGTCCGCAAGGTCAATGCCGCATTGCAACCCAATATTCCCGGCGTAAGATAACCCTTGTTAGTCTGGTAATTAATTGTTTTTAGGTGACTGGGGCGGGTTTAGTAGCCCGCCCTTTCTTTTAACCCATCATTTTATTTAATATGAAAGCAAGAAAAATTTCAAATCCTTTTCGTAAAGGAAATCAAGCCGCCCGCAATATGCAGGTCCGCTTCTTTCTCTCACTGATGACGCTGGTTGCATTTGCCTTCGTCATTGGTATGCTCCTGGATCCTGCATCTTCTTCCTTCTGCCTTACCGGATTTGCCGGCACATCATTTGCCGCTATGATGGTCATCGGTGACATCGAAGACGTTTCCGATCGCAAAACTCATGGCTCGAATATAGCATATAAGGCCTATTTGATTGAAATATCCCAAATCAATCCCGATGTAGCTTTTCCGAAGCCTAATTCAAATCGGGAAGTCGGTACATTGCCGATGAAGGCCGGACAATACATGAAGTATTTCGAGGCCCACGACATTCCCACATATACATCAACAGGGGAGAAAGGTGATATCACCACCAGCGGAGAAAACAATTTTGTAATGATTATGGGAGGCATGCGCGATCAGCTTCTCACCTTTATTGAAGAACATGCCGGTGGTAAGTTCATCATCATATTTAAGGAAGTGGGAGAGGACCAATGGTATATTCTCGGCAATTACGACCGACCGATGGTATTATCCTCTTATGAATCCAAGAATGATAAGGATGGCCGCTATGTAACCTTTACATTCAAGCGCACCAGCATAGACCAATATTACAAATACGCTGGTGATATTATCCGCGTTCCTGCCGCCAAGCATACGGCTGACTCAGCAACCTTGGCCATATCTCCTCAAAACAACCGGTACGAAATCCCGGATGGAACCGCAGCTACCTACGCCATCAATGCGATATCAGGTCTCACAGCCAATGATAAAGGTCGCTACATCACTCTCGAAGGTACCGGTACCGACAAAGCCGCCACCATTGCCGACGGTGCAGCCTTCACCCTTGAGGATGGTGCCACCTGGACGGCCAAGGCCGGCTCTTCCATCACGCTCCGTGTTATGGACCCGGCCACGCTTGTTGAAGTCCAGGGTACTCGTATCCAGACAGCTTAAAATTATCATTAACAAGCTAACCGATTGATATAAATCCAGTTGTGTTAGCTTGTTTCTTTAAATCCTACAGCTATGTACAATTTCAAAGAAAAGAAACTTCATTTCAATGCTCTCCGCAATCCGGATGCTGCTGTATATGACCTTCAGTTGTTGCGAAAGGAGCGTCCCTGGCTTCCTCAGTTGAGAACTTATGCCCGCGATCCGAAGAGGTACGCAGATGAAATCCTTTATTCCTTGCTGGATCATACCACCAGGGAAAACATTCGCGCCTTCCGTCGTCAGAAGTTGGATGAACTGAAGGCCGTTGCAGAAGTTCCCGGTACCGGTAGCGAAACTCCTTCAGCCAACGCAATTACTACCACTGACAATGACACCACTGCCACTGATGAAACTTCCGGTACTGGCGGCGAAACTCCTCCGGTCAGCGAAACTACTACTGATAATGGTATCCCTGCCACTAATGAGACTACCAGTACCGATACCACAAATTCTCCGGCATCTGAAAAAATAGAAGAGCTGGAGCAATCCCTCGAAGAAGCCGAAGAAAGAGCCGATGAAGCTGAACAGCGTGCCGAAGAAGCGGAAGAAGCCCAAGAAGAAGCCGAACAAGCTCTGGAAACTGAGAAAAAAAAAGAGCAGCCGGTAGCAGCTCCGGCAAAATCCAAAAGCACGAGGAGTACCCGCAAATCGACTGGGACAACCTCTTCGACCCGCAAGTCCAAATAGCCACACTCATCTACAATGACCGTGTGGTTACCTGGAAGCAAATGAAGCAGCTCGACGAATGCCTGGATAAGAATCCGGCCAAGCGTGACATCATGGACATGGTGGAACTCCGGATCCGAAACTTACAAGCCTTCGACGAGCTGCAATCGTTCAACGACACTGGGAAGTTCCTCTACATTCATCCGCTCATAACTCATCAGTCAGAGAGAGCGCAACTGACGAAGTTATTGAAGACGGATCCGCATGAGTTTCTACGCTTGCACAAGAATGTAGCAGACAACATCCGCAGATACGAATCTTACCTGAAGCGAGCCGACCGGCAGACTCGGCGCACTCAGGATAAAGAGAACCTCCGTCGCCATCGTGAACGTGAGGCCCTATTCAAAGCAATATTGCAAGATTTTAATTCAAAGTAAAATGGAAAAGCTAATAGAAGTATTTAATTTGGGTGGTTTACCAACCGCCCCGCTGGATTCATTCTTGGAGCTTCAGGAAGACTTTAAAAAGTCGGATCCTGATAAGTTATCGAAACTACAGATGCTCATCATCACCCGTGGTTTCAAGTACGCATTCAAAGCCTGGAAGGATCCTGACGGAAAACTCTGGATCATCGATGCTCATCAACGCCGCAAAGCACTGATCGCACTCAGGAAGGCTGGCTTCACTATCCCTGATATTCCCTACGAACCCATCTTCGCCGCCGACAAAAAAGAAGCTGTCGAAGAAATCGCCGCCTACAACTCCGAGTTCGCCACCAAGAATCCGGACACCCTCTTATTCAAGAAGTACAATATCGACTCCGATACCCTCCAACGCTTCAACCTTGGCTATGAAGTCAAAGCCATCGACTTCGGCCAAACCTCCCCCTTATTCGCCCAGGAACACGAATCCGATGCAGTTATTGAAGATGAAGTTGACTTCACTGTTCCTTCAGATGAAGATACCACCGCAATCTTCGCCCAACCTGGTGACATTTGGCTCCTCGGCAATCACCGTCTGATGTGCGGCGATTGCCGTTCCAAATCCGATGTCTCCGCGCTGATGAACGACCAGCATGCTGACTTATGCGTCACCGATCCGCCTTACAACGTCAACTACGAAGGCGGCACTGAAGACGAACTCACCATCCAAAATGACTCGATGGAAAACGACCTCTTCGCCACCTTCCTCAAGCAAGTGTTCTCCATCATGTTTGCCATCCTCAAGCCTGGCGGTTCCTACTACATCTTCCACGCCGACAGCGAAGGTGAGAATTTCCGCGCCTCTCTCCGGAAAGCCGGTTTCAAAATTGCCCAATGCTGCATCTGGGTAAAAAACACAATGGTCATGGGACGCCAGGACTACCAATGGCAACACGAACCCTGCCTCTATGGTTGGAAACCAGGTGCCGGCCATCAATGGAACTCCGACCGCAAACAGACCACCGTCTGGAACTTCGATAAACCACAACGCTCCAGTCTTCATCCAACAATGAAGCCTATTGCGCTCATGGCTTATCCGATATCCAACTCCAGCACTCCCGGTCAGATCGTTGTTGACCTCTTCTCCGGATCCGGATCAACACTCATGGCCTGCCAACAGATTGACCGCATCTGCCACGCAATGGAAATCGATCCGCGTTATGTCACCGCCACCGTCCACCGGTACCGTTCCATGTTCCCGGAACAACCTATCCGGCTAATCCGGAACGGAGAAACCTTCTCAACTGAGGAAACCAAATCCCTGTTAATATGAAAAAAGAACTCACTCCAACCTCCGACGTGGATAGAGCATCCCTTATTGGCGATGAATATGTATCTCAAGTGCGCACCTTCGGCGCACTGGGATACACTCCCCATCGCATTTGCTCTCTTCTCGGACTCCGAGGTAAAGAGAAGGTAGCCCTTACCATTCGTCTTACCCTTCCTGGTGATGTGTACAACGATGCCTACCGCAACGGATGTGCCCTTGGTGAGTACAACATAGATGCCGAGCTTGCCAAAAAAGCCGAAGCCGGCGATGTCTCCGCCATCGAAACTCTCGAAACCCGGAAAAAAGAAAGAACAGTAAAAGACCTTAGAAATCAACTCTTTGGAATATGACTCAACTCGACACCCTTGACAAGATACACCCGGACCTGATATCCTCTTTCCTCACTACCGGGAAGTGTGATGGAATTCCTGCCGACGTACAGCTTTTCCTAAAGCAGCTCCAGTGGGCTGCTGAGATATACGAGTACGAACGTAACATCACCCGTGCAGCTAAACAGTTGCGCCAGCGCATCAATGCCCAGCAGCAAATCAACATCGACGAACGTACCTGTAAGGCTCGTATCTATGCTGCAATTAATTACTTCAGCATTGATAACAATGTATCTATCAAGGTGTGGGAGTCGAATTATGCCGATAAGTATGAGGACTTAGCCAAACTCTGCGCTGCGGCTGAAGATTATAAAACGATGGGGAAATGTTATGCCGCTGCTCTGGAGTGCCGTCGCCGTGCCTCTGAAATCGCCGAAGCCGATCGCGACCTCGGCATCGTCTTCCTTATCTCTCCGGAACTCAGTCCTGAAGACCTCGGCTACAGCAAAGCCTCACTCAAGGAAATTGCCGCCAAGCACAACAAAGGCTTCTACCTCAATCTCATCGACAGCCTTCCTATCGAAAAAGTTGAAAAGAAACGTCTTCTCCGCGATGCCGATATCCAGGAGGCGGAATACGAAGAACTAAACGAGGAATAACATGGGAATAGAACTGTATAGCCAATCCTCAAGTTCTCTGTCATCTTCAGAGAGTACCTTCGACGCAACAACGAGCTTCGAAAGCTATTACATGAACCAGATGCAAATCCAGGTTAATGTTATCGACTCCAACAACGTATTTGCCGAGGTTGCCCGTGCCGGTGGAAAGACTGAAGGCATCACCGGTCCCCGCATCATCCGCGTGGCCAATGATATGCCCGGTGAACTTTCCTTCCTGGTACATAAGACTTACGTCGCCCTCATGACCAATGTCTGGCCAAACCTACAGGCCTACTTTTCCAAGCCCGTCACCGTCGCCGGTAAAGTCCGCCCCATGCTTGAGTACGGCATCGACTACGTTGTTGGCGAAGCCAAACTTCCATCGCACTTCCGCCGTCCCCGATATCCCATATCGTACCCCAAGCATAGCGTCGTCTTTCGCGATGGCCATCACATCCAGCTCGTCAGTTCCGACCAGCCCGAATCCGTCGCCGGGCGGTCTGCCGTCCATGCCATCATCGAAGAGATGAAGCACAACAAAGGCGAAAAGCTGAAAACCCGTTTGTTCCCCTCACTTCGTGGATCCAGTGCCGATATTCGTCGCTCTCCATACTACCAGGGCATCACTGGTGTATCCGATACCGCCCGCGTTGACCTTGGCGAAGACGACTGGTTCGAGGAATACGAACGCCACATGGACCACAAACTTCTGGAAGAAATATCTACCGTTGCACTTCACGTAAATGCCGCTATCTATCAGAAATACAAACTGATAAACGCACAACGCGAAACCACCAATCCCGTCACCCTTGAGCGCATCCGTCTTGAAATCATCAAGCAAGACCGCATCATCGCCCTTTGGAATCCTCGCCTGGCCGACATGCGCCGGAACGCCACCCTGTATGTCCGTGCCAGTTCTTTCTGTAATAAGGATATCCTCGGTCCTAAGTTCTTTAAAACCCAGCTCGAAACCCTCGACATGGATGAGTTCCTTACTTCCATTTGTGCCATCCGTCACAAGGAAGTGATTAATAAGTTCTTCGCCAGCTACAACAAGGAAAAACACCAATTTTCCGATAGCTACATTTATGAGTCCATTCTGAAACTCGACCTTCGGGAACACTTCATCCTCACAGCTCGATATCTGAAATACTACAGCAAACACGATGAGCTTCTTGTAGGTTACGACCCCGGCCATTTCTCATCCCTGACTGTCGCTCAGGAAAAGAATTACGGTCGTCAGCTCCGGGTGCTGAAGGAGTTCTATTGTTGTTATCCGGACGAACAACCGGAACTCGCCCGCCAGTTCCACGAGTTCTTCGGCCCGGACTCCATTAACAAGCGCATTATCCTATACCCTGACCGCGCCGGTAACAAACGCCGGGAGGAACTGGAACAAATCACCACCGATAGCCGGGCGTTAAAGCGCGAACTCGAAAGTTACGGCTTCGAGGTCGAGCTGATGAACGAGGGCCAGTCTACAATTTACTATTGGCAGCAGTTCAAGCTGTTGTTACTCATTTTTGGCGGTCGTAGCAATGCCCTGCCGGAAGTGTTGATAGATGAAAACGAGTGCAAGAACCTTTGCAGTTCTATCATGCTTTCACCATTGAAGAAAACAGAGGGACGCATCGAATTGGATAAATCTTCCGAAAAGAAAGTACCCCTAAAGAATCAAGCCGGATTAACAACGCAGCTCCCCAGCTCATTAATCTACCTCCTTTTCGGTCGCTATGGAAACAAAGTACAAGGCGAATTATCATCAATGCCGGATAATCTACCCGATAACTTGGCAGTATAGTAGCTATTTTTCACCCTAAAAATATATCAGCAAAAGTATAATAATGGAACCGTTTGACACCAAAAAAATATCTAACCCTTTGGAAAATACCCCTTTGCTTTTGAAAAATCAAATTGCATTTTTCTTGCAAGGCGACAGTGTACACGCACCGCTGAGTTTTCACCTTGCCGCTCACCCTCTCTCGAAAATTCCGAAAATATGACAAACAGCAGGGGCGTCCTTTTGGCGCACCTCGAAACCCACTACTTTCGGGCATGGAAATGACAATGACGGGGATCCAGGCGATGCAATGGGCTAAAGAGATCTCGAAGCTTCCCAATGGCTGCTTCACCATTGCCTTCTTCCCATGCTCAAGGCATAGGGGCGAGGCTATACCTAATTTAACGGTAAAGGAAGGATGCAAATGGCGCACCCAATTGCCGGAGGAACGGTTCAGCATTGATAGTGATAACTTCTTCCTCTTCAGTGATGCAGACGGTGAGCCAAAGATGTGCTACCGCATACTGATCCGGTATATGGGCTTTCCACAAGATGGTTTCAAACTTCATAAAATAGATTGGCTATGAGTAAAAGCAACCTTAAAATGATAGGCAATTACGGTTGTTATCTTGACGATGACAATGTAATCTCATTTCAAATCGGTGATAAACCGATCTCGTCAATGCTGGATCCGGATCCGATGTTTCCGGTACTTAATGACAGCAGCTTCCCAGACATGCAATGGCAGAGCATCCAAGGATTTCAAGTGTGCAGTCGTGGCTTCAACAATCTGAAGTGTGAAGAGATTGCCTCAGACATCAAGAAGAACCGATTGCTTCCCCGTTTGATAACCAAGCAGGTTAATATGCTATATGGGCATGGGATTAGTGTATACAAGCCTACAATAACCGATGGTAAGTTACAGAAAGAATGGATTGATTGCCCGGAAGTTATTGATTGGCTTAATAGCTGGAAAGAACGTGGCCTTGAATCAGACCATAAAGAGGTTGCCAAATCTATCATCAAGAACTACTACTATTTTCGTGATTTTTTTGTCAAATGGAGATTTACAATAGGGAAGGGTAGAGGAGTGCTTCCTGTTGCCGGACTTGAAATAATGGAAAATAAGCATTGCCGCCTGGCAACGACAAAGAAGGATGTTGCCACTGATGTAGTCTATTATAAGGACTTCCGACATATAGCTGTAGGGAGATGGGGGTATGGCACTTCAACTTTCCGTATCTATCCTAAATTCAATTTGGCGGAAATCAGCAATTACAAGTATGCGGCCATATCACACCATCGTGAAAAATCAGTCGATGAATTTTATGGAGTTAACGAAACCCATGCCGGAACGAAGTCGTATATCAAGGGTTCTAATGATACCGCTGATTATATAAACTCGTTTCTCCGTAACTCCCTGGCTGCTAAGATTCATATAATCATTCCTAATGCCTGGATTGAGTCTAAACGAATCCAAATCTCCAAGCTCTGTGAAGAAAACAAGCATCGTAAAAAAAACGATGAGAAATTACTGGAATACAATGGCATTGCGATTGGCACAGTATTCAAAGAGTCCACGCTTATCAAATATCTACAGTCAGAACTGCGTAAAATATCCCGTTATCTATCCGGAGCGGACAATCAGGGGAAAGCCTACGCTACCATTAGTTTTAAAAACAGTGCAGGTGAGGAAGAACGTTGGAAAATTGAGACTGTCGATTTGAAATATAAGGAATATATCGACGCCCTCATTTCCTACGATAAACGCGCTGATGAAGTACTTCTTTCCAGCGTGGGCCTTGATTCTTCTATTTCGAGCGTTAGCAAAGATGGAGTGATTTCCAAATCGGGTGCTGATGCATATTACAACTACCTGATATACATCATGTCGCTTACTTCTGAAGACGAAATTTGTTCTGAGCCATTTAATCAGGCCATGCAAATAAACTTCCCCGATTTATACAATCAGGGTTATCGCCTTGGATTTTATCGCGAAGTCCCGGCTCGCCAGGAAGATGTATCGCCCAAAGACAGACTTAATAAGCAACAGTCATGACAATATTACAAGAATTATTTCCTACCGTGTCGGAGTTTCGTAAATACGCTCCGTATGCCGAAAGTAACATCACTTTCGACCAGCTCAACTCATCCGCTATTTCAGCAAAGAAGCAGATAGTCATCATTCTCACGAAAAAGGTATATTCTGAGATTGTTCCCACTGACGGAGAACTCAAGGATGCCTTATGCATGGCTATGGCAAATCTAACTATGGCCAAACAGCTCATCTTCGACATCGTTTCCAAACGTAAAGACGATGTCGACATCTATAAGCATGAGCAGGAAACTATGCGTCGCTCCTTTATTGAAAACTACTACAATGCAATGGATACAGCAATCCAATTGCTTGATACTGAAGAGAACTTCCCTTCTTGGAAAGAAACCCGGTACAAAAAACTCCTTGATGGACTCAAGATTCAAAGTACCGAAGACTTTGATATGTTATACTCCATAGACCTGTCTTACCTCTTCTTTTTCCGGACTATTCCTATTCAAAAGGAGGCCCTGGATGATGGCCTATCAGGCTATTTTGAACGAGCTGAAAATAAGGCGGACATCCTGCGAATGCTTCACCGTTGCCTGGCAAAGCAAACCATTTCCATCGCACTCCGCCGTTTCGATATCATTGAGTTTCCGCCTACGATTCGGAGTCTATTCGATGACTCCAAGGCAAGTCGTTCTGGCAAAGATGAGCAGGAACGTATGCTTGCCTTAGCAGCATCTTTGGCTAATGAGGTAAAACAAGAGTTAGTCAATATCGATTTGCTACTTACTTCGGATTCTTCCGGATCCGTCGATACTAACACCTCCTTTAACTGTCCTGACGACCTAATAATGCTGATGCCATGCTAAATCCAACTATTGATTTTATAGCCAAAGGAACGCAATACAGCATTCCTAATTCCTGGGAGGGTATTACTCCGTACCTTTTTCAGTCCCTCATTCATGACATTGGACTAATGGCCAAAGGTAAACTCTCCGTTGCTATGGTTCGTGTAAACTATGTATGCCGCGTTATGGGGTGGAAACTCAAAAAAATGAAGGACTCTGATGGATGGGCTAACTTAGCCTGGCTGGCCGAACAAGTAACATTCCCATTCACAATTGTCTATCCAGATAATGACGCCGCTCTCCAGGATCTCGATTCGGACACACGAAAATTATGCAAACGTATTCCACCGCACCGATTGACAGGCATCACCATTGCTCGATATCTGAGCAAGCTGCCCTACAACTATGCCGTTGACTCCTGTTTTTGCAAACAGATGATCCCGGTAATTCGCTTCAATGATGAGGAGCTATATTCAGCCTATACGATAGACACTTCCTTCAACCGGCTTACTTGTTCTTTGACCGCCCTTCAGTTCATCGAGGCCCGTTCCTTGATTGGCGGATCATTAGAGCAACTTCCGCTTTTGGCCGCTATTCTTTATTATCCGGACCGGTACTCTTCTGATGGAGCTCATTCCCTCGCACATAAATTCGTCAAGTTGCCGGTGGATGAATTGACTGCCATTGCCTTCAACTTCCAGGCGTTCGTAAACTATCTATTCACCAAAACCGAATTCAAGTTACTTACAGAGGCCCAAGGCACCAAAGTGTCTGCCATTTCCACCGGTGCCCTTGAGTCTCTGTATAACTTGAGTTCCGATGGCCTTGGCGACGTTGACACCATCGAACGGATGAATATTCTTCAATACCTTACAATTCTCCGGAAGAAACTCATCGATACCGTCCGAAGCCTTCACTCTGCTAAGATGGAGAAGATAGACATAGCAAAAGAAACTGGCTTACCCATTCACATAATAAATGATATTCTATGATCCTGAATTTATTAAAATACTTTGCCCGATACCCTCAGAAGGAAGGCGTGATTTCCATGTTCAGCAATGGTGCAAGCCAGTCCCCTCAGTACTCCACTCTGCTTGAGTACGTGAAGAATCTTCCGGATCCGCTCATGCCGGAACTTGAGAATCTTGTTTTCGGCCAATCATACGACGATGTGAAAAGGCGCGTGAACGATATCACCGGTAACTACCTCTTCATTGATTTTGGAGAATTTTCCTCATCTCGCGACTCCAGGAACTCCATCTTAGACCAACAGAAGCTGGCGACCACCATTGCCATGAAACTGACTGATTCAGCCGATATGGTCGAAGTTGCCATAGCCTCGGATGTCGCCTTGTCTCTTCTTGCGTCTCTCCGGAAGAAACTCATCCAAGACTCCCGGTCAGATACTTTCCCTTGGCTGGATAAGATATCCGATAATCACGATATCATTCCTTTTGTTTCTCCGGAATTCAAAAGTATAGGTTGGACGCTCATGTTCAATTCCTCAGCTGCTGATCTTTTTGATGTGAAGGCGCCTCAATAAATGTCCTTTATCTATTGCAGATAACTCTATACTTTTGAAATAAAAAGAACACTATGGAACTTTTTCTCAGATCAATATTAGACCATTTATGCCATATATTTTCCACTTTCTATGGTTGGTTAGTGGCATTATTACTTCTTATTTTCAACTTCTTTGCTCCAGCCTATTATCCTTTTCTGATAGTATTTATCCTCATTTTGGTAGACTTAGGTTGGGGGATTTCAGTTTCACTGAAAAAAGGTGATTTCGCTTACTCTGAAGCTGGGCGTGAAACTTGCATTAAAATTGCAATATATGGATGCTGTTTAGGTTCAGTCTACATGATTGAACACATGTTTCATTCTGGTATTACCATTACCTCTGTTGCAGCAGCTGTGGCTGGAGCTTGTGAAGTTTGGAGTTTTAGTGCATCCATGTTAATCATATATCCGAAAATGCCATTCTTGCGTATATTTCGAGCGCAGCTCCGTGGAGAAATGGAGAAAAAGTTGGGACGTAGTATTAATACATTTCTAAAATAAAAGATATGAAACATTTTACAATTGCTGAATTATGCCGTTCAAACACTGCTGACCGGTTTGCCATCGACAATCGATGCAAAAAAGAGCACGTCGTTTATCTCACACAGTTAGTGGAAAATGTACTGGATCCGCTGAGGGAGGCCTATGGGAAACCGATAATAGTTAATAGCGGTTTCCGAAGTGAAGCATTGAATCGAAAAATAGGCGGTTCTGCCACCAGCGACCATATGAAAGGAATGGCCGCAGATATCACAGGCGGCAATCCCAAAGAGAACCGCCGTTTATTCTACCTCATTCAAGAACTCGGTTTGCCATTCGATCAGCTCATCGATGAGAAGAATTTTTCCTGGATCCACGTTAGCTATCGAGGAGCTACCAATCGAAACCAGATCCTGAAACTTTAAATGTGTTGTAACCATGCACTTTGTTCATAATATATTGATTGTGTTGTTTACATTACTCCTGATCGTGGGCTGTCGAAGTTCGCGGTCAGGAACTTCTCATTCTGATATCGAAACTAACCACCTCAAGGAAACCCGGACCGACTCTTTGGATTTCAAAGGAAAGTTTGCCCGATATCTGCATGAGCAAGAATCCGACCTCACTGTCCGGATTGTGGAGTTCTTCCCACCGGAGCCTGGCGATACCGCCTCACATGGTCCGGTTAAATCTGTAACCGATATCGACCTATCTTCCAAGAGCAAATCCGATTCCATAATCAACGAAACCCAGCTCACCCTTACCTGCGACACCACCTCAGAACAATTTCATGAAACAGAAACCGTCGACACCACCTACCAAGTGAAGCAAGTTCCCTGGTATCAACCCTTCCTTCCATACCTCGTTTTGATCTTCTTGGCCACCCTTATACATTACCTCCGACGCAAAAAATAATCATTTTTTTGCTCAAGCTAAACAAAGCTAAGTCGCTGATAATAAAGATGGTATTGCTACGATATGTGCGTTAATAGTGTTACCTTAGCTGTACAATAATAAAGGTAAAGCATTATGAACGAACAAATTACAAACATTCTCAACCAGAGCATAACGAAGACAGCGAAGATTCAACAGCTGCTTCTTTTAGGTCTTACCCGCCGCCAGGTGGCCGACTTAGTAACCAACGGAAACTACGGTTTCGTCCAGAACGTCTACAAGAAGATGCTTGAGGCAGGCACTTTCAACCAACAACAACCTACAGCTGCAACAGCCATCCCGGAAATAGACTACACTTTCAACCGCCGCTTCGGCATCGAGATTGAAGCCTATAACTGCAATAAACAACGCCTTGCCCTCGAACTTCGCGAAGCTGGAATCGACGTAGTGGTTGAGGGTTACAACCACGACACCCGCAACCACTGGAAACTTGTATCAGACGGAAGCCTTAGCGGAAACGACACTTTTGAACTGGTTAGCCCGATTTTGGAAGGAGAAGCCGGATTGCACGAGCTTCAGAAAGTTTGCTGGGTACTTGACTATTGCGACGTAAAGGTAAATAATAGCTGCGGCCTGCACATCCACATGGACGCCGCAGACTTCACCATCGAAACTTGGCGCAACCTGGCAATAACCTACCGCCACCTCGAACCTGTAATCGACGCCTTCATGCCGAATACCCGCCGCAATAACACCTACTGCAAACGCCTTTCCGGTATTTCAGAAAGCCGCATTCTGGAAACTCAAACCATCCAGGACCTTCGCAGGGTCTTCAGAAACGACCGCTACCACAAGCTGAACCTCGAAGCCTACGCCCGCCACCGCACGGTTGAATTTCGCCAGCATGGCGGTACAACCAACTTCACAAAAATGGAGAATTGGATACGCTTTGCCGCAAACATGATTACCTTTGCAAAACAAGGCATGGTTAACCCAGGATGCTCCCTTGCGAACATTCCTTTTTTAACCGCCGACCAAAAAATATTTTTCAAACTCAGAACCAAAAAATTAGCATAATAATGACAACAACCTACACTTTGCAGGACGGCGGTAAAATTACCGCCACCTGCGCCGCCGATTTTGTAACCAAACTCCGTGAGAGCAGCCGTTTCGACAGCCAGTGCACCGACCAGGAATACATGTACCATTTTGCCGACCGATTCCACGATCAGACCGGGAACGTAATCCGCGCTGATTCCCCTGAACACTTTTTGGAGGATTTGTCTACTTATGGTTACGCAAGTGTTAAATAATCAATCTAATAATATTTTTGTTATTGAATTAATTGGATGCTAATAATAAAAATGTTATTTTTGCATTGTCATTAAGACAAGAGATCTCAATGAGTAATGACAAAGAGCTAAAGGCTCGGATAAAAGAGCTGGAAGAAGACCTGCAATTTTATCTCCGCAGACATCATCAACTGTCTTCAAGAAGCAGGAACATGAAAGCGGTGGTTGAAGCAGAAATCAAACGACTCGAAGAGGAAATCAAGAGTTTGGGTGGTAAGCTGTATTGACCAGAAGGAAAACCGCCCTTGTTGGCCACAAGGGCGGGATTCCTTTCGTTGGATTTAAAATTTTGCTATATGGATAAGACTGAACGTTTTTTTGAGTTGAAAGAGCTTTGGAAAAAAAGCGATGAAGCCCATCGTGTTGAAATTGACAAAGAGATTTCAGAATTGCTGGAGTCAATGGATACAGAAGATGATGAAAGGCTTTTGGAAGGCGTCAAACAAGACTTTGCAAATATCCACAATAAATTAGAGGATGTTCGGCAAGAGGTATTGCGTGATAAAATGAAAGAAGTACTGCCAGCAATATCCGTCTCATATATTGCCCGTAAATACTTTGGTAAATCCTCTTCTTGGTTTTATCAACGCCTCAATGGCAACAGAGTAAATGGTAAAGAGGCTACTTTTACTCCTAATGAGTTGAGTACGCTATCTGCTGCATTAAATGATATAGGAAAGAAATTAAGCGCTATGAGTGCTGTATTGTAACAATGCACCCTGAAAAAGGAGCCATTATTTTTTATGATAGTAAAATTTGGATAAAGTAATGTGGAACATTAATTAAACACTCTTATCTCTGTTGATAAAAAGATTCCTAAGAAGTTTTTTTATTTTATAAATTAAGAGTATTTGGCATCAAATTATCTAAGTCTTTATTATATTTGTAAATAACTAAAATGATTAAAATGCTATGATTGATTTTTATTTAAACTATAGAATGACTGCTTTTATAGAGACTATTGAAATCTCTAACGCTAATATAGCTAAATTAATGGGACTTTTTTTAGATGAAAATTTATTACCGAATGTTTATAATGAAACAATTATTAATAGTCCTAATCCAATCCAATCTCCAACATTGGAACTAAGAAATATGCAAAATAGTTGGATTCTCAAGTTTGGTACAGGACGAGTTGATATATTGAGAATAAAACAATCTTCAACTTCAGATATAGGCAATATTGAGGATTTCGTTGCGTGGGCAAATAATTGTTTAGAAAAAATCTTATGTGGATTCGATCGCAAAGCAAATAGAATTGCTTTTGCTACTAATTGTGTTATGAAAGAATTAAGTTCGGACAAATTAGATTGCATATATAAAAAAATAGTTAGTCCTATTTCTTTTTATTCTCAAAATATACCTTTTGAGTGGAGCATAAGAAATGTATCAAAAAAAGATCTTGCTATTTTAGACCAAAAAGAAAATGTTAATTTTTCATCAATTCTCTCATTAGCAGAGATCGTAGTGAATGAAAATGGTAATATAGCCAAATCTCAAAGAGTTATTTTAGATTTTGACATAAATTCAATTCCGGACAATACTGCATTAAGATTTTCTATAGGACATATAAAATCATTTATCTCTACTATATTGGATTATCATAATTCAATTACTGATGAATATATAAAAATAGTATCCCATGAATGAGACTACAACATATATCCCTATTAATTCAAAAGAAGTTTTCTTCACAAATGAATCCAAAACTAAATTGGATGATTTCTCATTAGTAAGTTCATTAAATATATTGAAAGAACTATATGCTAATTCTGAAATCTTACAAATATTAAAACAGGGAAATACATCCATTGAAAATATCTTAAATAGGTCAAGAGAAGAAAAATTGAAACAAGAAACAGATTATTTCATCAATCTTCTTTCGGATGTAAAATTTGAAGCTGGTATAGATAATGAGGCTACATATTTTTTTGCCAAAAAGATGAATGAAAATAGGAGTGTTACTCGTGAATGGATAACTGATTTATTCAATCGTTTTGTATTTGAAAAAAATATAATAATGATAATAAAAATACTATATCTATTGGCTGATTATCCGATTAAAGACCTTAAACCTAATGGTCCATTAATAATAAATACAGCTATTAATTATGAGAATAATAAAGTTCAAATAGCTGCATTAAAAGTTATAGGTCATTGGATGGATATTGAAACACTTGGAATATTAGAACGAATCCATATTAACTCCCCAATTGTTAAAATAATGTTAGATAAAATTTCAAAACAAATAAAAAATTATCATGCTTGCAAGAGTATTTAGTGCAGAAGATATTGATGTTTGGAATGATTCTGTTTCTTTAAGTGATATTGGAACAGGAGATGCTATCATGACATGGAAAATAAAAGATAAAGAGATTTCAGTTTGGAAGGTGGATGAATCTCAATCTGAATATGTAGCATTGGCATGGTATTCTAATAGAGATAAGATTAGTGATTTAGTTATAGCTAATATTGATGAAAATATTCTAACAAAGATAGCCTTTAATGAAGAAGAAGGAAACACTATATTTGAAGAGATGAAGGAAAACCATCGTAATTTGATAAACTTGGATTTTTGGAGTATAGGTTTTCTTTCAGAGCATTTTACCAAACAAGTTAAAGAACAAAAATATACTTATCTTACAGAAGAAGAAATTAAGGAGGCTTTCTATAAGGCAATTAAGGAAAAGAAGCTTCTTATAGAAAATCTTAAAGAAAAAATGAGGAACAGATTGCTTAATGACTATCAAGAGAAGTACAAAGCAAAACTTATTGATTAAAGAACTGCTCTGTTCTTAGGATTATCTACAAGGGTGTTATGGGACTATTCAGTAGATTGTGTTAATAGAATCTCTATTTCTTGTCTACATTAAAAACTATTTTTCTTTTTGAGTTCTCAAAAATTATCCCCATATTTGCAGAGTCAAAACATCATCATCGTTTGTCGATGTCGCAGAGCTCGGTTAATGCTCATAATATTAATGGGCTTTTTTATGCCCATACTTTTGATATAGGCGGTTGCCTTTCCCCGTTACTTTTTATGCTTTGCGGTATGACAGAGTGATGATGTTTTGACGAACTGGGAAATGGCAGCCGCTCTTGTTTTTAAGAAAATATGCCTAAAACGTCAAAACATCATCACTGTATGAAAAAACAAAATCAATGCGTTAACGGACGCTTTGTATCCGTCGAAAAGATTCAGCAAATGTTTGCTAATCTTGGTTTCGAACTCTGTTCTGGCCACAAGCACATTCGTGCAGAACGTGGTGAAAACTCCATTGTCTTTTATACGAATGGCGGTACTGTGAACATCTCTTTTAATGAGAAAGGAGGTTCCAAATGATGTTCTTCATCCACCATGTGCAAACCTATTCCAACGTCAACAAAAAGGGGTGGGAAATGTGCGAGTTTGCGAAAGCTTTCGATCGTCTGTTGATCACTGATCAATGTGCTCTGGACTCTTTGAAGTGTTCCTTTGAAGCAAAAATCAATGAACTCAATCAGAAGTATCCCAAAACAAAAGCTATTACCTTCAGTATCGGTGTTTTCGATTCACAAGATGGCCAGTTCAGTGTAAGGGTAGGCAACGATGACAATCAGTCTGTTTGCTTCATCTCTTACGCTTCCGTGCGTGGTTATTATAGCTTTGGCGAAGGAATGCTCAAAACTCAAACTCTTGTGCCTCCAGGTGTCTGCCATATTTGCGGATGCACTGAAAACGATCCATGCTTTCATCCCGATCACGGGACCTGTTGGTGGGCCGATGAATCTCAGATTATCTGTTCCCATTGCGCGGATCTGGATATATCGGATGATCCTGCCACTCAACATTGCATTAATTCGAAAGGAGGTAAGCAATGACCACCAATGAGGACAACAAACTCTATCCAATTAATATTGATGGAGCACAAATTTCTTCTGCTTCAGTTGAATCCATCAAGTTCATGCAAGACGAGAATTATGTCTGCTCCATGATATCAAATGTCGACGAAGTAATCGATATAATATTGGAAGAAACATTCCCATACGGTAAGGATGCCGATACTCAGCGTCTGCATATCGTTCGCAATCTCCGTGAAATTAGTCGCCATTTATCAACCTTTAAATTAGATAACGATGAAAGATAAAGAACAAACCATCACAGATATTAGTATTCACGTTGCAGCCTTGTCTGCATCATTCAAGCCTGCACCCGATGCCCGTCATACGACTCATTGGTTTACCACCGATGAAGTCTTCGATGCCATCCGTCGCATTGATCCGGGTGCTCAGATCACCAAAGATCAAGTTCATCAAGCCATGCACGATGCCGGCTACCGATACCAGAACCGGCCCGGATCCGCAGGCTTAGACTTCCGCTGGATGCTCCAGGCGAAAGAAATAAAATAGAGTAAGCCCCCGGGAAACCTCCACCGTATTAGTTACACAAAAAATACCAAGTTTCCCGGGGCTACTTTTGTCCTTTCCTTATCCTTTCCCTCTTTCTACATTCGCTGGAAATAAGCAGCGAGTATGATAACAGACCAACTAATCCGCAACAAATTTATAGCTGATGTCATGTCCCAGGGTATCAATAAGATTTACGAGACACAAGAGAACGTGGTTCGTACTTATCTGAACACTCGTTCCGGAGACCTGGTAGCACACCTTCAGCGTCGGCCTTTCACCTCTCAAGGCACCGATAATAATCAAGTCTATTACATGCGCATCTTCCCGTACCTTCGGTTCCTAGATATCAACTATCGTCGTGGATCCGATCGCATCTCCCGTCACATTCGTAGCAATCTTGCACTTTACAACCGTGTAGTCTGGGGAGTTCTCTATCACGAAACTTTTCCGGAGATCAAATACGGCTACACTCAGGAAATCCGGAGCTCCATCCGCCAGGAGCTGGAGCAAGCTCTTGAACAACCCTCTAATTAAATCGACATGGCTAAGAAACATCTCTCTGAAGACGAAATCAGGTACATCATATCCGGTGACAGCTCTAAACTGCAGGAAGAGCTCCATACCCTCACTAAGGATACCAAAGCCCTTAAGAAAGAGGAAAGTGAACGCCGTAAGGCTATGGTTGAGCTCGAAGCTCAAGGAAAAAAGAACTCGAAAGAGTACAAGAACCTCTCTAAGGAGTGTAGTGAATACAGTAAACGCATTTCCGAGAATAATAAGCAGATCAGTGCCCTTAACCGTAGTATGAACGTCAATGATATGACTATGGGCCAACTCAAAAAGGAAGCCAAGCAACTTGCTGCAGTGTTGGATGATCTTTCGGAATCAGCTAATCCAGAAGAATATGCACGCTTGAACTCCAGGCTCATTGATGTTCGCAATCGCATGGGTGAACTACGCAATGCCGGTAAGAAGGTTAATCAGGAATCTGATATGGGCGTGGTCCTGATGTCTAAGTTGAAACTTGCCGTCAAAGCCTTTATAGCAGTAAAACTTCTTGGATGGCTCAAATCCGCACATGACCAGGCTTACGAAACCCGCAAAGAATTTGCTAAATACGAAGCCGTTCTTCGCAATACTTTCCAGTCCCAGAAAAAAGCCAACGACGCAATGAAGATGCTCCAGCAACTTGCTGCAGCCACACCATCTTCCATGCAGGAATGGACGGAAGCCTATATTAAACTCATTAACCGAGGTCTGAAGCCCACCAGCCAGGAACTCATCAATATGGGTGACTTGGCTTCCTCCCAGGGTAAATCCGTCGACCAGCTCATCGAAGCTATTCTCGATGCAATGACTGGCGAAAACGAGCGTCTCAAAGAGTTTGGTATCAAGGCCTCCAAATCCGGAGAAACCACCAAGTACACTTTTCGTGGTGTTACGACCGAAGTTCGTAATTCTGAGGATGCCATTAAAGACTACCTGCTTTCACTTGGCCGCATTGATGGCATTGCCGGTTCTATGGCTGTACAAATGCAGGAACTTGAAGGTATCCAGTCCAACCTTGGCGATACGATGGATGCCTTCTTCAACAAAGTGGGTAAAAAGTTAGAGCCCTTTTGGAAATGGGCAATGAAAAAGGCAAACGGTTTCTTCAGTACTATGAGCGATTTACTGACGTCCTACACCGAAACCTATGATTTGCATTTCGATAAAATGGTGCAGCTCGAAGGCACTCTTCCCGGTCTTGTTTCTCGATATGAGGAGTTGGCTGGCAAGTCATCACGGTCTGCCGAAGAACAAAAAGAGTTGGCCAGTGTCATTTCACAGGTTCAGGCTATGGTTCCCGGTGCTGCAACAGCTTTCGATAATTACGGTAATGCCATCGCCATTTCCGGAGAGAAAGTCGAGGAATTCTTGGCAAAGCAACGCGCCTTGCTGAAATTCGAGAATCAGAACGCAATTAAGGAAACCACTAATCAGCTTGAGGAATATCGCAAAACCTACGACAATCTCATTGCACAGCAGGAGCAAGGTGGTGCAACTATAACCCAGACTAATGGCCAGTTTGGCGGCAGCACCTCTTATATCGATACCACCACCATGCCCCAGATTGAGGCAAATATCAAGAAGTACGGTGAGTTGATTCAGGGTGCTGAAGAAAAGCTGAAGCAATTGAATGGCCAGACGGTCGAAGACGCGATTCACTCCCAAAAGAAAATGCTTGAGGCGCGGCAGAATTTCAATAAAATGGATGAAGTCCAACTGAAAGCCTGGATAAAGAACAATAAAGACACCTATAAGGAATACGCGGAGATTGCTCAGGAGATTTATAATAAACGTTTTCCTGAAGAGGACCCGGAAGCTGCAAAGAAGAAAGCGGAAAAAGCAGCTAAGGCAGCAAAAGCAGCGGCCGAGAAAGCCAGAACTGCAGCCGAAAAAGAACAGCGGGATAAGGTATCCACCGAACAAGCCGCCGTCAAATCCCTCGAAGCTCTCCGCGAGGAAGACCTGCAGAATCAGCAGAAGACGTACAACGATTCTCTTGCTGCTCTGAACTTGGCCCAGTCCACCGGCAAACTCACCCAGCAGCAACACGAAATGATGCTGCTGGAGCTGAACAAACAAAATGCCGATGCCCGTCTCAAGATTGAGCAATCCTACTACGCCGATGCTCAATCAATGGCCCTTACCGATGCCAATACTAAGGAAGACATCGTCCGGAAATCCAATCAGCGCGTCATCAATGCCGAAAAAGAAGCCACTGATACTCGTACCGCCCTGCAGACACAACTGAACGAACTTATCAAAAGTTTTAAGGATCAGTTCAAGCTGACCACGGTCGATGAAGACTACGATATGCAACTTGAGGTTCTTGAAGCATCTTACCAGGCCCGGAAGGAAATGGCCGAAAAGAACAAGCTTGATACTACCGAACTTGACAAAGCCTACTATCGTGCCAAAGAGCAACTTGAGTCCGAACACCAGCAACGCCTCCTGGCCATTCGCAATCAATACGGTCTCACCACTCAGCAGGAGCGCCATAATGCCGAATTAGAGCAGCTAAAGCTTGCACGCAATCAGCAATTATTAACCGAAGAAGAGTACGAACAAGCTGTTCAGAATCTCAAACGAGACAGCTACAAGAAACAGTTCGACTACTATGCCAATCTATTCTCCGGAGCCGTTCAGGCTTTACAACAGGCCGAGATGGACAATGTTGACGCCAAATACGATGCCGAAATCGAAGCCGCCAAAGGTGATGCTGACGAAGTAGAGCGTCTGGAGAATGAGAAAGCTCAGAAGAAACTCGACATACAGAAGAAATATGCCGATGTCAACTTCGCTATCAAAGCTTCCCAAATCATTGCTGATACAGCAGTTGCTATAATGAAAGCACTCGGTGAATTAGGCCCAATTGCTGGTCCTATTTTCGCAGCAGTAATGGGAGTTACCGGTGCAGCTCAGCTGGCCAGTGCCAAGGCCGAACGCGACAAGGTCAAAAATATGACTCTCTCCGGAAGTTCTTCCTCCGGATCCGCCGCCGGTGCCCGCGTTGCTACCGGTCGCCAGGAAGGTGGTAAAATCGATGTCCGCCGTGCCCAGGACGGCAAACTCTTTCCGGACTCCGACTATGCTCCGGACGCTCGCGGCTTCATCGATCGCCCCACCGTCATAGTAGGAGAGGGGCCTGCCGGCCAATCAAAAGAATGGGTGGCCAGTAACGCTGCTGTCGAGAATCCCACCGTAGCACCTATCTTGGATATCCTCGATAAATCCCAGCAAGCCGGTAACATCCGCACGCTCGATCTCAACCAGGCTATCTGCGCCCGCATGGCCGGTTATGCCTCCGGCGGATCAATAAGTTCCACTTCATCAACTCCGGATCCGGTACCTACCGGTAACTCCGGAGCTGCACTTCCTCCGGAACTCATGGAGAAACTGGCTCGTTCCATTATCCATCTCGATGAATATGGAGTACCCGCTTCTGTAGTTCTTTCCGATATCGAGCGAAAAACCGATCTCCGTAACCGTGCCCGTGCAATAGGATCCAAAAAACAAGCATCATGAAAATAGTCAATACCAAGGCTGGTCAAGCTTACCATCTCGCTCCCGGCACTCAACTCGAAATCGAGCGTCCCAACCTCTTTTTTAACGAATGGGGCGAACAATCCCTGCCAACTGATCTTCCTGACACTGACCTGAATCGTCAGCTCACTAACTACCCGGACATGCTGGCCAATCGGAACAAACCTTCAGCCAACATCGATTGTAGCATCCAGGATGGAGATTACTTTATGCCTTGCCGGCAAGCCATTTTAGGAGCCAAACGCCGTGAAAAGATTTCCACGGCATTCTACATGAACGAAGGTTCCTTTCTTTCCAGGATATCCGATGTCACCCTAACCGATATCTTTGGTGATGAAACCATTCCAGGAATCACCACCGTCCAGCAAGGAATCGACTTCTGTTGGTCCCTTCGTGACAACTCGCATCCCAATTTTGCCATTTTCCCGATAACGGTCAATCTGGATGGAGACCGTCGGTATGTCAATCGCATCAATTATATGAACGATGCCGGTGTCTGCATATCCAGCAATGCCGGAAAAGGAAGCTATCGTTTCTACAACTCTTTCGAACGCAAAGAGACCGTCAACGATCGTATCATCAAACTTGAGCCGGGTTATTATATTTCTCCTTTCATTCGTGCCGCATATCTATTGCGCCGTATCTTCACCTACTTTGGCTATACCTTGCTCGATCACTTCCTCCTGACGAGCGAACCTTTCAACAAAATGGTATTCATTAATAATACCATCGACTCCCTCGTCAACGGTACGATCCTGCTTGCCCACCTGGTGCCCGATTGTATGGCCAACACTATTCTCGATGTTTATCGCAAAAAGTTCTGCTGTGAGTTTATCCCCGACGAAGTTGCACGTACTGTGCGGATAGAACTGTTCAACGACATCATGGATTCAAAGCCAACAGTTGATTTAACTCCATATCTGAAATCCTATCCAGAACTTTCTTTCTCCGAATACCAACAGCTCAAACTATCCTCTGAAACAGTGATTACAGAAGGGGATACCTACGATTCAACTTACGAACTGGAAGCTAAATATCCGGAAGCCTGGTACAAAGAGGCAGATGGTAGCTATTGCCGTACAGGCTACGCGGACAGTACTATCGAAGAACGACTTTCCGATGGCAACATTCCCTATTATGCTGGCGGTCCCCTTAAAGCTTATGAAGTAAAAGTGCCGGATTGTGCATTTTGCATATCATATCTTGCCTTTCCGGATATACCCAATGCGGATAGAGGTAAAATGAAAGCTGGAGAGACAGCACCTTATATCGGCGACGGTCGTACACTCAACTCAACGATTGATGGTGTACCGGCGGAGAGTGTCGCCGAAGATTCTGCAGCATCAGATGAAGATGTTGTAGCAAACAATCCGGATCAAAAACCTATCCTGGCTTTTGTACAATATAGCTCTAATTATGCAATCGGAACCAATCACGATGTATTGGGTAAATGGGGATATTCCTTGCTGTATAATGGTCCCACTGGTATATTTGAGAAATTCTACCGGAAGTTTGACAACCTTCTCCGTAATTCCCTTCATAAGGTCTCTGCCGATTTATTGCTCCCTAACTCTTTAAAAAATTCCCTTCAGGTCCATCACAAGGTTACTCTCCAGGGAGTTGAGTTGTTATTCAACATCTTTAAATACACCATCGGTGGAAAATCAGAACCGGTTACATCCGAACTGATAACAACCTCGCTCTATGAGCCATTATCCATAGCCAAGGCTGAATCTGAACGCATGGTCCGAAATACAGAATACAAATGGATGATCGTTTCTTCCACTACAGAAGTCAGTGAATCTGAATATATTGCTGCCGGTTATACTATCGGAGAAGGTGAAAGTGACATGCGGAATACTATTTCGGCCATCTATCCTTTGCCGCCAACCAAGGCTATTTATGATGCCGGAGGCACTTATTATCACCGTAACTATTATATATGTCTTAGCCGCCGACCAAATGGAAAAGTTTATTATCGCATAGATTTATCCCTGCGTCCGGCACTATTTTCAGAAAAGGATCCCAACGAACGTCCTACGCGTCCATCAACGAGTCCTACCTGATTTTGTCCTTTAGTTACTCCCAATCCAATTCTAATTTTGGCATAAAAAGAAATCAATATGACTATACTGCAGCAACCTGATGCTTTATCGCTATCTCAGAATCTAAAGGAGTTCCACATCTCTTCAGATGTTCAGGTATCCTTTATTCTGAAACAAGGTGGTGTGGAAATCTTATCCCAGCGTTACGATCCTTCCGCAGATGGACATATCACAATAAACCTGCGTGATATCGTCCATGCCCGGCTATCTTACCAGCTGATCGAATCAGGACAAGTATATGAGCAATCCTCACTTTCCTCAGATTTTACTGCTGTGATTAATGACACTACATTAACCTTCCGTGTCATCCGTTCCGGCATTGACCGCCTGGCCAATTCTGCCGCCAATTTCCTCACGCAGAATTTCCTCACATGGCAGCCATCAATAAAGCCGGTTACCTATTATTCTCCGGAGTTCCTGACTTACTATGCCACAATACCTTGTGTGGCAAAGCTTCGCGCATACTTCACCGATACTTCCGGATCCGTGATATCACAAACCGACTACACAGTTGCTGAAATGGTTGCCGGCATCGCATACACTATGCCTCTGCAGTATTCTGTAGTTGCCGGTTGGCTTGACCATAAATTGCCAGCCTATTATGATGTATGGGTTGAAAACCTAACCGGTCAGCGTCTCACATACATACAGCGTTATTATGCTGAAGACATGCGTACCGAGCAAGAGCAGTGGATCCTCTTCGAAAATTCCCTCGGAGGTCTCGACACCTTCCGTGCCTACGGTACTACAACATTCAGCGGTGAGCATACACATAATCTGGCAGAAATTGACGAAGTTTCTCAAGAGTACCGTGTCGATACCGAACGAAAGTTTCAAAAAAACACCGGCCATTTGAATCAGGATGAGCGCAAGTGGTTACTTGACTTTTTCCCCTCCCAGGCTAAGTATCTTTATACCGGTAACTACCTGCGTCAGATTGTCGTAACAGAAAGTAATGTCAGTTACACTGACCGTACTCTCCCTTCCAATTACACATTTACATTCAAATATGCGGATGCCCGTCCCTTATTAAACCTCCCCAGAACCGATATCCCAGCAGATGTTCTCAGCATCACTGTGCCTGAGGTCGGTTCTTTTACAGTGCCCCCTCGGCTTGCTGAATTTCCCCGCCTTCCACTTTCCGAGGGGGCACTCTTTCCCGTTCAAAATCCTTACTCCGAAGAGTGGGGAGTTGTTGCTGCTGATTATTTAACCAGTTTTATTGCAGAAAAGTTATCTGCCGATGCAAATTCCAGCGGCAGTTCTGGCATTGGACACAAACATGCCAATCTTGATCTGTTGAATATCTTGTCGTGCACTAATGGTTATCTCTATATTGCAGAAAAAAAGACAAAAGCAGGATATGCAGACGAAGCCAAACATGCAGAAACAGCACATGATCTTGATCATGACAGTCCTTTTTATGATATTCTATATGATAAATTAAATCATTTCCTCCGCAAAGACCGAGAAGATTCTACTCTTTATAATATTGACTTTATTTCCGGCTTATCCATCAACTCCAAACGCATAGGCGATATTATCCGCTACTACGACGAAGACAAGCCTGTGGCGACGGATGCCAATATCTACTCCGCCTTGCAGACCGACCAGAGGATTGAGGATGAATTGAACCCTCTTGGAGACAAGTACATCCGTAAGGACCAGCCTGACAGCACGCTCTATCCCGTTGACTTCATGTCCGGCTTGTCCATCAACAGCAAACGTATCGGCGATGTCATCCGCTACTATGACGAAAACAAGCCGGTTGCCACCGATGCTAACATCTACTCCGCTTTGCAGACCGACCAGCGTATAGATGAAGAGTTCGGCAAGATAGATGACAGATACATCCGCAAGGATAAGGAAGACATAGCACATAAGCACATCACGTTTGAGGATGGCATCACCGTCTACCAGCTTGCCGAGATGATGAATGTGGACGTGAAGAATCTCGCCACCATCGCCAAGGCCGTTGTTTCCATCCTGCGTTCCTCCAAGTTCGTAGACGGTTTTTCCGGTGAAGGTTATCAGATATGGCAGGACATTGCTACCGGTGACTGGAATATGACGCTTGACCGCCTGACCGTCCGTAAAGTGCTTACCATCTATGAACTCGTATTGCAGAAGATACGTTCTGTAGGCGGCATGGTGGTAGTCAGTGCCGCCAACGGCAAGGTAAAAAGTGTGGAGCGTATCGGCAACAACTACCTTTTTACTTTCGAGGATACCAACCAGTTCCAGCCGGATGACCTCATGCGTTGCCAGGTGTTTTCTCCTTCCGGTCTTAAGTACTATTGGGTGAAGGTAGCCTCCGTCTCCGGCGAATCGGTCATTGTGCCGTTGTCGGAATTTGACGGTATTGTGCCCGCAGCGGGTGACGAATGTGTCCTTATGGGCAACGCCACCGACAAACGCCGCCAGAGCCTTATCCTTATCTCCGCCACCGAAGACGGGCAGCCCCGCTTCGACTGTTTGGACGGGGTGAAGTCCAAGAACCTTGAAGGTTGCCTGAAAGTGCGTGTAGGCTCACTCGACGGCATATCTGACAGCCGCTTCCCGGCAGACATGCAGCCAAGCGGATACGGCCTATACGGCAACAACTGTTTTCTCACGGGTATCTTTGTCCTATCCAACGGCAAGGATGTGATGACCATGTTCTCCATCATGGAGGGCATGATAAAAAGCGAAATCTCATCGGTGCGCAACGAGATCAACGCGAAGGACAACTACCTGAGCAACGCCGCTTTCGCTGACAACATGAGCGGCTGGAGCGGAAGCAACCGCATACGCGTGTTCACAGTGAGCGATAAGCTATTGTACTTCAACAATAACTTCTACGCCAACAAGGAGACGTTTGCCAATATCGTTACCGACGGCTCCAAAAACGTGCTGCGTGTCAAGAACAGCGGCATCACGCAGAAGAATGCAGACTTTGCCATGCATCCTGAATTCGACCTGTACGATATTACGGCAACCGACGAGGGAGGCAACGGTACCGGGCAACAGTACCGGACACGCATGTTCTACATTTCGTTCCGCTACAAGGTGAACCGTCCGGGCACGCTGCGGGTATATTTCAAGGATGAGAACCCGGAAGGGTTTGAGGAATACGTGCCTATTGATTACACGGAGGTTCTGAATCCTTCCGAGGAGTTCAAGGTGATGGAGATTGCCGGCAAGTGGAACGGTACCGGTGACTTCTTTCTCTCGTTCTCCGGCGACATGTATCTCTACTCATTGGCTTTAGCCGACAACCGCCTTGCCGACATGGAAGAAAAGTTCACCATGCGCTTTGAGGCGACCGACAAGAAGATTCAGGCCAACTTGGATGAAATCAAGAAGACGGGCACCAAGCTTGAAGAATACCACAGCGAGTTCCTACTGACGGCGCGTAATCTCCAGACAAAGTTTACCGAGGACTTGTCAGATGCGGAGAGCCGTATCACCGCAGCCTACAAGAGCTATGTGAACCTGACCGCCCGTGACCTGACCGTGCAGTTCCAGGCAGACATCAATAATGCCGAAACCCGCATCACGGAGGCATATACCTCTGCCATAGAGCTATCCGCCAAAGGACTGCAGACGAAGTTTACCGCTGACCTCACCGACATGGAGGCAGGCATTACCGCAGCTTACAAGTCCTACGTGAACCTGACTGCTCAGAACCTTGAAGCGGGTTTTACCGAAGACCTGACGGACTTGCGCACAGGAGTCACAGAAGCATACAAGGCTGCTATCGACTTGTCCGCGCGTGGGTTGCGTGCCGATTTCAACTCTTCCATCGCTGACCTCAACGGCAAGTTGACTACACACACCAGCAGCTTCCACGTCACTGCCTCCAAGATTGAGGCGATGGTTTCCGCTACTGACAGCATCAGCAACACCATCCGTACTGCCGGCTGGATCACCACAGCGGATGGTAATAAACTCTGGGCTACTATCTCCACGGTAGACGCTTTAGGCAACAGATTGACCTCACACGAAGGTAAATTCCATGTAAGTGCAACTGAAATCAGCGGTATAGTGACCCGTATTGACGCCACTGAATCAAGCATTTCGGGGATTAACAAGACTATATCTTCATCAGGCTGGATCACCACCGCTGACGGCAACAAGCTCTGGTCGACACTGACTCAATACAACGCCTTGAATCAAGTGGTATCGACCCATACGGGCAGCTTCCACGTCACCGCTGACAAAATCGAGGCGATGGTGACTGCTACCGACAATATCAGCAACACCATCAAGACGGCCGGCTGGATCACCAAGTCGGACGGCAATATCTGGTGGGCTTCCAAGGGCACTGAGCAGACCGCAGACGCTGCCGCCAAATCTGCCATAAACGCCGCTACTGCCGCGGCCGATGCCATGACAAGAGCCAACTCCGCCTATGACAAGGCTGATGATACGGCTACTGCACTTGTCCAGACAAACTCCAGCCTGTCAGCCATCGCGGGTCGCTTCAATGCCGACGGTACGTTGAAGGAAGGTGCGGGCTGGGTAACCACGGCTGATGCCGCAGCACTCTATGCTACAAAACAGACGGTCAACTCGCTGGGCGAGCGTGTCACCACTGCCGAGAGCCGCATCACCGCCAACGCGGACAGCATCAGCCTGACCGTGAAGAAGGACGGCATAATCTCCGCCATCAACCAGACAGCGGAGAGCGTGACTATCGACGCATCGAAGATAAACCTGAACGGTAAAGTGACAATATCCTCACTTGCACAAGATGTTAAGAATAGCATTGACAGCAAAGTATCCACAAGCTCACTCGGCAGTTTGGCTTATAAAGATGCGGTCGAGTTGGCCCAATTGGGCGATACGATTATCGAAGGTGGATATTTAAAAACGAACCTTATCAATGTTGACACGCTCATTGCTAAAAAGATGCACGCCGATAACGGCAGTTATACAGTAGATGTTGACTCGTACGGCATTCGTATGAATGACGGGAGAACTAACATACTGGATATTAGGGCAGAAAGCGTTTCTAACACCACAGATGCGATCTTTGAACTGCACAGCTATGGACGTACCGGCGGCAGATTGAAAATGAGTACTTCTATGGGTATATATAAGTATGATAACTTTGATTATCTGCAGTTTGTTCTTAATGAAAGAGGACTGTTCTTTTATAACGAATCGGGCGATATTACCAAATCATACCCTGCATATTGACAATACAAATTTTATAAACTTATGAAAAAAGAAAAAGAAATCAAAGAAGAGAAGAAAGTCCTTTTGGTGGACTTTAGCAAAGTGAGTGTTCAACTGACATTCGAAGGTGATCCGAAAGAACTGGATTTCCGCAAGTCTCTGGGCAATGCCATCCGTCAGGCATCCGGTGATATCGCGCTGGATGACTTCGCACGAAAGGTGTACTTTTCCGAGGGACACGTGGAAGTCCCCGAAGAGTACTTCGCGTTCATCAAGCATGTTGTGAAAGAGAAGTACAATACACCTACGCAACAGGCATTTGAATCATTATTATTAACCCTTTAAATTATAGGAGGAAAAATTATGGCAATCGTTTATTCAGAACAGTTTGAGACAAAGAAAGCAACCACCAACGTTGCAGGTACAGGTGCTAATTATCGCATCGAATACATCGTGCGCAATCCTGTCGGTGCCGCTATTAACAGCATCACCGCCACCATCTCGCAGGTGGCCACCGAGGGTGAAGGAGAGACACAGACCGAGAAGCTCACCCGTGTGGGCAATGCATGTGTGGATGTCACCAATAACCGTACATACTTCGCCATCGAGCGTCATGCGGAAGTGACAGCCGACAATCAGGCAGCCTTGGCCGCGCAGTACTTCGCCGATGTGAAATCTATCCTGACCGTATAACCATGGCAGTACTTGACAGCACTCAATTCAATCAACTGGTACAGGAGGTGCGTGAAGCGCTCCTTGCCGGCTCGCAGGGTGTCGGTGAAGTCGAGATAGTCTCTTCGCTGTCCAATATAGTGAGCCTGCCCGCGCTTCGCCTGGTTGGTGCCACGGAATCGGTCGTCGAAGCCCCGCTTGAACTATTGTCTGCTCCGGCGGTGGAAGCCGCCGCCGATGCACGCAAGGCAACGGATGATGCTGTCGTGGCGGCCGTCAATGCCGAAGCTGCCGCAGACCTCTCGGAAGCCGAACGCAAGGACTTGGCGGACATCAAGGAGCAGGCAATCAAGGCAGGCGCAGACGCTGCCGCCAAGGGAGACAAGGCTTTTGCCGGGGCAATGAACGCGGAAAACGCCACACTCTATGCTATGCAGATAGCATCCTATCTGCAGACGAAGCTGGAACAGGCGCAAGTAGTGATACTCTCCGGCAAGGCTATGCAGGATGTCATCGGGACGCTTGACAGCCGGGTGAAAGACAGCATCCTTATATGTGCAAGTACAAGGGAGGCAGCCTACGCCGCCATCCTGCAACTGCGTGAATTGCAGAAGCAGGTAGCGCAGGCGATTGTGGACGCATACGCCGTTTTCGACCAGATGCAGCTTTCGGTTGCCGATGCCCGGCAAGCGACCCAGGTCGCAGTCAAGGCGATGGAGCGTATCTGTGAGCTCTCAGAACGCACCGAGCAAGTCATCATCGAGTCTGTGATACAGACCGGGGAGGCAAGGCTGGTGACTGTCAGGCTGGAGACACTGGAGAAAGACTTGTTGTTGTCCAAGTCCGCCGCCGACACCGCCACAAGGCTGGCACATGAGCAGGCAGACAGAGCCAAGCAATCGGCTGACGAGTCCGAACGCCTGAATATGGACAGCACACGGCTGCATGGCACACTGGGGGCACTTATCCCATTGACCGAAAAAGCGACCACCGATGCCATCGCCTCTGCTGCCGCCGCAGATATTGCTACAGAAGGGGCACGCGCAGCCCAATCCGCTGCAGAAAAAGTGACAGATAATGCTGTAGTGGCGGCTGCGGGAGCGTCCGTTGCCGCCGGACAGGCCTCCGAGCAGGCAGACAAGGCAGAAGCGGCGGCCTTCAATGCCGCCACGAATGCTTCCGCCTGCAAAGACTTGGTTGTGAAAGGCAACCGGGTGATTGACATCGCCGAAGCAGCAGCATCCGATGCGAAGTTCTCGGCTGCAGGGGCAGACAGTGCCGCAGCACTTGCACGGGAGAAGGCAGGGAAAGCGGAGGATGCCGCTGTGGAGACATTGAAAACCAAATCCGAGGCCGACATCGCCGCCGCCCGTGCGCTCGATGCCGAGCAAAAAGCATTAGATGCAGCGAAGACAGCCGAAAACATCGTGTCCGGCATTCGTCCGGATTACAGCGAGACGGACAAGACCAGCAGCAACTACATTGCCAACAAGCCGGAAATCCCCACGCTGGAAACAGCCCCCACAGCCGGAACGCTGACATACGTCAACCGTGACGGCAATGAGGTGGCTTTCCGTGTCGGTGACGAAGTGCGGGTGTTGGAAGATGAGGAATACATCTTCTACAGGCTGTATGACCTCGCGGAGGATAAAGATGGCAACCTGGTGGCTTCATGGGACGAAGCGGGCAGCGGCTCAAGGCTGAAAACGAATGTCTATCTGACCGGAGCCGACTATCTGGCTTCCAACATCATTGAACAAGGAATTTTAAAAGAGAAATAAAATAATGGCTAAAGGAGCATACATATATCAACAGATAGAACTGACCACCGCGGAGTGGGCAGTGAACGAAACTGTCTACCCCGCGTCCGTCTGGCTCTTCGAAAGGTTGGAAAACGGGAAGTTCAACATGAAGCTGAGTGACGGCGTGCACAAGTTTTCCGAGCTGGCGGCAGTATTGCAGGATGTGGTCGTAGAGATCGTGCAGGAGGACGAGAGCACTTACATCCTGCGTTTCGCCACGGCTAATGGTGTTTTCGATACCCCGAACCTTCGCGGTCAGGATGTCAAGGTAAAGGTCAAGACCAATACATCCTCCACTTATGTGCTTACCATCACTACGGTAGCCGGAAGTTTCGACACTCCCAACCTGAAAGGCGGAGGTCTTGCCGAAGCACCGACCTTGGATGGTGAGCCTACACCGGAGACACTCACATACATGGATAATACAGGTGTGGAAGTCGCATTCGCTTTGGGTGACGAAGTGAGGTATTACAATGCCGAAGAGGGAGAATTCATCTTCTTCAAGCTCTACGATATAAGGAACGGCAAGGCGGTATGGAAAGAGGTCTATGGAGGTCTTGTACTGCCTACCGATGTCATACTGTGCTCCCCCGTGAGCCTGAACGAGAACGAGAACATTTATCTGAACAACGGAATATTACAAAAATAACAAAGTATGAGAAATAATGGAGGACTGTTTGTCTATCAGCAGATAGCTAAGACCAAGGCCGAGTGGCTTGAAGAGAATCCGATTGTACCCGAACGGGTATTGGTGTTTGAAACAGATACTTTAATGATGCGCCTTGGTGACGGCAAGAGGCACTTTGCCGACCTTGAATACAGGTTATCGGCAGGATTGCCGCCCCGAATCAACCGGGAGACCGAAAACTGGGAAATCTATAATGTGGATACAAAGGGATGGGACGACACCGGATTGCGTGCCTATCCCGGTTCCGCTCCCAGACTGGATGCAGAAACCAATCTGTGGGAGGTGTGGGACGACGAAAAACGTATGTATGTCAAAACAGAGTTCCAGTGCGGCAGCGCATACGACCTGCTGGTGAAGTACGGCGGGTATAAAGGTACTATGGCCGACTTCTGCCGCCAGCTCGACAATTTTACCCGCTACGGCGAGCAGCAGGTCGGGCAACTGGTGAATGCCGGTGCCGGATGGAACTCGTTCACCTTCCCGCAGGAGTTCTCGGAAGAGGTATATGTAACGCTCACCCCGGTTAACTGCCCGTGCTACGCAGTAGTGAAGAATGTGACCAAGCAAGGTTTTCACTACTGCCTCTATACCCATGAGGGTAATACGACCGCCAATAATGAGGTGGTGAACTGGAATGCCTGCACGGTATCGGAACTTAATTTAGCCCGTGCGATGGCGCAGGCTGCTGGTCTGAACCCTTTTGATTATGACAACCTCACACAGTTGTTTACAGCTCACGCCGCGGAGGTTGTCGCTAATGAAGCGGCGTTGCGGATGATGAACAACTCCAGTATGGCATCCGGAAGATACCTCTGCCACTTGTCCGGGCTGAATCCTGACAGTTATGTGAATGTATTCTCGATTGCCAAGGATATTGCCGCGATGAATACCGTATGTCAGAACGAGGACTGCATGGCTTTTATCGCCACGTCTCCTGCTGCCAGGGACAGCATCAAGCTGGCTGATATTGGCACGACGAAGTATGCTCTGACACTCGCCGGGCTTGCCCCGACCAAGTATGACTCAATGGCCGCCCTGTGCGAAAACGAAGCCGACATTACGGCGGTTGCCGCCTCGGCGACAGCCATGCAGGCGGTTGCCGCCTCGGCGACAGCCATGCAGGCGGTTGCCGCCTCGGCGACAGCCATGCAGGCGGTTGCCGCCTCGGCGACAGCCATGCAGGCGGTTGCCGCCTCGGCGACAGCCATGCAGGCGGTTGCCGCCTCGGCGACAGCCATGCAGGCGGTTGCCGCCTCGGCGACAGCC
>OGMF01000349.1_pt1 | contig 54291 bp, 52 predicted proteins | sample 1572921 | NCBI WGS metagenome assembly OGMF01 (sample SAMEA2581919, study PRJEB24529) | metagenome | biome: Human gut stool | place: China | collected 2011 | reverse complement strand
TATTCCGATTTTCTCTTTGCTTTATGCGTTCTGCGCATTTTGCTACAGCCCCTTTACATTTATGCATTCCTTTCGATAAATTCCACAATCGGCGCGGGGTCATCGAAGCCGTGCGGATGATGGTCGCACCCTTCTTTAACGATAACTGTAATCGGAACGCCATGCTTTTCATAACATTCGCGCAGAAGCGCACCGTTTTCCTCATAGGGAACAACACTGTCGCTGTCTCCGCAAACGAGCAGCACAGGCTTCTTATGCTCAGCAAGGCTGTCCATAACGTCAATCGGGTTATACCGGTAAGAAATGAGCTGCGCCATATCCATTCCCCTTGCGCGCTTAAATTCCTCCCACATGCTGTTCCCTCCCCTTCCCAAGCCTGCCGGGCAGCTGAGCAGATTCATAACCGGCGCGTCAAGATAAAGCGCCGACACCATGCCGGGATATTTTGCGGCGAATTTAACGCCTATCATGCCGCCGCAGCTCATGCCGACAACGGCGCATCTTTCTTCAAATCCGTATTTTTCCGCAAGAAAACGCACAAAGTCCGCCTTTGCGTCAACATCGGAATCATTGCACCAGCGCGTTTCGTTTGCAGCATACGCAAGGTTAAAGCCGCGGCGCACAAGCTCAATTTCCGCATTCGGGAATGCTCCGAAATATTCTGTTTTCATAAGCCATTTCGCCGTTCTGTTTTCCTCCGCGGCAAAAACAACAATTGCCTCTCTCCCGTTAAAATCAAATTTTTCAGTATCAAAGCCGTTCCACTTTTCAGTCATTTTTAATTCCTCCCATGCCTTTCGGACAAACTCTCATGCAAACGCCGCAAACGGCGCCCCTGCCGATACTTTTAAACTTATCCTTCATATAATCGCTGCACGCGCGCGCGTCAAAAATATCCTCGCGGCGCATGCCCTCGCAGTATGCAACGTTTTTTATCGCCATAGCTCCGCATTTCCGCGAGCAGATATTGCACGCTCCGCAAATATCCTCCGCCGCGCAGCATTTCGTTTCAAGCGGCGCGTCCGTGAAAACCGTTCCGAGCCTGACGCGCGGTCCGAACTTGTATGACAGAAACAGCGCGCTTTTCCCTATCTGTCCCAGCCCTGCGCGAACGGCGCATTTCTTGTGCGAATAAAGCCCCTGAATCCCGTTTATCGATTGGCTTGACGGAATAGCAGCCGCATTGAATCCAAGCTCCTGCAAATAAAGCACAAGGCAGTTCGTCACGGAATCGATATAAGCGTTCATCGTTCTGTAATGATGAAAATATGTATGCGTGGGAGCGTCTTCAATCCCGTTTACCACCGCTTCCGAAAGATGCATTACGATTGAAACGGCGTTATTAAGCTTCGGGAAAGGCGAATCCTCACACCGCGAAAATCCGATGTCGCTCACAAGACGGCTTTTCAGAAATTCCGTTATCTTTTCGTTCAATCACCGCGCCCCCTTTTAACGATTAATTATTTTAACATAATACGCCTTTGATTTGCAAGTATTTTCTTGATTTTATTCTTTATCTATGTTAAAATTTCTTTATAAATAACTTTTCGAGGTGTTTAAAATGAAAATTCGCGACGGATTTATTTTAAAAAGCGTTGCAGGCAAGAATATTGTGGTTCCGGTCGGCGCTCAGGTTGATTTTAACGGAATGCTTACGCTGAATGACACGGGTCTGTTTTTCTGGCAGCTTCTTTCCGAAGGGATAAGCAAGGACGATATGCTGAAAAGGGTCACAGCCGAGTATGAAGTGGACGTGCAAACTGCGGCAGCCGATATTGACGCATTTGCCGAAAAGCTGCGCAGCCGCGGAATACTGGAAGACTGACCGCCATGAACGACAAGGTTACTTTTGAACAGATGCTGCCGCTTATAGAGCAGCAGCTTAAAAGCGGCGGCGAGGTGCGCTTCAAGCCGAACGGCACAAGTATGCTTCCGCTTGTGAGACAGGGAATCGATGAGGTTGTCATCGGGGCATACGGCGGCGGCTTGAAAAAGTATGATATACCGTTTTACCGCAGGAAAAACGGCGCATTCGTTATGCACAGGCTTGTGAAAAAGACGGCTGACGGGCAGTATCTCATGCGCGGCGACCATCAGGACGAATTTGAAACGGGTATCACAGATTCCGATATAATCGGCGTTGTTAAATGTGTTATCCGCGGCGGAAAACCGATTTATTCGGGAACGCTTGAATTTCGGCTTTGGGGGATTTTAGGTCCTTTGTATATCCGAACAAAACGCCGCTTGTATGAAATTAAAGGGAGATTGAGTAAATAATGCAGATTAAAGAAGAAATAAGGCGGCTTGCCGCCGCTGCCGAGGACGAATGTGCGGCGCAGTTTAAGGAAATTGACGAAACGGCGCGATTCAATCAGGAAAAGGTTCTCGACGCTTTTATTTCAAACAGGGTAAGCGAGGCATGCTTCAGCCATACGACGGGCTACGGGTACGGCGATACCGGGCGTGACACGCTCGATAAAATATACGCGGAGGTGTTCGGCGCGGAGGACGCACTTGTCCGCCACAACATTGTAAACGGAACGCATTGCCTTACAATTGCGCTTTTCTCGGTGCTGCGCCCGGGGGACACGCTCCTTGCCGCAACCGGAAAGCCTTACGACACGCTTGAGGAGGTTATCGGAATTTCCGGTGAAAGCGGAAACGGTTCTCTGCGCGATTTCGGAGTTAATTATAAACAGGTGGATTTGAAAAAGGACGGTACAATTGATTTTGAGGCGCTCAAAGTGGCGCTCACGCCAGATGTTAAAGCGGTTATTCTCCAGCGTTCAAAGGGCTACGACTGGCGGCAAACGCTCAGCTGCGCGGCGATCGGCGAAGCAATTTCATTTATTAAGAGCATAAAAAGCGATGCCGTGTGCATTGTTGACAACTGCTACGGAGAGTTTGCCGAAAGGACAGAACCGACGCAGCATGGGGCGGATTTAATTGTCGGCTCGCTTATAAAGAATCCGGGCGGCGGACTTGCTCAGTCGGGCGGATATATTGCCGGGATAAAGAAATATGTCGAGCTTGCGGCATACAGGCAGACAGCGCCCGGGCTTGGCGCGGAATGCGGCGCAACGCTCGGTCAGAACAGGTTTATGTATCAGGGATTTTTCACCGCACCGCACGTTGTTGCGCAGGCGCTTAAAACAGCCGTATTCAGCGGTGCACTGCTCGAAAAATTGGGCTGCGAGGTCAATCCCAAGCCGCATGAGCCGCATACGGACATAATTCAGGCGGTAAAATTCGGCGATGAAGACAAGCTCATAAAATTTATTCAGGCAATTCAGAAAGCCTCCCCCGTTGACAGCTATGCGCTGCCGATGCCGTGGGACATGCCCGGTTATCAGCACCAAGTAATCATGGCGGCAGGAACTTTCGTATCCGGCGCAAGCATTGAGCTTTCCGCCGACGCACCGATAAAACCGCCGTATGTTTGCTTTATGCAGGGCGGAATAACCTACGAAAGCGCGCGCCTTGCGGTTATGAGCGCCGCCGGGGAGCTTGTCTGATTTAAAGAGGATTTTTTCGGAAAGATTCCGAAAAAAGTTTTTTAAAAAAATTTGCAAAAAGTATTGACATTCACTAAACTCTTTGCTATAATATCAACGTTGTCGGCACTAAAGCTGTCGCAATGTGGGAGCATAGCTCAGCTGGGAGAGCATCTGCCTTACAAGCAGAGGGTCATAGGTTCGAGCCCTATTGTTCCCACCACGAAAAAGAGATTTGTTTCGGCAAATCTCTTTTTTTGTTTAAATATAAATTGAGCGAATCGCAAACGGTTTTCTCGGAAAAAAGCTCACGGTTGAAAATTGAATAATCGCACAAAGTGTCAGCCGTTTTGTTCGGAAACGGTTGGTGAAAAGGGAATCGGGTCAGAACCCCGAACGATAACAGTCGCCGTAAATATTCGTATGCTTATGTGCCGTCGGTGAAAGCCGGTCATTGGGAAACTGAGAAGGCAGGTGCATAAGCGATAAGCTTTTGCTTGCAAAGGCTTGGGAGAATATGAGTCGGAAGACCTGCTTTGATGCTGCTTTGCAAAGTATTTATTTACAGAAGCGGCAGTTTCGGCAAAAGCATTTTGCGCTGTGCCGATTTGCGGTGCAACACAGAAAAAGTCTGCTGTGTCGATTTAATTTCGGCACAGCTTTTTTGTATTTGAACACCGAGGCGGTTGAATCGAAGGAGGATTCAAATGCAGACAGTGAAATTATTCAAACGGACTGCGGCGCTTTTTGCGGCGATTGCAGTTGCAGCTGCTTCGGCGGCGGTTGCGGCATTTGCTGACGGCGCGCCGCTCGGCAGCGGGACAGAGGCAGACCCTTACATAGTTAAGTCCGGCGCGGAGCTTGCGGCAATCGGAGAAAGTGCAGACGGCGTCGGTTATATCACGCTTGCAAACGACATTGACTTGTCAGCTTACCAAGGACAAACATGCATAATAAAGAAGCTGACCGGCAAGCTCGACGGAGCAGGTCACAAAATCACGGGACTGAGCCTGAAGGGCAAGGAAGGTGTAAGAGAAGGTTGGAGTTACGTGTCTTCACACACAGGTCTTATCGATGAGCTCAGCGGCAGTGTTGAGAATCTTACAATTAGTGACGCTGTTATTACCGATGCAGCTAAGTGGAATTATGTCGGCGTACTTGTAGCATACATTCCCGAGGGAAGCGAGGCTTACATAAATAATTGTACCGTTACGGGGAAAATTGAGGGTCCGACAACATCTACTTCGTATTTATATATTGGCGCACTGGTCGGATACGCTGACGGTATGAAAAATAGTGGGACTACAGTCAGCTTTAATAGCTGCGTAAGTAATGTAAATAATACGTGCTCCGGTGCAGCCAATTCAGGCGGTTTGATGGGAGCGATTTCGCCTTATGTGACGTTAAATGTATCTTGCTGCGCAGTGCTTGGAAATGTTGCGGCAAGCTCGAGTGCGTGCGGCATTCTTGGGTATTATAGCAGTACTTCGATCGAATTAAACATCAGCAACAGTTACTTCGGCGGAAAACTCAGTGGAAAAAGTAAATGCGGAATAGCGTACAACCAATATAACAAGCCTAAGATGCAATGTAGCAAATTTTATTTTGATACTCAAAAAAACACATATACTAAAGCGTTGAGTAATGAGGAGGTTGACGGTGCAAGCGGCGTTACAACTGCCGAAATAATGGCGCTTGCTTCAACACTTGACGGCTTTGAAGCAAGTGATGAATTCGGCGGCTACCCCGTGCCGAAACAGCAGACGGCAGCTGCATTTTCCGTAACGGTTGACGGAAGCAATGTAAATGTCACGGCGGCAAAGGCAGGAAGCTACAGCCTGGTTCTCGCTTCCTATTTCGGGGAGGCACTTGCCGATGTGCAAATTCAAACGGTAACGTTTGCAAACGATGGAGACGGGCAGACCGTTTCCGTACCCGACGGATTTACGGCGGACGGAAGAACCTTCCGAGCAATGCTTTGGAGCGGAATGTGTCCGCTTGCAAAATCAAATAATTAAGCGGAGGTTATATAAATGAAAAAGCAAAATATATTCAACAGGCTTGCCGTTACGCTGCTTGCAGTGTGCGTTATGCTCGGGAGCATATCCCTTTCGGCATTCGCGCTTGAAAGCGGAGCAGACGGTCAAATCATCATCTCAACGGCGGAGGAGCTTCTGAGCCTTGCCGAAGCGGTGAACGACGGTGAAAATGCCGATGCGCACGTTCTGCTCACAGATGATATTGCGGTTGAGGATTCATGGACTCCGCTCGGTAAAAATGCGGTTTTCCCCTTTAAGGGTGAATTTGACGGAAACGGTCACAGCATTACGGTGACGGTTGACAATCCGAGCCTGAGCTACTTTGGCTTTTTCGGCTGCCTTGAAAATGCAGCCGTTAAAAACCTTACCGTGAACGGTGAAATATACTGCTCCGAGCCTTATGCATATGTCGGCGGACTGTCGGCACGTGCGCGCGGAAATGTGACGGTTGAAAACTGCGTGAACAACGCCGTTGTTTCCTCCTATGCAAGGGGAAGCGCCGGTGTTGGCGGAATTATCGGCGGCTATGACGACGGCGTTGATTATGTGTTTGAAAATATCCGTCTTGTTTTAAACGGCTGCGTGAACAATGGCATGATTATGGTAACGGGCGCGGATTCAAAGGCGGTTGCCGGCGGAATACTCGGCTCAAATGCCAACTGCGCACAGCTGACGGAGTGCGAAAATAACGGTGCAATCTATGCTCCCGAAATCTGCGTCGGCGGATTGATGGGTCAGGCAGGATATACAACGGGTGATTTTCACACAAGCATAACCGACTGCAGGTCGGAGGGTGCAATTGCCGGAAAAAGCGGCAAAACCTTCAGACTGTACGGCAGCGGCAATATATCCTCGGAAAACATAAACGGCAGCGGAGATAACGAAGGCGTTTCGGGCAATGATATTGCACTTCCGCTGATTACAGAATCGCAGAAATACTCCTCATCGGCGTTTGTTCCGGCAGACAGCGCTGTCGGAGATTATGTAAACCTTATCAGATCGGGTGAAGCTGCTGATGAAAGCATAACTGTTGTATGCAGTCAGGGTGAAAAAGATATCAAAAAAGGCTTTCTCGAATGTGACGAAAACGGAATTAAGCTTATAAAGCTTAACGACACGGAAAAAATCGTAACCGAAACGGCAACGCTCAGCTTCACGGACGAAACGGGCAGCACGCTCAGAAAACCGATTTCCGTAAGTATTGCTCCCGGGGAAAAGGGCGCGCGCACGGCTCTCATGCACAGCATTGCGGCAACCTATGCGGAAAACTCGGAGGAGTGGGTTGTGTTCGACATGGCTGTTTACGAGACGCTTGGCTTCGGTGAAAACACCACGGATAAAACGGCATATCTCAACAAAACCGTTAATGCGCTTTCCTCGGCGAGTGCGCTTGCAACAGACCGCGCAAAAGCCGAAATAATCTTAAATGCGCTCGGCACGGATTCAACGCAGCTCACATCGTATGACAAAACATCGTATAACAATGCCGAGGCGCTTGCAAACATGCAGCTCGGCAGCAGCTGCTATGCCGCTCCGTGGATATTGCTTGCGGAGGAGGCAGGTCAGCTTTCGCTTTCCGACAAGCAGCGCAGCGACATGATTGACCTTTTGATCAAGGCACAGGGCGAAAACGGACTTTTTTATTCAATATGGGCAAACGAAAAGTATGACGATGTTGATACAACGGGAACGGCGCTCGCAGCATTGGCAAGATTTAAGGATGACAATGCAGTTAAGGCTTTCTGCGATAAGGCGCTCGAAGGTCTGAGCAGCGCGCAGGGCGAAAACGGTTCTTACGGAAATATTAATTCCGATGCAATGGTTATTATCGGGCTTGCGGCAATGGGAATCAATCCGTCGTCGGATGAGCGTTTTGTGAAAAACGGATGCAGCCTTGCCGACGCGGTTATGCTTTATGTTAATGATGCAGGCAACGGATTTACAACAACTTATATTTCGGGAAGCAGCGGCGACAAGGCGCGCGCACTTGCAACGGAGCAGGGCTTCCGCGCACTTGTAACGCTTGAGCAGCTTTCGGATTGCAGCGCCTTTAATGTGTATACTATTAAATCCGAGGGCGGACAAAACGCCCCTGTCAAAGCAGAGCTTAAGCCTTTCGAGGCTACTGAAAAAACTGATGAAAAGACAGATGAAAGCGCCGGAGAGAGCGGTGAAAGCGGCGGCACATCCGGCGGATCGGCAGAAGCGGAAATAACCGTTAAGGCTGAGGTCATTGCAGCAGATTCCGAGGAATGGCTCAGCGAAAGCGTCACTGTCGAAAAAGGCGCAACTGCGGCGGACGTTTTGAAAAAAGCGCTTGCAAAGGCAGGCATGAGCGCTAACGGAATCGACAGCGGATATATCAAATCCGTGACGAAGGACGGAAAAACGCTTGCCGAGTTCGACAAAGGTGCAAACAGCGGCTGGATGTACAAGATTAACGATACCGCTCCTCAAAAGGGTATTACCGATTGCACCGTTAAATCCGGCGATACGGTAACGCTTTATTACATGGCTGACTATACAAAGGACAGCTCGTCAAGAAAATGGTCGCGCGGCGGCAGCTCATCCGCAGGCGCTTCGGAAACGAAAACCGATAAGGAAGAAACCGCAGCGGAGAGCAAGGCAGAAGTTCCGTTCAAGGATGTTAAAGCCGATATGTGGTTCTGCGAATATGTTACGGCGGCTTATCAAAGCGGACTTATGAAGGGCGTTTCCGAAACGGAGTTTGCCCCCGAGGATAATCTCACACGTGCGGCGCTTGTAACGCTTCTTTACAGAATGGAAAACGAACCGCAGACGGAGCTTTCCGGGCTTTCCGATGCGGAGAGCGGCGCATGGTATGAAAAGGCTGTCGGCTGGGCATATAAAAACGGAATCGTGAACGGAATCAAAAACGGTGACGGAGAATATTACTTTGCCCCGAACGATGATGTGACGCGTGAGCAGGCAGCTGCTATTCTCTATAGGTATGCGCGGTATAAGGGGCTTGACGTTTCGGCAGCGGAAAACACAGATATAAGCTCGTTTGATGACAGCGAAAGCATTTCGGAATATGCTGCTTCCGCATTCAGATATGCGGTCGGAGTGAAGCTCATTTCGGGCAAAACGGAGAAAACGCTGAATCCGGGCGATAAAACAACGCGCGCGGAAGCGGCGGCGCTGCTTTCAAGACTGGCGCAGATAATTAAATAAGGTAAATAAAGGCGGCAGGGGCTTTTGTGCAAATATAACAAAAATGCCCTTGCCGCTTATTTAATAAATTATGAACGGATGTTAAAATTAATGTTGCTTTTTTGTGAAATGTGTTATATAATAACGTTATATCATTTTTTTAGGGAGTTGACCGCATTTGGATATGCTTAAGCAGCGCATAATTTCCGATGGAGTTATTCTCGGAACGGATATATTGAAGGTTGACCGTTTTCTCAATCATCAGGTCGACCCGTTTTTGCTGCACGAAATTGCAATTGAAATTAAAAACCGATATAAAAATACCGATATAACAAAAGTTCTTACGGTTGAAGCTTCCGGAATCGCTATAGCTGCGTTTACTGCACTTGAATTAGGGGTTCCTTTTGTTTTTGCAAAAAAATATAACGCGCGCAACCTTGATTCCGATGTTTACGAGGAGGAGGTTTTTTCCTTTACGAAGCAGAAAACCTTTACAATCCGAGTTTCGAAAAATTACATAGGCAAGGAAGATAAGGTTCTTATAGTGGACGATTTTCTGGCAAAGGGCGGCGCACTTAACGGACTTATCGGAATAACGGAGCAGGCAGGGGCAAAGGTTGCAGGCTGCGCCATCGTTATCGAAAAAACGTTTCAGGGCGGCGGAGACGAGATCAGGAGCAAGGGCTACAGGGTTGAATCCCTTGCGAAAATTGCGTCCATTACCGATGGCAAAATAACGTTTGAAGAAAACTGAATTTAATTGACGGACTGAAAGGTCTGTTTAAAAAAAATATTTATTGCGGAGGAATTTACACAATGAAGACAATGAAAAAACTGATTGCGCTTGTTGTTTCTCTTGTTATGCTGCTTGCTTTTGCCGGCTGCGGAAGCAAGAACGAAACAACGAAGAAAGACAGCGGCAAGAAGAGCAGCTCCGATTTCAAAATCGGCGTTATTCTCGTAGGTGACGAAAACGAGGGTTATACATACGCTCACATCGAGGGTATAAAGAAGGCTGCCAAGGAGCTTAATATTTCCGATGACCAGATTATCTGGAAGTATAGCATTGCCGAGGATGAAAGCTGCTACGACGCTGCCGCAGAAATGGCTGACCAGGGCTGCAAGGCTGTATTTTCAAACAGCTACGGTCATCAGTCCTACATGGTTCAGGCTGCCGAAGAATTTCCTGATGTAACATTTATTGCAATCACGGGTGACACGGCTGCCGTTTGCGGACAGGACAATGTTTGCAACGCATTCACAAAGGTTTATGAGTCGCGCTATGTTTCCGGTGTTGTTGCCGGCATGAAGGTTGCTTCTCTCCAGGCAGAGGGCAAGCTCAGCGCTCAGAATTTTGACAAGGACGGCAAAATCAAAATCGGTTATGTAGGAGCTTATCCTTACGCTGAGGTTGTTTCCGGCTACACTGCGTTCTTCCTCGGAATCAAATCGATTGTTGAAAATGTTGCTATGGAAGTAACTTATACAAACTCTTGGTTTGACATCACGGCAGAGGGTGAAGCTGCAAACCGCCTTATGGCAGACGGCTGCGTAATCATCGGTCAGCATGCAGACTCCACGGGCGCTCCGGCAGCCGTTCAGGCAGCTCTTGAAAAGGGTACCGTTGCATATTCTATCGGTTATAACGTTGATATGCTTGAAACAGCTCCCCAGGCAGCGCTTACATCTGCAACAAACAACTGGTCTGTTTACTATAACTATGCATTCAAGTGCCTGCTCGAAGATAAAAAGATTGCCACAAACTGGTCAAAGGGATTTGACGGCGACGCTGTTGCAATCACAAAGCTCGGCGAATCCTGCGCAGAAGGCACACAGGAAAAGGTTGACGAGGTTGAGGCTAAGATAAGAAGCGGCGAGCTTCATGTGTTTGACATCAACACGTTTACGGTTGGCGGCGCAAAGGTTGAAAGCCACAAGTTTGACTTCTCAACAATGAACGAAGACTTCTCCGCAGTTCTTTATAAGGGACCGACTGAAGAAGTTATCAAGGACGGTTACTTTGACGAGTCCGACTTCCGCAGCGCTCCGTACTTTGATTTGAGAATCGACGGAATCACAGAGCTCAGCAACTAAGTATTCCTATCAATATTAAGGGGATGCCTCAGGCACCCCCTAATATTGATTTTCGGACATGGTGCAATCGGTTTGAACCTGTTTCGAACCGATTGCAATGCGTTTGAAAAACGGCGCAAAGGCTAAGGAGGCAGAAACATGCATGACGCATACGCAATTGAATTAAAATCAATTACGAAAAGCTTTGGCTCGATAAAAGCAAACCATAATGTCAGCCTTGCATTGAAGCACGGCGAAATTCTTGCGCTGCTCGGCGAAAACGGCAGCGGAAAAACAACGCTTATGAACATGCTTTCGGGCATTTATTTCCCGGACAGCGGTCAGATTTTTGTTGACGGCAAAGAGGTTGTGATACGTTCTCCCAAGGATTCGTTTAACCTCGGAATCGGCATGATTCATCAGCATTTCAAGCTGGTTGACATATTTACGGCAGCGGAAAATATTATCCTGGGCGTTCCGGATAAGAAACGCCTTGATATTAAGGCGAAAACCGCGGAAATACAGAAGCTTGTCGATAAATACGGCTTTGATATTGACCTTTCAAAGAAAATTTACGATATGTCGGTTTCGGAAAAGCAGACGGTTGAAATTATAAAAATGCTCTACCGCGGCGCAAAAATTCTTATCCTTGACGAACCGACAGCAGTGCTCACACCGCAGGAAACGCATCGTCTGTTTGACGTTCTGCGTAATATGCGTAAGGACGGCAAGGCAATTATAATTATCACGCATAAGCTTCATGAGGTGCTTGAGCTGTCCGACAGGGTTGCGGTTCTCAGAAAGGGTGAATATATCGGGTCCGTTGAAACAAAAGACGCAACCGAAATGTCACTCACCGAAATGATGGTCGGGAAAAAAGTCAGCCTGAACATCGCAAGAACAGATCCTGTTAATCCCGTTGAAATGATAAGCGTTGAAAATCTCACGTGCATTAATGAGGATGGCATTAAAACGCTTGACGGCGTTTCGTTCACTGCCAGCGGCGGCGAAATTCTCGGAATTGCCGGAATTGCCGGCAGCGGTCAGAAAGAGCTGCTTGAATCGATTGCCGGGCTTCAAAGCTGCGAGGACGGCAGCAGTATTCTTTACACAGAGGAGAAGGGCGCTCAGCCGCAGCAGCTTATCGGCAAAACCGCGCTTCAGATTAAAAACCTTGGTGTGTCGCTCGCATTTGTGCCGGAGGACAGGCTCGGAATGGGGCTTGTCGGCTCGATGGATATGATTGATAACATGCTACTGCGCAGCTATAACGAGGGAAGTACCATGTTCACGGAGAAAAAGCCCTCGCGCGAGCTTGCAATTGAGATAAAGGACAGGCTGGAGGTTGTAACCCCCGGCATAACAACGCCTGTCCGCCGCCTTTCGGGCGGAAACGTTCAGAAGGTGCTTGTCGGGCGCGAAATTGCGCTTCATCCGAAGGTGCTCATGATGGCATATGCCGTCCGCGGTCTTGATATTAACACGTCCTACACGATTTACAATCTGCTCAGCGAGCAGAAGCAAAAGGGCGTTGCGGTTATATACGTTGGCGAGGATCTCGACGTTTTGCTTGAGCTGTGCGACAAGATTATGGTGCTCTGCGGCGGCAAGGTCAGCGGAATTGTTGACGCGCGCAAGACAACCAAGGAGGAGCTCGGCTATCTTATGTCGAAAAATGTGCGGGAGGGTGAAAGCAATGACTGAACAGGCATCCGTTAAAGAACCATTTATCAGAATAGCAAAAAGAAATCACATGCCTTTTTGGCAGACAGCTGTCGTTCGTGCAATTGCTTTGGCGCTTTCGCTTATTGTAAGCGCACTTGTCATTTTCATGATTGTAAAAATGAATCCGCTCGATGTGTACGGCGCTATTTTTGACGGCGCGTTCGGAACTGAACGCCGCATTTGGATAACCATGCGCGATATGGCAGTGCTTCTTTCGCTCGGAATAGCGCTTGCTCCGGCTTTTAAAATGAAGTTTTGGAACATCGGCGCGGAGGGGCAGATGCTTATGGGCGGCTGCGCCACCGCTGCATGCATGATTTATTCGAAAAATCTTCCCACATGGATGATATTTGCGCTTATGATTGCGGCAAGCCTTGTTGCGGGCGCTGTCTGGGGCGTTGTTCCGGCAATCTTCAAGGCGCGCTTCAACACGAATGAAACGCTTTTCACTCTGATGATGAACTATGTTGCAATTCAAATAACAAGCTACTGCGTGGCGCTTTGGGAAAATCCGTTCGGCTCGAACACGGTCGGAATTATCAACAGAACAACAAAGTACGGGTGGTTTCCGGCGCTTTTCGGGCAGCAGTATATGCTCAACGTGCTGATTGTGCTCGGACTTACGATTTTTATGTACATATACCTTAAGTGCAGCAAGCACGGCTATGAAATCGCCGTTGTGGGAGATTCGGAAAACACCGCGCGCTACGCCGGCATAAGCGTGAACCGTGTTATTATCCGCACAATGCTTCTGTCGGGCGCTATTGCCGGACTGACCGGCTTTGTGGCGGTAAGCGGCGCAAGCCACACCATATCGACAAACACGGCAGGCGGCCGAGGCTTCACGGCAATTATCATTGCATGGCTTTCAAAATTCAATTCGTTTGTTATGATTGCCGTCACGCTTCTTTTGGTTGTGCTTGAACGCGGCGCGGAGGAGATTGCATCGCGCTTCAGCCTTAATAACTATGCGTCGCAGATGATAACGGGCATTATTTTGTTCTTTATCCTCGGAAGCGAGTTTTTCATAAACTACAGGCTTATTTTCCGCGGAAAATCAAAGAAGGAGGCGTGATTTTATGGCAACATCCGTTATTTCGCTGCTTCAGGCGGCAATAATTTTCGGCACGGTTATAATGTTCGGCGCAATCGGTGAAATAATTGCCGAAAAATCGGGCAGCCTTAACCTCGGCGTTCCCGGAATAATGTATCTCGGCGGTATAGCAGGGTTGACCGGAGTTTTCTTCTATGAAAACAGCGCTGATTCCCCGAATAAAATACTCTGCGTTATAATTGCGCTTATCTGCGCGTTTGCGGCGTCGGTGCTCGGCGGACTGATTTACAGCTTTCTTACCATAACGCTTCGCGCAAATCAGAATGTAACGGGTCTGACGCTCACCATTTTCGGCAGCGGCGTTGCTAACTTTTTCGGCGGCTCGCTCAACAAGCTTGCAGGCGGCGTCGGGCAGATTTCGGTTGCTGCAACAAGCTCGGCATTCAGAATGAATATCCCCGTGATTTCAAAATGGGGAATTGTAGGAAAAATATTTTTTTCCTACGGCTTTCTTGTGTATGCGGCAATAATAATCGCCGTTCTGGCAAGCCGTTTCCTTTCAAAAACGCACAGAGGGCTGAACCTCCGCGCCGTTGGCGAAAACCCGGCAACAGCGGACGCTGCCGGTATCAATGTCATTCTTTATAAGTATATGGCAACATGTATCGGCGCAGGCATTTCGGGTCTCGGCGGTCTGTTCTATGTTATGGACTACACAAAGGGCACATGGGCAAACGACGGCACGATTGAAAGCCTCGGCTGGCTTGCGCTTGCGCTTGTAATATTTGCGGTTTGGCGCCCCGTAAACGCTATCTGGGGCTCGTATCTTTTCGGTGTGCTTTACTGGATTTATTTCTATATTTCGGGGCTTACAAGAAGCTCGCAGGAGCTTTGCAAAATGGTTCCCTATGTGGTTACAATCATTGTGCTTATCATGACAAGCATACGGAACAAACGCGAAAATCAGCCGCCGGCAAGCTTGGGGCTGGCATATTTCCGCGAGGAAAGATAATTCAAAACAAAATATATGCGGCAAAACGGACATAAATAAACCGTGTTGCCGCATATTTTAAAATTTGATTTTCGGAGGCGAAGGATATGAACGAAGCATCGGTAAAAAGACTGGCGGAAATGATTGACGAGTGCGATAATATCGTGTTTTACGGCGGCGCAGGCGTATCGACCGAGAGCGGCGTTAAGGATTACCGCAGCGAGGACGGACTCTATAACACTGTCCGTGAGTACGGCGTTTCACCGGAGGAAATTCTGAGCCACGATTTCTTCGTGAAAAATCCGAAAGTTTTTTATGATTTCTACAGAAAATATTTTCTTGCCGAAGCAAAGCCGAATAAGGCTCACGCCGCGCTTGCGGAGCTTGAAAACGAGGGAAAGCTCCGCGCCGTGATAACGCAGAATATTGACGGACTTCATCAGGCAGCCGGAAGCAAAAATGTGCTTGAGCTTCACGGAACGGTAAAAAAGTATTACTGCAATTCATGCGGAGCGGACTGCGGCAATGTGTCGGAGGTTATTTTGTCGGGAGAAATTCCGCACTGCAAGCGCTGCGGCGGAATTGCAAAACCGCGCGTGGTGCTCTACGGTGAGATGCTTGATGAAAACGTAATCCAAAAAACGCTGAAATATATTGACGAAGCGGAGCTGCTTATCATCGGCGGAACATCGCTTGCAGTCAGCCCGGCAAACACGTTTGTGAATTGCTTTCACGGGAAATATGTTGTGATGATTAACAAAACCTCAACACCCTACGATGAGCGCGCGGACCTTGTTATAAGAGACAGCATCGGCAAGGTTTTCGAAGCTGTAGGAAAATTAAGAAGGAGCTGATTTTATGGAAACAAGAGTTGCACTGATTGCAATTATTGTGCATTGTGAGGATTCGGTTGGGGAGCTTAACGGTCTTTTGCACGAATACGGAAAATATATAATAGGCAGAATGGGGATTCCGTACAGGGAGCGCGGAGTAAACATTATTTCGGTTGCTGTTGACGCGCCGCAGGATATGATTAACTCCTTGTCGGGAAAGATCGGCAACATCAGCGGAATAACCGTTAAAACGGCTTATTCGGATGTTGTGAGCGGAAAAGGAAGCGGTGACTGATATGAGCATGAATGACACACCGTCCGCAAACAGGGTGCATATTGGATTTTTCGGAAGAAGAAATGCAGGCAAATCCAGTCTGGTGAATGCCGTGACCGGCCAGGATCTGGCTGTCGTATCGGATACCAGAGGATCAACGGGCAGAAAATGTCGGTTGTGTCCGATTTCGGCGGAACCACAACCGACACCGTGAAAAAAGCGATGGAGCTTTTGCCGATGGGTCCTGTTGTCATCGTTGATACTCCGGGCTTTGACGATGAGGGCGAGCTTGGGAAAATGCGTGTTGCCGCGGCTAAAAAGGCGCTTGAAAGCATTGACGCGGCAGTTCTCGTATGTGACGGCACAAAGGAAATCGGCGCATGTGAAAAACAGCTCGTTGAAATATTTGACGAGCATAATACTCCTTATATAATTGCATATAATAAATGCGATTTGAGCAGGAATCAGCAATTGAATGAAAAATCAATCGCCGTCAGTGCGGTTACGGGGGAAAATATAACGGAGCTTAAGGAGCGCGTTGCAAGACTTATTCTGCCGCGCGGAAACAAACTCGGAATTGTGAACGGAATCGTGAAACGCGGAGATTTCGCCGTGCTTGTCACGCCGATTGACACGGCAGCGCCGAAGGGCAGGATGATTTTGCCGCAGCAGCAGGTTATCCGTGATGTGCTCGACTCAGGCGCAGCGAACATCGTTGTAAAAGAGGATATGCTGAAAACGGCGCTTGAAAGTCTCAGCGTTAAGCCTGCTGTTGTGATAACCGACAGTCAGGCGTTCGGGGCGGTTTCAAAAATCACTCCGAAAGATATAAAGCTGACATCATTTTCGATTCTTATGGCAAATTTTAAAGGGATGCTCGAAACGGCGGTTCACGGCGCGGCGGCAATGGACAAGCTTAAAAGCGGCGATCGTGTGCTTATTGCGGAGGGCTGCACGCATCACAGGCAATGCGATGACATCGGCAGCGTTAAAATTCCGAAATGGCTCAGGGAATATACCGGCTGTGAGCTTGATTTGACAATTGTTCCCGGGCATGAATTTCCCGAAAAGCTTGACAGGTACTCGCTTGTCATTCACTGCGGCGGATGTATGCTGACAGAAAAGGAGATTTTTTCGAGAATGGAAAGAGCGCGCAAATGCGGCGTTCCGTTCACAAATTACGGAATAGCCATTGCGCAGATGCATGGGATTCTCAGGCGAAGCCTTGAGGTTTTCCCCGATATATTAAAAATACTTGAGTGATATGGAAAGAATATATATAGCTATTGATTTAAAATCGTTTTATGCTTCTGTTGAGTGCGTGGAACGCGGGCTCAGTCCGCTCGACACAAATCTTGTCGTTGCGGACGCGTCGCGCACGGAAAAAACAATCTGCCTTGCAGTGTCGCCTGCGCTGAAATCTGTTGGGATTCCGGGCAGACCGCGCCTTTTTGAGGTTGTTGCAAAAACGGCGGAGGAAACCCGCCGCCGTGCAAAAGCAATCGGAAAAGCTTTTTCGGGCGAAAGCTGCTCGGCGGAGGAGCTGAAGAAAAATCCGCAGCTGAAGCTTTCGTATATTGCCGCGCCGCCGAGAATGCAGCTGTATACAAAGTACAGCACGGATATTTATGCTGTCTATCTTAAATATGTTGCGCCCGAGGATATGCACGTTTACTCGATAGACGAGGTTTTTATTGATGTGACGAATTATCTTAAAACGTATAAAATGACGGCGCACGAGCTTGCAATGACAATGATTCTTGATGTGCTGAACACAACCGGGATTACTGCGACTGCAGGGATAGGCACAAACCTTTATCTCTGCAAGATTGCAATGGATATAATGGCAAAAAGAATGCCGCCCGATGAAAACGGCGTGCGTATAGCATATCTCGATGAAGAGGCGTATCGCCGTAAATTGTGGAGTCACCGTCCGCTTACGGATTTTTGGCGCGTGGGCAGGGCAACGGCGAAAAAGCTGGAATCAAACCGCCTGTACACAATGGGCGATATTGCACGTTATTCGCTTTCGCAGTACGGTGAAAATCTTCTTTATAAGCTGTTCGGCGTTAATGCCGAGCTGCTTATCGACCATGCATGGGGGTGGGAGCCGTGCACAATTGCCGATATCAAGGCATACCGTCCGCAGAACAACAGCTTGAGCTCGGGTCAGGTACTGAAAGAGCCGTATTCGTTCGAAAAAACGCGGCTGATAGTCAAGGAAATGGCGGAGCTCCTTGCGCTTGACCTGCTCGATAAAGCGCTTGTAACGAATCAAACGGTTCTGACAATCGGATATGATGTCGAAAATATTAACGACCCGTTGCGCAAAAAAAGCTACAAAGGCGAAATAACCGCAGACGCATACGGGCGAAAGGTGCCAAAGCCGGCGCACGGGTCGGACAATATCGGCAGATTCACGGCTTCATCGCGGCTGATTACGGAAAGCGTTCTGAGAATATTTGACAGAGTTGCCGATGAAAAGCTCCTCGTAAGGCGTCTTACGCTTGCCGCCAATCATGTTATAAGTGAGAGAGATATTCCGAAAAATGACGCTCCGGCGCAGCTTGATATGTTTACGGACTACGAAAAAGAGGAACAGGAGCGCGGACAGCTTGAAAACGCGCTGGAGCGCGAAAAAAGCATGCAGCGCGCCATGCTCGGAATAAAGAAAAAGTTCGGAAAAAACGCAATAATCAAGGGCATGAACCTTGAGGAGGGCGCAACCACCGTGGAGCGCAACAATCAAATCGGGGGGCACAGAAAGTGAGGGAAAGGCTGTGGACAAGGATTACAGCGATATAATAAATCTGCCGCATCATCAGTCTGCCGTGCGGAAGCACATGTCCGCGGCAGACCGCGCGGCACAGTTCGGCTCGTTTGCCGCACTCACAGGGCACAGCGCCGCCATTTCGGAAACGGCGCGCCTGACACAGCGAAAACCCGAGCCTGACGAATATGAAAAAGAAGAAATCGACAGAGTTTTGCGCATGGCTGCAAACGACAGAGAAGTGCGCATAAGTATAACCTATTTCATAGCCGACAAACTGAAGGACGGCGGCGAATACGTGAATATCCGCGCAACGGTGAAAAGAATCGATTCACATGCAAAGGAGCTTATAACTGCCGATGACAAGCATATTAAGATAAGCGATATATTAAGTGCGGAAATTCTCCGCTGAAATAAAGAAGCTGTTTAAATTTTTAAACAGCTTCTTTATTTCAGTTCGTTTGCCATTGTGTAGAATCCATAGTATATACCTTTTTTAGCAATCAGCTCATTATGCGTGCCCTCTTCAACAATTCCGTCATGCGTGAGCACAAGTATGCGGTCGGAATTTTTAATGCTTGAAAGCCGGTGCGCAATCGTAAGCGTTGTCCGTCCGACGGCAAGCGCGTTCAGGGACTTTGCAACGGCAAATTCGCTTTCGTTATCAAGCGCGCTCGTTGCTTCGTCAAGAATTATGATAGGCGGATTTTTCAAAAATACGCGCGCAATGCTGATTCGCTGTTTCTGTCCGCCCGAAAGCTTCACGCCGCGCTCGCCGACAAAGGTGTTATATCCGTCCTTTAATCCGCGGATAAATTCATCTGCTCCGGCTTTTTTTGCGGCGCTGACAACCTCTTCAAGCGTTGCTCCGGGTTTTCCGTAGGCAATATTTTCGTAAACCGTTCCGGAAAAAAGATAAACATCCTGCTGAACCATGCCGATTGAGCGGCGCAGGCTTTTAAGCGTGAAGCCTTTTATATCCTTTCCGTCAATCGTGATTGTGCCGGAGGTTGTGTCGTAAAACCTCGGAATAAGATTGCAAAGCGTTGTCTTGCCGCCGCCGGACGGACCGACAATCGCAACTTTTTCACCTGCTTTTATTTCAAGATTCAGATTCGAAAACACCTCGTTGTGGTCATCGGGGTATTCAAAGCTTACATTATGAAAGGCAATGCTTCCCTTTGTATTTTCGAGCGGAACGGCGCCGGGTTCGTCAAATATATCGATATCGGCGTCCATTATTTCAAGGAAGCGTTCAATTCCCGTCATTCCGCGCTGAAACTGCTCGGTAAATTCAATTATGCGCCGAATTGTTGCAATCAGCGTTGAAATGTACATGACATATGCCACCATGTCGCCGGGCAGGATTTTGCCGTAAACAAGAAAAAGTCCGCCGCCGATAACAACCGTCAGATACATAAGCCCGTCAAAGGTTCGCATGGAGGTGTTGAACAGTCCCATCAGCTTATAGGATATTGTTTTAATGCGCAGAAATTCAAGATTACCAAGCTCAAATTTACTGTTTTCCATATCCTCGTTCGTGAAAGCCTTTACAACCTTGTGCCCGAGCAGGCTGTCCTCTATACTTGCATTAAGTTCGCCGATCTGGCAGCGCTGCTGTTTGAATGCTGCGCGCATTTTTTTATTTATAATGCGGCAAACAACCGTCATCAGCGGAACAAATATGAAAATCATCAGCGTGAGAGGAATGTTAATTCTTAAAAGAATAACAAACGAAATGCTGATTTTCAGGAAAGCAATGAAAAATTCCTCGGGGCAGTGGTGCGCAAATTCCGTAATGTCAAACAGGTCGTTTGTTATGCGCCCCATAATCTGCCCGACTTTTGTATTGCTGTAATAAGTGTCTGACAGCTTTTGCAGATGTGCGTAAGCGTCGCGCCGCATGTCGGTTTCGATTTTCGCGCCGGTAATATGCCCGATGCTTGACATATAATAATTAGCAAAGCAATCAACAATGCGCAGCACAAAATATAAAAGTCCGAGCCGCAGTACCATGCTGACTGTCAGCAGGGCAACATCATCAAGCGCGGTGTTCGTGATTTTTCGCATTATTATCGGCAGCACTATTTCGCAGACGGTTGTGAGAGCCGCGCAGAATAAATCCGTAACAAAAATTGCGGCATAGGGCTTGAAATAGGGTAGAAACCGCCGTATAAGCGTTCCCGTTGAATATTGTCCTTTTTCAGATTCCTGTGTCATGTTAATCTCCTTTAAAAAGCAAAACCGAACCCGTGCGGCTCGGTTTTGCAAGTGTGTTTAAATCAGTTTGCCGAAGCAAAGCAGAATGAACATATTCCCGTGAGCATGTCAAAGTCGGCATAAGCAATATACCAGCCGAATGCATCCTTAAACACGCTGCTGCTCACAAATGTCATTGAATTATCTATAAATGTGTTTCCGCTTGCAGTATACTCCGTTCCGTTAATGGTTACCTTATCCGAGCCTGCGTTTAAAACCATTTCGGAGAACGGCGCGTCGCTGCCCTCTTTGTTTGTGATCCGGATTTCACCGTTGTTAAAGGTTATTTCCGCATCCTCGCAGGCTGCATTTGCAAAATCACGCACGGGAATGTAGAACGTTCCATCGATAACGGGAAGCGCTGTGGATTCAACGGGAATCCACACATCATTTTCCGAGGGGTCGTACTGACCGCCGGGAGTCAAATCCTTTATCATGTCATTGAGCGAGAATGAATTATCAGCCGTAAGCGCCGGTATGTTAACCTTTGTTGAGCCAAACTTGGAAAGTGAGGCGTTGTACTTAAATGTGAAATCAAGCGTTCCGTTGTTCACAAGCTGCCAGTCCTCGCCGGTTAAAAGCTTGTAAATCTGCCTAATGTCAATCTGCATATCAAAATTTGCGGAGCAGGAGGTGATTTTTCCGCCCGAAAGACGGTATGTAAGCGTGATGCCGTCCTTTCCGACAAACGTAAGCTCTGCAAGCTTCTTCATCATATCCATTGATTCCGAAAAAGCGTTATACTCATCGCTGCCATCGCCGTAAGCTGTCATAAGCGGCTTGTAAAGCTCAAGAATTTTTGGTGAAAGCTCGGAAAGAATTGAAGAAAAAGCAGCTGCGTTAATCTTAACAGTGGCGGTGGAGCCGCTCATTTTAATATCGGCATATTTTGCAATAAGTCCTGCCGAAAATGTTGAAATATCATTCATAAACTGTTCGCTGAATACCGAAGCGAAAAATCCTGCCATCGCGTCTTTATCGCTCTGCTCGGTAAGCATATCGAACAAATCGATGTGCATATACTTGTTTGTAAAAGGATATGCATAGATAACGCTGCATTTCGGCGCGGCTGCATCGGTCATATCAACAGACATCCATATTCCGATTTTGCATTTTGCATTAAGCTCAAGGTTTTTATTAACTGTGATTCCGTGAACCGAATCGGAGGTCAGCGCAATTTCGCCCTTTTTAAAATCCTTGCTGAAGCTCATTTCCGTGACAAGCGTGCCGTCAGCGGATAACAACCCCTCAAGCATCGCCTTAACGTCGATGAAATTGTTGATTTCATCGGGTATGTTCAACTCCTTTAAGAGTGAAGCAGCGGAAGCGGCATTGTCAAACGTCAGCGAAAATGTGTAATTCCCGGTGTAATCGGGATAAATCTGAGAAAGAAAATCAAGAGACTGTGCATTTGCGCCGATTGCTGCAAAAACGAGCAGCAGAGCGGTTAAAAGCGCGGTTAGTTTTTTCATGTAAGCAACTCCTTTTATTTTTATATTTATATGTTATCATAGTATTTTTGTTAATTCAAGCTTTTTTTGCCAATAAAAGAATTTCATTTGGAGAGGAAACAATTGCGTCTGCTCCGGCTTTTTCAAGTTCTGCGCGTCCGCGGAAGCCCCACAGAACGCCCACTGAAAAAATGCCGCTGTTTTTTCCGGTTTCAATATCTGTTGCCGTGTCACCGATATAAAGACATTCACCCGGCGAAACGCCGAGCTTTTCGGTTATCTCGAAAACCGCGGTCGGATCGGGCTTCAGCGGAACGCCGTCACGCCCCCCGAAGCAAAGGTCAATCAGCCCGCTCCCGAAAAGAGAATCGGCAATTTTCACGGTTGTCGGGTTCGGCTTGTTGGAGAGAATTGCCGTTTTGATTCCCCGTTCTTTCAGCGACTTCAGAAGCTCGCAGATTCCGTCATACGGTCTTGCGAGATAAAGAAATCCGTCATCGTACGTTTTATTGTAATATTCGAGCAGCGGCTCATGCAGCGCCGCATCACCGCCCGATTCCTTTATCATGCGCTCAGTGAGCTTTCTTGCTCCGTTTCCGACAAGAATTTTGTATCGCTCGGTTTCAATCGGCGCAAGATTAAATTTTCTCAGCGCAGCATTGGCGTAATAAGCAATTGAATCAAGCGTGTTCACGGTGGTTCCGTCCATATCGAAAATGCATGCTTTTATCATAATCGCATCCCCTTATCTGAGTATTTTAATTATTCTTGTCGAAAAACGCGTTGATTTATGCGGCAGTTTATCGGCAACGAAAAACACGCCGAGCGTAGCCGCGATTGAAGCGACTGCCGCCGCGTCGGCAATTATCATGTTATCCGTCAGTTTTTTTACAGCGAAATAAATGCCTATACAAATTAATATCGGCAGAATATACCCGATGAATGCAAGCAGCAAAAACGCACCGGAATTCATTTGCAGCTTAACAGTGTCTCCGACCTTTGCCGAAAGTCCGTTGGTTGCCAAAACAACCGTTGCCGTCGGCTTGCACTCACTGCTGCAGTTTGCACAGTTTTCGCCGCACATGCTCACCCTTCTGATTCTCACAAGCGCGTTTTTTCCGTTCAGTTCAACGATTTCTCCGATTTGTTCCATATATATCCCCCTTTTCAGGCATATGCGGCAAGCATCTGCCGCGCATTTTCGAGCGACACATCGGTTATCTTGTCACCGCTTATCATTCGTGCAAGCTCTGCGGCACGTTTTTCGGGTGCAAGCGGATAAACGGAGGTTGCCGCGCCGCCTGAATCAACGCGCTTTTCTATAAGCAGATGATTTGTTCCTGCAGCGGCAATAATCGGCAGATGCGTAACGCATATCAGCTGATAGCCGTCCGCAAGCCGCCGCATTTTCGCGGCGATTTTTTCGGCGGCGCGCCCCGAAACACCCGTGTCGATTTCATCGAACAAAAGCGTCGGCGTTTTGTCAAAATCAGAAAAAACGGATTTGAGTGCAAGCATAATGCGGCTCAGCTCGCCGCCCGAAGCAATTTTTTCAATCGGTGCGGGCTCACTTTTCGGATTGGAGGAAAACAGCATTTCAACATTCTGCGTACCGTGCTCCGAAAGTCCGCAGTCGGTAAACGAAAAGGTTATTTCCGCCTCGCTCATGTCAAGCGTGGCAAGCTCCGCGTTTATTGCCGCCGCAAGCTCCTCCGCTCCTTTTTTGCGAACGGCGGAAAGCTCCGCCCCAAGCCTTTCGGCTTCCTTTTTCTGCCCTGCAGCTTCTTTTTCAAGCGCGGAAAGATTGTCGTCATAGCTCATAAGCTCCGCAAGCCGTGCCTGCGATTTTTCACCGTATGCGATAACAGCTTCAAGGCTTCCGCCGTATTTGCGCTTCAGCGAATTTATAACGGCAAGTCTGTCCTCAATCTCATCAAGTTCACGCGGATTAAAGTCCACAGACGAGCTGTACGCGGAAATGTCGCGCCCGAGCTCCTCAAGCTCATAGTAAATATCGGTCAGACGCTCTGTGCAGCCCTTCAGTGAATCATCGATTTCGGAAAGCCTTTCGCCGCTGCGAAGTGCGGAGTAAAGACTGTCACGCACACCGCGGTCGCCGCAGATAAACTGCTGCATTTCGCGGCTGAGCTCGGAAAGCGTTTCGGCATTGTCAAGCACCTTGCGGCGCTTCAAAAGCTCGTCCTCCTCACCGTCCGTCAGCTCCGCGCGTGTTATTTCATCAACCTGAAAGCTCAGAAAATCAATTTCCCTTGCACGCTCGGATTCGTCCGACTGCATTTGCGCAAGGCTGCGCTCGGCTGATTTGTAATTCCTGTATGCTTCGCGGTATTGGCTTAAAAGCTCGTCGCTTCCTGAAAAACTGTCAACAAAGGAAAGCTGCCCCGCCGCACTCAGCAGCACGGCGTTGTCGCGCTGCCCATGAATCGCAACAAGCTTTTTCCCGATCTCGCGCAGCAGCGAAACGGGAACCGAGGCGCCGTTAATTCTGCACTGATTCCGCCCATCGCGGTAAAGACGGCGCGATATAATTATATTCCCGTCATCAAATTCGATTCCGTTTTCAGCCAGCACAGAATCAACATTTTTATCAAAAAATGAAGCGTTGACCGATGCGAAGTCTGCGCCGCTGCGGATAAGTCCGTGCGCGCCGCGGCAGCCGAGCACAAGGTTAAGCGAATTGATAAGCAGCGATTTCCCCGCGCCCGTTTCACCCGTGATAACGTTGAGTCCCGATTCAAACGATACCGAAGCCTTCTCAAATACCGCAACATTTTCAATATCAAGCTGTAACAGCATAAAGACCGCTCCTCAACCGATTAGTGTTTTAATTTTGCGGCAAAGCTTCTGCGCCGCGTCCTCGCTGCCGGCAACGATAAAAATCGTGTCGTCTCCGGCGATTGTGCCGAGGATTCCCGGATAATGCATTGCGTCAAGCGCCGCGGCAGAGCCCTGCGCCATTCCCGTAAGAGTCTTTAAAACGATTATGTTCAGCGCACAGTCGGCGCTCACAACGCTTTTGCTGAATATAATCGACATTTTTTCAACAATCTCGTCACTGTCATGAACGGCGCGGTTGGTTGTATAAACATACTTTCCGCTGCCGTTGAGCCTTTTTATCAGTCCAAGCTCCTTTATATCGCGCGAAACCGTTGCCTGCGTAACGTCAAAGCCGACCTCCGAAAGCGCAACCGTCAGATCCTGCTGCGTTTCAATATCGTGCTCGCGGATAAGCTCAAGAATTTTATCGCGGCGTTTGTTGCTCATGAAAAACACTTCCTCTTTAAATTTTCTCAGAATTTTTTCTGTAATATATCGTAAAAGCTCAGCTCGGGCTTGTGCGCCAGCCGCACAGTGTATTCCGACTTTTCAACCGTCACCCTTTCGCCCGGGGCAACGGGGCGGAATATCTGCCCGTCAACTGAAAGCTGCGACGCTTCGTCCGAGGTTATTTCAATTCTTTTCGGCGGCAGAACGATGCTGCGCGCCCTGAGCATATGCGGACAAATCGGCGTCAGAACCATTGCGTCCGCATTCGGGGCAATAATCGGGCCGCCCGCCGCAAGGGAATAAGCCGTCGAGCCTGTGGGCGTTGCGGCAATAATTCCGTCCGCGCGGTACTTGCAGACCGTCTTTCCCTCGCTCAGCGCAGTGAAATTCATCAGCCGCGATGAACCGCCGCGGCTCAGAGCTATCTCATTGAGCGCATGGTGCGTTTCTCCGTTTTCAAGGCTGATGCGCAGCATAAAACGGTTGTCGTAATGCATATCGTCCGAAAGCAGCAGCTGCACCGCTTCGTCAAGGCGGCACGGCTCGATTGATGCAAGATACCCCAAATGCCCGAGGTTTATGCCCAAAAGCACCGTTTCATAAGGCGCGCATCTTTTCGCCGCGGAGATAATCGTTCCGTCACCTCCGAGAACCACCGCCGTGCCGCACAGAGAAAAAAGCTCCTTATCATCGGCAGCGGAGGCAATTCCGAGAAGCGCCGCGTCCTGCGGCAGTGCGTACGGCGCGGCCTTCCCGGTGAGCTTTTCAATAAGCGATTTTGCAACGCTGAGCGCATTTTCCTTATCAAAATTTACGATAACGGCAATTTTTTTCATAATATCAACCACCTGTATGTATAATTATACATCAAAAATTATAAAAGGTCAAACATAATGCAAAAAAATATTAAATTTTCGTTACATACCTTGTAATTATATCTGCAAAAGGTTATAATCATTTCAAGAAGGAAGGTAAACCATGGAAAAGTATAAGATTGCGAGAATTAACGAGCTTGCAAAAAAGCAGAGAACAATCGGACTTACGGAGGATGAAAAGGCTGAGCAGCATGAGCTTCGGCAGGAGTATCTCAGCAGCATAAGGCAGAATTTCAGGCAGACGCTTGAAAGCATTGAGTTTAAGGATTGAAAGGATGGTCGCTATGATGAAAAGCTATGAAATTTTTCTGAAATCAATTATTGACGTTAAGAATTTTGTCAATATCGTGAACGAATATGATTTTGATATTGATCTTGAATCGGGAAGGTATGTTGTCGATGCAAAAAGCATAATGGGTATTTTTTCGCTCGACCTTTCAAAACCGATAACCATGAGGGTTTATGCCGACGACCCGTCGGAAATCGAAAAGAAAATCGCTCAGTTTGAGAAGAAGTAGTTCGGGCATAATGTTTGATTAAGCAGATGTATTATTGGGGCTGTTTAAAAAGTCTTTTGCATGAAACTGCAACCCTAATGGGGCAAACATGTCAGAGCATGTCCGGATCGCAATATGAGCCGCAACCGTTTATAGATATGTTTTTCTTTTGGAAAATTGATAAAATTTAAGTCAGACAATTAACAGTAATTATTTTATGCGTGTTAATTGTCTGACTTTGTTTTTGTGCGAAAATTTATATATTGAAAATTTACGGGGAAAACAGAACGCAGAGTTGTTAAAGCCGAGTGCTGTACGACACGGCTTTGCCGATGATGCGGATGCTTTTTCCCTGTTCGGGCGTGAAAATCATCGGCTTATATTTTGGATTGTCGGCAACGAGTGTGAGCGAATTGCTTCCGTGATACACTCTTTTGAGCGTTGCTTCATCATCAATGATAACGGCTGCAATTTCGCCGTCATCAACAACGTCCTGACTGCGGAAAAAAACGATATCCCCGTCCTTTATTCCTGCGCCGATCATGGAATCGCCTTTAACGCGGAGGCAGAAATCGGCATTGCAGTCGCCGACCATAGTGCAGAACTCATGCTCCTCATTTGCAAAGGTAGGTTCTCCGGCATGGATTTTGCCGAGCATGGGAATTTTCCTTTGCGGAACTGCCATAACCGATTCGGGCAGACAATCCTCATCCCAGCCCATGAGATATGCCGGGCTGCATTTTAATATTCCTGACAAAGCCGTGACAGTTTCATGTTTTAAATTTTTGATTCCGCCGCTTTCGTAGCGCTGAACCGTTGCTTCGCTTACGCCAAGCTGTTCCGCAACCTGCAAAAGAGTCAGATTAAGAGCATTGCGCCGCTCTTTCATGCGTTTTTGAAAATTCATATCAGTTTACCGCAGCCTTTCTGTCCGCATGAGGGAAAATCCCGTGAAATCAATAAAAGATTTGCGGCGTCTTACAGCGGACTTGTAAGACTGTACAGCACAGGGATTCGGCCGTGCTCCGTGCATGACCGTTAATGTAAATAAGGCTGTGCGTCCCGTGATGAAAAGTGTGCCGCAGTGGTTTCCTATCGTGATTATAACACTGACTTTCTTAAAATGCAATAAAAAAATAAAAAACTTACATAAAAAGTATTGACTTTCGTCATTGCGGACTGTATACTTCTTGCATAAGACGTAAGAAAACAAAAAAACTTGCATAAAAAGAAAGGCGGAAAACAAATGAACAGAATTAAATTTTGCGTTGTGTGCGGCAGAAGGATTCCGGAGCTTTCGCTCAGAAAGCGAACATGCAGCGAATTTTGCAGAGCAAGGAAAAAATGCGGCTATGCTCCGTACATACATTACAAAAAGCCACCGTATGAAGATTTGACGCGTTTGCAGCAGCAGGCACAGGCTGCCGGGCTGTCGTACGGAAAATACATTGCACTGCGTGACAGCGGAGCATTGAAAAAGGAGGAGGTGAGCATATGCCGTTACTGATACAATGTCCGTTTTACATAAATGAAAAGCGGCTTAAGACGTTCTGCGAGGGCGGCACGCTGAAAAGCCCGGATTTGCGTTATCGGCGCGAATTTCTTATGGATTATTGTGCTTCCGAGGAAGGGTGGAGAACATGCACGATTGCAAAAAGTCTTGACAAATATTATTGCAGACCCGAAAACGAAAACTAATGAAAGGATTGAGATTATGAAGCTGAAGGAAAAATGCGAAATGCTCGAAAGAAAAGAGGCGCTCGGTCAAAAGAAAATATCGGAGCTTGAGGAAGAAATTACGGCGCTCAGGCAGCTGCTTGACTGCGCGGCGGCAAATATTGCGCTGCTTGTGTCGGAGCAGGGCGGTGTGCGCAGAATCTCAGCCGAGGATGTTCGGCGCGCGCTCGGAAAATATGAGCTTGCAGCGCGGCGCGACGGCAGCGATTATTTGATGGAGGTTTCGGAAAGAGCGGATGCATAAGGTTATTTGGACGCCGCAGCCGCGGCAGCGGATTTTTATGCAGCGCAGCGAAAACGAGGCGCTTTACGGCGGAGCGGCAGGCGGAGGAAAAAGCGACTGTGCGATTGCAGAGGCTCTCAGGCAGGTTCACATTCCGCATTACAGGGGCTTGATTCTCAGAAAGACATATCCGCAGCTATCGGAAATGATTGACCGAAGCCGCGAAATATACAAGCCGGCATTTCCGAAAGCGTCGTACAATGAACAAAAGCACTGCTGGGCATTTCCGAGCGGAGCAAAAATATATTTCGGGGCAATGCAGCACACAAAGGACCGAACGAACTATCAGGGAAAGCGGTACGATTTTATTGACTTTGACGAGCTGACGCATTTTACATGGGATGAATACAGCTATTTATTTTCGAGAAACCGCCCGAACGGCAGCGGAACAAGGTGCTACATACGGGCGCAGGCGAATCCGGGAGGGATAGGTCACGGTTGGGTGAAGGAACGGTTTATCACGGCAGCGCCGCCGATGACTCCGATTTATGAGGATGTGAACATTGTTTTTCCCGACGGACACACCGAAAAGCGCAGGCGGAGCAGAATTTTCATTCCGTCAAGCATATTTGACAATAAGATTCTGCTTAAAAACGACCCGGAATATATAACGCGGCTTGCCGCACTGCCGGAAAACGAACGCCGCGCGCTGCTTTACGGCGATTGGGACAGCTTTTCGGGACAGGTTTTCACAGAATGGCGCAACAATCCGGACGGTTATGACAACAGGATAAGCACGCACGTTATAAAACCGTTTAAGGTTCCGCAGTCGTGGAAAATATACCGCGGATTTGATTTCGGATATTCGCGCCCGTTTTCCGTGGGCTGGTACGCGGTTGACCACGACGGGAGAATGTACCGCGTGCGCGAGCTTTACGGCTGCACGGAAACGCCGAACGAGGGCGTTCGGTGGGAGCCGATGAAAATTGCGGCGAAGATATTGGAAATTGAACGGGACGATCCCAATCTTAAGGGGCGCGACATAATCGGGATTGCCGACCCGTCCATATTTGACGAAAGCCGCGGTGAAAGCGTTGGGGCAATGCTTGAACGCGGAGGGGTATATTTCGATCGCGCAGATAATACGCGCATTGCGGGAAAAATGCAGGTGCACAACAGACTTGCATTTGATGAAAACGGTATACCGATGCTGTACGTCTTTTCGACATGCAGACACTTTATCCGCACCGTTCCGGCGCTTGTTTACAGCAGCACGGATGTTGAGGATGTTGACACCTCGGCGGAGGATCATATATATGACGAGCTGCGCTATGTTGCAATGGAGAATCCGATAAATCCTCCGCCGGAAAAACGCGCCGCGGTGCAGTACAATCCGCTTGATACGGAGGAATATGACAGCTACGGATTCTACAGGATAACGTAAAAGGGTGAGAAGATGGAAAGTAAGTACGACTGGAACGCACTGAAAACAGAATATATTACGGGCGATATGTCCAAGGCGGCGCTTGCAAAAAAGCACAAAATAAGCTACGGAACGCTTTATCGCCATGCGCAGATAGACCGCTGGAATGAAGCAAGGAAGGAGCATAAGGCAAACATTGCCCACAAGTGCGCCGACAATGCGGCATATATTGCAGCGGTGAAGCTTGCAAAGGAGCTTGACATTGCAAACAAGCTCGGTGATGTGCTTGACGACGCTGCCGCCGACACGGAGCAGTTCCGCAGATATATCGTTACGGAAAAGTGCGAGGGCGGCACGACGCAGACGGAGGAACGCGTGTTTGACAAGGTTGATATGCGCGCCCTGAATGACGCGATTAAGGCGCTGCGCTCGCTGGAGGATATTAAAAGCATTATGTACGGCATTGTATCGCCTGCGGAGGAGCGGCGGCTTGCGCTCCGCGAAAAAAGCCTGACCGTTTCCGATGACGGAAACGAAACGGGCGTTGTGATGCTGCCGGAGATTGAACAAAACGAAGGTTAAAGGAAAGGGGGCATGCCGCGGCAAAGAGAGCGCGGCTTGAAAATCAATGAAAAACGAACTGAAACGAATAGGAACACAGGAGGTGCAGCGCGCGGCGGAAATACTGTGCGATTATAAAAAAGGAAAGTCCTCGCTTGAATCGAGAATTGTTGAAGATGAGCAGTGGTGGAAGCTGCGCCATTGGGATGTGATGCGCGGGGAAAGAAAGGAGAACAGACCCGAGCCGGTGAGCGCATGGCTGTTTAATTCGCTGACGAGTAAGCATGCGGACGCTATGGACGGCTTTCCGGAGGCGTCGATTCTTCCGCGCGAGGAGGGTGACACAGATGAGGCAAGAAAGCTGTCATGCATATTACCGGCGGTGCTTGAGCACAACGATTTTGAGGAAACCTACAGCAACAACTGGTGGTACAAGCTTAAGCACGGAACATCGGCATACGGAGTTTTCTGGAACAGCGAGATTGAGAACGGGCTGGGGGATATTCAGATAAAGAAAATTGATCTCCTGAATATTTTCTGGGAACCGGGAATAACGGATTTGCAGAAAAGCAGAAATCTGTTTATCGTTGACCTGCGCGACCGCGAGGCGCTTGAAAGCGAGTATCCGATTCTGCGCGGAAAAAATTCGGGAAATGTTATTGACATAAAGCAGTACATATATGACGACACGGTTGATACAAGCGATAAATGTCTTGTCGTTGACTGGTACTACAAAATCCGCTCGGCGGACGGACGCGCGCTTTTGCATTACTGCAAATTTGTCGGCGATACGGTGCTGTTTGCATCGGAAAATCACGCAGAATTTGCGGAAAACGGCTGGTATGACCATGCGGAGTATCCGATTGTTTTCGACACGCTGTTTCCGGAGGAGGGAACGCCCGTCGGGTTCGGATATATAGCGATAACGAAAAATCCGCAGATGTATATTGACAAGCTGAATCAGGCGATACTCGAAAACGCGCTGATGGCTGCACGACCGCGGTATTTTGCAAAGGTCAGCGCAGGGGTGAACGAGCGTGAATTTCTTGACTGGTCAAAGCCGCTTGTGCATGTTGAGGGCGATATAAACGCCGAAAGGCTGCAGCCGATTTCGGTTTCGCAGCTGCCGGGCTCGTGCGTGAGCATTCTGCGCATGAAGATAGACGAAATGAAAGAAACAAGCGCGAACAATGATTTTACGCGCGGACAGGGCAACAGCGGCGTTACGGCGGCATCGGCGATTGAAGCGCTTCAGGAGGCAGGGAGCAAGTCAAGCCGCGACATGCTGATGACAACATACAGAGCGTTTACAAAAATAAATTACCTGTGCATTGAACTGATACGCCAGTTTTACGATGAACTGCGCTCGTTCAGAATCACGGGTGAGGACGGGAGCTTTCGCTTCACAGACTACAGCAACGAAAAAATCAGGCGGCAGCTTCTCACAAGCAGCAGAGGTATTCAGACATACCGCCGCCCGGTGTTTGACATCAGCGTTAAGGCGCAGAAAAAAAGCCCGTACAGCCGTCTTTCGCAGAACGAAACGGCGAAGGAGCTTTTCAGAATCGGCTTTTTCGAGCCTGCGGCGGCGCACCAGGCACTGTGCGCACTGGAGCTGATGAATTTTGAGGGGAAATCGGCAATCGAAGCGAAAATCAGAGAGGGAGCGGAGCTTGCCGCAAGCCGAACGGAGGAAACGGAAAATGATTAAGATATATGCCGCCGACAACGGTGGAAGCTACGAGATAAGAATACGCGGACACGCATGCTTTTCAAAGGGCAGCGATATTGTGTGCGCGGCTGTCAGCTCGCTTTATTATGCGCTGCTCGGCTCGCTTGAAAACGACAAAAGCGTTCACAGGGTCAGAAGCAGACAGCAAAGCGGAAGCGCCGCACTTGAGTTTTGCGCGGGCAAGCTTACCGCAGGCGCTTACGACATGGCATTACACGGATTTTCACAGCTTGCGTTTACATATCCGAAAAACGTTAAGCTTCATATAAACGGAAAGGAATTGATTTTATGAAAAAAGAGGAGAAAAAGCTTGTAAATTCCGTATCTTCCGCGGAGAACGGAATTGACATAGACGCTGAAAAAAATGCGGAGAGCAGCGGACCGCAATCGGGCGAAAGTGAAAGCTCCGCCGCCGGGAGCGAGAAGGAAAAGACTGCGGAATTCGAGGCGCTTATAAGCGGCAGATACAAAAAACAGTTTGCCGCACGAGTGCAGAAGATCATTGACCGCAGACTTAAAGAAGTGAAAAGGCAAAGGGAAAATTCACAGGCAAACGAAAGGATTGTTGAAGCGCTTATGAATCGCTTCGGCATCAGGGACGGAAACATTGAAAAACTTGAAAGGGTGATTACTACGGAAACAATGCAGAACACAAACGGCGGCACGGACAGGGACGCGCTGCTCAGAAGACTGATGGCGGAAAACGAATATCTTCGCCGCCGCCGCGATGAAGACGCGCGGATTTCGCAGGCACAAAGCAAGGCTGCGCAGTGGCGCGCAGAGGCAAATGAAGCGGCTGAGGAATACCCGGACTTTAACCTTGAGGAGGAGCTCGGAAACGAGGCTTTCGTTGAGCTTATCAAGGCAGGGGTCGGCGTTAAGCAGGCATACGAGGTTGTTCATCTTGACGACATCCTTGCAAACGCTTCGAAAAGCACGGAGAAAAAGGTTGTTGATTCAATCCGTGCAAAGGGCGGCAGACCGGTTGAGAACGGAACGGATCCGACAGCCGGCATCATAATCGGCAACGACGCGGCAAAGCTTTCCAAAAAGCAGCGCGAGGAATATGCGCGCCGCGCGGCAATGGGCGAAAGAATATCATTTTAAGAAAGGACGAAATATATTGAATATCAGAAAAATTAATTTACAGCTTTTCGGTCAGGTAAACACAAGTGCGGGGCTTGTTGACTCGCAGTCGGGGGCAAAGCTTTCGGATAACGGGCTTTCAAACGGAATGAAAACATACTATTCCGAATATCTTATTGACAATGCGGAGCCGAGGCTTGTGCATGACCAGTTCGGGCAGAAGTGCCCGATTCCCAAGGGGAACGGAAAAACAATTGAATTTTGCAAATACGATCCGCTGCCCAAGATGACAACTCCGCTTGCGGAAGGTGTTACTCCCGACGGTCAGAAGCTTGAAATGGAGGTTGTAACGGCGGAAGTCAAGCAGTACGGCGGCTTTATCGAGCTTTCCGATATTCTGATGCTTGCAGCCATCGACAACAATCTTGTTCAGGCAACAAAGCTTCTCGGCGCGCAGGCAGGCAGAACGCTTGACACAATCACGCGCGAGGTGTTAAACGGCGGCACAAACGTGCAGTATGCCGAGGGGCAGGTAAGCTCGCGCGCAAAGCTCACCGGAGGAAAGGAAAGCGGCAATCACTATCTCACCGTTGACGCGGTAAGGCAGGCGGTGCGCTTCCTTAAGAAGATGAACGCCGAGCCGATTAACGGAAGCTATGTCGGCATTATTCATCCCGATGTGTCATACGATCTGATGAGCGACCCGAAGTGGCTCAATGTTAAGACTTACTCCGATCCCGAGGGCATATACAAGGGCGAGATAGGCAAGATTGAAAATGTGCGTTTCGTTGAATCGAGCGAGGCAAAGATTTTCCATGCAGAAAACCTTTGTGCAGCGGCAAGAAGCCTCACCGTTTCGTCATATTCAAAGCTTTCGGCAGCAGGAAACGCAACCGAAAACTGCGGAGCGGGAACAGTTTACCGCGTTACCGTGAACGAAACGCTCGCGGCGGAGGACGCGGAACACCTTGTCGGAGCGCCGGTTCAGATAAAAAATGCTTCGGGAGAATATTCCGAAAACAAGGTTAAGGGCTTTAACGCGGCAAGCAAATATATTTTCCTTGAAAACGAGCCTGCATCCGCACCGGCGGAAAACGATGTTATTTTCCCCGGCGGCTCCGGCGAAGGCGGAAGAGATGTTTATTCCACGCTTATTCTCGGCGACAATGCTTACGGAATAACCGAAATAAAGGGCGGCGGTCTCACGCAGATTATAAAGCAGCTCGGCAGCGCCGGAACAAGCGATCCGCTCAATCAGCGCGCAACGGCAGGCTGGAAGGCAACGAAGGCGGCTGTCCGTCTTGTTGAGCCCTATATGATAAGAATTGAAACGGCAAGCTCATTTGCCTGATCGTAAAAACAGTATATGAAGCGTTATCGGCTGCCTGCAAAACGGGGCAGGCAGCCGATGCGGCAGCTACAGAAAGGAAGAAAGAATATGACAACCGTAAAAAAGAACACGCAAAGCGTTAATGATGAAAACACATTGGTGGAAATTGAGCTTTTCCGCGACAACAAGGACTATAAGGACAATGTTTTTGTTGCCGTGAACGGGGAAACCTGCGTTATTGCAAGAGGACAAAAGGTGAAAATCAAGAAAAAGTTTGCCGATGTGATTGAAAATTCAATGCGGCAGGATATTAAGACCGCAAGAATGATGGACAGCAGAAGCAATGAGTTTTTTGCAGAGGCGGCAACGCATAATCTTTAAAAGGAGGGTGAAAAAATGCCCAAATTTAATCTTGGAAGAATTAAAGGCGACAAGGGTGATAAGGGCGACACGGGGCCGACAGGCGCGACGGGCGCAAAAGGAGCGAAGGGCGACAAAGGCGACAAGGGCGACAGGGGTACTGACGGAATCACTCCCGTTTTCACTGTGAGCGGAACGGAAACGCTGCCTGCCGGAGAGGAAGCCGCAGTAAGCATCAGCACGGCGGATCCGGCAAATCCCAGCCTGCATTTTTCAATTCCGAAGGGCGCTGACGGGACAAGCTCTGACGGAGATATGAAAAAAAGCGTTTACGACACAAACGGCAGGAGCACAGATGTTTATTCTTATGTTGACAATGCGCTTTCGAGAAAAATGAACAGAAACGGAGGCAGATTCAGCAGCGAAGTTTACGCTGTATCGGGAAATCCCACTTTGGCATGTGTCCGGAACATCTCCTTTCAGGCGGAGCTGCCGTCGGGCGCGAATTTCGGCGATGTGTGCTTTCTGCTTCCGGCGGAATCGGGAACGAAGCTCGGATCAAAGGATGTCGGAACAATTGTCGGGATTACGGAGAACGGAACTGCCGAACCGTACATAATCACGAAAAAGGACTACGGAGAAAGCGGAAACATTCTGCTGACGCGCAAATATCTTGAAGATGAAAGCTGCAAATTTGATATACGCGGAAGCAACGATTATAACGGTTCAACATTGGACTTTTATCTTGAAAATATATGTGCCGAAAGATTTTCACCGCTTGTCCGCAGCAGGCTTCGGCGTGTAAAGACGGATCAGTCGCTTCGCAGAAAGGTGTTTTCACTGTCATATGATGAGATGCTGAGCATGGAATATTTTAAGACCAACGGCAAAACGGCGGGGCAAAAAAACGCTTCCGGAGCGGGAGAATACTGGACGAGATCCGGCTATCAGTCAAAGTATGCATATTATGTTACGTCGAGCGGAAATTACGGATATGTTTCGCCCGATTCATTTTACGGAGTGCGTGCATCGATTGCGCTGCCGTCGGATATGATTGTAAAAGCAGCGGAAAGCGGCAAGGAATACTCCGCTGAGCTGGTTGAAAGCGGCATGAGTATGTATGTTTACAGCAACGGCAGATGGACGGAGGTAAAGCTTGCACTATGACAATTAACAAAGCGATAGAAAAGGCGTCAAGGCTTCATCCGGACGCAGTTGACGATGATGTGAAAGCCGGCTGGATAAGCGAGCTGGACGGAAAAATTGCTCTTGAAACAATGCATAAATCCGATTTCAAGCCGTATGCATTTCCGAACGACGCTGAGGCGGAGCTTCTTGTCAGGGCTCCGTATGATACGATTTACGAGCTGTATATAATTGCGATGAGCGATTTTACGGGCGGAGAAATCGGCAGCTATGCTGCATCGGCGGCAATGTTTAACAAGGCGTATGAGGAGTTCCGCAAGCAATATATCCGCGCGAACATGCCGCCGCAAGCCGATATTACACTTTGAGGAGGGAAAGAAAATGAGGCTGCCTGCGATAAGGGCTGATCAGAGCTACAAAAAACAGACGGTGACCTTTAAGGGGCTGAATCTGACGCAGAATTACTCGGACGGCGAGTTTTCGGAGGCTGACGGAATTTCGCAGCTTGCATTTCCGGCAATCACTCAGCGGAGAAAATACGAGAAGCTGGGCAGATGCACCGCCCCGGCGCTTGCAGGGGTTTCGGACAAGGAATTTTTCGTTGACGGAGGAAAGCTGATTTATGACGGGAAGACTGTCGGGGATGTTTCCGCGGGCGAAAAGCTTGCGGCAGTGCTCGGAAGCTACATCACCGTGTTCCCCGACAAGGTGTTCTATAATACAAAGAAAAAAGAATTCGGAAGTCTTGAAGCGAAGCACACCTACATTAATCAGGACGTGGTTTTCACGGCGTCCGGCATAACCGTGCCGAAAAAGCACTATGAAATCATTTCCGAACCGGAAACGCTTTTGTTTCTTATCTCCGCCCCGGTGGGCTTTTATGCATCGGCGGACGTGTCGTTTAAAACAGGAGCGCTGACGCTGGGGGAGAAATCCGAAAAGGCGGCGGCAAGGCTTGTACAAAACGATATAATAATAAACGAATGTGAAAGCAATCAGTACCGCGTGGTAACGGAGGTTTCAGCGGTCGGCGGCGGAAGCAACTCGGTCAGGGTTATGACAATACTGAACACCATTATTACGATAAATCACCCGAGCCTTGAAGATATACGCGAGGGTGACGCGGTGTGCATTGAGGGATGCACGGTTAAGCCGGACAATAACAAAACGGCGATTGTGCAGCAGGTTTCGGAGGATTCTCTGACATTTCAGGACGATACCTTTGAAGCGTGCACCGAGACAGCCGCAACGGTGACAATACGAAGAAAGATTCCCGATTTTTCATGTGTGTGCGCTTACGAAAACAGGCTGTGGGGCTGTGAGGGGAACACGATTTATGCGTCGAAGCTCGGCGATCCGCTTAACTTCTTCGTTTTCAATTCCGTTTCAACGGACAGCTACAGCATTGAATCAAACACGCCGGGCGATTTTACCGCATGTGTTCCGTACGGCAGTCAGTGCATATTCTTTAAGGAAAACGCAATCTACAAGCTTTTCGGGTCAAGACCGTCGAATTTTCAGCTGACGGAAAGCTTCGGCGAAGGAATCGGCGCCGGCAACCAAAAATCCATAGCGGCGCACGGCGGAAAAATGTTTTATTGCAGCGGCAGCGGCGTTTATTCTTACTATGGCGGAATGCCGCAGCTTATATCGCAGAAGCTCGGATCGCTGAGACTGCGGAACGCAGCCGGCGGATGCAACGGCAGGTGCTATTTTGTTGCGGCGGATACGGGCAGCGGACGGAAAATGTTTGTTTACGACATCGAAAAAGGCATGTGGAGCATTGCGGGAAAAACGACTGCCTTTGACTTTGCGTTTTACGGCGGAAAGCTTTACGCCATGTGCGAAGACGGAATGTACGAAATAACTGAGGCTGCTGATGATGGCGTGCAATGGTCGGTGACGCTTTGCCCGTTTGACGAAAATTACTATAAAACCAAAAACTACAGCAGGCTGAGAGTGTGCGCGCAGCTTTTCGAAAATGCGTGGCTGTCAGTGGAAACAAGCGCCGACGGCGCCCCTTGGGAAACAGCTGCAAACGTGTACGGAAAAGAAAAGTGCTATGTGAATATCCCCATAAAAAGAATATGCTGCAATGAGCTGCGCATAAGGCTGACGGGGAAGGGGCACAGCATAATCGAATCCGTTGTGCGTGAGTTTTCGGTTGACTGATATGTGCTGAAAGGAGCGGTAAAATGTTTCAGTCATTATCCGATTTGTCGGGAAAAAGCACGGAGGAGTCGGTCGGAATAATCGAAAACTATCTCCGTGCGGCGCAGGAGGAGCTTGAGTATATCTTGACTCATCTTGACAGCTCAAATGTTATTGAGCTTGATTTAAACAAAACAACACTTTATAAGGGGGATGACAATGGCGTACAATAAAGACACTGACTATTCCAAGCTGATAAAGGAATCCGTTGAGGGCGGAAATTACAGTAAGGCGGCGGAATACGAAAAGGCACGCAATGAGAAAATTGACGGCGAAAAGCTCAGCTATAAAAAAACGAACGACTACAGCGGCTGGCTTGACAAAACCGATTACGGAACGGTGATTCAGAAAAAGATTGCTTCGGGCGCTTCGCGCAGCTCCGTTGCGGACACGCTCCGAACGCGCATTAAAAAGGCAAGCGGCACGAAAGGATTGACGCAGTATGCGCATGACAGCATTTATGACAGCGCCGTGAAATATATAATGAACGGCAACAGGTTTGAGTTTAGCGACCGTACACCGAAATACAGCGACAGATACGCAAGCCGCCTTGAATCGGTTGCGGACGAGCTGCGCAGAATCGCACCGTTTGAATACGATCCGTATTCGGACGATTTGTACGAGTATTACAGAAAGGAATATCTGAAGGCAGGGCGGCGCGCCATGGAGGACACGCTCGGCAAAATTGCCGCCAACACGGGAGGCGTTGCGAGCAGCTATGCGGCTTCGGCGGCAGGGCAGAGCTTTGATTACTACAATTCGCAGGCGGCTGCAAAAATTCCTGAGCTGTATAAAATTGCATACGGAGAATATCTTGATTCCATTAATAATAAATACAAGACCGCAGAGCTGTTTTCCGGGTTGAGTAATGAGGATTACAGCCGCTACCGCGACAGGGTTCAGGATTACGAAAACAACCGTGATTTCGAGTACAAAACGTTTCTGTCAATGCTTGACGAGGACTATCGCCGCGAGCAGGCGGAGCGCGCAGTGTATGAGGATGAACGCGACTACAGCCGCAGGGCGCTTGAAAATGACCGTGATTATGACCGCGGCGTTCTTGAAAGCGATCGTGATTATGAGCTTTCAAAGGATATGTTCGAGGAGAATAAAAAGGAAAACAGGCGCAAGTGGGAGCAGCAGGACTATGAAAACAATCTCAAGGAGGAGCAGAACAAAATTTCCAATGCCATCAAAACATGGAATGCGCTCGGCTACCTTGACCCTGCAAGCGCGGCAATCCTCGGATTGCAGGCAGGTCTTCCGACAAGCAACTATACCTATAAAAAAGCGCAGACGGCAAAGCTCAATGCGCAGACGGCGAAAACCAAAAAGAAGAAAAAGTAGGTTGTAAAGCTTCGTTTTCCGTGATATAATATTTTATAAATAATTACGGAAAGGGTCTTGGTTATGAGCTTTGACACGGTGATGAAATACTTCAGGGAAATATCCGCCATACCGCGCGGTTCGGGGAATACGGAGAAAATTTCGGCTTACTGTGAACGCTTTGCCGAAGAACGCGGCTTGGATTATATCCGCGACAAGGCAGGAAATGTCATTATAAAAAAGGAAGGGCATGGGAACCCCGTGATTTTGCAAGGGCATCTCGACATGGTTTGCGAGTGCGAGCCCCCGCATGTGCACGACTTCGCAAACGAGGGGATTAAGCTGATTGAAAAGGACGGGTTTTTGTCTGCGGAAAACACAACTCTCGGCGCGGATGACGGCAGTGCGGCTGCAATTATGCTTGCACTGCTTGAAGACGAAACCGTGAACAGTCCGATTGAAGCGGTTTTTACCGTTGACGAGGAGATAGGAATGCCCGGCGCAAAGGCGCTTGACATGACAACGCTTAATGCGCGCACGATGATAAATATTGACAGCGAGGAGGAGGGCGTTATAACGGCAGGCTGCGCCGGCGGAGAAATAGTTACGGTCGCGCTTCCGCTGAAAACGGAAAAACGCCGCGGATTTAAATATGAGCTGACCGTTTCGGGGCTGACAGGCGGACACAGCGGAACGGAAATAGGAAAAAACAGAGCAAATGCAGGCAAGCTTTTGGGAAAGCTTCTGCGCTCAATAGGCGGAAAAACCGATTTTTCGCTTGTGAGCGCCGAGGGCGGCAATAAGGACAACGCAATCCCCCGCACGGCAAGCGCGGTCATTGTCACCCAAAAAGATGAAACGGAGCTTATCCGAAAGTCATGCGGCGCGTTTGAAGCTGTTATGAAAAAAACCTTTGCCGAAACCGATCCGCAGCTTGAAATCGGCATGGAAGTCCGCGGAGAAACAGAGGAAGCGGCAGCGGACGCGAAAGAATTGATAAAATTCATATGCGGCGCTCCCTGCGGCGTTCTGGCACTGGATTCCGAAAAAAACGTGCTGACAAGCGTGAACATGGGAATTCTGAAAGTGAAAAACGGCGCGGCAGAGATTTGTTTCTCATTCCGCAGCAACCTTGCGGACGGGTATGAGAGTGAAGCGCAGAGGATTGAGCAAGGCGCGGCGGCTCTCGGCGGAAAAATGCAGCGCAGCGGAAAGTATCCCTGCTGGGAATACTGTGACGAAAGTCCCCTGCGCGGCGCAGTCATCGAATGTTACAGGGAACAGACGGGCAGAGAGGCACGCGTTGAGGTTATCCACGCAGGTCTGGAATGCGGCATTTTCGCGTCGAAGCTCAGCGGACTTGACGCGGTTTCAATCGGGCCCGATATTTTCGATATTCATACACCGAAGGAAAGAATGAGCATTGAATCGTTTGAAAGAACCTATGAGCTCGTAAAAGCGGTTCTCAAAAAAATAAACTCTGCTTTTGCAGGGGAATAATTTTCAAAAAATTTAAAAAAAAGCTTGCAAAGTATGGCGGCATGTGGTACAATTATTCAGCACAAAAATACACACACAGGCTGAGCCGCGCCTTGTGCTCCGCAAAAATGCGGAGATCGGCGCCGGCGCTGAGGGCTGTGGAGGTGCTGCCGCATCGCTTTTGACATGGGCGCGGTGGTAAAAACTAAAATAAACGGAGGTGTAGAACATGTCAGTTATTTCTATGAAGCAGCTTTTGGAGGCGGGCGTTCACTTCGGGCATCAGACAAGAAGATGGAACCCCAAAATGGCGGAGTATATATTTACCGAGCGTAACGGTATTTATATCATCGACCTTCAGAAGACAGTTAAAAAAATTGAGGAAGCTTACGATTTCGTTCGTCAGGTTGCGGCTGACGGCGGCGAGATTCTCTTTGTCGGAACAAAGAAACAGGCTCAGGAAACAATCAGAGAGGAAGCTCAGCGCGTAGGCATGCATTTCGTTGACGCAAGATGGCTCGGCGGCATGCTTACAAACTTCAAGACAATCAAGAAGAGAATCGAAAGACTTGCACAGCTTCACAAAATGGAAGAGGACGGAACGTTTGACCTTCTTCCCAAAAAGGAAGTTATCGGTCTGCGCGGCGAGATGGATAAGCTTGAAAAATATCTCGGCGGTATCAAGAACATGAAGCACGCTCCGGCTGCTATATTTGTTGTTGACCCCAGAAAAGAAAGAATTGCCATTTCGGAAGCAAAGAAGCTTGACATTCCGATCGTTGCCATTGTTGATACAAACTGCGATCCCGAGGATGTTGACTACGTTATTCCCGGCAACGATGACGCTATCCGCGCCGTTAAGCTCGTTGTTTCGACAATTGCAAACGCTGTTGTTGAGGGCAGGGAAGGCAAGCAGGAAGCTGACGTTCCCGAAGAGAATATCGATATTACTCTTGAATAATTAACCGGTTCGCACGGCGGGCATAAAAACGATTATGCCCGCGCTGCGGCGAGCAGAAAGGATTGAAATATTATGAATTTTACAGCTCAGGACGTTAAGGAATTGAGAGAGCAGACAGGCTGCGGCATGATGGATTGCAAAAAGGCGCTCGTTGAGAGCGACGGCGACAAGGCTAAGGCAATTGAATTTCTCCGTGAGAAAGGACTTGCTTCCGCTGCCAAGAAAGCAGGCAGAATTGCTGCCGAGGGTATTGTTGACGTTATCATTGAGGGTAATGTCGGCGCTGTTCTCGAAGTAAACAGCGAAACTGACTTCGTTGCAAAAAATGCGGAGTTCAGAACATTTGTATCAAACCTCACAAAGCAGATTATAGCCGAGAATCCGGCTGACGTTGAAGCTTTCGAGGCTGAGAAATATGCGGCAAACCCCTCTCAGACGGTTAAGGACGCTCTCAATGAAAAAATTGCTACAATCGGCGAGAACATGAGAATCCGCCGTTTCGGCAGATTTGAGGGCACACTTGTGGGCTATGTTCACGGCGGCGGCAGAATCGGCGTTTTGGTTAAGTTTAACCTCGGTGACGCCTCCAAGGCTGAAACAGAGGAATTTAAGACATATGCAAAGGACATTGCAATGCAGGTTGCTGCGGCATATCCGCGTTATACAAAACGCGAGGATGTGCCGGCAGAGGTTCTCGATAAGGAGAAAGAAATCCTCACAGCTCAGGCAATAAACGAAGGAAAGCCTGCCGCAATCGCAGAGAAGATGGTTGCAGGCCGTATTCAGAAGTATTACAAGGAATTTTGCCTTGTTGACCAGCCGTTCGTAAAGGATCCCGATAAGAGCGTTACGGCTTATACAAAGGAAGTTGCTTCCGCACTCGGAACAACAATTGAAATCGTTGACTATATCCGTCTTGAAAAGGGCGAAGGTCTTGAAAAGAAGGAAGAAAACTTCGCTGACGAAGTTGCTTCAATGATGAAATAATCATAAAATAATCGCAAAAACCCTTGTGGTAGATGGTCACAGGGGTTTTTGTTTTGAAAAGCGTGTTTTGTATTGACTATATGGGTGTTTTCCTATATAATGAATTTATGGGATAAAATCCGGCGAAAAAATTTAAAAATATTTGTGCCGGGTCGTCTGCTTCGGGAGGTGCTGTCGGATGCGAACAAAGAGAATAACCGCGATTTTGTCAATCATCGCCGTGCTGACGGTTTTTTCGGCTTCTTCCGGAATTGCGGCACTGAGAGGGATCTGTGCCGCCGAGCGCTATGAAAACAGCCGCGGTGACGCCGTTTCGGCAGACGAATCGGACGGCAGTGAGAGCACGAGCGTCGGCAGCGGCACGGACTGCGCGCTCAGAAACGTGCCCGAGCCGCATGATTTTGCATGGAACAGCACGCTTCCGGGCGCTGCCTTGGGCTTTGGAGCGGACAAGCTCCGGAGCGAGTCTGCACCCGAGCCGGTTGCGCAGGCGGCATTTTCGGAATTTCTGTGCAGTATATTAAGGCGTGCACCGTGAAAAGAGCGGCAAACGCAAAAATATATATTAGTAAAATAAAAAATTAAGGAGGAAATCAGATGAAAGCAAAAAACGTTATTTCATTTTTGCTTGTAATGGTTCTTATTTTAGCCATAGCGTACATCTCTGCTTTCGATGTGAAAATCGGCAATATTGAAGTGCCGAGCACATTCGACAAAGAAAAAGGTATTAAACAGGGTCTTGACCTTGTCGGCGGTTCGATAATCGTGTTCGAGCCCGACGTTAAGGATCTCAGCAAGGTAACAAGCGAAGAAATGGGCGCTGCCGAAAGCATTATCCGCGCGCGTCTTGACGCTGAGGGATATTCCGAAGCAACAATTTCGCGCCAGGGCGACACGGGCATCCGCGTTGAGATCCCCAATATCGATGATCCGCAGGAAGCTGTTAAAATGATCGGCGCAACGGCAAAGCTTGAATTTCTTGACGCTGACAAGAATGTTATCATGGACGGCTCAAAGAAATATGTTTCGGGCGCTGTAAGCAAGTACGGGCAGATCAGCGAGGGCGGCTCGAACGAATATTATGTTCAGCTTTCTTTCTCAAAGGAAGGTCAGAAGGTATTTAAGGAGGCAACGGAAAAAGCGGTTGCCGCAACTTCCGAAAACAAGAACTATATAAGCATTGCTCTTGACGGCGAGGTTCAGATGAGCCCCAGCGTTAAAGAGGTTATTGACAGTGACAGCTGCGTTATCACAGGCGGCTATACTGCCGAAGCAGCTGAGTCTGTTGCAAACCTCATCAGCTCCGGTCAGCTCCCGTTCTCACTTAAGGACGCAGAGCTCAGAAGCGTTGGTCCGACACTTGGTTCAAAGGCACTTTCAACATCGCTTAAAGCAGCGCTTATCGGCATCATTCTCGTTATGATATTCATGCTGCTTGTATACCGTCTGCCCGGCCTTGTTGCGGATATCAGCCTTGTTGCTTATATCTCGCTCGTAACGCTTATTATGGCAGGCTTCTTCGTAACAAAATTCCGCGTAACGCTTACGCTTCCCGGTATTGCCGGCGTTATCCTTTCAATCGGTATGGCTGTTGACGCAAACGTAGTTATATTTGAGAGAATCAAGGACGAGCTCCGTGCAGGAAAGAGCGTTGGTGCAGCCGTGAACGCAGGCTTTAACAGAGCCGTAACCGCCGTTATCGACTCCAACGTAACAACGATTATTGCGGCAGTTGTACTTTATATCTTCGGTACAGGTACTGTTAAGAACTTTGCCGTAACTCTGTTTATCGGTATTGTTATCAGCATGCTGACCGCCGTAACGCTTACAAAGTTCCTTCTTAAGCAGATTGTCGGCTTCGGCATTAAAAATCCCGTACTTTACGGAATAGCTAAAAGGAGGGATGCATAATGTTTTCATCACCCACATCAAAAAGAAAAATATTCTTCTCAATTTCGGGATTCCTCGTTGTGCTGAGCATTATTCTTCTCTTTGTGAGAGGTCTTAACTACGGCATCGACTTCACGGGCGGTAACACACTTCAGTTCAATCTCGGAAAAACGCAGTATTCCTCAAAGGTTGAGGATCAGATCCGCGGCATCGTTAAGGAAGCCTCCGGTTCCAACGATATAACAATTCAGAAAACCGGAGAAAATGACGTTTCGATAAAGACAGTTGAGCTTACGAATGAGCAGAGCGATAAAATCATCAACGATATGAAATCCGCTTTCAATCTTAAGCAGAAAAACGTTCTTGCAAACGACAAAGTAAGCGGAACGGTAAGCGGAAGACTTATCGGGGATTCGCTTAAGGCAATCCTTCTTGCAATTGTGCTCATGCTTGTCTATATCACATTCCGTTTCGACTTCCAGTCGGGCTCAAGCGCAGTGCTTGCTCTCACGCACGACGTTATGATTATGCTCGGCTTCTATGCGCTGTTCGGCTTCACGGTAAACACAGGCTTTATTGCCGCTGTGCTTACGATTGTAGGTTATTCGATTAACGCAACGATTATCGTATTCGACCGCGTGCGTGAAAATCAGCGGACAATGAAAAAAGCTTCGTTTGACGAGATTGCCGACGACGCAATCCGCAGCTCATATTTCAGAGCTATCAATTCGTCGCTTACAACACTGTTCACAATCGGCGTGCTCTATGTAATGGGCGTTGACTCAATCCGTGAGTTTGCGCTTCCGATTATTGTGGGTATTATCGCCGGAACGTATTCCTCACTGTTTATCGCAGGTCCCTTCTGGGCTTGGTGGAAAGCAAGCGGAAAGAAAAACGCAAGGTAATAAACCGCGCAGAATAAGAATAAAATACCACTGTAGTTACATACGGTGGTATTTTTTTGTTTCGGAGGTTTTTGCATGCTGAACAATATAATAAAAAGAACAACATCTTTAGCCGCTGCATTTTTTATACTGACCGCGCTTTGCGGCTGCGCGGGCGGTGAAAAAACGGCGGAAACGGCAAAATCATTGCCGCCGCAGGGCGACGCGCGCTACAGTGCGCTGTCAAACACGTTATGCGGCTGGGGCTTCCGCAGAACGGACAGTCGCCCCGAATTTACACCGCAGCAAACCGAGATGATGAATAAGTATAACTGCATTTATATGGGAAGCGAAAAGGAAAAGGCGCTCTATCTGACCTTTGACGAGGGGTACGAAAACGGCTATACCTCGCTGATTCTCGACACGCTTAAGGAAAAAAGCGTTCCCGCGGCATTTTTCGTTACGGGTCCGTATGTCAAGGGTGAGCCCGAGCTTATCATGCGAATGGCAAAGGAGGGGCATGTTATCGGCAACCATACGGTGAACCATCCTTCGCTGCCGTCGGTTTCAACGGTAAAGGAAATATATGACGAAGTAAACGAGCTTGACCGCCTTGTTTACGGAGTATGCAAGCAAAGATGCAAATATCTCCGTCCGCCGAAAGGGGAGTACAGCGAAAGAACACTTGCAATAACCAATGACCTCGGATATATAAACACCTTTTGGTCACTTGCCTATGTGGATTGGAAAAACGATGTTTCCGCCGCAGAGGCTGAGAAAAATGTGCTTTCAAATCTGCATAACGGATGCGTGCTGCTTCTTCACGCCGTTTCAAAGGGCAATGCCGACGCACTCGCAAACATCATCGATAAAGCGCGCGCCCAAGGGTATGAATTTAAAAGCCTTGACGAATATTAACAAAGTCATGTTTTTCCTATTGAAATGCAGAATGTTTTGCTGTATAATTAAATGGGAGATGATTTGCATGAAGAAAATAATTGCGGCGCTCTGCGCCGCTGTGTTTTTAATATCGTCCGGCGCAGCTGCCGAGGGCATTTATTCCTACGCAACGGAAACAAAAATGCCCGGCGGTGCAAAGCTTCGGAACATCAGGCGGTTTTACGGGGATTACGCACTGAATATCAACTGCGTTGAAGCCGATCTCAAAAACGAAAGCCTCAGCCTTTCTCTGCTTAAAAATCCGTCCGGCTGCGACAAGGTTGACCTTATGGATAATCTTGCAAAAACAGTTCCGGGCGTTGTTGCGGCAACAAATGCGGATTTCTTTTCATATTACAGCGGCTCGCAGAATTTCAGTCTCGGCATTGAAGTTAAGGACGGAAAGCTCTTGCAGTCGCATATCGACACGTCAACAATGGCTGCCGGTATTCTCAGCGGAAATTCTCTCAGCCTTTCGTATATAAGCTTTTCGGCATATCTAACAGCTGCAAACGGTGCGGTTATGGCAGTGACGCATATCAACAAGCCCACAAAGTATTACGGTGCGCTGCTTATGTACACGGCGGATTACAACGGGGGGACATCGCCGTATCTTCCGCAGGGGATAACGGTCGTTACCGTGACGGACGGCACGGTTTCGGCAAAGGGCACAAGCATGGGCGGCACGGTGACGATTCCCGAAAACGGGTATATTCTCGCGATTGACGATTCAATGACGCCGTTCTTAAATGAAAATATGAACGTTGGGGATAAGGTCAAGCTCGATGTTTCGGCAGCGCCGTCGATTGAAAACGCGAAAACGGCTTTCGGCGGCGGTACAATGCTGCTGTCGGGCGGCAAGAAAACGAAAATAACGCACAGTGTAAACGGAATTAATCCGCGCACGGCTGTGGGAACAAATGCCGACGGCACGGTTGTGTATCTCATTACGGTGGACGGCAGGCAGCGCGTCAGCCGCGGAGTAACGCTTGACGCGCTTGCGGACATATGCCTCGAGCTCGGCTGCGTTAATGCCATGAACCTGGACGGCGGCGGCTCAACGCGAATGGTTGGCAAAACGATTGACAACAGCGAGCTTCATACAGTAAATTATCCGAGCGAAAACAGAAAGGTTATCAATGCAGTTGCCGTAACATCATCGGCAGAACCGGGAAAGGCTGCCGGTTTTGAGGTGAAGCCCGAGGCAAACAACGTTCTTGCCGGGGACAGCGTAAAAATAAATGTTATCCCCTACGATGCGAACTACAACACGCCGTCCGATAATTCGTACGAGCTGAAATGGGTTATATCAAAGGGCAGCGGCAGAATTGAAAATAATGTGTTTTATGCTGGCAGCGGCGGCGAAACGGTTGCCGATTTGTACTGCAACGATGTTTGGCAGACCTCCTGTGTGTTTAACGTGATAAACGATGTTTACGGAATCCTTACCAATAAAAGTATAACCCTGAAAAAGGGGGAGGGCATATCGCAGAGCATTGCTTCCGTTTATGATAAAGACGGAAATACCGCCCAAGTGCGCGACATATCGCTTCTGAAGCCGTCATGCGATTTGACGCTGCTTTCGTTTGACAACGGAAAAATAACGGCTCTGCGCGAGGGCTTCGGCGAGCTTGTGCTGTCCTGCGGTGATGTGCGCCGCAGCATATCGGTAAGCTGCGGAAGCACAGGCAGCGCCGCAGTGACCGATGCTGTAACGCGTGACGGGCTTAAATCCTCCGCGCATGACGGGTATCGTTTTACCGTGTTTGCCGGTGCACCCGTAAACACACTTTTCGGCAGAATAAACTATGCTGCCGCAGCAAAAACGCTGGGTGACGCTTCGGCAAGCGCAATCTTGGGCGGCACAGTGCTTTCGGATATCACCCCGAACGGCGTCAGCCCATTAACGGCGGACGGCTACAGCGAAACGCGTTTTTCGGACTCGCTTGCCGTGTCGCTTGTAATGAGCGGAGGTTCGCTTAAAAATCAGCAATGGAGCAAGCTGACGGCTGCAATTTCCTCCGCTTCCGAAAAAAACATTTTTGTGCTTCTGAAGGACGCTCCGATTTTTTCCGACACTCTCGAATCGGATGTTTTCCGCGATTATCTGTCGGATATTGCGAAAAACAAAAATGTTTTCGTGGTGTATAACGGAAACGAAAATCTCTCATTCATAAAAAACGGGGTGCGTTATATTGCGCTCGCCGATGAATCGGACTTTTCCTCGCTTTCCGAAAAGGTTGAAAGGATGAAGTATGTCACGTTTAATATAACGCAGAATGGCGTGACCTACAGCTTAAACAAGCTTTATACCTCGTCCGGCGGAGCAACGGAAGCATATTCCGTTGACTGACAAATTTTGTCGGTAAAGGCTGTTTCCGTAAAAAACATTTGACTTTTTAAAAAATACAAGGTAAAATTAATATATAATATTTTCGAAACCGATTTGCGTTTCGTGACGTATACCAAATAAAGGAGATGACCGTATGCCGGTAAAGAATTATTCGGAGATAACGCCCGCAATTTTCTCGCTGTCGGAAAAATGCCTGAAAAACGGTGTGATTGACCGGGAGCTTTATGAAAAACATCATGTAAACAGAGGACTCAGAGATTTGAACGGAAAGGGCGTTGTTACCGGACTGACGGAAATCTCAACCATAAATTCTTCAAAAATAATAAACGGGGAAAGCGTGCCCTGCCCGGGTGAGCTTTATTACCGCGGAATAAACATCAACGATATTGTCAGCGGCTTTTTAAAGGACAACCGCTTCGGGTTTGAGGAAACGGTGTACCTGCTTTTATTCGGCGAGCTGCCGAACGCTGAAGAGCTGAAGGAATTTAATGAGCTGCTCGTGACCTACAGAACGCTGCCGCGGAATTTTGTGCGCGATGTTGTTATGAAAGCGCCGAACCGCGACATTATGAACTCGCTTGCGCGCAGCGTGCTCACGCTTTATTCCTATGACAAAAACGCAAACGATTTGTCAATCCCGAACGTTCTGCGCCAGTCGATTCAGCTTATTGCGAATTTTCCGCTTCTGATGGTGTATGCATATCAGGCATACAACCATTACATAATGAAGCAGGGCTTGTATATTCACAATCCCGAAAAAAAGTACTCAACGGCGGAAAACATTCTGCTTCTGCTTCGCCCGGATCAGTCGTTTTCGCCGCTTGAGGCGCGTCTGCTCGATATGGCGCTCGTTCTTCATGCGGAGCACGGAGGCGGTAACAATTCAACTTTCACAACGCATGTTGTAACCTCGTCAGGCACGGATACATACTCATCAACGGCAGCGTCGCTTTGCTCGCTGAAGGGACCGAAGCACGGCGGAGCGAATATCAAAGTTCACAAAATGTTTGAGGACATAAAAAAGCACGTTTCCGACTGGAAGGATGACGATGAGGTCAGCGCGTACCTCGTTAAAATTCTTGAAAAGGAGGCTTTCGATAAATCGGGGCTTATCTACGGAATGGGACACGCGGTCTACTCCGTGTCCGATCCGCGTGCGGAAATATTCAAGCAGTATGTCGGCTATCTGTCGGCGGAAAAAGGGCGCAGCGACGAATACGAGCTTTACAACAGCGTTGCACGCCTTGCAACCGATATTATAGGAAAGCGCCGCAGAATCTATAAGGGTGTAAGCCCGAACATCGATTTTTACAGCGGCTTTGCGTATTCGATGATGAATCTGCCCGAGGAGCTTTATACGCCTGTGTTCGCAGCGGCGAGAATTTCCGGCTGGAGTGCGCACCGCATTGAGGAGCTTGTGAACGCGAATAAAATTATCCGCCCGGCGTACACCTCGGTTGCACCGGAGAGGGCATATGTTCCGCTGAACGAGCGGAAATAAATATTTAATAATTTATTGATTGACCTTGCATTATATTTGAGTTATAATATTAATATACAAGGCGAAGGGGGCTTTGAATATGAAAAAAACGTTAACAGCCGTATTGACGGCTGCAATCACTGCCTGCACAGCAGCGTCGGCGCTTGCCGCCAATGTCACGCTTTATTCGCTCGACAACCGCACCATAGAGGTTGATGAAAGTCAGGTTGCGGCATACACTGCCGAGGGAATGGGGTGGTTTAAGGATAAACCCGTGGAAATGTATGCTGCCGACGGCAGAACAATCACCGTTCGCGCCGACAAGGTTGAGGATTATAAAAAAGTCGGCTGGTTTGTGAAAGCGCAGACATCGGCTGACCCAAAAACCGATGATACCAAAACTGACGGAACAAAGACCGATTCGCAAACACCGGCGAGCGACAAGGTTACGATTATGCTGCTGCCGAACGGCCCGATAATCACTGTTCCGGCATATCAGTTTGAAATGTACAAGGCGCTCGGCTGGGATAAGACAGACGCTTCAGCTCCGAGCGAGCCGTCCGGCAATTCAACGGTAACGGTTTACAACGAAGCCGGAGAATCAAAGATTATCAGCGAAAGCGAGCTTTCGAAATACTTAAATGCCGGCTGGACAAAAACAAAGCCCGACGGAACATATGTAACTGTATATGACGCGGACGGAAACAAAAAGGATATCCTTTCCGCAAATGCGGAAGCCGCAAAGTCTGAGGGGTGGTACTCTGCTTATGATGAGGCGGTTTATGCATATGCGGCGTTCGGCAAGGGCGATGTGAGCGGAGCAACGCAGCTGCTCGAAGCAAAGAAGTATGAAGCGGCGTTTGAAATGGTTCAGAATGCAATCACAAAGCTTGAAAAAACGGAATCCGAATATGTTTCAATGCTTTACTATCTGCGCACTCAGGTGACGGATTCGTGGAGAACGGCGGCAAATTCACCGCTCGGCTTTATAAACTACTGGTTTGCCGATAAGGACGGAAAGAAGCTCATCGTTCTTGAATACAGAAATGTAAGCAACAGCAGGATTCAGTCCTTCAAGGTTAATTTTGATATATGCGATGCTGCAGGAAACGTTGTCGAAACAAATTCGGGCTCGTATTTCGTTGAAAAGCTTGAAATGACCCCGTGCGAAAGCAAGCGTGCGGCATGGGTGGTTAAAAACGGAAGCGTTGCCGCAGGTATAAAGAATCTTAAAGTGCTTGAGGTTGTGTTCAGTGACGGAACCTCATGGAAGGCCTGATTTTGAGTAGTCCGAAGCAGCGGCAAAGCCGCTGCTTCATTTTTGTGTTCAGACAGAAAATGTGATATTGAGGTGTGGATATGAATATTAATGAGCTGCGTGATTTGATTAATTATCACAGCAATCTTTACTATACGATGGACGAGCCAGAAATTTCGGATTTTGAATACGACAGGCTTATGAATGAGCTGAAGAAAATGGAGGCGGAGCACCCCGAGCTTGTAACGCCCGATTCACCGACGCAGAGAATCGGCGGAAAAATTCTCGATGGATTCGAAACCGTTACGCATGAGGTTCAGATGCAGAGCCTGACGGACGTTTTCGACCGTGAAAGCGTGATTGATTTCGGGCGGAAAACGGAGGAAACGCTCGGAGAAAAGGCGGAATATGTGACGGAACTTAAAATTGACGGACTCAGCGTGTCGCTTGAATACAGGGACGGATATTTTTTCCGCGGTTCAACGCGCGGCGACGGAATAACCGGCGAGGATGTTACAGAAAATCTGAAAACCATCCGAACCATTCCGCTGAAGCTAAAGGAGCCTCTTCCGTATATTGAGGTACGCGGCGAGGTGTATATGCCGCACTCGAGCTTTCTGCGCCTGAACGAGCTTTGCGAGGAGCGCGAGCAGAAGCCCTTTAAAAATCCGCGCAATGCGGCGGCAGGCAGCCTGCGCCAGCTTGACAGCTCGGTTGCGGCGGAGCGGCGGCTTGATATATTCGTGTTCAACGTTCAGAGGATTGAGGGAAAAACGCTCGAAACCCATAAGGAGGCGCTTGATTATCTTTCATATCTCGGTTTTAAAACTGTGCCCGACCGCGAGGTGTATAAAACAATTGAGGACGCATTTGCGGAGGTTGTGCGCATCGGTGAAAACCGCGGCAAGCTTGATTTTGACATTGACGGCGCGGTTATAAAGGTAAATTCCCTGCGGCAGCGCGCGGCGCTCGGGCAGACCGTCAAATGTCCGCGCTGGGCTGTGGCATATAAATATCCGCCGGAGCAAAAGGAAACGGTTCTGCGCGACATCGCCGTTCAGGTCGGAAGAACGGGAGTTCTCACTCCGAACGCCGTGCTCGACAGCGTTCGCCTTGCCGGAACAACCGTTTCGCGCGCAACGCTGCACAATATCGACTATATCCGCGAAAAGGATATAAGAATAGGCGACACGGTTATTGTGCAGAAAGCAGGCGATATAATCCCCGAGGTGATTTCTGTTGTAAAGGAAAAGCGCAGCGGAAACGAAATTGTTTTCAATATGCCGGAAAAATGCCCCGTCTGCGGCGGCGATGTCTACCGCGAGGAGGGCGAAGCGGCATATCGCTGCACGGGCGGCGAATGCCCGGCGCAGCTTTCGCGCAATATCATTCATTTTGCGTCGCGTGCGGCAATGGATATAGAGGGGCTGGGACCGGCAATTGTCAACCAGCTGCTCGATAACGGACTTATTTCGTCCTCCGCAGATTTGTACGCGCTTGAGCGCGAAGCGCTTATTCCCCTCGACAAAATGGGTGAAAAGAGCGCCGACAATCTTATCGCGGCAATCGATAAATCGAGATACAATGAGCTTGAACGTCTTATATTTGCGCTCGGAATCCGCCATGTCGGCGCAAAATGCGCAGCACAGCTTGCGCTGCATTTCCGAACGCTTGACGCGCTTATTGCAGCGTCTGCCGGGGAAATTGCAGCCGTTCCCGACGTCGGCGGAATAATTGCCGACAGCATAATTCACTTCTTTTCCGAGCCGCAGAATATTGACATTGTGGAAAAATTGCGCAGCTTCGGTGTGAACTTCGAATGTCATACGGAGAAAAAGGAGGGCGTTTTTTCAGGCAAAACCTTTGTTCTGACGGGAACGCTGCCGACGTTCTCGCGCGCCGAGGCAGGAAATATAATAAAGGAGCACGGAGGAAAGGTGTCGTCCTCGGTAAGCAAAAAAACAGATTATGTTCTTGCCGGCGAGGAGGCGGGCGGCAAGCTTGAAAAGGCAAACGCGCTCGGCATCCGCGTTATAAGCGAGAGCGATTTGCTCGATATGATTGAGGCATAACAAACCCGAACACATGCGCCCAATGCTTGTTAAATTTCCGCTCAGCCGTTCTTTCG
>OGMF01000346.1_pt1 | contig 54788 bp, 88 predicted proteins | sample 1572921 | NCBI WGS metagenome assembly OGMF01 (sample SAMEA2581919, study PRJEB24529) | metagenome | biome: Human gut stool | place: China | collected 2011 | reverse complement strand
TGAATCGGGCAGAACAGACCGGTCTTTCCGATGAATCGATAATCGTGCCCCTTGGAAATCTCCGCCTCCAGTTCCTCGTCGGTCATGGAGACGAACTCCGCTCCGGGTCGGCCCTTTCCGGCGGGCTTCAGGCGCTCGGACAGCTCCTTCTCGTAAATGGACACGTCCGGAAGCCCCTCATTGAAGTCCAGCTCCATGGCGGTAGAGACGCTCTTGGCCTCGCACATGTCAGAAAACTCGATGGGCTCCTTGGAAAACAGCCGCTTGAACACATAGGGCTGGGCAAACTGCGCGCCCGTGGCCGTCCACTTTCCGCCGTCCTCCTTGCACTCCTTCACAATATCATTGGACGCGCCCACATAATCCGCTCCATACAGCTTCTCGCATCGACCCACTGTTGCGAACTGAGCGATATAAACCGAGTCGTTCACCAGACACATCCGGTCATAGGTCGCCTCGTGCTCAAAGCTATATCCATAGTACTTTCCATACTCCTGTACAAACCGTATGATCTCCGGCGTGGCGTTGGGAATCTTGATGGAGTCCGTCTTGATGTGCGCCACCGTGAACCCGCGAGCCTGCACCTCGTATTTGAGGTTCACCATGAACAGCGCTCCGCGCTTGGCCACGATGTTGTCTCGATTGCGAATATCACGGAACAGGTTGTCGAACTTGGCGCTGGTCAGACCGTAGACCGAATTGATGGCGATCTTCAGCGCCTTCGCCAAATTCTTTGCCGCCGCTTTGTCTTCCATATACTTCGCCAGCTTTCCGTCCAGCATGGTCTTCGCCTTCTCGAAATCGCCGTGCTTGATGGAAATTCGCGCCTGCAAAATATCATTGAACCGCTGGGTGTACTTCGGCCCGAACAGCTCCTCGGCAACGATGCTCGAAGGGTGCATGCTGGCAATATCCAGAAGCGCCACATCGAAGTACATTCCGGGCTCCGCGTAGACGTATCCGCCCTCGCCAACCTCCTCGCCGCGATAGATGGACTTTCCAGCGTCGAACCGGTATCCGGTATCCGGGAAACAGTGGCTTCGTTCCTTCAAACACCGTGAAATTCGGATCCGTCCCCGGAATGGTGGTGTAGGTCTCGAAATCCCGCATCTCACCCATATTGCGGTAGTCGAACTCGCTCTGCGGATGCCTCTCACCACCAAATATAATCTTGGTGGTCAGCGTGTTCGTCGTGTCGTTTACCGTCATTCCCGCCACGTCCGCCAGAATCTGCCTCGCCAGCCAGTCCGCCTGAATCTCCTTGCTGTGAAACAGATCGGAAGAGCGTCGTGTAGGGAAAGAGTGTAGATCTCAGTAGCCAGCACGTCGTTGTCGCAGTACTCTGCCACCTTCTCCCAAAGCTCTTCGGGAACCGGCTGATCCCATGGAAGCCCGAGCTCCTGATGGTGAATGCCCAGATCGATCTCGAACTTCTTCAAGCTCTGCTTCGTGGAAGAGAAGTCGTAAATATCCGTGTAGGACACGTTGTACGCTTCGCCGAACATCGCGTCCTTGGCCTTTCCTATGATCTTCTGGCTCAGCTGATAGAGCTGGTAGTTCGTGTACCCCTTGGCATACCTAGCGTACAGAATATGATTGTCATACCTTCGGCAGTTGAAGCCCACCAGCCTTCGCTTCATCAGCGGCTCCAGATCGGCGCTCGTGGGATTGATCATCCTAACGACCTTCTTGCCCTCCCCCTCCTCCTTCCAGTTCACCAGAAAAAGATTCGGAAAGACCTCCACGTCGTAGAACACCAGCGTCTCATCCTCGGAATCCATCGCCGGTGAAGGATCCTCTGACTTGAACTTCATCTTCTGCACAAGCTTCATGCAGTAATCCGCGTTATTCGTGCTCCCCGCCGCGAACAGAAAAACCTTCTGCCGCATATCGGACACGTCATAGTGCAGACCGGAGCCGTACGCGTCCTCCAGAATCTTAAATATAAAGTCCACGCTAGGCTTTGTCGCCCCGTGGACTTCCTTTCGAAGATTCTGCTCGATCTGGTTTCTGAGCTGTCGCTCGCTCTTCACTCCGTCAAAATTAACCATCTTCTCCTCCTTCAAGGGAAGTCCTGTTGAAATATGGGCCACTGGAAGATTGTTGCACTTGCTCAGCCTTCTTCGAAGAGAGCTGTCACCGGGATAGACCTTGACCTCGATTCCATCTCCGTAAATTCGACTGAGCCGCATGGGATCTCCATCGTAAATATAATGCAAGTGAATCCCCGCTCCGCTCTTGGAGTACTCGGCATAGGTCGGAGGCCACTTGCTCGCCGCCTCCAAATTCTTCTCCGCCGATTTGTCCCCGTCAGAATCCTTCAGGTCGAAGTCGATGACAATGTGCTCCAGAGGAACCTTCACAAAATGCGTCTTCTGACTGTCCAAGTCCTTCAGCTTTGTCTTCACATTCACCCACTTCACCTGAGGAATGCCCTCTTCCGAAGCATACTGTGCTGGGCAGTCCGCCAGAATATCATCCAGCAACGAGCTATCGCAATCCAGCACCAGCGAATTCATGTGCTCCTCGTCTTCATCGCCGTGCTCGATTCTTACGAACTTCTCGCTCTCGAACCCGCTGTACCAAGACCGCACCTGCTTTCCTTCCACTCGGGCAACCTCCTTAAACGACCGAAAATAATTCTTCAGCTCCTCGCGGAACTTGTGCCGGGCCAGCTTGAACTCTACAAAGGAGTCGTTGCAGTAGGCCTTGTACATGTCGTAGGCCCGAACCAGAGACACTCCGTCCGCAATTCGGAAGTCGTCGTAGCAGCTCTCCACGAAGTTGAAAAACACGTCCGTCTGAAATATCATGTCCAGCGGTCGATAGGTGGAGTAGTAGTTCTTGCCCATCTCCAGATAGACCGACTTGCAGTGCTTGGCGATGCCCCCAAGCTCGAAATCGATCTGATCCATCAACGCCTGATACCGCTTCGGAGGAATCTTCCTTCCGGAGGGCTTCACGTCGATGAGCCTTCGAATGATTCCCGACTTCGCGTCGGTGATCTTCACGGGCCGGTTCGTCGCCATGTAGAGAAAGGAGTTGAACCTCGCCGTGTAGCTGGACTTGAACTTCTCGTTGATGGTCATCTCCTCGTGGCTCACCAGCGAGTTAAGCTTGGTGTTGTCCTCAATCCTCGACAGGTCGCCGTCATGCTGAATGGCCACCAGCGGATTGCTCCGAAACATCTCCATGGCGAAGGCATTGCTCGATGAGGTCAGCGCCTTTGCCTCAAAGGTGGTGTAATATCCGTCGAACAGCTTCTGGATGACGTTCAGAATCGTGGACTTTCCCGCTCCGGCTTCGCCGTAGAGAACCACGAACTTCTGAATGCTCTTCGCGTCCCCGGCGACAATCGCGCCGATCGACCACTCCAGCTTCGCCCGCTCTTCGGGATCGTAGAGCGTTCCGATGATCTCGTCGAACGCGTCGAAGCCTCCCTCAGCCAGAGAATAGTCCAGCTTCTTGCTGACGTAATCCTTCTTGCGAACCTCGGAATTCTCAAAGGTGAGCTTCTCGTCCAGCTGGTGCCAGTTGTCCGGAGCCTTCTTGAGATAGTTCTTGAAGCTCACCCAGCTGTTCGATGAGAAGTCGGACATGGCCATGACCCGAAGACGATCCTCTGTCTCCGCTTCCCGTCGATCCCGATAGGCGTAAAGCTCCTGATCCACCAGACGCTGAATATCAAACTCGTCCGTAGACCACATTCCAACCGCTTCGTCCCATACGGCGTAGAAGGAGCTTCCCCGCACCATGAGATCCTTGGACTTGCATACGACGAAATCCGGATAGATTTCAGCGACCCCTTTTTTAGGACTCCTTTCTTTAATTTTGAAAAAATCCATTCGGCATCTCCTTTGCTCCAATTCTTGGTGAAAAATGAGGGTGTGACACTTGTGACACTTTTTTGGCCATTTTTATTTATTTATAGAAATATATATATTTTCCCACATTAATTAAGAGAAAAAAGTGTAAAAGTGTCACAAAAACCCCAAAACCCCTGTGCCGCAAGGGTTTTGGCTGTGACACTTTCATTTTAAAAGTGTCACACTGTGACACTTTTTCGTCACACTTTTTGTTAATTTTATGTTATTTACATAAATTTTACAATCCAAAGTGTCACAAACGCTCAAAAGTGTCACACCCAAACACCTCATTTTTCACTGCTTCGAGGGGTCGATTGCGCGGTTTCTGTCGTCGAAATCGGCCAGTTTTTCCGGATCAAGACAGGCGCATTTCAGCGGAATTTCGTCCGTACCGCAGCACTTCGCACCCCACAAACGCTCCACAATTTCCCTTTCTTGGCCATCGCAATCCCGCCAGAAATCCCTCATTTTGTTCTGAAATTCATCGTCAAAAGGAGGGATTTTATGCTTGATGCAATGGGAAATAACATGTGCCACCAAAAAGAATTCCTCAACATTTGTTGCTGAAAATTCCATCATTCCGCACCCCTTTTCAAGTCTGCACGAGTCGGATTTACGCTCTTTGTAATGCTGTCATTCATATCAAGAGGCGGCATTTCTTCAGGATTCCAATTTACCAAAACGCCAGAAATATGTTCTTCCTTAGTCCAGAATTGCGGTAGAACTCGATTATCGTTACGATACGTCAAGCCGAATAAGTTGCTAAGAAAATATGCCAAATCATTCCAGTAGGACATATCCATGGGATTATGAAATTCCTGTCCTTCAAGACCTTTGTCAAAAGGCGGGATTTTGTGTAAAGCACACCATTCAGAAAGCAGAAAAAGCGCATGAATCTGGTCATACGAAAGCTCGCAAAGCTGGATCATTTTTTATATCTCCTTTCAAAAGTTTCTTCCCTATCAAGATAATGTGTCTTTCCCGGATTCTCTCGATGCTAATCAATGTACGATTTGATAGCGGCGCTCTCATTATCGTAATCTTTCATGAGTTCATCAATAATCGTTGCTTCTTCATCAGAAATCACTTCCGATCCAAAATACTTCTCGAGATTCTCAACGGCCTCTATAACCTTCATCTGAGCCTCTCCGACGCTATCCATCTGCCCCTCCACAGACTTGGAATACTCTCGAATATCATCCCGAAGATTGAGAATTTCGCCGTAAGTATGCTCTTCGGAATCGCGCATAATCTTGTTTGTAGTATCCATAATCTCAATCCAACGACCCTCCTGATCCAGATGCATACTCAGGAGTTCAATGGTTTTTCGAAGTTTACACTCAAGTTCTTGGTTCCGAATTTCCAGTTCCTTGAGACCCTTTCGAAGGTCATGATCGTGCATCAATGCTACCACCAGTAGACCTACCATCCACAAAACAATCACAAGATACGCCCAATTCATATTAAATACCCTCCTCATGCTCTCTCAGATAGGCGTTCATTTGATACCAGATCTCCACATTCCGCTGATCCTCATTGGGATTTGTCAGCGGAAACAGCCCTCCGAATCCGCTCGGATCGTAAGTACGGTTCACCAGACGATCCACTCTGTCCTTCACAAACCACGAATCCCAAGCGGCTCCATACTCCTCGTCGATGCAAATATCCAGTCCCAGATTGGTAATCATGCTCCAAAACCACTCGGAAACGATGTTTTCCCCGAAAATATCCGGGTCTTCCAGCTGAAAATCGATCCTCTGTGCAAGCCCAATCATCAGCTCTAGCACCGAGCAAGGCTTATTCGGGTCAATTTTGCCTCCAAAATCCTTTCGAAGTGCCAGTCCATCCAGAACTCTGGCCTGATCGTGGGCCAGAATGGGCACAAAATCGGCGCTGTAGAGGTCTTTCATCAGCAGGAGATACCCCGGATCGTCAGCCGCGCCGACAATCGAGCACAAATATTCCAAATACGAATATTCAATCATGCGAAAACCACCTCCTTTCCTTCAAAATATCCGTCGTTCAGTCGTTAAAATACTCGTGATGGTGGATGACGACCTCGTAATTTACGTCCATACTGTCGTTGTGCACGTAAATAATGTCCTTACCGGTCGTATTGCTGTTCGCGTCCAGCTCCGCCATGCCCTGATCCCCCAAAATATCATAGGGATTCGGCACCACCTCATTGTTGAAGTCCGCCAAAGTGCAGTCGTTGGGGTACCAGTGCATCTCCTCGGAGTCGCAATAGGCATAATCGTGGTCAAACATCTCTTTGGTGATGACGAACGGCTCCTTCAGCTCTCCGTTTTCATCCTCATCGCTCTCTGCGCCCTCCTGCTCCTCCGGCGCTCCGTCGTCGAAAAAGTCAATTTCGTCGTCCGGATCCTCGTTTTCCCGCTCTGGAATGACGGTGTAGGACATGCCCCGAACCGTTCGAAGCCCCGCGTCCAGATTCTCCTCGTATTGCTTGGAAATATCCTCGATATGGGTTTGAACCTCGTCGTGCTTCCGCTTCAAGTCCTCATATTCGGCCTCCATCCGGGAATATCTGTTCTGATACTCCCGGTTAAGCTTGCTCATCGCCAGATTCCATCCCAGCGCAATTCCTCCGAAGCCTGCCGCAAGACCCACAAAAATCGTCGTATAATTCATGATTCGTGCCTTCCTTTCCAATCAGTCAAGATCGTAGTTCGTTTTGTATTTGGGGCTGTACTGTCCACGGGCGTTCAGATGATCGTAAATATAATTGATCTCGCCGTCCACATTGAAATCCAGAAGAATCGCCTCTTCCCAGCCGTTCACGAAGTCGCGCCCCTGCTGAGTATTGGTCGTGAAGATGCCAAAATCAACGTAGTTGTCGCCCGAACCCTTCACCCAGCCCACAGACTGTCCAGCTTCGGACTTCGGAATGCCGATCAGATCGTAAACCTCGTTCAGTGTAATATATCCACGAGACTGAAGGATGTTGTTGGCATAGGCCTGCTGTGCACGAAGGAACATCAGACTGTTCGCTGGGCTCTTGCACCAGTTGTCATTTCCGCGATCAAAGAACCGGGCATATGGGCTCGCAGAATAGTTATTCTGATTGTAGGTCGTCCGAGCAATCTCCTTTCCGTCCTCGTCGGTTTCCTTCACAACCTCCGCCTTGATGCCGTGCATGACCTCTCGCTCCCTGTCCTCGCCGAGTTCGCTCTTCACACGCCTGCGATACTCCTTATAGGACTCTGAGAGGGCTCCATAGGCCGCTGAGAGCGCCATATTCTCCTTGCGCAGCACCTTGTGACCACCCATAATACAGGCGACAGACAGGGCTCCCAGAGCCGCTGAAGGGATGTAGAGCTTTACCATCTTCATGCCAGTCTGCGTCCAAGTCGTGACGAGATCCTTCTTGGCATCCTCCTCAGAGTACTTGTCTGGGCACTGCTCCAGTGCCTGATGAATATCAGAGACGTTCTTACGGCTCTCCTCAAGCACCTCCGAAGCCTTCAGCGTCGCCCGGCAGGCCAGCACTACCGTCGCACCAACGCCGACAATGCCGCCATAAGTCAGCACCTCTGGGCGAATTCTGCGCCAAGTCATCATCATGGGGCCAACCTTGGCCATAACAGCAGTCTTCACAGTTGCGAAATTCATGATAAATATCCTCCTTATAATCAGTTGAAAAACGTCTTGCACTCGTTCTCGCGTTCGCCGTAGATGCGAAGAATATCCTCTACGGAGTACACCTCGTGGTTCATCTCGATGACTCCAATGGTTATGGGAATCGGCTTGTTTCCTCGCTTTTTGAACTGTCTTTGAAGCTCCCGCCGATATTTCACCGCTCTGCGCTTCGACGAGAAATATGCCAGCAGGTCGATCTTTCCAATTTCGCTGTCCGTCCATACCTCATACAGATGCATTCAGACACCTCCTCAAAAATATAAAGGGCCCCTCTCAGCGAGGAACCCCTGCAACCCACTTTCGCCAGTAGGACGCAAAGAAGCTGGTCTTGTCTCGGGAGCCGTCCTGCCGCTCCACGGTTCTCTTCCTATTAATATGCCTGATTCCGTAGTCCTTCATGTTCGTCCGCGCAATGTTTCGCTTCAGTTCACGCATTTCAAATATCCTCCTTATTCGGTCGAATCTTCTTGGGATAAGGCAAGCACAGAATGGCGTATCCATCATCAGTCGATTCAATATGAATATTTCTCATCGTCTTCCATCCGAGATGATAAGAACAAACGTTGTTTCCGGGCATTTCGAGTTTGTCAAACAGCTTTTTGGTGGATACCTGACTGTTCTTATTAATTTCATTGCACATCCAGTTGTAGGTATTATCGGCATCGCCCATGGTTTCAAACGCGATTCTAATATCGTCAAACATTGGCTTTCGGATTCCGAACATTTCAAATATCCTCCTTTATTCGATCACCTTTGGATCCGGCAGGCTCAGCATGAATCCGCCCTCGGCCACAGGCACAATCTCCGCGCCGTCCAGAGTAAACCATCCATATTTTTCCTTGGTATAGTCCGTCCGCATTCCGGCAAAGGAATATAAATCCTTCACGCTGGCCACGTGGAATTCGTTGATCAGATCGTACATGTTTCTGAGAACCTCTTCCGCGTCCGAACGGCTGTCGAACACCAGCGGCTCCACAATGCGGTGGCTTCGAAGCATCACGGGAGTGGCGCTGCGATAGGGATCGTTGGAAATGCTCCGATAATCCGTCCGAATCACCGAGCGCCCCCGATCCCGGTCGATCATGGGCGGCTTTTTATCCCCAAAGAGCATCATGCCGAAGGTGTTCTGAACCGCATCCCAGATGGTCTTCTTCGCCGCCGGGATGAGCACATCGTAAATCACGCTTTCACCCACGCTCTTTACGTCGGACACGATGAAGGTCTCGGAGAGCTTCTCCTTGAAGGTCTTCTTCTTCACCGAAACCCCGGATTTCACAACCTTGTCCACCTTCTTCTCCTTCTGAGCCTTGGCCTCCCGATCCTTGTAGCTGTTGGAAGGATAGCGCTGATCCATTACTCTTCTTCCTCCTCGTCCTTCTCTTCATTTTCTTCTTCATCATCGTCATAGTTCAAGGCGAGCAACTTCGTCATGTACTTGGTGGATACCGCGGTGACAACCCCGGTCAGAGCGGCCTTTCCAAGTCGATTGCAGATCCGCATAATCGGGTTCGAGCTCTTGGGCACAACCGCGTCGTACAGATTGCACATGAAAGTCGCCGCTCCCACGTCCGTACCGATCATAACGAGGTGCTTCGCCGTCTCAATGGCGAGCTTGATGTAGTCTTCACGGACTTCAATGTTCGAATCCACTTTAACATTAATCATTCCAAATATCCTCCTTGCCAATTGCGATAATGTGGTCATCGTCGATGTCGATTTTGTTCAGCTTAAACTCCAGCGAGTAAATATCCAGCTCCCATTCCAGACCATGGGATTTGATGAGTTCATCATAGTGCTTTTCCACATCTCGAGCATCTTTTTTAGACTCGTAAACTCCAAGAACAATGTCGCTGTCAGTAGCCAGTCTATTGAGTATGACAACCCAAACAGTATCCATGAAATATCCTCCTTAATCTCACCACGCACATATGCGAGCAATCTTCCTTACTTTATCGTCAGGTAGAAGAGAATTCATATCTGTATGAAAGTAGTACGTGATTGGGTCAACCATGCCATTTAGTTTTTTGCAAATCTCGTTGCAATGCGCCAAAGCATTTTTCGCTAATTCCTCGGAATCATAAACGCCAAGAACGAAACTGCCAGCCATGCCTTCCATCATAACAACCCATACCGTCATCTCAAATATCCTCCTTCAAAAACAAAAGGATACCAAATTTCTTCAGTATCCTTTTCATCGTTCGGGGTCAGTCGTCACATCCGTAAACATCCTTCATCTTCTTCTTGTTGAAGTGCTTGACGATCTTGGAAATTCCCCAGTAAATTCCTCCGAAGAGTGCGACCCCTTTGGCCAAGCATTCCATTCCGTCCCAGTAAGCATTCGCCTTCTGGATGTTATCCAGACCGAGTGGTCTGCCTACGAACGGTTCTTCTCCATGTTCGTTCCAAGTGTTGATCATCTTTTGCCATTCCTTCTGGTTTTTCTCCGTAGCGCCTTCAGGCAGTTCAACAAACAGATTCTTGTTTTCTTCAGACATTTTTCATGTCCCCCTTTCACTATAAGGCGTGTTTTTTATGAAAAGAAATAGTAGTTATTCAGGATCGCATTTCCCCCATCCGTCGCATTTAATCCGTTTACAAACAACATATCTGTAATCCGGCTCGCCCGCGTAGAATGTGGTGGACACGATGTCATACTCGGTTGTTTCCGGCGTGCAGCCTTCGAGCCGATGTACGCACCCAGTACAAATCCGGCGATCGGTATCAGAGGTTTCACTTGAGAATAGAAACGTGCCGTCTTTTCCTTCATGGTGTCTGTGATTTCCGCAGTCGCGGCATTTGTCGCCCGTTTTGCAAGACGTTCTATAATCCTCATAAAATCGCTCCTCCGCAAACGCAAATATGAAAAGTCCTCCGACGATGCCAATGAATAAACCAATAATAAACCATAACATTGCTCATTCCCCAAGGCAGACGCTTCTCAAAGAAGTAATAAGATTCCATTTTGCAGGTTCTACTCCCACGGTTCTCCCTTGAATGCCAATAGCGTATTCACCATAGTATCGGTCAAATTCGCTCAATATTGTTCTGGCATTTTTCAGAGCTTTGTCTGCGTCGTCAAAACTATCAAAAACGCCAAGGGTCTGCCTGCCATGTTCCCCCGACAGCTCAAGAATCCAAACCTTCATTCTAAAATCTCCTCGAAAAAATATAAGGGACTAATTTAGTCCCTTATAAGTCGTCACTCCTCATTCTCATCAATGGGCGATTCCTCATCGGCATAAGTCGTCTCGATCTCGTTGTAATCACCATCGTCACGGCCGCAGAATTTCGCAAAGACTCCATGTACGAATCCCACGCCAAAGGCAAGTCCTCCGATCATACCGACTCCAGTGAGCGCAGCTTTCACAGGATGCTGCTTCACCCACTGAATCGGATGCTCTTTGAACTTTACCTCAGCAACGGGTGCCATTTCGTTCTTGGTTTCCTCGGTCGCTTTCTCAGTGGTCTCCTGAGTGTTCAGTTCCTTCTTATCCATGATTGAATCCTCCTCAAAATATAGAATTTGGTCTTCCATAATAATGTGTGTTTTTTACGAAAATCTTGCGGCATTCGAGGGGTCTACAGTCCCGATCACCCGCTCCCTGCCGATGATCTTGACGACCTTGGCTTTTTTCTTCGAGCCGACTCGAAGCTCCGCCATGTTCGTCAGTACCATTCCCTTCGCCCGTTCCGCTCTCCAAACCCGGGCGAGATTCATCATTGATTCGTTGCCCTCGGGCTCGTCCATGTACATGTCGATGAGCTCCTCTGGCGAGCGGATGAGAAATTTCTTCATCGCCATAGCGGTTTTACCTCTTGAAAGCTTTCGCAGCTCACCAAAACGTGAAACATATCGTTGATAATATGCTCAGGGATATTTTTCTCTACCAGACTCGCATAGGTCTTCATATTCGATTCGTATTTGCAGACCAAGTGATGAATGCACTCATCGCACCTTGAGCAGTACTTCGTGTCGATTTCCATTCAAATCCTCCTCACATAAACAGGCTCATGATCACCTTTGCCGTTAGTGCCACGATGATCCCAATCAGGCACCAGACACAGGCGTTGACAAATATCCTCTTCATTCGAAACGACAGCGGCCGCTCCTCAGGCCTCATCCCCGGGCGATAGTTCACTTCTCAGACATCCTTTCTACTTCTGCTGCAATAGTGACCAAGCAGAGCGGGCAATACTCGATTTCTGTTTTCGCCAGCATTTCATCCTTGTCCTCAATTTCAACGCCTATGCGCTGAACCACGAAATGCCCTTCCTCGTCGAGCTTGTACCTCCGCCCACAGGTTTTGCAAATCGGGCTCCATTCATATGGGCTATGCATTCCGATCCTCCTTCACATAAAGTTCGTAAAGACAGCCGATTATCTTATTTGTGCACTCTTTGCACAAATATCCGTTCATGTCGATAAAATAAAACTTTCGACCGCATGCCCTGCAAACAGTACTCCAATTAAAGGGTGTCCGCATTCCGATCCTCCTTTGCATGAAGTTCGTAAAGGCAGTCAATTATCTTGTTCGTACACTCTTTGCACAAATATCCGTTCAGATTGTGATGAAAGAACCCGCCCCAGAGAGACAGATCCAGTTCAAAATTGGTCGTCGGATCTTCCTGCTTTGGGTCAAAGTCCTTCATGCATCTGTAGCAGGTTCGTTTCATTTCGTATCACCCATCCTTTCGAGGACACAATAAGGGCATGTTTCGATCATCATTTTTCCATCTTCAACGATCGGCACTCCGAGGTTTTGCTCTAGAAGCGCTTTCTCGTCGGCAAAATAAAACTTTCGACCACATGCCTTGCAAACCGTACTCCAATTAAATGGCATATATGCATTATGATCCTCCTCCCCTTTTGGAGGGCTTCCGATCCAAATGAACAGACTTTTCGTGCACTCGTTACACAAATTGGCCACTTTAATTGTCACGTCTCTGTCCGATTTCAAACGCGTACGTACCGTCAGATCGGACGATCGAGAACCGTACAAGTCGTATTTACATCCACAGCGTATACACTTGATCATTCTGCATTCTCCTTTTTTTCTGGTGCAGTTCCGAACCAAATAATAAAGCTTCTCGTGCATTCGGCACATAGATCGATTTCATCTGCCACCGCAAATTTATCGATCTTTTTCAGATACGAAATGAAGCTGATAGAGGATCCTGCTTTTTCATAAAAGTCGAATGGCGTACCGCACCTTTTGCATTCTTTATTTCCCATAGATTCTGTCCTCCTCACATCGCCTGAATATCAATATGCTTGGTGTATGAATCGTACTTCAGATAGTCCGCGATCTCGTCGTGCAGACATTCTCCACACACGATTCGTTCCCGAAGGGTCGGCTGTGTCGGTTCGCCGAAGTCTTTGTGGGAAATCTCCACATTGTAGATCACAGGCCGTTCCGTCTGGTTGTTCCCGACAAGAATTCTGTGGCATCGATAGCAGCAGAGATACGGGGATACCTTGGTCATGAGTAGATCCTCCTTTTTGCCTCTTCATCGTCCAGCCAATCTCTGAGATACAAATATCGCTCCGTCTTGTAAATCCCCGGCATTTCTTCAGGAATAATCTGAAGGGCCGCCTCTTTCCAAGCAGCCCATCTCCAGAATTCTTTTTTCGGAAATATCTTTTTGTTGCGTCCGCCTACTGTCTTGTAAGGCGGAAGTCGAGACGATTGTCTCCTCCGTTTTTCATATTCGGCAAAATTCCATCCTAGAATTTCTCGAATTTCTTTTGCGTCATAGTAGCTCTTATAATCGTTGATGATCATTACCGATACCTCGACGGCCTGTTGTAGAATTGCATCACAATACAGGGTCGATCGTCATCGGACATCTGTGTTGTGAACCCCAATGAGATCATGCTGTCCACGTTCCATCCAACGTCCTTACCAAGTTCAATGGATTCCAGACCAATCTCCGAGTAGAACTCGTTCAGAGAAACCCACATTTCGGAAATGATCTTTCGATTGACCGTGTTTTCCGCCCGGCGCAGCCTGTCCATGGAGGAATAGAAATATCTTCCTGACAGCTCGTCGTAGCAGAGCTCTCCGCCATAACCTGTATCGATTACATTGGCATGGGAGACCGGATTGCTCATCATCTCGTCCTTGGCCATGGCCGCACGAACCTCATGCTCCTTCCGCTCGCCGATGGTCTCGACCACCTTCTGCTGATAGTTCTTCAGCGCCAGCTCTGAAGCCGAATACAGGCTCGCCAGTACCGCATTTCTCTTCGAGGCAATCGCCGTCGCGCCGATGATGCACCCGATGGTCACGCCGCCCATGGCCAGCGTCGGAATATAAACGGGAACCACTGCCTTGGCCTGTTCGTACCACGGCATCTCTCCTTCGTACTCCCTGCGCTTCTCCTCAAGCACAATCTGTGCCTTTGGTGTGGCCTTCACGGCAAATATCACGGTTCCGATCACGCCGGAAACCGCGCATCCTGTCAGAATCTTGGGCGAGTTCTTCACAATTGCATGGGAAAACCTCTTCAGAATCATAGGGGCGTTCATTGTTCATCCTCCTTAGCAGAAAGCATTGAAAATATCGTAGACATTGGCGAGCGTAACGGGTTCTTTGGCGTTCTCATTCTTCCTGAGCAATTCGGCAACCTCAAGAATCATGTCCAAGTTCAGATAAGCATTGTTCTTCATGGTTCATCCTCCTCGTCGTCTTCGATATCGGCATACTCAATCGCGTTTTTTATCTGTTCACTTGTCAATTCATCCTCTAACTCTACGTAATCGATTACTGCCAAGTGGTCTGGCGAAATTCTTATGCATTGATAAAGACACTCTTCCGCCGCTTCTCTTGAAGTAAATGCTCCGACAATTCCGGGTCGAAGTTTCCCTTCCACCAAGACAACCCAAATTCCATCAGACATTGAAGATCCTCCTCATCAAAAATATAAAGGAGACCAAATTTCTTCAGTCTCCTTCGTAAAGATGTGTGTTTTTCGTGATGAACTCACATGGTAATCAGCTCGGAATACGGCAGGTTTTTCAGAATATCACAGTAGCTGTGCCACTCGTCCAGCTTGTGGTTTTTCCGGGCGTGATACTGGTTTCGCGCCACGGCGTAGTTCAGAGTGACGGTGGCTCGCATATTGTATCCGCTCGGGAGCAGTTCAATGATCGCCCGCCAGTACTTCTTTTCCTTCGTCTTGTTGAACATTATCCGAAGATGCTCAAGCTCCGCCAAGGTGTTCATGAACTGCACCTTCGTCGTTCCGCCGACCTCGTCGATGCCCTCGTGGCTGAAATCGTCGGGCTCAAAGGATTTGATGTGAATAGTGTGCATCTTAGAACAGGAGTCTCTCACAGTTCCAACCTTGTAGGTATCAAACTCCGCCCACCACACCTGATGGCTCACAATATCCATACTGATTCCGATCATCCGTAGGAATTTGGAGTGATCCGAACCAGCGGAAACGAGATTCTTTGCGAGCTTCAAGTCCTCAGCGCCAAGAATGAATCGCTGTCCAATCATCATACCAGCAAAATAGCATGGCTCGTACTCACCGGGATTCAATGAGCACGTGTCGCACCTTGCTGATTTTCCCTTGCAATATCCGCTGTCCGATTTTTCCCAACTGTTCAGCGGATTTCGCATTCCTCTCACGGCGGCCTCCCAGCCATAGGTTTCAATGTTAGAAATATTAATCATGTTCATACTCCTCTTTATATTGGCGAAACAACGATTCAATTCGAGAACTATCTACAAATTTAATCATGATCGGATCTATAAGATCGCATGTACCATCCTCGAATTCCACAAGTGCGGCGATTGTCTGTACCATTCCTCCAGTACACCGTCCTATCATTGGGGACGGATCAACACTATACTGTCTTTCCACCCATCGATGAAACAATGCTTTTCGACCCAGTACCATGCAAGGTCTAAAATATCTTCGTTCAATCATCCTTCTTCTCTTCCTTCTTAAGGTCGTTCGCAATTATAGAAAGCGATTCCCCAGCAGCTTTTAGGATCTTGGCAATATGCTTCTCTTTACGCTCGAAGTACTTGTCAATGGTAAAGCTGATGATGGCCGCGATCGCGAAGACCACGGCCAGACCGATGAGAACATAAATCGCAGTGTTCATTCTTCTTCCTCCTTGAACTTCTCCACAAAGGCGCTCGCCTTGCTGTTGTTGCCAAAAAACCGCTTCATGATGGCGCAGGCCACGCCGTAGTACTCGTTGAACTCCTGTCCCTCCATGCACTTCACCACTGTCTTGGTTCCGTCCTCCCAGAATACGATGGTCGCGGGGTTGTTGAAGACGATTTTGGCAATGATTGGGATCGGTATAAACGAAACCGGGAGATTCAGTTTGGTATTGATAGCTTTGGCCGTGATCTTAGTAGTGCTAATAGTTCTGTAATCAGTCATTTCTTTTTCCTCCTCATTAACATCAGGTATGATGATTTTGTGAACTCTATTCGCCAACCGCTCTTCCATTTTGCGGATCACTTCTTTACTTTCCGGGCCTAGCCGATCAATCGTCTGTAGCACATACTTGGAAGAATATCCATAATACTTCCAGTTCGTATCTCCGTATTCGACGAAAGCGTTATAGTCTGTAATTTTGTAGAATACGGACTCATATTTAGAGAACGGCGGCTCAAACCTAACAATTTCGAGATAAACATCGTCCGCTTTGGGAACATCCAGAAATTCTACAGTATCTGGAATGATTTCTTTCTTGTCGAATTCTATGCACTTCATACCAATATCGATGCAATCCTTAATTCGGATGTTGGGCCTCGTATCGACAGGAAGTCTGTAGCAGAAAACGCATTCGAGCTTTTTATTTCTATACTTCTGGTACGCAGCTATTCCATAGACGTACTTCATCGCTTAATCCTCCTTACTAACCATCATCAGTACAGCAGTCAAGAAACCGAACATAGTGCACACCGGGATAATCCAAACCAAATGCCAAACTGAAATCATAATAAACCCCTCCTTATTTTAAGCTAAGAACTATAACTCCAATCACACAAACTGTGATTGCCAAAATTAACAGAATCAAATCCACAACGAATTTGCTCAATGGAACGATAATCATTAATGCCCCAATGATAGTCCACACGGCAAAAGCTGCTATGAATAATAGTTTCATTCTTATCCTCCTCAAATCTTGTCATTGAATATTGCAAGTATAATTCCTAAAATTTCCATCAGAAACATAAGCCCGAGCCCTATATTTCCAAAAATTACTTTAGCATTGGGAAATAGGCATGCGCACGTAAATGCCACCGCATCCAAAAATGCTATTATACCGATTAATAAACAACCTGATTTGAACATGTTTCCTCCTTAGAACATGTGCCCGATCACAGGCAGTAATATCAGGAACGTTCCGAAAAGAAAAAGTGAAGTACCTACCGCCATGATACAGCCGGGCACCTCTCTAATGATTCGCTTCGCACGCACCTTTCTTAAATATCTCGGATCGCATCTTTTCGTAGCCTTCATCCTTATACCTCTCCCTTCCGAAATAGTCGCTGTTCATTCCATAAATATCCACTGGGTCCTTGTATCTGTCCGGATCGTACTGCTTCCCATGCTTTCTGTAGTTCACCGGCATCATGGATTCGATCTCCGCTCCGGTCATCCCATAGATCTTTCCGATCTTCCTCGCCAACTTCGGATGGGTAACCCCTCCCTCTTCAAGAATATCTATGAGCATGACGGAAACTCCGATCAGATTTGCAATCGTCTGCTTATCCGCTTGAAGAGTTTCTCTGACTTTTTGGATTTTAACTTCATGGGGTAGAGACTGATAATCGGGAATTTCCGAAATTATGCTCCCTATTCCATTTTTAATTCGGTTCTCCATTTCAAGCCGCTTTTTTTCGGCTTTAATATAGGATAACGGAACAAGATTTGGGTGAAATGGCTCCGTTGAACACGACGAAGTTTTCGGAATACCCCCTTCGATCAACCCATTTCTGAAACGTTTTTGAATAATCCAGTAACTGACACCGATCATCTCCGCAGCTTCTTTAATCGCGTAATAGACCTCGTTCCCGTCAAAGCACCACATCTCAAGACCTTCCTTTCTTATTGATCGTCTGGGTCATCTAAAATATAACTGTCTCGGGATTCGTAAACCGCTCGTCGATACTCTTCCTCCAACTCTTCTGCTGAAAGATTAGAGACAAGTTCCTTGAAAGCTTTCAGAATTTCGTCATCGCGTACATTCATAGCTCCTCCTAATAAAAAAGAATAAGGAGATCTGTATTAGATCTCCTTAAATTCTTGTTCACTTTTCTTCATCAAGAACTTCGATTCCGGTAATTTCTCCATGGCTTGCCACAAGATCATAAAGATCGAGAATACAGTCTCCAAATTCGTCAACAATATCATCCATCTTATCATCGTTTGCAATGGCCTCGATATCAAACCGAGCTTCTCCTCCGGCATTTTCCACCAAACGCGTTACAATACTGCACACCATTTTGGTGATTTTCGTACGGGCATCATCGGTGTCGTCAAAACTATTGTTGATGACATTGGGAATTTCGTTCACGTCCATATCAAACATGACCTTAATCATCTCTTCCTTGTTCTCGTAAGTCTTCATTTTCAAAATCCTCCTCAAAATTATGATGAACCTTAGTTCTCATAATAGTGTGTGTTTTTTTGCGAAAAAAAATAAAGAAACAAACTTTTCCGCGCTTCCAACACGGGTCTCTCCAAATGAGCGCACTACGATTGTGCTATTGGCTGGCTAGGTATCTGTATTCCTACAGGCCCTCCAGCGGGTTTATACTCCCAAGTCCGTTTCATAATAGTACGTGTTTTTTGCGAAAACTTAAAAAAAAGAAAGAGAGCCTTATTGCAGGCTCTCAAACTCCTTCAGGATGATGTCTCTGAGCTCTTGTCTTCTCGCTTTAAGCCATTGACATTCGGGGTCTTTGTGCCGATTCATGTGACTCTTTTCAACTTTCATCTTTCGTTCACGAAATCGTGCACAGACCTCACCGTAAGTATTAAGCGTATCCTTGAGTTCTTTCCTAGTCATTAAAACCACTCCTTTCATTATAGTATATGTTTTATAAGGAAACTTTCTGAACAAATCTCCTGAACAAATATAACTGCATCCAGTCGCCGTGCTCGTACATACCGCACCATTCTGCGCTCTCGCCAATCAGAGCTTTCATGAGCTTCTTCCGTTTGTCAATTACCTCCTCCTCCGGAATCTCAAAAATATAAGTATAGGTCTTGAAATTCCCTAATCGACCTAATACCCCGTCCTTAATCTGGTTAATGCTCTTTAACCGCAAATCGTCAAATATCCGTTCCGCGTGTGAAGCCGTGTCCCCACCGATAACGGTCACATACAGATGCTCCATGCTTCGCCTCCGAAAATTTGATAGAAAATGAGGGATTTGTCTTATTAAATCCCTCGTAGTCCCTTAGAGCTTGTCTTCCAGCAAGTTGAGCAGCTTGTTGAGCGCTTTGATCGCAATCTTTATAACCCGAAAACTGCACACAATAGATGCGATTCCGATTATGCATTGAATCACAAACCACAACATAGACCTCAAACCTCCTTAAGTTCGTTCTCATAATAGGACGTGTTTTTTAGAAAAAAAAAGAAGAGGCTCTGATTAGAGCCACTTCGTGATCCCTCCGAAGAGTTTTCCGAAAATATTCATTGTATTCTTGTTCCTTACGATTTCATCGCTTGTGTCCTTCTTGTAAGCCAAGAGTCCGCTGGCGGCAGTAACTCCAAGTCCTCCAACTCCGATCAGGATTTTCCACTTCGTTGCACTTTTCTGGCAGCGAATTGCGTACAATCTTTCCAGAGCCTTGACCGTTCGTTCGTACCCCTCGTCCTCAGGCTTCATCGTCTTCAGCGATTCCTCAAGGACTCGAATCTCCGAATTGATCGAATATCTCTTCTTGATTTTCACCGGCAGTTTGGCATTCATTTCCAAAACCTCCTCTTATGATTGGATTTTTCATCCGTTCATAATAGCGCATGTTTTTGCCGCGAGGGAAAAATAAAAAAAAGAAGAGGGCTTGTATTAAGCCCTGATCTTCGTCTCTTCGACCAGCTTCTTGTCAGACTTCCTGTTTGCCATTCTATTGACAATCAGTGTGTACACCGCAGCTGCAAACAAGCCTCCGCAAAGCGCATCCATAACATTCAGTATCGTTACCAATTTGTTGTCAAAACAAATGTTCCATTGAATCCACTGAGATACGGGGTTCGCGTCAGTTCCAGCAATCGCAGTAGCAATCAAGCTGATAATCAAACAAAACCACATAGCAAAATCCTCCTAAAAATTATTGGTCTTCCATAATAGCGCATGTTTTTGCCGCGAGGGAAAAAGAAGAAGGCTCTGCAATTAGAGCCTAAACTTTGAGAGTAGTTCATCAATGGCATAGACATTTTTTGTCATTTCCAGTACTTGTTCACGATTTCTTGTACAGACGACATACAGCAATACGAGTGCAGTAGCGGGTATTACTATAAACCCTATCAGAGTGTCTTTAATTGAAAACTCCATACGATTAATGAAGTAATCACCAATGAGACAATAAATTCCAAACATCGGGCTTATAGCAATGCCTAAAATAAACCAAATAACAGTATACAATATGGCAGTCATTTTCCAAGCAATCTCTTTCCAATTCATATCCAAAATCCTCCTCAAAATTATGATGAACCTTAGTTCTCATAATAGTGTGTGTTTTTTGCGAAAAAAAAATGAGGGCCTGAATGAAGCTTCAGCCGAATATCAGTTAATCCTCGATACCGTTATCCCGATCTCTGAATGCATACCCGATCAACGCCACTATTGCATCGTCGATCGGCCCCGGCAAGAGATCAATCGGGGAAATGATGTACAATAATACGATGATCAGTATCCATTTGTTCCTCATAATATTACCTCCAAGTATCTGATTTACTCAGCTTCGCCTCATTAGGCCCTCACTATAGTGCCTGTTTTATGCGAAAAAAAAGAGAGCCGTGCTTATTCGCACAGCTCCCGCAGTTGTTCCAGAGCAAAATACAAATTGACCATTCTGTCCTCGATGTCCTCCAACATCCCTTGAATCTCCCCGCTCTTATCCTTGATCATCTCTTCTTTCGTCGGCACTTTCGGTTCCTCAATAATGGGCTCCAAAATACCGGGTTTAAACCTCAGAATTCCATCTTCAAGACGGAGCTTGCGAGCCAGATTAACCTGCTCAACTGGTATCATTTGCGCAGGATGGCCCACATAGTCTTCTTGATAGACGATCCCGGTAAAAACCCCGGTACGGATCCATTTGAGAATCGTCGCGTAAGAAACGCCAACAATATTCGCAGCTTCCTTCGTGGTGTAATATCCCATCTTAAACATCGTGAAATCCTCCTTATGTATTAAGTCTTCCATAATAGCATATGTTTATAACGAAAACTTAATACGCAAAAAAAGAAGACCGATGCCTTTTGTCAAATCAGTAATTAATACTCATCAGGAAATAGAATCGTTGTAACGCTTCTATCAGCTTCCGTAATGATCCAAATCCTCAGATTGGGCGATTCGGAATTATTATAAACGGCCAATAATCTGTCTCCAGATTCCAAAGCCTGTTCATTCAATTCCGCGTCTTCGGAAGGTGTATCGCCCCAATCCTTGTTGACATATTTCCGAATAGAGTCAACTAAAAACTTTCTGAACCTTCGGTTTTTCTTCATCTCGGCATCAATGCCTCTGGTAATATAAAACGATCCAGTTTCAAAAGAACTCATGTAAAATTCCATCCTTTCTAAAGACATCGGTCTTCATATAAGGACGTGTTTTTCGAACAAAAAATATAGGCCCATGTTTATGAGCCCATATCCGTCACTTAAGAACCTTCATATCGTCGAGAATATTCGCAAGTCGTTCTCCCTTTTTCTTCCGTTTGTCGATTTCAATCCACTCCGAATTACTCAGTTTTCGTTTAAGTTCCCAGTAATGCCCAAGACTTCTGTCGTAGCAATATTCGTTCTTCAAATGTTCTTCCTTTTTAAGGCTCGAATGCTTGGAAATGCTTTTTATCATTTTCCCAGCAAGCGCACCAGCAACAGGAATCGCAGCAATCAGAATTTCTTTATTGCCAGCAACAAAAGACTTGGCCTTCTGATACTTTTCCCGAACCCAAGCTTTTCGCTTAGCTTTCTTGAAATCGGCAACCTTGATGAAACGATCGTCCATACCGAATCCTCCTTAAAATATAATAGGTCTTCATAATAGGCCGTGTTTTTTGAAAAAAGAAAGAGCCCTGTTTTGGGGCTCAATCTGATCAGAACCAGTCGTCAGCAAATAATTGGGTGCAGCTAATATCATCTCTGTACTGGTTACCATCCTCGTCGAAAAAGCGCATCACCATGTCCTTTCCTAGAACGGGATCTTCAGCATCCGGATACCGCGGCGAATCGAGTTCGTATTTCTCATGAGGCAGATCGTCATTCTTTTTCGATCTATTCATGAGAAAAATACCAACGCCAATTCCAGCGGCACCAAGTGCGATCTTTCCTTTGTTGTTCCAGACCGTTTTTGCGGTTTTCTTCGCCTTGTTTTTCAGGTTCTCCATCCAAGTAGACATATTCATACCTCCTAAAATATGATGAACTTTCGTTCTCATAATAGGACGTGTTTTTTAGAAAAAAAAATAAAGCCCGTGATTTTATAGAAAACAGCATAATTGCATTCGTGTTAAGTGCACATCCATACCATAGGTTGTACGTACAGTCTTGTCGTAACCCCAAAATATAGTGTCATCCGTGGGTCTCCAAAACCTTTGTTGTGAGTTCGAATCTTACTGCCCCTGCCAAATTGGTTAGAGCATTTTGCATAGCAGAGTGCTCTAATTTTATGCAATCAGCCGATAACCGATCGCATTTCTTCAAGCGCATCTCCGAAGAGATGGATGTAAATGTTGTAGGTCACTGTCACATCCGCATGCCCGAGCAGTTTTGACAGAATCTTAACATTGCATCCTCGATAGTAGCAGTTCGTCGCGAAGGTATGCCGGAACACATGCTGCCCGTAATATGGAACCCCGGCCTCGTCGCAAGCTTTCTTGATGTGCCATCGCATCGCTTCGTAAGTGAGCGGCTCTCCATTCTCCTTAGAAAATATCAGTCCGCTCTTTCCGCAGTACATACCTCTCAGAAGTTCCATGGCGCGTGTGCTGAGAGGAATAGTGCGGTTGCTGCAATGCGATTTGGCTCCCTGCTGAATCTCGATCTTCTTTGCGTTCGTGATTCTGATCAGAGTCTTGTGAATCCTCACAGCCTTGCGATCCCACAGAATATCATCCCACGATAGGGCGAGAACCTCTCCGATTCGCATTCCGCTTTCCAGCATAAGCATCGCCGCGCATGTAGAAGGATTGCGAACTTTCATTAGAACCGGAATCAGCCGCCTCTGCTCTTCCATGGTGTATGCGACAACCTCTTTCTTGGCCTTCTTGACCATGGATTGGGCTGGGATACTAACCTGATCGAAAATATCCTCCATTTTCTTCGACCGAAAGAATGCATGCAGCAGACAGTATTGCTTCTTGATGGTGGATCTTGCGTACCCGGCGTTGACCAAGTAATTCACATATTTTTGTATGTGCTCAGCTTTGATCTCCTCGAAGTTCATGTCCGAAATGGCGTGTTTTTTCATCAGGTCGAGAGATATAATTAGTCGATCGTAGGTCGTAGGTTTCACAGAATTCTTCTTATACAGAACGAGCCATTCTTGGACTGCGTTACTGAGTTTCAGTCCGTCTTTCAAAATATCCATCCTCCTTCGATGAAAGACAAGACTGTACGTACATACTGATTATAGCACATTCGTACAGTCTTATCAAGTCATGCCGCGCCGAGCAAAATATCAAACTGCTTGGGAATCGCATTCAAAGCTCTTGGCCCCAAGACCTCGAAAAGCGCTTCAAAAATATAAATCCCATAATCAGTCAGATAATTACACAGCCATTCCTCCGCTTCCAGCCAATACTCCTTGCGAACCATCTTGTGAATATCATACAGAAGATTATAGCTCAGAAGGGCGCAATGCCCGAGCTCATGGATCAGAACTCTGGCTTTCATGTCCTCGTCCAGCGCATCCGATAAATATACGGTATGCGTGGACAAATCAGTCGTTCCTAATCGACTTGCTCCGGTTCGATCCACGAGCATCGGGCTGGCGTTCTTACTGACTTCTACATGCCACAAGATTCCGTTCATGTAAAAGCAGTTCATTTTGAAACTTAGACATTCATCTCGTTGACCAGAGTCGTGAAATCGGACTTCATCCGCTTCCTCAGCTCGGGATCCGCGTTCTTCCAGATTTCTCGAATGGTCGCCAGCGTATCTCCGATGTGTTCAGCCGCGTGAGCGTCCATGTCTTCACGGTATCGAGGGGAATTGGTCTGGGTGTAGTAGCGTCTGGACTCCTTCCAGTCATTATAAGCTCGTCCGTACCGCTGATCTTCCTCTCTGAAGCGCGGATACCGTTCCTCCTCATGCTCGAAGTCCTCGTCCATGTAAGGCCGATACTTTTCTTTGAGCTTTCGATTGGGAGAATACCCATACCTAGAGTTCTCCATGGTCTCCGAAACCAGCCGGTAATAATTGGCCTCCCGGCAGTACTTCTCCGTCTGAGCGAGATCTTTGATCATGTCGATCACTTCTCCCGCTTCCTCGGTGGAGACATTCTCAAGGCCCTTGGCGAACTCCGCCTGAGCACAGGAAATGAGGCGATCCTTAAGCTCGCAGATTTCGGTCATTTTGTATTCGTCGCACATACTCTCGCCTCCTTAAGAAATCCTCTTGATGAAGAGGGTCGAGTTTGCGCCAACCGTCACATTGACCGTTCCGGTATTTACGATGGTCACACGGCTGTAATCCCCGCAGGTATTGCGCACCGGAACCACTCTGGATACCGAATTGAGATCTCCGATAGCCGCCGTTGTGGAGATCATGGTGGATTCGGGAAGGGTGTCTCCTCCGATCTGAATGGAAAGCTGAACGGCAGTATTTGCAGCCTCAGCGCCAATGTTTGCACCGAAGGCCACTTCATACGTGCCATTCATGGCTCTCATTTTGACCGAAGAAGTGTTGGCTCTGTGGCATTCTCCACATCCCGTGTGGAGAAGCGTTTTATCGAAGGTAATGGCCTGCCCCGGAGTAAGCGTCTGGGCAGTCGTATTAGACAACTGAATCATCTTTAATACCTCCATAGGTCGTAATGTGTTCGAAAATGCTTAAAAGGGGCTGAGAAGACCCCAGCCCCAACCTCTTTTGTGTCTTAGCTGTTGCAGCAGCAGGTAACGCCGGAGCAACGCTTCATCTGTTCAACCAAGTACGCGTTCTGGGCCTGCTGAGAAGCCGCCAGATTCAGAGCGTTGTTCATCGCGGTCAGCTCGGCGATCTTCGCGTCCTTGTTCGCCATCTGAATGGCAACAAGTTCATCGTGAAGCGCACGATAGTTCGCGTTGTCGTTCTGAATGATCGTCTGGCCGAGCTGATTAATTGCCGTGGTGATAGCACAGGTATTCGTGGCGTTGTCGTAACGCACCTGAGCAATCGCCGCGCGGTTCTCACAGCAACAGTCGGCGAGCTGGCGAGAAATGGAGTTCGTGTTCTGCATATTGGCTACAGTGTCCTGCTGAATGGCGTTCTGAAGCGTGTAAGTGTTCTGGAGATTGGCCGTAGAAGCCTGCTGGATGGCGTTCTGAAGCGTGTTCGTTCCGCTCATCACCGCAGTATTCATGCCATAAAATCCATCGCACAGACCGTTCTCTAGGCCATTGAGCTTGTTGGTGACCGCAGAGGTGTCGAAACCGCGCTGAATATCAGCCTGAGTGGCAGCAGTAGCAGCGTAACCGCCATTACCGTTGTTGCCCCAGCCGTTGTTACCGCCCCATCCGCCAAAGATGGCAAACAGGATAATCAGTACCCACCAGCCGTTTCCGTCTCCCCAACCACCGTCGTTACGATTTCCGGTCACCGCAGCAATATCAGACAGGCTAGGCATATTAGAGTTGAACATAAGTGAATCCTCCCTAAAAAATATATTTTTACCAAAACAAAAGCCCGTCCTCAGAGTGCGCGCTCCTCTGAAATCGGGTTTTGCTTAGTAAACGAAAATATCAATATTGAGAGAAATTCAAGAGGTCTATAAGCTTACGAAATTCCGAAAAATCGCTTGGCATCGGTCAATGCGTCCTCTTTCGACACTCCGTAAGTTTTGCAAATGTTTTCTGCAATCTGTTGCCCCTGCTCATCATTGCCATTTTGAATGACATCGATCATCTGCTTGAACTGAGGATTGTTCGCAACCCTTGGGTTCCTGCTGATCATCATCAGCGCAAAATCCTTCATAGAATTAGCCATCTGCCTCATCCTTTCTCACAGTCTTCTTGACGTTTGGGGTAAGCATTTTCTCAATTTTATCCAGTCGTTCCAGCACGGTTTCATTGAAGGACTTTTCCTGCTTTTGTTCTTCAATCTGAGCCGGAACAAATTTGACGGAATGAATCAGCCCGTCAGATTTCCACTGCTTTGCGAAAATTGCCGAGTAATCGGAAAGCGGGAACAGGCTGATTGTTCCGTCCATTGGAATTTCATTGGGCTTGATCTCATTCTCAGAGGCCACCGTTCTTCCGGGGACGACCGACGGTCTCTGAGGCTGCTGCATTTGTTGAACAGGAACAGGTATTGGAGGTTGCTGACCAGCCATCTGCCCGAAATTGAGATACCCCGGGGCAGCTTGGCCCTGACCAAAAGAGTAAGGATTTCCATAGATCGGTCGAAATTGCTCCATGATCATTTGCTCCTTTCAAACAAAAATAATTGCTTATTCGGTCTTCTTTCCAGTCAACCGATTGAGCGCTTCATAACCGCCGTTCGCCGCAAGGGAAACCACTGCGGAATTCACCACTGCGAGAATCGCGGTCTCAGGCGTAATACCAGTCGTAAAGACCTGCGCCAGTACCAGCACGATCAATGCCAGCACCCAGCTGAAAATCTGCGTCGGAATCTTCTTGATGAACCCGATGTTCTTAAACAGCTCGGTGAAAATGCCGACCGCCAGAAGACAACCGGCAAAGGTGGCGAGATAAGACCAGTCGAAGAAAGTAAAATCCATCATGCATTCCTCCTTTTACTTGTGGAGCGGGAGCTTATCTACTTCGCCCATTACGCGCTTTGCAGAGCCGTTTCCGCCCATCTTCAAATATGGTTTGTAGAGATAGTCGTAAAGGTTTTCGTATTCGTCTTTGGTGATGTATCCTCGCTGCACATAGCTCATGCCCAAATATAAAATTCGATCATGAGCCAGCCCAATGAGCATTTGTGTTTTAGCGTCTTTCTTGTCGGTCAGCTTTTGCATCAGAGCCCAGAATCCAGAAGAAGCCAATACCGCGCAAAGAACCGTGATAAGGGTCTCCACGAATTGCGGCATTCAGATCAGCCTCCCGTATTTACCGGAAATCCAGCCATTTTGATTTGCAAACGCAATCAGCAACCAGCCATCATCAGAAGTTTGGCCGCCATACGAATAGGTTTCGCCAGCATGTGCCACGCCCAGCTTGGTTCCCTCGGTATTCGGAGCCGTTCGAACCCAGCAGTTTCCGCCGACGACCGTTACGCTTCGAGGCTCTTCAGGAACCGCGTCCATAGCCGCCAGCGCCTCGCTCATTGCCTTGTGCGTCTTGGGGCCGTAGATGCCGTCCGCAAAAAGCTCATGATCCTTCTGGAATGAACGCACGGCAATCTCGGTAGCATCGCCGTAATCACCGTCCGCACCCCACTTTCCGCAATCGTAGCCAAGGCGAATGAGATTTGCCTGAAGCTCTTTTACGTCCTCGCCTTCGGAACCGTTTCGAAGAAGTCTCGAACCGAGAAGGCTTTCGGTATTGCCGTCCACACTCTGAGAGCCATTGTCGGAATAGTCGAAATACTTGGTCATAAGGCCCCAGCGATTCCACCCACGGTCGTAGAGCTTGGTACGGACAACGCCGTACATAACGCCACGAGCCTCGATAACATACCAGTCACCTTCGGGATGATTCTTCTTAACAGGCTCGATCAAATATCCAACATGGGTGATGTACCCAGAGCTGGACGAATGGATGAACACTGCGGCTCCGGGAACGCGATTCTTGGCGGGAATCCGACCCGTGCCCTTCGTACCGCACCACTGAGCGTAATTGTACCGAGCCTTGGTGTTGATGTTTACGCCGGAGAAATCTTCGTATAGACCCTCTGCAAGACCGTTGCAATCCCATACCCGCGCACAGTTTTCGCGCCATTCAAGCGCCTGATTGCGCTGCTTCGAGCTGGTGTACTGAGTAAACCACCAACTGTTCTTGGCCCACTTCTTAGGGTTCTGTCCTTTTGCGCCCATGATATAGCCGTCGTGCCGGTTATACGCTGCGATAAGTCCGTTGACAAAATCCTTCACAGGCATTCGTTTAATTGCCATTTTGATTCACTTCCTATAAATTTTACTGTTGACAAACGGGTAGAGTTGTGGTATTATGGACTCGTAAAGGATAAGCCTCTCCTTTACAATGTCGGACTCGGAGAACCGAGCTAATCTGCTCTGATACTGAGCAGCCGTGGATTGAAAAGTTTTGTTGAGAATGTGATTTCTAGATATTTCTAGAACTGTCGGATCCGGAGCACCGGACTAATCTGCTCTGATACTGAGCAGCCGTGGATTGAAAAGTTTCGTTTGTTAGTACGAAGCACGGTGAAACTCGTAGAGGAGAGGCTTTCCATTTACTGTCAGGCTCGGGCTTCCCGAGTCCTGTGGATTGAAATATTTTGTTTGTTAATGTGAATGCCGTTGACGACCTACGAAAAGGCTCTGCCCAGATTATCTGAGTAGGGCCTTTTCATTTTCTTATTTCGGTGTTCCCACCGCGATCCAGCTCACGCGTGGCGCTCGATTCGTCGAATCACCATTAAAAATGCGCGCCGTAAAGCCAGTGGTAGTCACCGTGCCCATAACTGTCACTGAGCATTTGCCAAACGCCCCTGCGGTTGATTCCGTCTCAAATCCGACTACCACGATGGGCGCAGCGTAAAACGCCTCGGGAAACGTAATGTTTACGTCCTTATATCCGCCATGTGATACTGTAACGGATGCAACTCGCCCGCACTGCACGCCCACGTCCGCCGGGAAATGGTTGTGCCCCGTGTTCCAATTCGCCATTTACTCCACCCCCAGCGCCGACCGGATGGCCTCAAGGTCGTCCGTGGTCAGAACGGGATAGTCAGCCGCGATGTCCTCAAAGGATTCGCCGTTGCCGATGCGGATTCGGAACGCCCGCACCATAATCCGCAGCTTCAGATTGCTCAGTGTCTTCATGCTCATTCACCTCCTCCGATCAGGTCTGCCATCATTAGGACAATATCGTCAGTCGTGCTTTCCAGCACGTCGAGACGCTGTTCCGGCGTTGGGGAAGGCTCAGGAACATTTGCCTGCATTGCCTCCATCTCGGCGACTTCTTCCGCCGTCATTTCCACGTTCTGGGCTTCCATGATTGGCACAGTCACGGTGTAGGTTTCATCGTAGCTATCCGAGATCAGTTCTCCCATCTCGCTGTATTGCGCCGGAATTGTGCGGATGCGCGTTTCAGTTCGCTCGCCTACTTTTACAAGGATGTTCTTTTTCATGCTCTCACCCCGTAGATTCTAATAGTCGTTCCCGCTGGAATTAATTTCTCTCCAGTGTATGGTATGATTCGTAAACTCTCTATCGATGGTACGTCAGCAGTAGTCAAACGGAAACCTGCAGATGGCTCCGTAATTGCTAATGCTACCTTAAAAGATCCATTAGGGGTGATGCTACCTGCCGAGGAATTACCTTTCTGTATAGCCTGCCAATAACCACCGCGTAATACAGCTTCCCCATAAGCTGTATTTGACTGAGACGCAACAGTGTTGGTAATCGAGATATAGAAATAAATGTATTCCGGATGCTCTGAATCGCCCATATACATTAAAGCGTTTATCCCTGTCTTTTCCGTGTAGGCATGTTCAGAATCTGCACCTTCATAGCAATGAAAGAGTAGGGAGTTCCATCCGGCGACATTGTTCGTTCGAGTCTGGATGCATCTTCGTCGAACACAATCTCTTCAATCAGCTCATACGATTTATCCAGCCCCATCCTACTTCTCGCAGCAGCCTGCTCCGCACTAGTCCACGCCGCACCTTTTCCGTCGCACATAGCGGCTTTGACGGCGTAGTCGAGGTTGATTGGGGTAATCGCCCGATTACTCACACGAGGGTTTAATACATCTGCACCAGCAGGAAACAACACCAGCTCGTGCAGGCTGTTGAAGGACACCCCTTGATATGCGTTTGCTTTGATGTTCGCCACTCCATCCGCCAGTACACTGTTCCCTGCCACCTGCACATCCTTGACAGGGGCATACCCCAGCGCAGCTTTGATGTTCTCGGCGGTCACAGATGCATCACTTCCCGGATCACCCTTCGGCCCCGGATCACCTTTGTCACCCTTAACGCCGGGCGCTCCGTCCGTACCATCCTTACCGTCCCTGCCCGGCCTGCCTTCAGGGATGCCAAAGTGCATCGTTCCTGTCTTGCCGTCATATTCCGCCGTTGCTGGTTCGCCATACACCACACTCTCTGCCTCGGCCTTCATGTTCTGCACATTGCCGATGGCGGTGGTAATCTTGTCCACCCAGTCCATGCCCGGCTCCGGTGCGTCCGTCTCCTGCCCGGTCAGACTCTTGCCCACCATTGTGGAGAGTATCTTGGACTTGGCCAGCACGCCGTTCACCGTCACACGCACTTCCGCCTCACCACTGCCTACAATGGCCGTATCCGCGCTGGTAGGCTGCCAGACGAGACATCCGTCCCGCAGCTCCACTGCCACGGGATAGATGCCGCTCTCGCCATGCCGCCGGTGCAGCAGCGTCACCACCGCACCGGGATACTCCACGAGGTATTCGGATACGTCAATTTCCACCGTCTGCGCGAGATTCTCACCGCACCTGCCGAGCAGTATGTATCCACCCTTGGTCACATCGTATTTCACCGCTTATTTGCCTCCTTACTTGCGATAGCTGATCTTCAGCACCGGCGCACCGCTCTCGCCCTTTCCCGCGAACCGTGAATAGCTCGCCGTGTAGCTCTTGCCGCCCACGGTCGTCGTGTCGGGATTGTAGAGCATCAGCCCGCCGTATCCATGGGTCTTCATGGCCTTCACCGCGTTCGTCACGTCGATGCTCACTGTCTGGTTCTCATACACCGTCTTGCTGGCGTAGAGCGTTCCCGGCACGTCGTAGCACCGTACATGCGCACTCACGCCGCCGCCCTGACCCACGCCGCCGATGCGCTTGATCGTCAGCGTCGCCGAGTCGATCTTGTCTGCGCTCGTCAGATCACTGGGCAGCGTAAACAGCATCACGCCCTTGCGCAGGCTCTGAGAGCTGCTGTAGCGGCCCTGATAGAGCTTGCTGCCGTAACCGCTGGTGGACGTGCTTGTGGGCGACAGGCTCACCGTCACCGTCTGGGTCGTGGGGATGCTCGGAGCGGGCTTAGCCGCAAAGGTCGGATCGGGCGTGGCGTTGTATACCTCGCCGCCGTAGTTCAGGCTTACTGTTCCGGTGGGCTTGGACGCGCCGCAGATGCACAGCCGCGACATGAGAGCTACCTGCACCATCGTCGCGCAGTCGCCTGCGCAGCTCGCCATGTACGCCTGAGATGGCCATCCGCTGCCGAGATGCACGCCGACGCCGGCGTTGAATGTGCAGCTGTCAACGTAAACTTCGTGCGCGTTTGAAATCGTGAGCGCCGTCCCGGAGGTCGAAAAAGTTATGTGGCCGAGATAAACAACAACGCTCGCCCCGCAGTTCGTAATCTCAAGGGCGTTCATTGTTCCGTTGTTCAGCGAGACGTACCCGCCTCCCGATATTCTGTCGATTGAAAAGCTGCCCGACGACACGTTTTTGCAGTTAATGCTCACTGATCCAGTCAGGTGCTTCCCGCTCAGCTCCTCCAGAATCGCCGCAAGCTCGCCCGCGTTCGCCGGAGTATAGCTCGCCGCGCCCTGAGTGCGCACCACGGATTCCGACACAATCTGATCCGCCTCAACCACCTCGGCATGCACGCCGTCCGCGTCCACGCGCAGCACATCGTCCTCGCCGTCATCCGACGGCACGGCCACCTCCATGCGCTTCGAGACAATCCTCACGCGGTCTTTGTTGATGTCCACCTTGCTGTAGTCGCTGCTAACGCTCAGACTGCCCGCCGGATCCTCCGGCGCAGGCGACCAGTCCGTAGACTTGTTGCCCTTTTCCAGCTTCAGGTTTTTGAAGATGTGGACGGAATTGACCGTCGTTGGCAGTCTCGTAATATAGATTTCGGTGGAGTTAAGCAAGAAATCCGGAATGTTTTCAACCGTCGTGAATGTACCTGAGATATGCGTCCATTCATTCGCGGGAATCTCTTTCCAGTATCCGCCGTCATTCGTTGCAGCGTTCGAGCCGTCGCCTCTTCGGATGGAAAACATAACTCCGTTTGCCGTCGCGACCGACGGTTTGTAATCGAAGCTCAGCGTATACTCCGTGTTCGGCTTCAGCAGAGCATAATCGTTCGCCCCCATCTCGTAACCTATAATGCTCCAGCCCGTCTGTTCCACCGCATCCCTCGTCATCTTGACTGCCCGAACACCGCCATCCAGATACTCTTCGATGGTTTTCCCACCTGTCTGCATAGACCAGTCCCAGTTGACCGCACCCTGATTCGTCTTCCGCAGCAGATTCCTACCGCCAACAGAGATGCCGTCAACCTTCGTCTCCAGTACGCTCAGCGTAATGCTGTCGGCCTTCTGGTCGATCTTCGATTCCGCCGTAGTCATACGGGTCTTCAGCCCTGTAATGTCGGTTGCGTTGCCGTCGGCCTTGCTGCTCAGCGTCTTATAGCTCGTCGAGCTGGTGACGGTGGATACAATCGCGTCCGCAGTGATCTTCTGCTCCGCAGTGCTCATCCTCTGTTCCAGCGCCGACACGTCACCCTCGATGTCCTCCGGCGCAGGAGACCAGTCCGTGGCCTTGTTGCCTTTTTCGAGCTTCAGGTTTTTGAAGATGTGGACGGAGTTGACGGCAGAGGAAAAACCCGTAAAGTATACAAGCTGATAATTGAAGGCAGGGAGTGCAGACTTCGTTTTAATTGGCACTGCGATATGCGTCCATTCATCTGCCAGTATCGCCTGATCGTATGTCGCGGTCTGGATTGCATGATCCGTAGCCTCTCCGGTACAAATATTGACGCTGATACCATTAGGGGCCGCGACTGTGGACTTGTAGTCCATGCTGACAATATACTCCGCGTCCGGTTCCAGCAGGGCGTATGCGTCTTTTCCAATTGCGTAGGATATAACGCTCCATCCCGCATGAGGCGTAGCGTCCCTCGTCATCTTAACTGCGCGCACGCCGCCATCCAGATACTCTTCGATGGTTTTCCCACCTGTCTGCATAGACCAGTCCCAGTTGACCGCACCCTGATTCGTCTTCCGCAGCAGATTCCTACCGCCAATGGCGATGCCGTCCACCTTATCCGTCACATACAGCTGCAAATACTTGTTCCCGCGAATATCCATCGCGTTCAGCGCGTTGATGGTCGCTTCGCTGGCAAACAGATCGCTCACATCGATCTCCTTCGCCGTGATGCTCCCCGCCAGAATCTCGTTGCCCGTGATAGTCTGGGCGGCGATCTGCGCTGCCGTAATGGACTTGGCCACGATGACAGTTCCGTTGATGTAATTCTTATACTGATCCTTCGCCAGCTCAGTCATGGATAACCCAGACGACGCGGCGTTGATCTTATAGATCACACCATCTTCGCCAACCAGCAGCAGCCGCTCCGCGGACAGCGTGCCTGTCTTGATGAGGTCTGCATTCAGCTCCACAATCTTCGCCGATGTAATCGAGCCGTCCGCAATCTGCGCCGTCCCAATGGCCGAATCGTCGATAATCCCGCTGTCTGCCGTGATGGTCTTCGCTTTGATGAGGTCAGCAGTGATGGTCTTGGACGCGATCTTCTCGGCGGTCACAGCACCGGCCTTCAGCTTGTCCGTATCCACCGCTCCGGCTTTGATCTTGTCGGAGGTAATCGCTCCTGCGCTGACCTTCTCCGCCGTAACGGCATTTGCCGAGATCTTGTTCGCTGTAACTGCCCCCGCCTTAATCTTGTCAGCTTCTACGGCATTCGCAGCGATTTTATCAGCAGTCACCGAGCCAGCATCCAACTTGTCAGTAGTAATAGACCCGGCTTTAATCTTGGTGGCTTCGACCGCTCCGGCAGCGATCTTTTCCGCAGTCACAGATCCAGCGTCCAATTTGTCAGTCGTAATTGCCCCGGCTGCAATTTTACCGGCAGTCACCGCATTCGCCTGAATATGATTTGCGTTGATGGTGTCCGACTGGATGTGCTTTGCCGCGACAATATCACTTCTGAGTGCGGCGCTGCCAATGGTTTCCTGTGCAATCTTCGCCCCGCTAAATCCGCTCGGAATCTGCCAGCTGGTAATGCCGGTATTCGCCAGTGTCTTTCCGACCGTTCCGATTTCCACAGAATTCATTCGATCAAGAAGGCAATCCCATTCCATTTTGACGATCTGAGCGGTTACGTCGATATTCATCTTCGGATGCTGGATGATCACGTAATCGTACAGGAAGCAATTCTCAAGATTTTTGAACTGCTTGTACTCTTCAGTATCCCCAAGATTGATGAACTCAACGCTCATCTCAATTTTAGGAAGATCACATCCGCTGTCAAACATCTTCTGAGCCTGAGCCCTCATGCGAGCCCTAGCGACGGCCTCAGTGATCTTTCCGCCGTTCTCATCCTTGTCGCCAATCTTGCAATTCTCGCATTTCATGTAGTAGACATGGATGATCGGATAGTCGTTAATGTACTTGCTGTCCACACACTGTTGTTCAACCGGCCCGGCCAAGAAGAATTCCTCTCCATTCTTGGTTTCGCCAGTTGGTATAATTCTTGTAACCAGCTCTTCGGTGTTGTCCTTGTAGGAAATGCCAGTCAGATTCTTTCCGTACTGAATTCGAACCCCTCGATTGATTCCCGGATCATGAAGGAAATACAGGTCGTAATTGTCCCGGATCATGGCCACGTCGAACTTTGCACAAACTCCGTCTTCAGGATCGAGAAAACACTCGATCTCATTCTTTCCTCTAAAGGATAGCCCAGTTTGGGTGTTAGTTACATTCGTATAAGCATGAAAACGAGTTTGAAAGCCATAGCTCTTTCCGAGAATATTATCAAGCGTAGTCTGAAGACTCACTGCCTGATCCGATCCATAGTAGTAATGAGTTGCATCATAGAGCAGATCATAAGTAATATGTCTTGCACTCACCGTTACTTTTTCAAGCCCCCGCTCGACCTCGTAGATTCGGAAGAGCTGATCGGTAATCATCCACGGACTCTGAACTTCCTGAATGGCATTCGCATTGTCCTCGATCTTGTGCTCAGTGATCAGTTCAAAACCGTTCGGATCGATCCAGCCGGTGCCGTATTTCGATTTGACCTTCCATCTGGAAATGTTCGCCGTATCCTTAGGCTGATAGACCACGGTCACTATATCTCCGGCGTTCATAACTTTGCGCTTTCCGCTTCCGGAGCTGGACTTATAGAGCGTTCTCTGGTTCTTGCTCGTAAGCTGGTTCAGAGGTTTGACCTTATAAGTCCAGACCGTGGTGACACAGCTGCCATTTTGAATTTCTGGAGTGGTTCGCACCGGTACGGGAATCACAAGAATATTATCCCGAACCAGTGCGGCATACTTTCCGAATTCGTCTATGGGGTGAGTCATGGTGACGAGGCTGTCGCCATTAGCCGTTTCCTCAAACTCGCACTCGGTGGGCTCAAGAGCGCCAACCAGCCCCATCGTCGAATAATCGTTATTGTCCTCATTCGAGGAAAAGACATAGATGTCGCTCAATTAGATCCACCTCCATCTCGGTGTAATCTCAATCTTTGTAATCCCGCCAGAAAATGAAACAGGCGAGGTTCCCTCAGGAATCTTCGCCCATTCTCCGGTAACTCTGGTTCCCAGCAGGGTCAGCGGATCGCTTGCGCTGCCATTCGATCCCTTGTAAGCGATCTTCGCCTCGCAGTCCAGATAAATATAAGTCAGATTCGTAAAGCTGTTGATGATCATCGTCGAATTTCCGATCATAACATTCCCCTCAGCCGTTCCATAAACCTTGATCAGAGGCTCCGAGTAGATGTTACCTTCATTCTTAATCATGCCCGCTGCGGTAAAGGTCTTGACTGCATCACCGCCGTCCAAATATAAAAACGGCTTGGCTTGAAATTCCACGGAGAATGATCGGTGAGGATTCCCTCGCACAATTTTGTCAAACGAGATCTGGTTGGCCACCCTTGCCCGATAATATCCTTCGGGTCGGCTTGCAAACTTCACCGTTCCTCCGCCCTTGAGCCATCCGCAGATCTTGGCAATTCGGCTGACGCTTTCGCCGTTCTCCAACATATACGGATCGTCGATTACGCAGCCTGCGGATAGATTAATGTCGTCATAAATGCCGTCCCCCTCAAGCAGTGTAATTGATCCGCTCTTTCCGGGAATCGTTTCATAAGAGACTCGCTCCTTCGGAGAGATAATGGATGGCTGAGACAGTACGTGCATCCCGTAATCGGTGCACTTCGTGCCATTCCAAATAAACCAGTCTTTTAGTTCCATGGGATGCACCTCTTTGTTAAATTTTCAGAAATGATTACGAAAAAGCATTATTCACCGTTATAATGTTATAGTGGAAATTTTCAGAAGCCCGGAAGACTCACAAATGGAGGTAAAGTACAAATGCGAAAGCTGATCAAATTACTGATCTGGCTGAAAAGTAACGTTGCCAATATCCGCGCAACCGAAAAATGGCTCGGCCACTTATGTTTTCACTTCGACCCTCCGGGCTTTTGAAAATTTCCATTTTGATTATTTAGGAGATGATTTTTATGGATTGCCTTACCAAAGATTCTAAGAAACTCTTGAAACGACTCTGCAAAGAGTACAAGACTCGAAAGAAAACCAGATCCGAAGAAATGGCCAAGAAATTCGGCAGTGCAAAAGAACTCGCCGCTTATCTTGGCACTCCTGATTCTTGGAAAAGCATCGAACACTCCTGCCTGAGATTGGAAAAAGCCGGTTTTCTATTTCTTCGAAAGTATGATGACGGTGTGAATGGCATTTACCTGACGGACAAAGCAATCGCATTCATGGAGAACCGTTTTAGTAGAGCCCTGAAGGCCATTTGGAAATTTCTTCTAGAGTTACTTCAGTTAGTTCCCAATCTTCGGAAATGAAATCGGCTAAAGTCGGATTCCAACTTTTACCCATCTGAATTTTCCGGTCGAGATCTACACCCAAAATGGTGTTTACTTTCCCATTCGGAAAAAAGGCAAGCTCTCTGCCATAAGGTGCATTTGGCTGATAAACGCCAACGCCTTTCTTGCTCGCTCTCTTCAATGCAGTACAAAGATTCATTGTCATTCCTCCTTCGGTCTTTGCCAAGGGATTGAGGTAATTGTTCCGTGCCCTTCTTGATCGAGTCTGAAGTGGCTCATCTGTACAAAAGGAGGCGAAGACCATGGAGCAAATTACCCCGAGAAATTCTGCGTCTTTTCAATGGAAAAATGGCGGTTTGTCTGGTGCGATTTCCTTCGTTATCAAGAAAGTCAGCGTCGACATGAAACTCGAAATCAAAATTAAAAAGTAAATAGCCAAAAAAGTCGGGATCGAGGAGTAAACTCGCCCGGCTTTTTCCATTTTTGAAGACACAGAAAATTCCCAAAACTCGATTCAGGAATTTCGAGTCCCTGAAACGAGGTTCGAGAACTAAAAAAAGAGGCAGCCCTCTGTGTTGAGAGCCGCCTCTGTTGGGTGGTTGTTATTCGAACTTGATGCCTGTCGTGATGGTGAGTTTGAATTGGTAGGGAATTGTCAGGATGTCACCTTCGTCGAGGGAGATGTAGTAGGTTTTATCTCTATTGGGCCTAGCAAAATCATTCAGCTTGTAATCCCAGTCACCATACTCATGGCCGAATGGCTCTAGTGTAATCATTCCGCCACTTGCTTCCGAGTCATAAGATTCGAGATAATAATCTCCTACTGGCAAATCCTTTCCTCCAACGTATGTGCCTTGCTCAAGTATCGTAGCTTTTTCGATTCCTCGGCCCACGACCTCTTGAGATAAGACCGCTTGCAATTCCAACAATTCTTCATCGGTCAAAGTTGACACATCGGGAATTTCGGCCATGGCCATCGAGCCAAGAAGCACCAACATGATTGTTAGCGCAATTACCTTCTTCATTATTATCCCTCCAATAATCTAGACTAACTAGATTTTAGCACTCAAAGAATTCAATGTCAAGCATGACCGCCAAGACCTCTCTTTTGCTGATAGCTAAGAGAAGCAATCTCGGAAGCTAAAGATCGAATATCCTGCTCGGAGCGAATGTAGAAGTTGTTTCCGCTCAGGTTGACAGCGCTGCTATTGATGCTCGAATTGTCAATATTGCCACTAGAGCTTCCATTTTGATTCATGTTAGCTCTAGAAATGCTGGCGGAAGCTGCTCTCGCATTGTCCACATTCGAACCCACAGAAATTGTAGATCCTCCAGAAAGCATACTTCGAATCGCCCTTGCGCCTTCACCGACATTTGTCAAGTCGACGATCGGTCGAATTACTGGGTCGGAAGAAACATTCTCATCAAGCAATCCGCTCATGCTGGAAATAGACGCTCGAACAGAGTTCAATGCCTGCTGACTCACATCGGAGCTCGCGCTCGTCACAGCTGAAGAATAAGACGTAATTCCTTTAGCCATTCCTTGGCTGAAGTACATACCGAACTCTTCAGTTTTCTTCGAAGGCGAAGCAATTTGAAGAATACTCTGCGCTCCGGAAAGAGCACTTCGTGCCATATTTTCAGCTGCGATTCGTGCGCTTGATGCAGAAATTTTAATTCCCTGAGCAAGTCCGCTTGCCATGTACTGACCGGCAGTGACAAACTTTGAACGGTAAGCACGAATGGCCGTAACTGCCTTGTCGCACGCATCGGTTATAGGCTTAGTGTCAATCGAAACATTCGAGAAAATGCTGTTAGTCTCAGAGGTTGCATCTTCACTCGTCGAGAAAATGCCCTTCAATGCGTCCATCTTTGTCTTGAATGACTCGGTGTCCGTAGAAGTGAAAACTGATACCGCATTTCCGATTTTTGAAACTGCATTGCTGAAATCTGTAACAAAAGACATGTCTAGATTATCCTTGCTCAGCTCTTCGCTTGCCGTAGCATAAGCCCCCTCGAATGTAGTTATCGAGCTAGACACCATACTCAACACTGATGGATCAAACCTCATATCCGCGGTGACCATGCCGACTTCGGCGATCTTCTTGAGCGCATCAATCGCCACATCCAGATCGTCCTTAGTCGTTCCCTGAGAGAAAGAATTGACTTTTTCAGAGAAGGTGTTCAGATTATCGCCAAAACCTTCGAGATTCTCAATAAAGCTCTCAGTCTTGTTGTCGCCGAACCAGAATTTTGACCAAGCGCCACCGTTAGCTTCAAGGTTAAACCTGTCGCTCGCAATGAGATCGAAGAATTCAGCGACCTTGGTTGCCGCATCGATGGTGGTCTGAGCATTCAATACTGTCTGGTCGGTAATCGTAGCCAGAGAAGTATTTACGGACTGCATGGTCGATGCGAAATCGTCAATGGTTGTCGTGATATAGGATAATCGGTCTTTCTTGCGGAATAGGCCGCCTGTAATGGTAGACAGGAACCCCATCGGAGTACTGGAAGTCCAAGCTTCGATGACGCTGTTCAAGGACTGAGCCGACTGAATGGCAGCATCAATCTTTTCCTGATCCACATCTGCATCAGCCAGAATTCCAAGACTCTCGGCGATACTTCTCGTACCTTCTTCCTTAAATCTGGATGCGAGATTCGCCAGTGCTCCGCCGACAGAGTTAAGTACCTCTCCGCCTCTCTCAATATCCGCAATGAGCTGACCGTCGTTCTTGCGATCCCATACGCCAAGCCCAGCGGTGCATGCAGCGGCAATATCAGCAATCGCTCCGAAAGTTGCGGTGATGATGCTTGCATTAACGAACCCAAGCCCTACAGCGATTGTGCCCTTCAACCCGAGCATTCCGAGTGCGTCACTAATTGCAGCGATGGCCAAGGCCGCAACTCCAAGAGGCCCGTCAAAGCCCTTCAGAGCGTTACCGACCGTAGCTAAAACCTCTCCGCCGCGTTTGATATCACCGGAAAGATTGCCATTTTGATTGCGATCCCATGCACCGAGACCGCTTGTGATGGCTCCGGCAATTCCAGCAATCGTCCAGAACGTTCCCTGAATAATCAGAGAATCCAGCCAGCCTGTGAGCAGAACCTTCGTTCCAGCGACTCCTTTGACAAAGGACAGTGTCTCACTAATCCCGACAATAGCCAATGCTGCAATACCAAGAGGCCCGTCGAAAGCCTCAAGTGCATCAGAAATTGCTTCAAGAACTTTAGCGCCATTCTTGATGTCAGAAATGAGCGCACCATCGGAATACTTGTCGAGGTATCCAAGGCCGGTTGTGATTCCTCCAGCAATCAGAGAAACTGACCAGAATGCGCCCTGAATCCACAGCGAATTAAAGAAGCCCTGCTTTGCAATTCCGCTCTGACCGGTTGCTTTCTCGTAGATGGCAACGCCGGTTCCAAGACCGACAACACCGCCGGATAGAACCTGAAAAGAAGTTCCCATGCTGCTGATGGCATTACCAATAGCTTCAAGAACCTTTGCGCCTCTCTCGATTCGATCCGAAATCCATCCACCAGTCAGTCGGTCGAGCTCTCCAACGAGGGCAAGCACACCGCCAATTACCACAGTTAGAATTCCGGTAGCAATTCCGAGCTTCAGAGCATTCGAAGCAACGTCCCTGATACTGCCGATCCCATCGATCAGTCTGAGCGCCAGCGCAATTGCGACCAGCATAGATGCAATTCCACCAGCAAAGGCAATTACGAGATTCGCATCCGCTCCCTTAATCTTATTGACCACTTCTGCGAACGCATACATGAACAGACCAAGTGCAGTCAAAGTGACTACGGCTCCGGCAATACTCGCCGGATTACCAGAGAACTGGTTGATCGTTTTCATGAACACGGACAACGCAATCATGATCGTCACCAGTGATCCAACTCCCTTTGCCAGCTGATCCAGAGGCATCTTTCCGAGGCTCTGAGCTACGTAGGCCAGAATGGCAATGGCCGTCGCCAGACCGATCATGCCTGCTATTTTGATTGAACCTGTCTTGCCAACTTCTTTCATAATCAGCTTAAGGATCACACAAATTCCAAGCAGACCGGCAAGGCCCTGTGCAAGCTCGAAGATAGACATACTGCCAATCTTTCGAACCACATGGGCAAGAATGCCAATGGCGATTGCGAGCTTAATCATGCCAGAAATCGCTATCTCCATCTTGAGAGTTTTTCCGCTTCCTCCAAACCGAGTAACGGCAACCATCATGATAGCCATCGCAGCCATGATTCCTCCTACAGCCAGCAAACCGGCCACAAAACCGGACTTATTTGTGCTGTAAAAAATACCGAGTCCAACGACCGAAGCTGCAATAATACCAATCGCGATGCCCAATCTCTGGAAGGCTTTTCCCGCATTCTCGACACCATTACCAGCCTCCCCCTTCAGGAAAATCGCTGACAATGCGAGAATTGCAGTCATACTACCCATAATTATCGCAATGTATTTCAGCCCCTGATCAAGTTTGTTCGGATCCATGGAGCCCATCGCAATAATCGCCACGGCAATAATCCCGATAGACATAGCAATCTTCTTAAAATTGTCAGCCAGAGAGGCCGACTTGTTGGCAGCTTCCTTTCCGCCCTTCAGAACGGCCAGATCACCAACAAATCCTCGAACCCAAGAGATCAACTTGACGGCCAAAGCAATCACAACGACCACGCCGCCTAGAACTGCAATCAGCCCCCAGTTAAGATTCTTAAACTTCTCGAAGTTCACCTTCATGTTCTCAAACATGGGCTGAATCTTATCCTTGATCTTTTCCCAAGTCGAGGACATCCAGTTACAAAGATCCTCAAAAGCAGTAAACCGCTCTTTGATCTGATCGGTAACAGGCTCAGTCGAATCAACATCCTTGTCGAAAAACCCGCCGACTGCCTCTTTGAGCTTGCCCCAAGTTTCGGAGACCCAAGCGGTAATGGAGGATACGACTGCCTTCACTTTCTCGAAAGCGGTTTGGAGCTTCTTGTTCTGAGACAACTGTTGATAGATTCCGGTAAAGAAATCACCGATCTTCGAGATGAAACCAGAAATTTGTCCGCCAGTCACAAAACCTTTGACCGACTTCCAGAATCCGGAGAAGAAATCCGTAATTCCTTTTCCAATCTTCTGAATCTTTTCCGAAGACTTGATCTTATCGAAAATATCAGTGAAAAACTTTCCAATTTTCTTTCCATATTCGGGGATCTTTTCGATGACCGGAGAAACAAAATCCGCAATCATCCCAAAGAAATCTGAAATAGCAGAAATCGCTACAGGAATCTTATCTGTTATCCATTCTATAATACCGGAGAATTTATCGCCAAGATAGACCTTTATCTTCTGGTAGAAATTCTTCATCGGAGAAATTAGCGTCTTGAAAGATGCCTTGAGCTTTTCAAAAGTCTCTCTGAATTTCTCAATTGCTCTGCTATTTTGAATGGATGTTTTGATCTTCTCCCAGAGCTGTCCAAAAGTCGAAATGCTTGAGCCAGACTTCTCGGCGGCTTCCCCAATTCCGAAGAAACCGAGAACGGATTTCGTGATTCCTTCAACGGCTCTTCGAACGGGTTGAAGAATCTTCTGAATTCCGGCAAGCCACTTGTCAAAGATTCCACTTTTATCGATGAATTTGTTCAGATTTACAAAGCAATCTCCGATCGCACCTGCAATCTGAAATAACCCCTTAATAGCTGGAGAAAAAACGCCGAGAACGGATTTTCCAACGTTAAAAACAAATCCAAGAGCCTTTCCAAAGATGCTCACGACAGCGGCAGCTCCCTTCACAATCTTCTGAAGAGTCTGCAAAGTGTCGCTGTAAATCGTAATCTCTTTTCCAGCTACTCGAATTTTCTTAGATTCCGTCTCATCGCCGATTCCAAGAGCCTCGCTCATCTTTGCATGGGAGAGCTTTCCATAAATGCCATCGACGGCCAGTCCATAGTCCTCTTGGAATTTCTTCAATGCCGCCTGCGTTTTCGGCCCATAAATTCCGTCAACGCCGGTTTCTCCAATATCATAACCGAGCTGTTTAAGCCGCTCCTGAAGTTTTTTCACGTCATCACCGCGCATGCCGCGATTGATCGTCCGCTCCAACTCTTCAAGATCGGCCTTTACCTTCTTGGTCTGCCTCGGGATGAATCCGCCGAGAATATCGATCTCATCGTCCGTTTCACTGGGCTTCTTGATGATCTCTGTTCGAATTTCAGTAAGCGTTTTAAGCGAAGCCCCAAAGTCCTTGACTGCATTCGAAATCTCGACCAGTTTTTCAGCCGTCATCGGAGGAATGACCTGAGCAATAGCCGCCTTTACAGCGTCGATGACATTCTTGAGTGCTTCAAACATGTCATAAACACCAGCGAGCAAACTGTCTCTTCCGCCAAGTTCCTGCCACTCCTTAAGCATTTCGTTTCTAGCTTCACCGCCGGAAGCGAAAATATCCCACAGATAGTTGGCAAGATCCGTCCACATGACCTTGGCCTGATCATAGTTGCCAAATATCAGTTCAAAAGTCTTCATCCAACTGGAGCTGACGGCATCCTTGGTTGCATCCAGAGCTTCTGTAAAAGTCTTAGCTTCCTGAGCCGCCTTGGCTGCCGTAATGGAAATATCATCATACTGCGTAGCCAGATACGCATAAGCGTCGCTCGCGGTATCGAACTTTCCCTCCTGCACCAGCTCGTAGGCCTTCTCGGTCATCTCGGCGAATTTGCCGAAAGCCTTCTCCATGACTTCGGTATTCGCCCATTTCTCATTTAGAGTCTGGCCGAGATTTGAAACTGTGACCAGAGTGCCCTTTGCAGTCTTTCCATCCTTATTCAGTTTACCAGTCGCTTTGCCAGCTTCAATGAGCTGCTCTTTCAGCTGCTTCGAAGCGATACCTGCAAGCTCCAAGCTCTTCCAGTCCATATACTGCAAATATCCTGCGGAATAGGACTGGTTCAAATTGTACATTGCTCGACTGAATTCACCTGTGCCCTTACCAGCGAATGCCGTGGCATTGGCGATACCCTCGATCATCGGAATCAGTCTTTCAATGTCGCCACCAGCTGATGTAAGCTGGCCAAGTGCCTGAGTCATGTCCGTAAAGCCGTAACTGGTTTCATCAGAGAACCACATCAGCTTGTCCAAATATCCATTCACTTCGTCAATGGACTTGCCGGTGGCGTTCATGATTGTCTGAACAGATGCTGTTTTCTGACCATATTTTGTCCATCCAGCAGTAACCTGATCGATGGACAGCGAGGATATCAATCGCTTCCCATTATAGTAAGCGCTGTTTGCGAGATTGTCGATGACTCGCATCCCGACGATTCCGAGGGTAGAAAACCTTTTACTAACGCTTTCAATACCCTCGGCCATCTTGGCAAGGGAGAAGCTGTCGCCCGCCTTTTGCAGTGCTTTCAGCTGCTTAGCCGAACCTTCGAGATCAAGTCCTTCCTTAAGAGCGTCCAAGCTTTTCAGACTTTCTTTAATCCCCTTTTCAAACTGCGAATTGTTAAATTGCATTTGAACAATTCTCTCGTCGATGCTGCTCATGCGGTCGTCACCTCCCTCCAAACAGATTTCGCAATATTGTCAAATATGGGTTTCATGGCAGGGTTTATGTAATCCTGACCCGCAACAAATCCTCCAGTTCCGGTGCCATGGCCGTACTGAAGGATAATGGCAATGTTCACACCCTGATTTGTGTTGGTGTTCAGCCAAGAAATAGTTGTGGTCTCCGAGTTTCTTTCGATTTCATACGTCCAGCTGGAGGCGGTCTTTCCGGTGTTCACAGGAGTTGCCGCAGAAAGAGCGCGAACGCCCTCCTGACCGTATCGGTCTAGCGCGTTCAGATACCTCGCCCCCGAAATCGCATTCAGAAATTTCTCAGTTTTGCTGAAACTTCCTCGATGCTTGAAAATGGTCATAAGGGCCCCTTTCCATCGAATCATCCGCTGGACTTCATTTTCTGACGACGAGCCGCGTTCAGTGATGCGTTTCTGGACATCAGCGCGCGCTTGCTCATCTTTTTGTTACTCCCTTCTTTTTCTGCGTTCTTTTCGTTGCACACCCGAATCAGCGTGATAAGCCGTGACAGATGCCAGTTTTCGCAGTTAAAAGGGATTTGAAGACTGACCATCCAATAGTAGATGATCTCAGCAGTGATAACCTCTCGATTAAATTGTTTGTTGCTCTGCTTGGAAAACCAAGTTGCAGTCATTGGGTCGTTAATATAATTATTGATCGCCTGAAGATTCTCTCTGGACAGGAAATTGTATACCCAATCCGGAACGTCTCCTCGAATCGTCATGCATCGGATATAGTCCAAAGTCTCTTCTTCAGTTTTTTCGTCTTTGCTTAGAAACGGTTTATGCCATTTTGATTCCCATTTGGCCAGAGATCGAAGAGAATGCTCAAGCTCTAATGTCCACTCTTTTACGCGGACAAATTCTCCGCTCTGCTCGTCATAGTATTCATTCTCTGGAATCACGATCTTGAGCATCTTCTCCCATCTCCTAAATCATTGATCAGTCGTTCGTCAACTTGGCCATTTCGGTTTCGTACTGAGCCTTATACTCCGGTCTCGAAGTGATCTCCTTCGGCAGAATGTTGTTAATGAACTTCGCGCACTTTTCAGCGTCTCCCAGAAGATCGAGGTAAAGAGTGGAGAAAGCCTCGGACTGCTCGAAAGACTCTCGAATCTCTTCAGACTTCTTGAACCGGCGGCCATCCATGGACTTTTCTCCATAAGCGCGAAGAATAATATCTTTGATCATGGTTGCAAGACGGCGAGTGTCCTGTTCGTTAATCATTCGAGTAATCGTGGATTGAATGCCGCCTTCCGCTTCAATATCCCAAGCAATAAGTTCGGCACGAGAAAGATGAAACCAGAAATCCTCCTTGCGAGAATTGCCGTCGAAATCAGTATATGCAATCGTTTCCTTAACCATGGTAACAATCTCCTTTCAGGATTAAAAATAAAAAGAGTGAGCCCCGCAAACCCGGAGTGCGGATAAGCGGGGCAGAAAGTTATTTAGGTATTAATTTTTTAGACCGATTCGCCATCCATCATCGCCAGAAGCGCGTCGGGCTCGGGAAGCTCAGCCGCCGCGGACTCACTGCCATAGAGCTTGGCCTCAAGAGCGGCCAGTTTCGTGGGATTGGCAGTTCGAGAGTCGATCGTAATGGTCGATACCGGCTTATGACCGGTTACATTAATGGGCGTAGTGTTAATCTCCCAGCTGAAGGTGATCGCATCCGGGCTGTCATTTACCGTACTGTAGGCCTTTTCAGAAGGAGAGGCGGTGGCATTGTAGATAATATGAATCTTATAGCCATCGTCAGTTTCGTCCATCGTGTCATTGCCAACTTTTGTGACGTAGCAGAAGCAGAAAGACTTTCGGGTCTGCTGGCCAATGTAGACACCGGTCTTCGCTGCGACAGAGCCGTCGCACTCTGCGAACTCGTCCGGGTAGGTATACGCTTCGATGGTGCCGCCAAAGGTTTCGGCGGAACGCAGGGAGGCGTACTTGATGTCGTCCGCGTACAGATCAGTCAGTTCCGCGCCAGAAGGAGATTCGGTGACGGCGGTCAGACCATTCCAAGCAACACCAGTCCACTTCTGTCCGGTCGTGTCCTTGGTGTAGAGAACACCCTTCTGAACACCAGTTTCATACCACCGAGTACCGGTGGCATCCCAAGTAAGTTTAGGCATATCGTTTCCCTCCATTTAGTAGAAAATAGAAAATGCGTAGTGATACAAATTGTCCGCGGTATAGCATCGATCCAGCTTGCACCTCGGAAGATTTGCGAGTTTATCGGGGATTGCTGAATCGGGGTTTTTCTCGATCAGAACGAGATCATATTTGTGAATGATACGATAAGGATTGTCGTCTGCATACCTCACGTCATTCACAGATCGAGAATAAACAATTGCGGGGTAACTCATCTTCAGCGATGTAGGCGGCTGGAAATAGACGTTTCTGGAGCCCAGAACTTCTATGAGAAGCGCATGAAGGTCAAGCCTCGTTCCCATTCCAAACACCCCCAATCGTCAATATCAGGCGAGGGCGCTGGACTTCCACATTTGTGATCTTCCATTTCGCCCCCATCCATGTCACATACCGCATGGCAAAGATGTTGCCCCAAGCATATGCGTCCCCGACAATGCTGATTGAATTATTGATCTCCACATCGTCGTTGACTCGATCCTTACTCTCCAGTCGGCGAGTGTTTCGAATAACGTCTCCGTAATATCTTTTTTCAATCATAGATTCAGTCCATACTCCGGGGGTCGTCTCGGACAATGTTGCAGCATATCCGACCATTCCTGAAAACTTTGCCATTTTGATTCACTTCCGACGATCAGTCGGCGACGCCCTTCAGAACAGTGAGCGTCGCTGCGCTGGACGCGCCAGCCGTGAGAATCGTAACCTGACCAACATTAGAAACTTCTTCATAGCAAGTCACGGAGTAGAGCTTACCGGCGATGTCCACTAGAGCGCCCTTGAGAACCGCGTCCTTAATTTCGGAAGTCTTGGCCTTCGTCTTGCAGGCGGAATCGACATAAACGTAAGTGTCGCTTGCCTTGGAGTAAAGGCGATAATGGCGAACGTGAACGTCCTTCGCCTGAGAATAAACCTTATCCATTATTCATTCCTCCTTTAATTAAGCGGTAGCGTCAAGCTCCAGCACGATGGCAGAGTAGGGCTTGATCAGAGCGCCAGAGCAGCGGGTTTCAATCAGATACTTCATCTGGTTGTAGTCAATGTCGAAATTGTCGAACATGTTGACCGCACCACCCTTGTCAGCACCGACATTGTAATCGTTCAGATTGACAATGATGCCCATCAGATCACCGGAGCTCGGGCCCTTCACGCCTTCCATTACAGGAACAGTCACGATGCTGCTCACACGCATAGCGGAGCGAAGAGCGTTCTCGTCGGCGTACAGACGGCGGCCAGTGGTGTCCTCCAGCAGAAGGCATTCAGTCAGCCAATCCTCAGTAGTGAACAGGGTCGGAGAACCGCTGCCCTTGTATTCCTTACGGGACTTGACCGCCATCCGAATAAAGGCCTTGGCCTTCTCGGAATCCGTAGCGGAAGTCTTTACCGTAACCTTCTTCTTGATGGTGTACAGATCCGCATCGGAGACGATCGGGCGAATGTTGCCCTCATTGATCTTGTCGTCGCTGGAGCTCAGTCGGCCATCGCCGATCAGAAACGCACGGGCCAGTTCCTCGTCCAGCATCATGCGCATCTCAGACTTCAGCCAAGCGATCACGTCGAAGTCGGTAATATCAATCACATCATCACGGTCGAGCTTCTGCTTCTTGTAAACGGTGATCGGAGTAGTGGTACGCTTAAGCAGCGTAAATACTTCATCCTTCTTCAGGTTGCCCTTAATATAACCACGGGCACGAGCGTCGTCCTCGGTAATGTCCGCGAACATCGACTTGACGCGGCTGAAGGGGGTGTGGTGAACGCCGTTCATAACCTTGCCAACCCAAGACATCTCTCTGGAGATAAACTCGGGAGGATTGTTCATCGTCTTGGGCTCCGGGAACAGCATGTCAATGCTCTCAATGCCATACTCTGCGGCGTGCGCCATAAAGCTGTCCTTCATAGAGCCATAGCGCTTTGCATCGCTGATAATGGTCTGCATCTCGGAATGAGACAGGGTGTTGCCCTGAGCTTCATCGGTTTCGAAAATGTTGTGCTTCACTTCGGTTTCCTCCTCGTCGTCCTCTTTTTTTTCTGTTTCTTTGCTGTCGGCGGCCATTCCGATCAGCGCGTACATAACCCTTCGCTGCTTGTCGGTCATGCTGTCGACGACATCCTGTACAGTCTCTTCGTTCATTTTTTCTTCTCCTTCATCCGGTTTAGAATCAGCGTGTTCGAGGGCTTCTTCTGTCTCCTCTGCCGCTTCTTCACTGTGATAAAGCTGGATGGGCTCACCGGTATAAATCACGCCTTCATCACCAAACTCGGAATCTTCGGAATGAACCATAGTCTCCTCGATCTTCGCTCCGGGATTGGCTCCGGCAAGAACAAGGCTCACCTCGCGAATCGCTCCGTGAACCACGTCGTGACCAACCTGCTTCAGCTTGTTGGCATAAATAGAGAGCTGCGTAATGTCGCCATGACTTACGAGCTCTTTTGCAATCTGGCCTTTTTCAGTTTCGTTAAACCAGCCGTAGGTATACACACCGTCTTTTCGGTTTTCCAGCAGCGCATGACCAAGGACATTGGTAGCGGTGGCGTGATCGTGATTCCATACAAGCGGAACCTTAATGCCGTCGCAGTCTTTAAATGCGTCACGGCGAATTACTCTGCCGTCTGCACACTGTAGGTCATTTCGCGTTGCCCAACCTGAAAAGTCATAAGGTTTTTCCATGTTCAGGCCTCCCATTTTGATTTAGTTTTGTTCTCTGGAACTTTCCTCGTTTACAGCTTCTTCGTTCATCGGGTAATCCAGCATCTGATCTTCCTGACTCTGATTGAGATTCTTGTTTCGAAGCTCGTTGGCCCTCGGGTCATCCGACGACTTCATTCCAATGATCTGGCGAATCTCATTCGAAGTCATTATCTCGTTTCGAGTAAATGTATCCGCCATTTCAGCAATCTGAGAGACAGGAACAAACTTGAACGGGTCTCTGTAATAGTAAATAGACTGCCCCTGAGAACGGGCAGTCTTCGAAAGGAATTTTCTATTCATTTCATTGGCGATTGCAGCGACAACGGGTTCTACTGTTCGACTGTAGTAACTTGTCAAAACTTCATTAGAAGCCGTGCCGTCAAAGATACCGTCGGACAAACCGAGCTGACTGTAGAGCATTTTTGTCAGATACTCGATTTGATTCAGAAGATTGTTCTCAATGGGCCGATTCAGCTGAATTACCTTTTCTGTTCCGTCGATGTAACCGATTCCATGCTTGGATGACGAAAGCTGCCTTTCCAATTCTTCACGGCGTTCGTCTGCCTGCTTCTTTCTAAGCTCGCTCTTTACGAGATACGGCAGCTGAATGATCATGTCCAGCTTTCCGGAACTCGTCTGCTCATCAATCGCATCCAGCAAAGAAAGCTTGTATGCGAGTCTCCTCATGGTCGAGTTCGGCTCGTTCATGACTGGAGATAGCGGATTTTCTGGAAGAGCCACGATGGACTTCGGAAGAACAATTTCCTGTTTTCGCCCGGTGGTATCGTTATACAGATTTATCCGGACATGTTTCGGGTACCACTCGACGACCTTTCCAACCCTAAGCGACTTAATATCATAAGACATAGTGTTGTTCGGATTGAGAATGGTGTCAACTGGAACGATAGCCACTACGCCTTCGTCGAGCATCGAAGCGGCCACGTCAAGCATAAATGCTCGACCGGTCTGATCGATGTTCGCTTCCGTAGTCAGGCAATAGTTCAATCCAGAATCGATTCCCTTCAAAAATTTTCCATTTTGATCCAATCTCGCATGTATCATTCTAGTGTCAGCCACGTCCAATGCAATTCTGGTATTGATCGACGAAACAATTGTCTTTTCGCTGGATGGGCGCAGACGAATTCTGTCCGGTCTAGACGACCACCCAACTCCGTAATCCCCATAATACGTCGGATCTCGGTTCTTGAATGCATTCCATGCATGCTTCAATCGGTTTGCAAATTTTTCCGGCATACAGTTTAGCCTCCGTTATTTTGGCCAAAAACAAAAAAAGACGCTCTCATTGTGAAAGCGCCTAACGATCTATCATGGCCTAGATTTTTTCAATTCTTACAATGTCGCGTTCTAGAGCTCCGGCTAAGGTTCCACCGTTAAGTTCAATGTAGAGACAGCCATCGTCGCCACCGTCTTCTTCTGGAGGCGTATACTCCTCAAAATACCCCTCTGAAAAAGTGCCATCGGAATAGTAAATGCGAACATCATGATGGTAATAATCTTTCAAATCCATTTTGATCAATCACCTCTTTCTACTCCGATTAGACTCAGCTGGATAGACATGTGTTCCAGTTCTGGAATAGATAATGGTCATTCTAGTTGTGAAGTTTTCCTCTTTTGTCAAATAGTTGATATGAACGCCGATAATCCTTCCAACATCAACCACTTCTCTCTGTAACCAATCGCCAGTTTTAGAATTCGGAATTGCTCTTCCAGAACCGGAGTATTTATCGACCAACTTTTGAACGGTTTCCAAATCGCCAAACATATAACTTCTTCCGGGAATGTAACCTTTGCCGATCAAGTGGCGCATCTGAGATTCTCGATTTACCGCTTTCTTAAAACGCCCTGAAGCTAAAGCTTCTTTCATCTGCAAACGAGCCTTCTTTTCTAAAGAAAGCTGATGCTTAGTTCTCCGAACGCCCCATCGCATTCCTTTTACCCCATAGTGGTAAAGCTCGTTTCGCATTACTCAAAATTCTCCTTATAAACCTTATAAGCTACATAAGCGTCCATCATCGCGGCAACAGCGTCGATCTTCTGATCGTTTCGCTTCTTCAGCAATTTTCGGTTGCCATTCGTGTCTTCAAGTGCGATGCAGTTACCCATGCAGAAACTCATAAGCTCCTGATCGAAATCGAGCATTCGCTCCTCAGAAAGCTTCTTGAGCTCTCCAAGCGGAACGGATTCTGTCTTTGCGCCTTGAATCACTTTCTCGATTCCAAACGGGCCGTTCTCCTGTTCCCATCGAGTGACAAACTCTTTAGCGTTGTATGGGTCAAATCCAAAACTGCGCACGTCGTATTCCGATTCGTCGATATGTCTGTACAAATCATCATAGACCTGCATCATGTCAAGAACCGAGCCGTCTAGCACTACAAGGCTGCCCTCGGAGATAAACGTTTCGTACTTTTTCCGCATGGCGCTTTGAAGCTTGAATAGCGTCATAGACGAAATATAGCAACGGGTTTTAACTCCAAACGCAGAACCGCCCAAAGGAAACAAAAATGTGAAAGCACAGAAATCGTCTCCTCTCGACAAATCTGCGCCCATGGAACACGGCATTCTCCAATATTCCCTTTTTCGATCAGAGCATTTCGTCTCTTCATAGGTGAAGAAATAAGTGTAGCCTTCCATGGGAAGGCCAAATCTCTTTGCCAAAATATCGTTTTTCGCAGATGGCACCCGCTCAGCTCGCTCAACGTCCAGCTGGTAAGCTTCATAGGGCACTGTTTTTCCGATATTGGGATTTGCCTTCACCCACATCGCCGGATCTCCAACTTCCATCTGATCGTCCAGCTTGTACCACCAAATCGATACATGCGGTGCGACGTAATCGCCCTTCAGTATACTCATCAATTCCATTTTGACGCTATCACCGACGGAATTTCGAACAGTACCTTCCGAACTTATTGCTAGGATTAAATAGTCCTCAAGCTTCGACGCGCCCTGTTCAATGGTTCCTATCGGATCTTCTCGAATGTCACAAGACAGCCATTCGTCGACGCTCGCGTATTTGGTTCTCAAGCCCTGAAGCGCATCAATGGACATCGGTCGAATTCGAAGAATGGACTCGGTGATAAACGCCTTGATGCCTTCTTTAGTAGAAGCCAACTTCACTCGGTTTGCCTTCGAACCCGTAGTGTTCTGCAAAGAGCCTTCAGTGAGAAACTGAAATAGCGGCCCTCTCGAACGCGCTATGGCAGTCTTAATCGGGTTCATAACCTCTTCGGCCTGCTTCATCGTAGGCGCAACAGTAATCTGGTCGGTGGTCGTGTTGTCGTTTATGAGCCCGTAAGCCTGCATGCACGCGGCATACATAGACTTGGCAGCTCCTCGGGCAACGATAAGATACTGCTTCTTAGTGAGACGCTTCTTAATCCTTCGGTTGACAAATCTTCCTCCGCGTCCATCAGCAAAAGGTTCATAAACACTTCGATCCACAAAGTAATACCAACCCCAAACATCCTCCGCCCAGAGTTTAAAACTGTCGAGAAGCATCAAATCTGAACCATCGGTCAGAGTCAGCTCCTCTTCACAGAAACAAATGAAACGCTCAGTAGCCTCATCATCATAGTAATAATGCGGATTCGCAATTAGTTCGTCAATGCGGTTCATCTGCATGCTGATCTCTTTGTTGACTGGAATATCCCCTCTGAGAACTGCGTCTCGAAATTGGCCGTAATACTTTGGAGTAGCTGTATTAGATAGCGGCATGAAATGTCACCTCTTTAATACAGCCAATACGGATTATATGGATCAGTCGTTCGAGTAGCTTTCCGATAAGCCCGCTTTTCCCTATCCTCTTCCTTGTACTGCTCACTTTGAGCTTTCTTTTTTCTTTTAATCTCTTCACGCTCAATCTGAAGCTCTAGCCGCTTATTTTTTTCTCGGTACGCATCGGTTTTGGCCTTAGGGTCTTTACTGTTTTTACTATCTTCGGACTTCTTGTCGTTCTTATTGCTATTATTTTGATTTCCCTGTTTGCCATCTTTCTTCTTTCCTTGATCGTCAAGCTCAAAAGTTTTCTTAACCCAAGCATCAAAAATGCTCTTAGCCGCATATTTTCCGGCTTTTACAACAAAGCTTTCTCCATCCTTAACTTTTTTCGGATTAAGCTTCGAAGCTAGTTGAGAATATTCATCCTCTAGTTTAAGCCGAGCGATCCGAGCTTTTAGCTCATCATCAGAAACTCCGGCGTGTTTGTTATACTCAGATTGTCTATCTTTCGAAGTTCCCGGCCTGAGTTTGTTTAACTCCGAATTAAGCTTCGCATACCTCTTCTTTCCGGCTGGCGTAAGACTGCCATCTTTATTCTGGTATCGTCTTACACCCCATTTCATGCCGAGAATGCCATGATGGTAAAGTTCATTTTGATAAGCCATAACTGGCATTCCTCCTTTTAAGATTCGGATTCAATGTTCAACCGCCATGCGATTTGATCCATTACATCTTGCGCAGCCTTGGACACCGTTGAGCTCGAAGACGGATCGAACACGGACTTCACACCAAGATACAAATACAGCTTGGCCCCGTTCATCAGATTCTCGTTGCTCGGAAGAAAATCTTCCCAAGTCTCATCATAACCGGTGATTGAAAAACCTCCAGACGGGCCGACCCCAATCTGGCTGAGATTCATAAGAAACGCGTTGATGTGAACGATCACGTCCATGTCAAAAGACGTATCGTCGGCATCGAGTCCCAAAAGTTTCTTGATTGTCGTTAGAATACTCTTTTCCATAAAAAGCCTACTTTCTCCAAGGACATGTGTCGTTAGGCTCTCGCTGAATCGGTTCTTGCGGAAGCAGACTTTTGTCCCCATAGTGTATTGCATTGTGAGTTTGATAAGATACGCAGATCAAAAACTCAGGTTCGAACAAAACCGGGTCGTTTTCCTCAACCATTTCCGGAGTGATTGGGTTCATATGGTGTACGTAAATCTTGTCTCCAATCGGATAATCTGCCAGACCCATATCGCATCCGTCGTCTCGAATCAGAACTCGGTTTCTTGCATCTTTCCATTTTCTGGAAGAGTAGAGCATCTGATTCAAATATCGTTCATAGCCAAACGTCGTTTCGCCTACGACCCCTCCAATCTTCAGATACTCATACCGCTCCAAAAAAGAAGGAATCTGAATCAGATCATGATAGGTTCTAATATTACTCGTTCTCTTCATAGTCGTCACCTGTATCGATTCGGTATCGCTTCATAGCTTCAATAGCTCTAATATAAAGTTCCTTGGTTCTCTGCTGAGACTGAAGCGATTCGGTCTTGGCTCGGAGCAGCTTGTTCTCCTCTTCCAACTTTTCCTTCTCAAGACGCTCTTTTGTGGAGCCTCGTGCCAGCCAATATGTAATAAGCTGATTGGAAGCCGTCCCATCTCTAAGTTTTTTCTCTGCAAGATCGATTGCCAATGCTGTGAGCTGATCCAGATCGGAAGAGCGTCGTGTAGGGAAAGAGTGTAGATCTCGGTGGTCGCCG
>OGMF01000342.1_pt1 | contig 54936 bp, 35 predicted proteins | sample 1572921 | NCBI WGS metagenome assembly OGMF01 (sample SAMEA2581919, study PRJEB24529) | metagenome | biome: Human gut stool | place: China | collected 2011 | reverse complement strand
TACCTTCCTTTTTCAACGTCTGACAGCGTGTCGATAGGTTTATCGACACGCTGAAAAACCCACCTGAAAACGGTGGGTTTTTCAGTTGTCTGAGGTGATTTCCAAAATCACTTTTTTTTTGCAAAATGTATCACAGTATAACCGTATGAAATAAACGTTTGGTGCTTATTAACATATTTCGTGCTATATCACCTTGATATATTGAAACATATAAACAAAATTTGAAATTGACGATAGTAATACCGTTTGCTAAAATAAAATTGAAGATGAGTAAGAAATGAGCTGTTTGTTCAAAATAATACAAAAAAACAGCAACATTTTTAGGTCGTTATTTTATATTTTTCGAATGCTGAGAAGCAGGGGGGTCGTAAGATGAAGTTACATTTAACGGGTGAAACAGACGAGGTGATGAAAGGTCTTTTGGAGCTTGAAAGCATGCTTGATTTTAGCTTGTCTGCTGACGGAGTGCCGATTTTTATTGAAAAAGCAGAAAACGGACTAAGTGTCAATAGCAAGGTTGTTGGAGAAAAAACAGAATATCATGTTACATACAGCAGAATTCCTGAATTTTTCCGTGCATTTGCAATTGTTATAAATGCAGTAAAAACAAATTCTTCCGATATTTCAGTGAATGAAACCGCGGCTTTTGAAAACTGCGGAATATCTGTTGATTTGTCAAGAAATGCTGTTCTGAAGGTATCTGCATTTAAGGATATGATAAGACGGATTGCTCTTATGGGGCTGACGAGTGTTATCCTTTATACAGAGGATGTGTATCGCATGGATAAATATCCTTATTTTGGATATATGCGGGGCGCTTACAGTGAGGATGAGCTCAGGGAAATAGTTGATTATGCCGAAACATTCGGCATTGAAGCAATACCGAATATACAAACGCTGGGGCACCTTGAATCAACACTCAGATGGAGTTATGCCGACGATATGCAGGATACATGCAGCGTATTGCTTATTGATGAACCCAAAACATACGAATTTATTGAAGAAATGTTCAAAGTCATCAGAAGATGCTATAAGACAGATAAAATATTCATTGGCATGGATGAGGCGCACGGTGTCGGTACAGGACGTTTTTTGGCGATAAACGGTTATCAGGATAGATTTACCATTCTGGAACGGCATCTCGGAAGAGTGGTTGAAATTGCGCAAAAGTATGATTTTTCTCCGGCAATGTTCAGCGATATGTTTTTCAGACTTGGCTCTAAGAATGGCTATTATTATGACACAGAAGCAAAAATGCCTGAGAATATTGAAGAATATATCCCTCAAAATGTATCGATGGTTTATTGGGATTATTATCATACGGATGAAGCCTTTTATGATGCCATGATCAGAAATCACAGAGATTTAGGAAGAAATATTATTTTTGAAGGCTGTGTGTGGACCTGCAATACATATGCCGTTAATTACGGGCAAACATTTGCAACGGCAAAAGCAGGGCTTGCATCATGCAGAAAGAACAATATTAAGGATGTATATGCAACAACATGGGGAGATGACGGAACGGAAAGCAGCGTTTACAATGCATTGCTCGGCTTTCAGCTTTATGCCGAATATAATTATTGTGAAAATGTAACCGACGAGCATCTGAGAAAAATGTTTAAAATATGTACCGGCTGCGACATGGACGCGTTTTTGTTGCTTGATGTGGATAATTTTGACGCATCCGAAACAGACGGAATACTTGCACTGACCGTTTCAAAGCAGTTGCTGCTTCAGGATATTTTATTGGGGCTTATGGATAAAAGCTTTGAAAATATGAATTTCAGAGAACATTTTGAACAGGTTTATGAAAAGCTTTCAAAGGTTCAGGATCAGGGCGAGCTTAACTATCTCTTTGATCTTATGCGAAAATATGTAAAAGCGGTTTATAAAAAATCTGATATCGGAATCCGGCTTACAAAGGCATATAAAGAGAATAACCGTGAAGCTATGAAGAATATCGTTGCTGAAATAGCAGACGCAAGGGCGGCTTTTAATGATTTTACGGAGACTTATTCTGAGGTATGGTACAAAAACAACAAGCCGTTCGGGTTTGAAAGGCTGGATTTGCGTTTGGGCGGTGTTGCTGCCAGAATGGACAGAGCAGCAGAGCGAGTTACCCGGTATTTAAACGGAGATATACAGAGTATTGACGAGCTTGAAGAGGAAAGACTGATTTATGACGGCAGAGAAAATCCGTATTCTTACAGAACCTTCTCTGAAAGATATATGTCGGTATCGCATCCGACAATGGTGATATTATAAAAAAATGTATAAGTAAAGCGGTTGAAAACGATGAATGATTTGATTTTAAAAAATTGCAATATCATAGGCGCTGACAGTATTAGCTGCAATACGGACATAAAAATAACGGGCGGCAGGATTGTTGATATCGGTATATTTGACGAGGCAGGCATCGACTGTTCAAATAAATTTATAAGTCCGGGATTTATCGATATCCATACTCATGGCGGCTACGGTTTTGACTTTATGGATTCTACAGATGAGGCATTTGACAGCATTTTACGATTCCAGCTGGATAACGGAACAACAACGGTTCTGCCGACAAGCGTTACCGCTCCTGTAGCTGCAATAAAGAAATTTATAGACACGGCGCGCAAATACAAGAAGAAAAATCCGCCGTTTGCAAAGGTATTCGGCGTACATTTGGAAGGACCTTATCTTTCTCTGAAAAACAGGGGCGCTCAAAAGGAGGAGTATATCTTAAATCCTCAAAAGGATGATTGCTCCTTTATTACAGACAATAAAGATATCGTGCGGACGGTTACGATTTCGCCTGAGCTTGACGTTAACGGCGCTATGACAAAATGTTTGTCGGAAAACGGAATTATTGTTTGCGGAGGACATGATAACGGAATTTATCCTGAATTTATCCCTTCAATACAAAACGGACTGAAGCATCTTACGCATATGTTTTGCGCAATGTCGGAGCTTAGATTTGAAGAAGGAGTCCGTAATGTGGGGCTCAGAGAATACGGGCTTTTGGATGATAGCCTGACTGCGGAGATTATAGCGGACAACAAACATATTCCGAGTGAGCTTGCTAAGTTAATTTTAAAATGCAAGGGAAGAGAAAAGGTTGCGGTTGTATCCGACGCGTTAAGGTGCGCGGGGATGCCGGCTGACGGCAGGCTGTATTGCTTGGGTATGAACGGCGACGAATCAGCGCAATTATTCAAGGTTGACGACGGTGTTGCCGTTCTGGCTGACGGTTCAAGATATGCCGGCAGCATAACAACGGTTCATCAAATGGTTAAAAATCTTATTGCTGCCGGGGTTGATACAGTTGACGCGTTCCGCTGCGCAACAATAAATCCCGCAAAAATTATAGGTGCAGAGGATATCGGTAAAATTGAAAAAGGGTACTGCGCCGACATTTTGATTCTTAACGAAAAATTTGACATAGAAAAAATAATTATTGATGGAAATATTTACAGATAGGGAGGAACAGATATGATTAAAACAATAGGTAATATCGAATTAAAAGTGGTCGAAAAGGAATGGGACGTATATTTTGATATGGCGCTCGCCATGTTAAAGGAAATTATGGAGAATAATGCAAAGGGAAAGCCGACGGTTATGATTGTTCCGGTCGGTCCCACAGAGCAGTACCCGATTCTTGCAAGATTGGTAAATCAGCTTAACATTTCTCTTAAAAACGTGTGGTTCTTTAATATGGACGAATACATGATAAGCCCCGGAGAGGAGCTTGACCGCAGCAGCCGCATGAGCTTTCATTGCAGAATGAATTCCGAATTTTATTCCAGAATTGATGAAAATCTGATTATGCCGGAAAGTCAAAGGCTTTTCCCCGAGCAGGGCAAGGAGAAAGAGTATGACAAGAAGCTTGCGAGCCTGGGCGGCGCAGATATATGCTTCGGCGGACTCGGAATAAACGGCCATATTGCATTTAACGAACCGCCGGAGGAATTTGTTCCCGTCAGTGAGTTTAAAGAGTACGGAACGCGGGTTTTGCCGATATCAAGAGAAACGAAAACGATAAATGCCTACGGGTATCAGCGCGGAGATTTAAGAGGTATGCCTGAATACTGCATAACAATCGGAATGAAGCAAATCCTTGAGTCAAAAAAGGTTTACATAGCGTTGAACCGCGAATGGCAGAACGGAATAGCAAAGCATGTGCTTTATGATGAGCCGCAGTCGGCTATCCCGGCAACACTGCTGAAGCTGTCGGAAAATGTCAGATTCTGCACCTGCAAAAGCATTGCAGAGGGATTGTTTTAAGAAAGCACCGGATTCTGTATAAGGATTGTGAGAAAGGAATGAGAAACAGGTGAGCAATCTGTGTCAAAATCAACTAAATAAGAGCAGAACGAAGAACGTTAAAAGAGATTTTTATATGTACTGTCTGCTTTTGCCGGCTATTATCTGCGTAATTGTTTTCAGCTATATTCCGTTATCGGGACTGCTGATAGCGTTTAAGGATTACAATGTTTTGGCGGGCTTTGCGGACAGTCCGTGGGTGGGGCTTAAGCATTTTAAAAACATTATCGAGCTTCCTGCTTTTGCAAAGGCAGTTAAAAACACATTCATTTACAGCGGAATATGCCTTTTCGGACAGTTTCCGTTTCCGATTTTACTGGCAATAGCAATAAACGAAGTTAAAAACAGCTTTGCAAGAAGGTCGGTTCAAACAATTTCGTATCTCCCGTATTTCTTATCATGGATTTCAGTTGTGGGATTCGCATATTCAATATTCTCGCTAACGGGACCGTATAACGACCTGATGGTAAAAATATTCGGTGAATCGTATGAACGCACAAATATCCTGCTCGAAAGTAAGAATTTCATCGGAGTTCTGTTCTTCTCGGGGTTATGGAAAGGGACCGGCTGGTCATCGGTTTTATACCTTGCCGCGATTTGCGGAATAGATCAGTCGCTTTATGAAGCGGCGGAAATAGACGGCTGCGGCAGACTGAAAAAGATTTGGTATATAACGCTTCCGTGCATAAGCACAACGGCGGTGCTCGTTCTTATTCTCGGAATCGGAAGTCTTGTAAATTCCAATTTTGAACAGGTTTACGGCTTCCAAAACGTGTACATACAAAATGATACCGATGTTATTAATACCATAACATACAGAGAAGGTATTCAAAACGGCAACTATTCTGCGGCAACGGCGCTCAGCGCGGCGCAGGGCGTTGTTTCAATTATTCTTGTTTTGTGCACAAACGCTATTTCGAAAAAAATGGCAAAAATCAGTATATGGTAGGAGCGAGGACAATGAAAAAAATAAAAATAGGGGATGCATGCATAAATGTTTTTCTCTTCATCATTTTGTTTACATTCTGCGTTACATGTCTGTATCCTTTTATAAATCAGATTGCAATTTCATTTAATGAAGGAATGGACACGGCACGCGGCGGAATAACGGTATTCCCGAGAAAGTTTACTATGGAAAACTATTCGTCGCTTTTTGCGGACAGCAGTTATTTAACCGCCGGCGCAGTTACTGTTTCAAGAACAATTCTGACAACGCTTCTGCATGTTACCGTTGTTTTTGCCGCAGCATATGCGCTGACCCGTAAAGGATTGTTCGGAAAAAAAGTTATCACAACGATTTTTGCGCTTACAATGTATCTGCAGGCAGGTCTGATTCCGATATACATATTATACAGATATCTGGGTCTGATAAATAATTTTTGGGTATATGTGCTGCCTTACGGATTTTCGTTTTACAATATGATTATTGTAAGAAGCTTTATCCAGGAAATTCCGGAATCGCTTGAGGAATCGGCGCTGATTGACGGTGCAAATGAGGTTGCAATTCTTTTCAAGGTAATTTTCCCGTTGTCGCTTCCGGTGCTTGCTACGATTGCATTGTGGACGGTTGTTGCCCAGTGGAATGACTGGACGGCGTCACTGTACTATATAACAAACAAAAAGCTTTACACCTTGCAATATGTGTTAATGCGCGTTATCAAGCAAGGCGAGCAGCTGAGAAAAGACGCTCATCTGCAAGGAGAAACGGTTGATACAGCCGTGAAAACAACATCGGAATCATTGAAGGCGGCAATGCTTGTTGCAACCAGCCTTCCCATCATTGCCGTTTATCCGTTCCTGCAAAAATATTTTGTCAAGGGCGTTACGCTCGGAGCGGTTAAGGGATAAAAAAAATAATGTGGTAGAACCACGGAGGAGAACGAATATGAAAAAAACTTTAGCGCTGATTATTTCAATTGTATTGGTTGTTGGCGGCGTGTTCGCCGGCTGCGGCAAAAAGGAAAAAACCATCACGCTCGGTGAAAATGATAAATATGTACCGACGGATGAGCTTTCGGTTGAAATGTGGTACACTCAGGGAACAGATTATGCTGTCGGAAGCGGAGTTTCGGATGACGTTGTAAAAAAATGGGTTGAAGAACGCACCCTGGTGAAGATTGACAATATATACGGTAATGACGGCGGTCAGTGGGACACAAAGCTTTCGCGCCTGGTTGCCGGCGATAATCTTCCGCAGATGATAATATGCGACGCAGGGCAGGGACCTTCTCACTTTGCAAAACTGCAGGAGAATGATCTTATTTGGGAAATCACAGATGAAATGCTTGAAAAATATGCTCCCAATTATTTAAAACGTATTGAAAAGGGAGCGCTTGATGATTTCAGAATAGACGGCAAGCTTTACGGACTGCCGTTCAATCAGAAGGCAACGAGTGTGTCCGTTCCCGGTATTGATGAAGAAACCTTGACAAATATTTCGGAATATATTGAGGGCATAACGTCCGACGACCAGATGTGCCTTTGGATAAGGGACGATATTTTAAAGATGATTTATCCCGAGTGCAAGAGCTGGGATGAAATTGAAAAGGCTGCAAAGGAAGGCAAGCCCATTGCGGATATGTGCTTTGACATTCCCATTAATACAAAGGAAGAGCTTGTAGATTTCTTCTACAAGATAAAAAAATTGAACCTTAAAACTGAGAATAATAAGCCCGTATATGCTTTCGGATATTCCGGCGGAGATAACTGGGAAGCTCTGACGTACCTTGGCGCATATATGGAAGGCTATGCACCGTATAACTATGCTGCTGCATGGAACACAAAAAAGCAGGAAATGACGGTTCCGCTTGTCAGCGATATGTGCAAGGACGCGGTTGCAATTCAAAATAAAATGATTCGCGATAAGGTAATCGATCCCGAATCCTTGGTTCACACAATCGATCTTTATAAGGAAAAGGCGCTGAACGGTCAGTATGCAATATATGCACCGGGTTATGCCGGATATGCCGATAATATAAACCCGATGCTTAAGGAGAACAACGCGTCTTACCGCATTCGTCCGTTCGTTGTGAATATTCCCAATAACGATGAGTATCAGCCCACAAAGCCTGTGGAAACACCGGGCGACTGGGAAACATCCGTCTGCATCACAAAGAAGGCTTCCGAAGCGGAGGTTGTGCAGCTCCTTAACTATATAAATGTTTGCAGCTCCGAGGAGTTTGACGAGGTTTACTGGTGGGGACCGAAGGACGCGGGTCTTTATAAAGAAGAAAACGGAAAGCGCGAATATGTTGACAATGCGTTTAATGAGCGCTTCATCAACGGTAACTCAGGCGCATTGGATGATAAGAATACAAAGGGAATAGGTATGGCTGCCAGCAAAACAGGAATGTTTTATATCACTCCCGTTAAACCGGAACAGAATGAGTTTGCGCCGAACATTTACAACAAAACCTTTAAGCTTTCCGCATATTCCGCTGTAATAAAATTCACGGCAGATTCACCACATGCAATCACAGCGCCCGGCCCGACAACAAACGTGTGGTCTTCGCAGTATGCTGCAATTCCGGAGTGCGTGACCTATTGGGCAAACCGCGAAAAATGGGAAAATGCCTTTAAGATGGTGTATACTGCTTCGTCAGACGCTGAGTTTGAAAAGAAGTGGAAAGAAGCAGTGAAAACTCTTGATTCGGTTGTGAACGTTAAGAAAATGGAAAAGGAAATGACCGCTGCCGCTAAGGAAGAGTTAAAGTAATTCGGACAAATATTAATACGAGGAGTAATTTATGATATCAGACATTCTTGCAAAAGTAACAGACAGCTTGTTTAATATTAAAAACAGCGATTTTTCCGAAAGCTGCCCTATCGGTATTATCGATATAGATAACTGGGAATGGCCGCAGGGCGTTGGAATGTACGGATTGTTTAAATGCTATAAGAAATTTGGAAACAAGGAATATTTGCAAAGGCTTCAAAAATGGTATGACGGGCATTTGAACAAAGAGCTTCCCGACAGAAATGTCAACACAACGGCGCCCATGCTTGCACTTGCGTTTTTGTATGAAGAAACAGGTCGTGAGGATTATAAGGAATTATGCGTTGACTGGGCAGATTGGGTTATGAATGATATGGCGCGCACGCCCGAGGGCGGAATACAGCACAGGGTTTCGGGCGAGGAAAACCACGGTCAGCTGTGGAGCGACACTCTCTTTATGACGGTTTTATTCCTCGCAAAAATGGGGCAGCTGCTTGATAACGCGGACTATATCGAAGAAGCAAAAAAACAGTTTCTTATGCACATTAAGTATTTATATGATAAAAGCTGCGGTTTGTGGTTCCACGGATGGACGTTTGACGGAAACCATAACTTTGCCGGCGCTCATTGGGCAAGAGGGAACTGCTGGTTCACAATCTGCGTTGCCGAGCTTGCGGAAATAATTGATTTTTCCGGCTCGTTTAAGGAATTCGTGACAGACACTCTCATCGCGCAGATTGCGGCGCTTGAAAAATATCAGGACGTTTCCGGAGGGTGGCACACTTTGATCGATGATGAAAGCTCCTATCTCGAAGCTTCCGCAACTGCCGGCTTTGGGTACGGTATTCTTAAGGCTGTCCGGCTCGGTCTTGTTGACAAAAAATTCAAGTCTGTCGGCGATAAGGCGCTTGAGTTTGTTATGAAAAACATTGACGAAAACGGTGTTGTTCAGAATGTGTCGTACGGCACAGGCATGGGAAGTGATTTCGATCATTACAGAAACATTCCGCTTTGCCCCATGACATACGGTCAGTCGCTTGCGCAGCTTATTTTGGCAGAGGGTGAAGAATCATGCTGAAATCTGATTTGAATAATAAACTTGAAGATTATCTACGCCGTTATGATGAGGAAAAAAATCTGATATACTGCGAGCTTCCGAAATGGAATCCTGAGCTCGGCGGAGGTTATCATTCACGTCTTAGCGGAAGGGTTCACAGGCTGCTTGACACTGCTGAATTTATAAATCTTGTTTTTCTTCTCAACCGAAAAGACTGCATGAAAAAAGCGGAGGATGCAATTTTGGCGCTGCTTGAAACGCAGGATATGGATAAATCCTCCGCAACATACGGGCTTTGGGCATACTTTTATGAAGAACCGCTTGAAAAGATGCTTGCGCCGGATTTTAACAGAGCGAGCTTTATTCCGAACCAACTGCTTTATGTCATGAAAAAATGCCCTGATTGCGTAAGAGCTGAAACAATTGAAAAAATGCATGTGTCATTGAGAGCTGCGATTGAGTGCCTGCTCAAAAGAAATGTTTCCCCCGATTACACGAATATCAGCCTGATGACCTCGGTAACGCTGATTGTCGGCGCGGAAATTTTAGGTGACGATAAATTGCTTGAAGAGGGAAAAAGACGTTTTAAGCAGGCTTATGACTATAATATTTTTTGTAATAACTTCAGCGAGTTTAATTCTCCGGATTATACGGTTCTTGCCATTGTTGAGCTTTCAAGAATGCTTTATTTTGCGGAGGATGAAGATTCCCGAAAATGGGCAGCCGAGCTTTGCAGCATAGGCTGGAGAACGATTCTTGAGCACTATGACCAAAAGCGTGAGCAGCTTGCTCCGCCGCACAGCAGGGCTTATGACGAATTTTTGGAAAAAGATTTGTTTAAGCGAATGATTTATGTCGGCACAAACGGAAAATTCGGGGAGATCGGCAAATGTGAAGAATGTTTTGACGGGCTTCCGTTAACGTTTCCGCCGGAATATTACGAATATCTGACCAATCCGAAGCTGCCGAGATTTCTGCAGGACACATTTTATAAAGAAAATGACCTCAGGAGCAGCGATCAGGACACGGTTATCGTGCGCGATTTGGATTGCCCCGATTTAAAAGCGAACACTTATATCACGGAGGATTATTCTATCGGGTCTTTTGAAAAAACCGATTTGTGGGCGCAAAGAAGAACAGATATGGTTTATTGGGGAAAAGAGGGCAGCGTTAAGAGCGTTAGACTCAGGTGCATCAATGAAGACGCTGACTTCTGCTCCGGGATGGCATTTTCGGCACAGTATAAAAACTGCATTCTGACCGCCTGCAGCTTTGCAACGGATCACGGAAGCTTTCACTATATTCTTGATAAGGATAAAAGCGGCGTTCTGAAATCCGACAAGCTTTTCTTCCGTTTTGAAATAAACGGAAGCACGGAAAACATTATAGTAAAGCGCGACGGAAACAGGTTTGTTATTCATGATGACGACGCGGATATTTATATCGATATAGCGGCAGCTGAGTTTGCCGGAAAAGCTATGGAAAGCCGTATTTCGGATAAGGGAATTGAAATTGTGTGCTTTGAGGGCGCTAATGAGATTCACTTTGACAAATTGAAGGACAGCCGGCTGATTTTTACCATGTCCGTTAACGAAAGAATGAATAATACGGAAGTTTCGTTTAACAATGAAAAGCTTTATGCGCGCAGTGAGGGCGCCGGGCGCGAGCTTCGGCTCGAAATTCCCGACAGACCGAAAAAATACATAGATCTGCTCAAGGAATCCAAAGCGGAATATGCCGGCGCTTTAACTCAAGCAAAGGGGGCAATTGATGACTGATTGAAAATGCGCTTCCCAAAAACATATTACCCGGAGAGGTAAAATAAATTTTAGGAGTGGTTAATGATGAAAAAAACAATTATTTCTTTGCTGCTGGTATTGTCGTTAATCGGCATGACGGGGGTAACCTCCATTGCAGCGGTTCCCGGTGCGGTGGACATTTATGAGGAGCATATGTGCCTCTACAAAACGTTTGAAAACGATAACATCAGCCAGGATCTGGCGAACGGCAATATTGTTCAGAGCAACGCGGAGACTGCTAAAATTGAATCGGTTGTGGGTGCGAACGGAAGCAGCCGTGCAGCTCGCATGATAATAACTGAAGCCGGCGCTGCCGTCACATTCAAGATGAAGCTTATTCCGCAGGTCAAATACAGAATTTCAGCCTGGGTAAGATTGGACGACATTGTTCTTAATAAAGATACCTTTCACTTTATTTACTACTGCACAACTGCAACAGGCAAAAAAGGTTATTACAGATTTACATTCAATGATGTAGACCTCAAAACGAATCAATGGGTTCATATCAGCAAAGAAATAACGCTGCCGGAAAAAATCTGGGTTGTAGGAAAGCCGGATGAAGATGTTGATACCAGTGAGGTAGGATCTATCGGATTGCGCCTCGGAAGTAACGGAGAGTTTACGAACATTGAAAGCGGCGGAAAATACCATGTTTTCTCGATTGATGACTTTATTGTGGAACCCATATATTCCGAACCGATTGTTGAGGACAAAATCACGTTCGGTGAGTATGATTGGAGCAGTGATTGGACCACCAATCCCGTGAGAGAAAGACTGTATGCAAAGGATGGGGCACAAAACGTTCCGCCGGAGTGCGTTTCCGGCTATTCGTTCAGATTGACTGCCACCTCTAACTACTTCACCAACCTATATAAAACCATTCCGTCGCTGTGGCACAACAAGGCTTATAAAATAGGCGTTTGGGCGCGGGCAGATTTTGCAGAGGGTGCAATTCCCAGTACTGTGGGCATTGTCGTATATAACAATGCGGCTCAGAAAATTGACAACAGAATTCAAAAATGGCCAACTATCTCAAGCGAGGAAAAAATAACCGCGGACTGGAAGTATTACGAGTGGATTTATTTTCAGGGGCTTAACACCTTTGATGAACGAATTGACGGCAGAGTTGATTTCAGAGTACATATCTATAACGGCGCCGGAAGTCAGGTATATATGTCGGACATGAATATTCAGCCGCTCGACATGCCTTATCAGGGCGCGGTTAATTACGGAACAATCGATAAGAGCGAAGCAATATCCAATGCGGGATGGTATTTTGCCGATGAAACCAAGCTTGAAAAGGACGCAAGCTTTGACACCGCTTACAGAATGGTAAACACAAACGATTCGTTAAAGCAGCATGTTCAGATTAAAGACAACAAAACATACAAAATCACCTTTAAGGCAAAGGCAGAAAGCTATGTTGACAAAAACGGCGCAACGGTGAACATCGGCACGGACGCGGCTTCGGTTCCCGTTTTCGCAGTTCTTGACAGAGGCGGAAACACAAAGTATATCGGTGACTGGAATGTAAATGCAGGCAGTGCGGAATCCCCCTCATACGACTACCAGTATATTTCGGGAGCAACGCTTTCCAAAGAGGCTGCCTGGAGCGCCGAGCAGGCGGCGAATAACGCAAACTGGAATCTCACGAATGAGTGGCAGGAATTTTCGGGAGTATATAACTGGGATTATCTCGGAGAGAGCTACAGAATGCCGCTTTTAGGCTTCAGTGTGGGCGATCCCGGAAATCCCATGACGGCAACCTGGTCAATTGCGGACGTTAAGGTTGAAGAAATCAGCGGAATCGCTTCGGAAGTGAAAAACGTTAAGCTTGAAGGTGAAGTTGCGCCCGGTTCAAAAATCGGAGTTTCCTATGACTTTATCCCCGGAGAGGATGTTGAAGGTATTTCCTATGTTCGCGTTCTCGGAAGCGTAAACGGAACGGATTGGTCAACGCTTGATCTTGTTAAAGCAGCGGATTTCCATGATTATACAATCCCCGAAGCATGGGCAGGCAAGCAGCTCAAGCTTGAGGTTCTGCCCGTTGAAAGCGATGGCAAGGCAGGCGCTGCGCAAAGCGTTTACGCAGGAACGGTAACGCAAACTGTTTTCTCGGTTATTCCCTATCTGAATAACTGGAACGGAGACAGCATTACAGGCGAATGCACAATCACTGCGAGCGGTATTGCGAAGCCTGTTAATTTAAGGTTGTATATCGCAACCTATAAGGGCGAAAATGCCGATGTTCTGTCGTCTGTAAAATCACTTCCCGTAACAGTAACCGATGGAATGGATACTACGAAGTATATTGATATTACCGACAGCGAAGCAACCGCAGCAAAGCTTTTCGTTCTTAAAGACAATTCTTTTGCCGCTGTTACGCCGCATCAGACGGTGACTAAATAAAGCGCAGACTCAAGAGTACGGCATTTAGATAAGGCGTGTGGCAGCAGGCTGCTTAAATTGCAGCTTGCTGTCGCCAAGCCTATCATCAAAGGAGGTCAAACATGATAACCATACATGGGGAAATATCCGAAATTCAAAACGGATTTAATGAGATTGTCAATCATCTTAGTGCATTTAAGCTTCAAAAGGATATTAAAATTAATGTCAAAAAATCCGATAAGGATGTTTTTGTCAAATGTGACAAATCGGAAGCAGTTATAGAATATAATAAGCCGATTAATTTTTTCCGCGCATTGGGTCAGATGATTTGCGCCCTAAGCGGAAATGACAGCTTTGTTATCGAAGAAAGGGAAGTATTTGAGACAATGGGATGCTCGCCCGAAATTAATCTCAACAAATTCAGTATGGAGGGCCATAAGGCTTGGTTTCGGTATATGGCAGTGCTGGGTCTTGACACATATCTCATGTCAATCCCCTGCGCATATAAAGTTGAAGGGTATCCGTATTTCGGATATATGTCCGGTGCATATACGCCTGAGGAAATAAAAGAAACAGTGGCATATGCGCAGCTTTTCGGCATTGAAGTGATCCCCTGTGTGCAGTTTTTGTCTCACCTGGGCAGATTTTTGCAGTGGTATGCTGCGGAGGATTTGCGTGACACGGAAAAAACTCTGCTTGTGCAGAGCGAAAAAACATACGAATTTATCGAAGCCTGCGTTAAAACGCTTGCGGAAAGCTTCACCTCGGACAAAATCAATGTCGGCATGGATGAGGCTTATGACCTCGGAACGGGAAGATACAAGGAAATTCACGGAACTGAAGGAAATCAGGATGAACTCTTTTTCGAGCATCTTAAAAAAGTAATTGATATTCTAAAAAAATATAATAAAAAGGTTATGATGTGGAGCGACATGCTCTTTGAACGTTCGAAATCCGGCGCAAGCTATGGTGCGGATAACGACGTTTGCGAATTTGTAAAATCAATCGGGTCGGATGCCATTTCGCCGATTTGCTGGGATTATTATTCTCCTTTCGAAGAACAGTATGAACAGATGCTTACAAAGCACACGGATAATTTCAACGACGTGTGGTTTGCCGGCGGAATCTGGGCATGGATATCAAACAGTGTTGAGTACGACAGGACTATATTGGTAACGAATGCGGCGCTGACCGCCTGCAAAAAGGTTGGTGTTAAAAAGGCTTTCGCAACGTTTTGGTACGGAAATTTTGCAAATTATTTTCAGGGCTTGCTGGGACTCAGCTATTTTGCCGAGCATAAATATTATCAAACCATTTCGGAAGAAAAAATCGCAAAGGATTTTGAAGCCTTGTTCAAGGTGCCTGCTTCCGCATTCAGGAAGCTTACGGATTTGGAATATCCGGACTGTTACCCCAGACCGGATTACAGCGTAAGAGATCAGGTTCACGGTGCGGCTTCCATGGTGCTTTTATGCGAGGATATAATGATGGGGTTGTTTGATAAGGATTACGAAGGGAAAAAATTCGGCGAGTATTACAAAAAGCTCGCGTTGACATATAAAGAGTATTCGGATAAATACAGTGAGTGGTCATATATCTTTGATTTTCATAGGGCATTGGCGGAAGCAATTTCGGTTAAGGGCGACCTTGGAAGAGATATATTGAATGCATATAAAGAACATGATACGGCGTTTTTAAAGGAATGTGCGGATAAGAGAATTCCGCAGGTTATGCGGCTGGCGGACAAGGTAAGGGACGCTCATTATGAGCAGTGGCACAAGTATTATAAAACCTTCGGATGGCAGGAGATTGGGCGGCGCTATGGAATTATTGAAGAAAGATGCAAAACCGCCATAAGCAGACTCAATGCTTATCTGAATAATGAAATAGATTGCCTTGAGGAGCTTGAGGAGCCGCGGCTTCCGTATGTTCATAAATGGTCGCATAACAACACCACTATGAACGTGTTGTGGGAGCCTGATAAAATTGCAAGTCCGTATTGAGCAAAAATGAAACTATAGGGGAGGAAAAAACCGTGAAAAAAATTCGAGTTATAACTGCTGTTATTCTAATAATTGCACTGTCGTTTGTAACGGTTATCGGTTCTGCGGAAAATGATATTGAAAATAAGGGTATTATACAAGCAGAAGAGCAATTTGTGGAAAAGCTTCTTTATCTGGGAGTAATAACAGAGGCCTATGCCGATCTTGACAGCGTGGTAACAAGGGCTGATATGGCAAAGATTATTGTGGATTTCGCTAATATTTCCGATATTAAGCCTGAGAACACAAAAAGCTCATTTGCCGATATTGAGGATGGCGCCGACGGTGCGGAAGAAATTAATTTTCTGCGCAGCTTAGGGTATATTTCCGGAACAGGTGATAATCTTTTTCATCCGTTAAGAAATGTAACGCTGGATGAAGCAACCGTTTTTCTGATAAATGCCGCAGGGCATAAGATAATGGCAGAGGCAAAGGGCGGATATCCGAACGGTTACAGAAAAATTGCAGCGGATAACCATCTGTTTGACGGAGTTAAAGCCGGCGCAAATGACCGGATTACGTTTAGGGATGTATACAAGCTGATTGAAAACAGTCTGGATATGCCGGCAATGGTGATGGATTCCGTCAGCGGCGATGATGCAGGCTACAGCCTTGACAGCGAGCATACCTTGTTAAACGAGCTTTATGATATTTATGAAGAGGACGGTATTGTTACCGGCAATGAAGATACAACGCTCACATCTCAGCGCTCCGGTTTAAATGCGGGGCAGATAGAAATAAATGATACGGTATATAACGCAGCATTTGAATGTGATGATTATATCGGTTCATGTGTGACCTATTATTTCAAAAAAGAAAATAATAATCTTGACACGATAGTTTATATGGAGAGAAAAGCTTCTAAAAATAAGCAGCTTGTCGTTGAAGCGCAGGACATAGAAAAGGAGAATATCACAGGTCAGCGCGTCTATTACAGAGATGAAGCCTATGACTTAAGAAACATAGACGTTGAAGCAAATGCCAATGTGATTATGAACGGAAAATGTTATCTCGGATACGGAACGCTGAAAAATCTTATTCCCGACTATGGTATTGTGAAGTTTATCGATAATAACAGCGATTCGCTTACAGATGTGATTATTATTACTTCATACGAAAACATTGTTGTGAAATCGGTTGACGCGGTGAACGGAGAAATCGAAAACAGGCAGGACGGCTCTGTTCTGAAGGTGGATGTTAATCATGATAATATCACCGTTATTAATGAAGCTAACGGGACGAAGGCGGAGCTTTCGGACATTAAAATATGGGATGTTCTTACCGTTTCCGAAAGCAAAAACAGCACAGGAAAAAAGAAAATAGTTATTCATATTGTAAGAGATACCGTAAAAGGAAAGGTTGAGGGCTTCGGAGAAGAAAACGGGAAAAACTATGTGATTATAAATAAAAACGAATATAATTATGCTCCCGGTTTTTCGGAAACTCTGAAAAGCGGACAGCGCGGGGTATTTTATCTTGACTACCGCGGAAAGATAGCCGCATTCCGCTCGGGAGAGGATGAAGGAAGAAGCTACGGAATCTTCTTTGCGGCAGGAGAAAAAGGCAGACTTGATAAAACAACTCAGTATAAAGTGTTCGATGAGTACGGAGAATGGGGAATTTACGACCTTAAGGACCGGGTGCAGATTGACGGAGTGAAATATAATACGGGCGATGAAAAGGATAACGATTATATCATCAATACCATAAAAAAAGGCGAGCTTATCAGATTCACGCTGACGGATGATAAAAAAATCAGCGTTGTTGATACGATACGATCAGACACGCCGTCCTCCGCCGGAACGCTTAAGCTGATATCCTCGGACAAGGCGCTTTATTACCGTGACAGCATTTTCTTCTGCCCGAGCGACGGCTCGCAGTTTGCGATAGGGGACAACACGGCGATGTTCGGAGTTCCCGAGGATCTTGACGATGAGAAAGCATATTCAACCTCAATGAGCAAATTTGAAACACAGACGCAGTATACATGGTCTTACAAGGCGTACACCATCGGAGAAAGCAACATAGACATTGCAACGGCAATGGTGTTTAGGGGCGCCGGCGGATCGGGAGCAGTGGAGGACTACACTTCGTTCTCGGTTGTAAAAGGATTCAAGTGGGCTGTTGATAAAGACGGCGACACGCGTGCAAAGATAGTCTTTGCCAATAAGGATTCGGATAAAAACGGCGTGTTTGTTGCTGATGAGGTTAAGGATTCCGCCACAAGCGCCATACATGACCTTGATTATTTCAATCTGCAGCCGAACGATATTATCCAGTATGCCGTGAATGATTACGGAATGATAAACGAAATTTTCATTATTTACAGATACGATACAAAGGGCGGAACACTCAGTTCCGGTGAGCTTGACCCCAACGGCACTGTGGACACCCGTTTCAATGCAAGCAAGAGAAGCATTGACGCAAACGGCAGACATGTTTATGCAACCGTTGATTCCGTTGAGGACGGATACATTAAATTCTATACAAAGGAATCTGCCAATTCTCAGCTGGCAAATATAAGAACAACAACAACGGTTTACAAAGTATCAAAAAATAATGACAGGGGGCTGCCTGTTTTAACGAGCGTTGACAGTATCAAGGAAAATGACACTATTGTGTTCAGGCTGCAGGTTCTGACAGCAAAAGAAGTCTTTATTATTGAGTAAAGAAGATTATAATGGAGGTAAACATGAAAAGAATTGCGTTTGTTTGTTTTTTGGTGCTGATTCTTACCTTTCAGCTGACCTGCGTTGGTGCATTCAATGCTGATAATGTGAGCATATCGGCAGAGCTTAACAAGCTTGATGTTTCGGTTGTGTCGGATAAGGATCTCGGAAGAATGACGCTGCAGCTGCTTAGCGGAGACGGAACTGCCATGATTTACATGGGTCAGGAAAACAGCTATGCCGAGGAAGTTAAGGATGCTTCCGGAAAGGCAGGGTATAAATATGTTTTTGATTCATTTAACCTGCCGTCCGATGCGGCAACGGGAGAATATATACTCAGATTAAGCGGAAATGACGGAAAAATTGTTTCGAAGAAGTATCCTTTTGTAAATGCGCTTGACAGCGTTAAGTTCCTGAACGGCTTGAATACGGCTGAGGATGTGAACAGCTTTCTGACAGCAAATAAGGATATTTCGCCGGTTGAGCTAACAGCGTATCTGAAATTGCCGGAGTCCGTATATTCCCTGGTTGATAACGAATTAAAAACTGTGGATTTTGCCGTTAAAGAGGATCTTTCAAACCTTACGGAAAAATTGCAGCTTTTCAAAGAAAGGTTTGGCAATCTGATGCTCAGCGCAGAGATTCTTTCTGCCGGCAGCGGCGAAGAATGGACAGCTGCCGTTGAAAACGCCAAGTCCGTTCTGGAGCTGAGCGTCTTATACTATGATAAACTGAGCGACAAAAAAGCCGGATTCGGTTATTTTGAAACGCCAAAGTCACTTTTAAAGGACGATATCGGAAAGGCATTTGACAAAGCGGTTGTTGTTACCGCATTAAAGCAGCTCGATTACGGCAGCATCACAGATTTGCTGAAATTCTTCGAGGACAGAGGCACAATCGCATTGGACAAAGCGGATTTCGATAATTTATCGGATAAAAAGAAGCTCACGGTTTGCCAAAGGCTTAAGGAGGATAATAACATAATAAGTGTTAATACCTTGCAAACGGAGTTTAAAATAATAAGCAGTCAGGTTGCAGCTGAAAAGGACAGCAGCGGCAGCTCCGGCGGATCGGGAGGAAAAAAGCGTGACGTTACAATCGGCGGCGGTATCGGCGGCGGAAAGACGCCCGGCACAGTGCAGCCGTCGGATGATATATTCAGCGATATAAACGACGTTTCATGGGCAAAGGGTTATATTGTTTCGCTTGCAAACAGAGGAATACTGAGCGGAAAAGGCGATGGAAAGTTTTATCCGGGGGAGAGCATGCTGAGGGAGGAATTTGCAAAGGTTATAGCGGTCGGAAGCAAGATAGACATAACCTCCGGGAATACTGAATTTACCGATGTGACTGACAGCGCATGGTATGCGCCTTACCTTGCGGCATGCGTAAATGCAAATATCATAAACGGAATCGGCGATGGTAAATTCGGCATCGGCGCAACAATCACCAGGGAGGATGCCGCCGTTATGATTGCCCGTGCGCTGAATCATGCCGGGATTGAAGCCACTCCCTCCGAGGAGACTTTTGCAGACGAAACGGAAATATCTTCATATGCGCTTGAAGCTGTCGGAAAGCTGAAAAAATTAGGCATTATAAGCGGTGACGATAACGGCTGCTTTATGCCGAAATCGGCAATAAGCCGTGCTGAGGTTTCCAAAATGATTTACGGTATGCTGGACGTTATTGGAGGTTAAGCAATGAAAAAGAGAATTTTGAGCCTGACGCTTGCTTCGCTGATAGCTCTTCCGTTCATTCCGGTCAGTGCAAATACCGGCAGCAATATTATTGCAAACGGCAGTTTTGAACAAAGCGCTGAGGGCTGGGAATTAAACGGCGTGGATCTGATACGGAGCAAGGGCGGTGCAAACTCCACGGGACACTGTGCAAAAGTAACGGTTAAAGAAAATAAGGGCGGAATATATTTTAAAAATGATTTCTTAAGCGGAGAGTCATATTCAATTTCCTTTTATGCAAAATTAAGCAAGGGAAGCAACATGGTTTCCGTTGTGCAGGAATTTGACGAGGGCGGCGAGTTCTGCATAAAAAAGGGAATGTATATTGATGAAGAATGGAGAAAATACTCCTTTGACTGGATTGTTCCGTCAAAAAATTCCCAGGGCTTTGATGTTAGCGGCGCGGGAAAACTGACCTTCAGGATTGGCAGCGGCAACGAAAAAATTTCATACTTCATTGATGAAATATCCGTCATCCCGAAAAAAGCGCTTCTCCGCGAGAACGATGAAGCTTCGGCGCCTGCCGACATAAACGGTCATTGGGCGGAGGATTATATTAAAATTGCGCTGAAAAACGGTCTTTTGTTAACTGACAGCAAGGAAAATTTCAATCCTGATGGTAAAATCTCCGCTGCCGAGTTTGTATCGGCCGTAACTGCACTTTATCCATTAAGCGGTTCGGAAAAATATGCTTCCGCAGGGGATATTTCTTTAAAAGCGGCTGAGGAAATCACCGAAATGATCGAGAAAGAACACAAAATATCGGTTTGCGGCAGCATCGGACTTTTTTCAGAGGAAAGCTCAGCGGCAGACAAATCGCTTACCCGTGCGCAAGCCGCGCGGATTGTCACCGGCATTCTTGAAACAAAAAACCGCTGCTTTATATATGCGGATGCGGAAAACGGCAGCGATGAAAACGAAGGTACCGAAACCGCGCCGTATAAATCGGTAAAAGCAGCTTTTGAAAAGTATGCGCAGCTTCAGCCCGAGAGTAAAAACGACATTTATATTTACCTTAAAGCCGGTGAATACTATACGGATGAAGCCCTGAAATTAAATTCCGATAAACTAAGCGACAACACAAGCCATTTGTTTGTCAAATCCTACGGTGACGGTCAGGCATGTATTTCTATGGGAGTTCATGCTTCGGGATTCACGCTTCACGATGCGGGAAAAAATATTTATAAGACTTATGTCGGGAAAGACATAAAAACGAGGCAGCTTTTTATTAACGGCATAAGAGCGACAAGAGCGCGCAGCGAGGGCGGACTCAGCGATGCCGTTCTTGATAAATCATACGGATATACATCGGCGGATACCTTCCTGACAGCCTATAAGAACATTAAGGATCTGGAATTTGTGTATTCCGATGAATGGACAAATCCGCGCTGCGGAGTGGACAGCGTAAGCGTTGAAAACGGCAGAGCGAAAATTATTATGAAGCAGCCGGGCTTTAAATATGCGACAAACAAGGGCGCAAGCTCGGCAACCTATCCGATATATTACGAAAACGCTTACGAGCTGCTCGACAGGGACGGCGAGTGGTACTTAGATACGAATGAGGGCATGCTGTACTATATTCCAAGAATGTTTGAGGACATAAACAGCGCCGACGCCATCCTCCCCATCGGCGAGGAAATGATGATTCTTGAAGGAACCGTTGATAAACCGATTAAAAATATATCATTTGAAAATGTTTGCTTTGAGAACACAACATGGATGCGTCCGAGCAGCGACCACGGACACAGCGACGTTCAGAACAATCTGTTGCGAGAACGCGGTAATCCTGAGGCTAAACAGGATGAAATGCTTACCGACACAGCAATCATGGTCAGAAATGCGCAGAACGTGAATTTTCAGTATTGCACATTCAGAAGACTGGGAATAACGGCTTTGCAGATGCTTGGCGGCATAAGAAACTGCAGCGTCATCGGGAATCATTTCTATGATATTTCGGGAACGGCGATAACTCTCGGTGATTCCGATTATATGGTTGCAAATATTGTAAACCCCAGGGAAGGAAAATACTATGTAAGCGGTAACAAAATTATAAACAATTATATTCATAACGTTGCGGTTGATTACAAATCGGCTGCCGCAATATCGGCGGGCTTTCCGAAAAACACCGAAATATCGCATAATGATATAGGCGAGGCGCCTTACAGCGGATTTCATATCGGATTGGGATGGAGTGATGTGAAAACCTCCGCAATATATAATTTAAAGATAAGCGGCAATTATCTGCATAACATTATGGACAGCACCGTGTTTGACGGCGCAGGCATCTATCTTATCGGCGGAACTGGAGGAACGGAGGATAACCCGAATCTTGTTTCAAGGAACTATATTGAAAACATGCGCAATAAGCACGGAGCATTGTACCCCGATGAGGGGTCAACCTTCTGGAAGATGACGGAAAATGTTATTGATTATTCCGATGTTGCGGTACACGGCGGAAAGGACGGCAGCTCACCGGCATCGCCGAAATGGCTTCATATATGGACATGGACCATTCATGACAACCAGGCGGTAAACAATTGGAGCACCACTCCGGTCATGTACGAAGCGGGAACAAACAACAAGATTGAGGCGGCTCACGTATATCCGAACGCAGAATGGCCGAAGGAGGCTCGGGAGGTCATTGACGAGTCCGGGCTTGAGCCTGAATATGAAAAGCTTTATCCCGCCACGGTGCAGTATGCAAGGCTCGTAACAAAGGAATATGCAATTGAAAAAGGAAAACAGGAAAAGATAGATATAAAAGCACATGGAAGAAAAAACCAGAGCTATGACATATCCGGCGTTCCGGTTTATTATAAAAGCCTTAATCCGAGCATTGCGTCGGTTGATAAGGACGGCATTATAACAGGCAATGCTGTCGGCGAAACAAAGGTTATATGCTATCTGCTTACTTACGATAAAGTACTTATAGAGCTTGAGGCAGATGTGTTCGTCGGCGAGAGGCTTAATTCGGTTGAGCTGAACCGGATGTCAGTTTCCGTTATGAAGGACGCCCGCACTATGATCAGCGGAAAAGGGATTACAAATAAGGGCAGACAAATATCCTTGCCCAATGCAAAATTCACAATTGAAAATCCCGAGATTGCAGCGGTTGACAAGCAGGGGAACATAACGGGCTTGAAGAACGGTAAAACAAGCCTTAACGCAAGCTTTACCGTTGCGGATGTTACGATTGAAAAAACGATACCCGTATCTGTCATTTCTTACGGCTTTGAAGAAACCGGAAGCGCCAAAGGAACTGATATAAGCGAACAAATCAGCAAAAAAACAAGCTGGGAAGGCGGAGAAATAACAGCCTCGGGCGGCGGTGTGCAGATAAGCACCTCCGGATCGGCCGCTTATTATTCAAAGCAAATGTTCGGAAGCGAGCTGCTGGAGTTCGATATGAAGATTAATGCTTCAGGAGGCTGGCCGTCGCTGGTACTCGGAGCTGCGGATTTGGAAAAAGGAATTGACGGTACGTGTTATCTCATAGGCTTTAAGAATGATATTCTGGAGCTTCAGAGGTTTAACAACGGCGTCAGAACGGCGATATTTGCCGATGCAAGTCTTAATCCCACCGGCGGACCGGGTTATCCGAACAAGGGAGCGGTTTTTGAATACGGTAAAAAGTATCATATTACGGTCGGCAGAATAATGGAAAAAGACGGAGTGAGAGTTATTCTTAATATTGACGGCAAAAATATTTTTGATTATCTTGACAGTGCTGACGGATATATAGACTGCGACGGATATTTCGGAGTATATGCAAACAGCGGAAATATTGAGTTCACCCCGGTAACCGGTCGAAAATAGGCCGTGCAATCACAATAAAGAGGTGATTTTAGTGAAAAGAACAATGGCGCTGTCGTTGGCTGTCCTTATGTTTTTGCTTACATTACAGGTTTGCGTTGAAGCTGATGCTTCAACGCAAATCGTGGCAAGCGAAAGCTTTGATTCCGGCAAGGGAAATGTCGGCGGAAATCTTGTTCTGTCATGGAAAAAAACCGGCGGAGTCGGAAATAAAGGCGGACTGCACGTAAAGCAAACCAGAAATTTGGAGGATTTGACAAATCTTCCGGGAAAAATGCTGAAGGGAAACAGGTATAAAATTTCCGCATGGATTAAGCCGGACGGAAACACGCTTTCCGCAAACATGGTAAATTTTATATATTGGACGAAAACCAAATCGGGGAAAAACGGATATCTGATGTTCGGCGCAAAGGCGGAGAGCCTTAGCGCCGGGCAGTGGAAGTATGTGGAAGCTGTCTTTACATATGACGGACTTTTGAATGTTGTCGGTAACCCTTCGGAGTACTGTAATGAAGAGGAGGAATCCCGGTTTGATTTGCGCATAGGTAACGGATACGTCAGTCAGTCAAGCGGAGAAGATATAAGATATTACCTTGATGAATATAAGCTGGAATTGATTACAACCGATGATGAAAGTGTTCCCGTTAATGAGGAGCTTATCAGTGCAAAAATTAATGCTGATATATGGACTGATGACGCGACAGAAGTAAGCGGAAGCATAAACATTGAAAACAATAAAAAGGATTTAGATTTGATAAGCGCTTTGGCATTGTATGACAGCAGCAACAAGCTAATCGGTTTAAAAACCGAGCCCAAAAGTCTGAAAGCAAACGCAGGCGGCAGCTGGAGCACAGCGCTTCCGAATGACAGCAGCGCAAAATATGCGAAGCTGATTCTGTGCGAAGAAACCACGCTCAAGCCTGTCATACAAAACGACGCAGCGTTTAAGCTTTCGGCGGATTATTACATTTATGTTGACCCGACAAAAAGGAACAGCACCGAAGAGGGCACGGTGAATAACCCGTATAAAACCGTTGAGGGGGCGAAAAACAGGGTCAGGCAAATGCTTCCCGAAGCACAGAATGACATTCACGTTATGCTCCGCGGCGGCACATATGACATTAAGTCCCCCGTTCAATTCGGAAGCGAGGATTGCAGCGATAACGTAAATGTAATTTATGCCGCATGCAATGACGAAAAGGTTATTTTCAGCGGAGGAAAGAAGGTCAGGAACTTTCAGCTTTATGACGCTTCAAAAAATATTTACAGAGCATATCTCGGCATCGGTCTGAAATCACGTCAGTTTTTTGTTAACGGCGTAAGAGCAGTGAGGGCGAGGAGCAGCTCCGGACTTCCGGACGGAGAATTTTTAGGGGAAGGCGGCTTAGCTACCTCCGATACTTCATTTTTGAATTACAAAAATATATCCGATTTGGAAATGGTATTTTATTCTCTGTGGACAAATCCGCGCTGCCAGGCGGCTTCTGTCAGTGAAAGCGGAGGAAAGGTCATCTTCAAAATGGATGAACCGGGTTGGAGCACAATCATCAACAAAGGTTCAAGCTCTGTTTCGGCGCCTCCTTATTACTATGAAAATGCTTTGGAGCTTTTGGACGAAGAGGGTGAGTGGTATTACGATTCCAAGGGCGGATATTTATACTACAAGCCGCGCTTTTTTGAAAACATTAACAGCCTCGAGGCTGTTTTGCCGACGGTCGAAAAGCTTATAGAGGTTAAAGGCGCTTCGGCAAGTCAGCCTGTGAAAAATATTCTGTTCGAAAATATTGAATTCAGTTACACAACGTGGAACCGACCGAGTACAACATACGGACATTCAGACGCGCAGAATAACCATTTAAGATATTCGGATATTGACGACAAGCTTATCGATGCCGCAATTGAAGTTGAAAATGCGCATAATATTGATTTTAACAAATGCAGGTTCAGCAGACTCGGAGCAACGGCGCTTAAAATGACAGGCGCAATACAGGGCTGTAATATAACGGAAAACGAGTTTTGTGAAATATCCGGCTCCGCAATAAATTTGGGCGAGCCTGATACGAGCAATGTGGATGTATGCAACCCTACAAGCGAAGAATTATTCATAACGGATAATATTATTGCAAATAATTATATTCATAAGGTTGCGGTGGACTATAAATCAGCAGCCGGTTTATCTGTCGGATTTCCGAAAAACACGGTTATAAGAAATAACGAAATAACAGACGTTCCGTACAGCGGCATGCACATCGGATACGGATGGGACGGAATAAAAACCTCCGGGCTAAAGAATGTAGTTATAAAAAACAACTATATTCATAATTTCCTAAATGATAAAGTGTCGGACGGCGGCGGTATTTACACAAACGGACCAACGGGCGGAGCTGCGGGCAATTACAATAAAATAACCGAAAATTATATCGAGGACGAAAGATGCACCGGCGCATCGCTGTACACGGACGAGGGGTCAAGCTTTTGGGAAATGTCCAAAAACGTTGTTGATCTGACAAGCACTCCGTTGTGGTTTGTTTACGGAGTAAGTCAGCCGAGCGTTCCAAAGTGGCTGTCGGTTTGGACGAAATCGATCGATAACAACCGATATATAAACAATTACACAACAACGAGCAACTGCTCATTTAATGGCGGCCCAAATAACGTGATGTACGGCACAAAGCTTTACGAGAATGCCGATTGGCCGGATGCGGCAAGAAGCATTATCGAAAAATCGGGGATAGAGCCTGAATGCGGGAAGAGCTTTTCCTATAAGCTTCAGGATATTGACGCCGATTCAATCGTAATGCTGAGCGCAGGCAGCAGCACAGAGCTCACGCTGAACGGAATTACCGGAAAAAGCAGGCGGTACGATCTTTCAAAAGCAGCCGTATATACAAAGAGCAGCAATGAAGGCGTGCTTTCCGCAAACGGATTGAATATCACTGCAATCGGAACCGGAGAATGCACTGTCACAATCGCGGTTGTTGAAAACGGGATATGCCTGATGAAGAATGTAACGGTTTTGGTAAGTTAGGAGGATAACAGTGAAAAGAAAGTTTATATGTTTATTGCTGATATTGGCAATTTCTGTGATGCCGGGCATCACGTCAATCGCATCGGATCAAGATGCCGTTGACGTTTATGAAAACAATCTGTGTCTTTACGAGACCTTTGAGGAAAATACCATAAGCAGCGATTTGGATTCAAAGAAAATTGATAACTTAGGCTCCGGAAATTCGATAACATATGTTGACGGGGCAAACGGCAGCAAGGGAGCCGCAAGGCTGATTTACAAAGAAAATATGTCATCGATCAACTTCAAGGTGAAGCTGATTCCCGAACAGAAATATAAGATTTCGGCATGGGTTAAGCTTAACGACATTTCGCTTAAGAGCAGCACATTTCAGTTTATCTACTACTGCAAAACCCAAAATGGAAAAAACGGCTACAGACGTTTTCAGTTTAACGATGTTGAATATAAAACAAATGAGTGGGTTTATGTAAATGAGGAAATTACGATGCCTCAGGAAATGTGGGTTGTTGCCAACCCGGATGAGCCTGTTGATGAAAATGCAGTCGGTTCTATCGGCATCCGATTCGGCAGCAGCGGCGAATTTTCAAATATTGAAGGCGGCAGCGGACCGTATGATTTTTCAATCGATGATTTTATCGTTGAGCCCGTCGTGAAGGATAATTCCGCGGGCGGAAATGAATTTGAGCTTGATATTTACAATTGGAGAAGTGAATTTACAAGAACGAGATTAACGGCGGCAGACGGCGAAAATGTTGTTCCGCCGGAGGGCGTAAGCGGCTCGTCGCAGCGTATAAGAGCAAAAAATTCGGGCTATGTCGGAATATACAGAGATATTCCGGGACTGTGGTACAACAGGGCTTATAAAATCGGCATGTGGGCGAGAGCTGACTTTGCGGAAGGTGCAACCGGCGGTGATGTTTGTATTATTGCATATAACACAAACGGGAACAAAACAGACAGCCGAATAAGCAAATGGCCGACAACCTCATCCGGGAAGACTTTAACTGAAGACTGGCAGTACTATGAATGGATTTATTTCCGGGGTCTTAATACCATGGGTGAGCGTGCGGACGCAAAGGTTGAATTCAGGGCATATCTCAATAAAGGGGCAGGCAGCTATGTTTACATGTCGGACATGAGCATTGAACCGCTCAGTATGCCTTATCAGGAAGCTGTTAACTACGGCGCTGTTGATAAAGATGCGGCAATCGAAAATGCCGGCTGGAGCTTTGAGGATGAAACCAAGCTTGAAAAGGATGAAAGCTTCGCCACGGCATACAGAATGATTGAAACCTCCGATTCGCTTAAGCAGCATGTTCAGATGAAGAACAATAAGAAATACAGGATTTCGTTCAGAGCAAAGGCGGAAAGCTATGTTGATGAAAACGGAGCAGCGGTAAATATAGGCAGCGATGTGCAGTCTGTTCCCGTTTTTGCGGTTCTCGACAGATCGGGAAATACGAACTATATCGGAGACTGGGAGGAGAACGCCGGAAACAGCGATACCCCCTCATATGATTATCAGTACGTTTCCGGAGAAGCGCTTACGGAGAATGATGCATGGAGCGCTGCTCAGGCAACTGAAAATCCGCATTGGGAGCTTACGGATGAGTGGCAGAGATTCTCCGGCGTATATATATGGAATTACAAAGGGAATAATTACAGAATGCCGCTTCTCGGCTTCAGTATAGGTAATCCGGAGAATCCCGCGGTGGCAACGTGGTCGATAGCTGATGTTAAGATAGAAGAGGTTACAGGTTCGGTCGGCAAGGTGCAGAATTTCAACATAGACAGCGACATGATAGTCGGAACTAAAATGAGCCTGTCATATGATTATGAAAATCCGGAGGCGGAGGAAGGTATATCGTATGTCCGTATTCTTACCGGCAGCGATTCCGCAGGCTGGATCACAAGGGATGTTCTTAAAGCTTCCGAGCTTCGCGGTTACACAATCCCGGAAGAATTCGGCGGTCAGATAAAAGTTGAGATTTTGCCGATAGATTATAACGGAAATGTTGGTATACTGTACAGCGAAATACTTACAGTTGAAAAAGTGTTTGAAATAACTGCGGAAAATGTGAAATGGAAAGCGGACTCCATATCGGGCGAGGTTAAATTTACGGAAAACAGAAGCGGTGTGACAAACAAGGAGTATATTATTGTAACCTGTCTGTACACTGCGGATAACACAATGCTTTCGACCTATCAGTCCGTGCCCGTAAAAATATCGACAGGTGATAAAATTACGGAATCGTTCAGCGTTCCGACAGATGGTACGGCTGCCAAAGCAAGAATATTTGTATGGGGCGGCACGGATGTGTTTAACACTGATATGATTGCATATACGGATCTTTGGGAGTATGACAGAACATAAAAGCCTTTAACAGTCGGTTTGAGATAGGCAGGCGCGTCAGTTTTGGCACGTCTGCCTAAGCAAATGCGTTTCAAATATAAAATTGTCTTTGACAACTGTGCTTAAAAAAGGTTATACTATAAGTGATAATAAGTTTTTAGGAGAAGATTTATGTACAGAGTGTTGTTGGTTGATGATTGCAGAGCTGATGTAAACGGAATCAAGGATAACATAAATTGGAAAAATCTTAACTGCGAAATAGCTGCATGTGCTTTTGACGGACAGGACGGAGTGAATAAAGCGCTTGAGTATAAGCCGGATATTATTATAACGGATGTTTCAATGCCTATATTGGACGGCATTGAAATGACAAAAATTCTTCGTTCAAAAATGGAAACGGCATATTTTATTTTTATAAGCTGCTTTGAAGATTTTTCTTATATTAAAAGCGCCATGGACGAGGAAGCGGTAGCCTATGTTTTAAAGCCCGTTAAAATAGATGAGCTTACAAGAGCGGTTGAAAAGGCTGTAACCAAGCTGGAAAATCGAAAAAAATACGAAAGCGGCAAAGCAGCTGCGAATAAGGAACCGAAGCCTATCCTGGAAAATTTTTTCACAGAATTACTGCTCAACTTTAATATCGATAAAAGCTATGCGGAATATGTGGGAATTTCGGAGGACGATATGTTTAATATGGCTGTCTTAAAAATTAATGACAGTTCATATTCGGCTCATAATATGCATAAAATACTGCACTCTGTTAAAAAAATAGGAGAGAAATTTTTTCACGGTGAAAAATATTGTCTGCTGGAATTCGGACTGAACACACTTGTATTTATTTCTTGGGACATCAGCATTGACAGCGCCGAATATAATCTCATTCTGAAAAACATCAAATCAGAGGCGGTTAAGGAGTGCGGAGATATTTTTGCCATGACCTCCGGTCAGACCTTTTGCGGATTCAGCGAATTGTCAAATCGGTTCAACATGCTTAATATGATACGGCAGTCGTCTGTTTCGGAACATGAGCACAGACAGGATATATCGGTCAGGGACTTGTATAACCGCATTTCAAGAGCTTTGTTTGACGAAAAAGTCGGGCAAAGCGGAGACCTGACAGATGAAATCTTTGCTGATGACGGAGCGAATGATATAAATTATCTCAAGGCAATATGTATTCAGGTGATAAATGTTATCAATATTATTCTGTTTGAAGAATACGATAAAAATTTCTATGAAATTGTCGGAGACGAGCTGGTAATATGGAATGATTTGATTCATTTGGATTCGGCGGAAAATATAAAGCGATGGATGAATGACATGCTTGCCAAGCTTCGCAGTTATTTTCTTTTGCAAACGAACAATGCCGACAGGTATGAAGCTCTTGTTGATAAGGTTTGCAAATATATTGACGAGAATTATCATTCATATACCGTGATTGACGAGATAGCCCGAAAGCTTAATCTCAGTGTGGGTTACATTAATATGATTTTTAAAAAGAATAAGAAACAGACTCTTTTCAGCTATACTGTAAATAAACGGATAGAAAAGTCAAAGGAGCTGCTCAAGGATGACACATTATCTGTTTCAAAAATCAGCCGGATGGTAGGTTATTCGTCAAATGCTTATTTTGCAACTGCATTTAAAAAAACAGTAGGTGTAACGCCTATGCAGTACAGAAACAGAATCTTGGGTATTAATTAATTTTGCGGGGTGGCGCTATGTTTAAGAGGTTAAGAATAAAGCCCATTAATTACAGAACCGAAATGCTGTTTTTTTCGCTTGCGCCCATTTTTATTATTTTGTGTCTTGTGGCTGTTCTTTTTTCGAAAAACGAGTATGACAAGGTTTGCTCCAGAGCGGAAGCAAAATTTGAAAAGGCTGTGCAGGAAATAAATCTGCTTCTTGTGCAGGCTGTCGATTTCAGCAATAACGTTATCACCAATCAAAACATAGAAACAATATTATTCGAAAGCTACAACGGAATGGAGGAGCATTATAGGATTAAAACAATGCTTGATATGTTCTTCTCAAACTATAAATCTGTGCCTGTGAACAGAACGGATTTTTGTATATACCATAATAACTATTCGATGTACAGAAATCAATACCTGAATTATATTGATGCGCTGGAGCCTGAGCTGTTCGAAAGAATTAAAAGGATGAAGATATCCGACCTGTTATGGGAGGAAAACGATAAATTTTTTTCGCTTTATAAATATTATAACAAGGATAATATTATTATGGTGACGCAGTACAATTTTAAAAAAGATGACATTAAGTTTATTCTGAATAAATTTGACGCATTCAGTAACGAAGGTTATAATTATGAGAATGAAATTACTGTCGGAGGAACGGTCAAAAAGGGCGGATATTCTGCGAAAAAAACACTTACCAACGGAAAAACCATAACGATGCATATTCCAAATGATATAAAAAGAGACATTTACATGCATATGTCGGCATATTTTCTTTCTGTATTTTTGCTTGTTGTCTTATCGGGATTTTTCTTGTCGAGTATTTATGTGAAAGAAAAACAGGAAAGTATGTATACGTTTGTTAATGATCTCTCCAATAACGAAATAACAATAAAGCAGGCAAATTCATTGTTAAACAAAAAAGACGCTTTGTATCCCGTTTACAAAAAAATTCTGGATCTTTTAGAGAATATTAATGATTCTCATTTGCGGAATAATAAAATAATGGAAGAGAAAAAGGCAATTGAAATTAAATATCTTCAATCAAAGTTTAATCCGCATCTTCTTTATAATACCTTGAGCGTTCTGAAATGGAAATGCATCAAATACGACAAAACCCTTGCCGGCACTATCGATTCCATGGCAGATTATTACCGTGCCTGTATAAGCGGTTTGTCCGACTCGGTTATGATTAAGGACGAAATTGAGCTTGTCAGAAAATATATTGAAATAATGGAATTTATTCATGAACGAAAATATCCTCTTGAAGTTGATATCAGCAGTAAAGTCATGTCTTTTTATACTGTCAAGCATTTGCTGCAGCCTTTTGTTGAAAATGCAATTTTGCATGGAATCCAGCAAAATGATGGCGGATTTATCTCTATTACGGGTGAAGAGAATGAAAGTTTTGTTATACTGAAGGTTAAAGATAACGGAAAAGGAATAACAGATCAGCGGATAAGAGAAATTGAATCCATGAACTATTTTTCAGCTTATAAGAGTTACGGGATAAAAAACACACAGGAGCGTATAAAAATTTTTCATGGCGAAGAAAGTCATATAAAAATAAGCAGTTCCGAGGGAGAAGGAACCTGCATCACAATTGTCTTACAAAAATCAGCGATATAAATATTTTAGAGATTGGGAAATAAATAAGAGTATATTTTGGGAGGTGTATTTATGAACGAAATTTCACTCTTGGGCAAAAAAATTTACATGGACAAATCACCGCTGCTGCTTAAGTATTCGCCGGATGAGGATTGGCAGAAATACTGGCAGGTAATGGCAGGTGACTGGCGCATGGAAAACGGCTGGCTGATAGGAACGGAAAACGGAAATAAGGGCGGAATCCTTTTCAGCCGCGAAAGCTTTGATAAAAACGTTATGCTTTCGTTTACTGCCGCAACCGTTCTGCCGGCAACGCGCGATGTGAACGCCGTTTACTGCGCGCATTGGGATGAAAAAACGGACTATCTTGCCGATTCGTACGTTTGCGGACTGAACGGCTGGTATGACGGAAAGAGCGGCATTGAAAGGAACCTCACATCTAACCTGTATTCCACAACCTCGCTTTACCAATATATCCCCGGAACCGAGGTGCGCATGACGGCAGGCGCAATTGACGGGCATAATTTCATGATCGTTGACGGCAAGCTTGTAACCGAGCTTATCGACCCCTCGCCGATAAAGGGTGGTCATGTCGGGTTTTCACCGTACTGCACGATTCTGAAAATAAAGGATATTGAGATAAGAGAAATTTACTGGGAAAAGCAAAAGCAGCATTATGACCCGGAATTTTAAACAGAGAGCGGCGGCAGCAAAATGTGATTTTGCCATAGGCATAACAGCGCAAAAATGCTCATCAATGGATAAACTATTAACTCAGACAACAGACAAACCCACCTGGAAATGGTGGGTTTGTCTGTTGTCTGACCCGCGCCTTGAAACGCGGGTCGGTATTATGGGCTTATAGCCCTTGTGCAAACAACCTGTTTGACCGGTTGTTATAATTAATGCTCTAACCGTTTCTGAGCAGACGTGTTAATATCCGCTTAAACAACCTCACCCTCATATATCGGGCTGCAAACAAGCTTTCCGTCTTTAGCATCGAGAACAAGCGTTGAGTCGGATTCAAGATTCCCTGCCAGAATTTCCTTTGCAATAAGCGTTTCGGCAGAGCTTTGGAGATAACGCTTAAGCGGACGCGCGCCGTAAACAGGGTCGTAACCGTTGTCGATAATAAGATTTTTCGCAGCGTCGGTAACCTCAAGCTTAATTCCGCCGCCTGCGCTCCTTTCAGCAAGGCGTTTGCGAAGCCCCGCAAGCAGATTGTCGATTATTCCGCCGAGATTGTCTTTTGTGAGCGGCTTAAACATGATGATTTCGTCAAGACGGTTCAAGAATTCCGGTCTGAACGATGCACGCAAATCAGCCTGAACCTTAGAGCGTGCGTCCTCACTGATTTCACCGTCGGGGGTTATGCCGTCAAGCAGATACTGACTGCCGAGGTTGGAAGTGAGAATTATAATCGTGTTCTTGAAATCAACCGTCCGCCCCTGGCTGTCGGTGATTCTTCCGTCGTCAAGAATCTGAAGAAGAATGTTGAATACATCGGGATGAGCCTTTTCAACCTCATCAAACAAGATAACGCTGTACGGACGGCGGCGAACCGCTTCGGTGAGCTGACCGCCTTCATCATAGCCGACATATCCCGGAGGCGCTCCTATTAAGCGCGATACGCTGAATTTCTCCATGTATTCGGTCATGTCGATTCTTACCATGTTATGCTCATCGTCAAACAGGCACTCGGCAAGCGTTTTCGCAAGCTCTGTTTTGCCGACGCCTGTCGGTCCGAGGAACATAAAGCTGCCGATGGGTCTGTTCGGGTCGGATATTCCGGCACGCGAACGCTGAATTGCTTCGCTTACAAGGCGCACAGCTTCATTCTGACCGATAACGCGCTTATGGAGCGTGTCCTCAAGATGCAGCAGTTTTTCGCGTTCACCTTCAACAAGCCGCGAAACGGGGATTCCCGTCCAGCGCGCGACAACGTCTGCAATTTCCTCGTCTGTAACGGTGGAGCGGACAAGCACATTCTTGTTTTGAGTTTCATTTAAGGATTCGGCTTCGGTAAGCCTTTTCTGAAGCTCGGGAAGATCTGAGTATTGCAGCCTTGCCGCAAGCTCATATTCGCCGCGAAGCTGTGCCTGCTCGATTTCGCCGGTTGTTTTTTCAATATCGGATTTAAGCTTTTTAACGTTTTCGGCAGCTTGCTTTTCGGCGTCCCAGCGCGCTTTCATTTCGTTGAATTTATCTTTCTTTTCGGCAATGTCGGCTGTCAGCTTGGAAAGTCTGTCTTTTGATAATTTATCGTCCTCTTTTTTCAGCGACATTTCTTCAATTTCCAGCTGCATAATGTCGCGGCGGAGGTCGTCAAGCTCACTCGGCATTGAATCGATTTCCGTTCTTATCATTGCGCAGGCTTCATCAACAAGGTCAATTGCCTTATCGGGAAGAAACCTGTCGGTAATATAACGGTGCGAAAGTGTTGCGGCGGCAACAAGCGCATTGTCGTGGATTCTTACGCCGTGGAATATTTCATAACGTTCCTTGAGTCCGCGGAGGATGGATATTGTGTCCTCAACTGTCGGTTCTCCGACCATAACGGGCTGAAAACGGCGCTCAAGCGCGGCGTCCTTTTCGATATATTTTCTGTATTCGTCAAGCGTTGTTGCGCCGATGCAGTGCAACTCACCGCGTGCAAGCATAGGCTTTAAAAGGTTTCCGGCATCCATCGAGCCCTCGGTTTTCCCGGCTCCCACAATTGTGTGCAGCTCATCGATAAAGAGGATGATTTTGCCCTCCGCCTTTTTAACTTCATTTAAAACAGCTTTCAGTCTTTCCTCAAATTCGCCGCGGTATTTCGCGCCTGCAACGAGCGCGCCCATGTCGAGCGAAAAAATGGTTTTATCCTTCAGCCCGTCGGGAACATCGCCGCGGACAATCCGCTGCGCAAGTCCTTCGGCAATCGCTGTTTTACCAACACCGGGCTCACCGATAAGAACCGGGTTGTTTTTGCTCTTTCTTGAAAGAATACGGATGACGCTTCGTATTTCGGAATCACGTCCGATAACGGGGTCGAGCTTTTGCTCGCGCGCACGCTCGACAAGGTCAGTGCCGAACTTTGCGAGAACATCGTAAGTATCCTCGGGGTTGTCGCTTGTGACGGGGGAGCTTTTAACCTTTGCAAGCTCCTCCGTGAAGCTCTTTTTGGTTACTCCGTATTTATCGCAGAGACGTTTGATGTCGCTGCCGCCCTCGGATAAAAGTCCGAACATGAGATGCTCAACGGAAACGTATTCGTCCTTAAGCTGCGCTGAAACCTTCTGCGCAAACTGCAACACCGCCGAAACCTCGCGCGAGGGATAGAGCTCGTCGCTGCCGCCGCTTACCTTTGGCAGGCGGTCGATTGCGGCATTCAGCTCGCCGAGCATTGAGCCGACAATATCCGTGTTCCCGTTTTTCTGCCCGATTCTGTAAACGAGCGTGCCGACAAGTCCTCCGTCCTGCGATAGAAGAGCATGAAGAAGATGCTCCGGCATAAGCGTTTGATTTTGTTTTTCGCGCGCAAGGCTCTGCGCGCTGTTTAATGTTTCAATGGTTTTTTGTGTGAATTTTTCTGCATTCATAATGATTCCTCCTGCTTTGGGTAATATCCGTCAGATGAGAATCGGGCGCGCTGCGAGGTCATGTGCATACATATCCGCAAGCGCATCCGCGTCAGCGCCGCCGACGCACGCTTTAAGCATTCTGTCGATAAGGCTCACATAATATGTTATTGCCTGCGATATTTCATCGGGGTTCAGCATCATGTCGCCGCCGGCGCCGCTCCGTTTAACGGGGTAGGAAAGCGTCCGCGTGAATTTTCCGTTTTCAAGCGAATACGAAATATCGAGCGGAAGACAGCGGCGCTCAATTCTGCAAAGACATCTGAAAAACATTGAAAGAAGCTCCAGAAGCCCCTGCGACTGTGTCCGAAAGCTTGCCGTCAGTGTTCCGATAGGTTCGCCGGGCGAAAAATCACCGGCAAGCTCAACCTCGTAACGCAACGTCGGATTATATTTGTATTTCAGGCTTGACCTTACCGAAACGCGCTGCGTGTTCGGTGCAAAAAGCGGAACAAGCTCGCGCGAGGCGGACAGAAGCCGTTCGATTCCGCTGAATATATCGTTAAGCTGCTGCTCCGGAGTTTGCATTTCAACGCGCTCCGCCAAAATCATATTTACAAGATTTGAGCGGTTTGTGCCCATTCTGTGGGCAAGCAGGTCGATTTCATGCATTATATCCTCGGAAAGCATTAAGCTGTAAAGCGTTTTTTTCATATCGATTTCTCCTTTGAGAGCATTATGCTCTGTTCGTTTCCTTTGGAACATAATAATAGTAGCACATAATATATAATTTGTCAATACATTTATATAAATTATTTTGCAAAAACTTAAAAATTTTTATTTATTTATGCCGCGGTATTGTAAAAAGGAGAAAACAGTGGTAAAATCAACGCAGAAGGAATGATTGAAATGACGCTTCAGCAAATTTATTATGTTCTTACAATATCGGAGCACGGTTCAATGAATAAAGCTGCGGAAGCGCTTTTCATTTCGCAGCCGACGCTCACAAGCGCTGTCAGGGAGCTTGAAAGCGAGCTTGGGATAACCGTTTTTCGCCGCAGCGGAAAAGGCACGGAGCTTACAACCGAGGGCGAAGAATTTTTGATTTATGCACGGCAGCTTTATCAGCAGTATGAGCTGATTAACGAAAAATATACCGACCCGTCGAATGTTAAGCGGCGCTTCGGCGTTTCATCGCAGCATTATTCGTTCACGGTGAAGGCGTTTGTTGAAACGGTGAAGCAGTTCGATATGCAGAAATACGAATTTGCCATGCGCGAGGTGCAAACGCTTGAGGTCATCCGCGATGTCAGCAGCTTGAAAAGTGAAATCGGAATCCTGTATATAAACGATTTCAATCAAAGAGTTATGAACAAGATTTTGCGTGATAACGAGCTTGAATTTCATAAGCTGATTGACTGCAAGGCATATGTTTATATATGGAAGAATCATCCGCTTGCGAAAAACGAATCCATAAGCTTTGACGAGCTGCGCGATTATCCGTGCCTCTCGTTTGAACAGGGGGAGAAGGGGTCGTTTTATTTTTCGGAGGAAATACTGAGTATGAACGAATACCCGAGAATGATAAAGGCTGCGGACCGTTCAACAATGCTTAACCTGATGGTCGGGCTGTACGGTTACACTCTTTGTTCGGGAATTATATGCGAGGAGCTTAACGGCAGTGATTTTATTGCCGTTCCGTTCCGTTCGGATGACGATAATCCGAATCAGACGATGGAAATAGGGTACATATTGAAGAAAAACGTTCCGCTGAGCAATATCGGAGGAATATATATAAAGGAATTAACCAGGTATCTGCAAAATATCAGGTTATAGATTTTATTTATAACTTTGCATAGTAAATATGTATTGGACAAAAGCTTTCATCGGTGTTATACTAAGCTCATCAAAAAACAAGGGAGATAGATAGTATGAAAAAGATTTTATCGGCTGTATTGGCAGCAGTAACGGCGTTGGCACTTTTCTCCGGCTGCGGAAAGAGCAGCGAAAAGATTACGATTGCCGTTCCGAATGATACAACAAACGAAGCGCGCGCGCTTCTTCTGCTTGAGGAAAACGGATATATCAAGCTTAAGGACGGCGCAGGCATCACGGCAACAATCAAAGACATTTCGGAAAATCCGTACGGCATAGAATTTAAGGAAATCGAGGCGGCGCAGCTTCCCAATGCTCTTAAAGACGTTGACTACGCGGTTATCAATTCAAACTACGCAATCCAGGCAAAGCTCAATCCCGTTAAGGATTCGCTGCTGATTGAGGGGTCAAGCTCGGAGTACGGCAATATAGTAGCCGTTAAAGAGGGCAACGAAAATAAGGACAGCATAAAGGCGCTTAAGGCTGCTCTTGAAAGCAAGAATGTTAAGGATTTCATCGCAAAGGAATATGACGGTGCGGTTGTAAGCATGGTTGACAATCCCGGTGACGGCTATGACAGCTCTGTTGATTATGACGCATTGGCAGGCACAACAATTACGGTTGCGGCATCGCCCACGCCTCATGCAGAGATTCTGAAGGTTGTGCAGGATATTCTTGCAAAAAAGGATATAAAGCTTGATGTTAAGGAATTTACGGATTATGTTCAGCCGAACAACGTTGTTGAAAGCGGCGAAATTGACGCAAACTACTTCCAGCACTTCCCGTATCTTGACGATTTCAATAAGGAAAACAAAACGCACCTTGTTTCAATCGGCGCATTCCATGTTGAGCCGATCGCGCTTTACGGCGGAAAACAGGAATCGCTCGATGCAATAAAGTCAAGCAAATAAAATAATCGGCGGCTGCATTAATTTCAGTCTATGGGCAAACCGTCCTTTTCAGGGGCGGTTTGTCCATTCGGCTTGTTTTCGGAGCTGCCGCACGGAGGAGTTATATGATAGAATTAAGGCACATTTCGAAATCCTTTAAAACTGCCGACGGAAACGTTGAAGCGCTGAAGGATGTTTCACTGACGGTTGAAAACGGCGATATTTACGGAATAATCGGAATGAGCGGAGCCGGAAAAAGCACGCTTGTCAGATGCATAAACATGCTTGAACGCCCGACCGGGGGCGAGGTTTTGGTAAACGGCGTTGATATCGGCAAGCTCAGCAATGCGGAGCTGAGAAAAAAGCGCCGCACAATGACAATGATTTTTCAGGGCTTCAATCTTCTTATGCAGAGAAACTGCCTTGACAATATATGCTTTCCGCTTGAGCTTTCGGGCGTGAAAAGGGACGCTGCGCGAAAAAAAGCGGAGGAGCTTTTGGAAACCGTCGGCTTGCCCGACAAGGGAAAGGCATATCCTGCGCAGCTTTCGGGCGGTCAGCAGCAAAGAATTGCAATAGCGCGCGCTCTTGCAACGAATCCCGAAATACTTCTGTGCGATGAAGCGACAAGCGCACTTGATCCGAAAACAACGATGGCAATTCTTGAGCTGATCCGAAAGATTAACCGTGAACTCGGGATAACCGTCATCGTGATAACGCATCAGATGAGCGTTGTTGAAAAAATCTGCAATAAGGTTGCAATCCTTGACAACGGCGTTGTTGTTGAAAACGGAAACGTGAGCGAGGTTTTCACAAATCCGAAATCGGACGCGGCAAAGCGCCTTGTTTTCCCCGACGGCGCAGACAGCTCCGTTCCCGGTTTTGCTTCGTCCGGCGCTGTGCGCGTTATATACAACGGCGCGAAGGTTGCCGATTCGCCGCTCATCACGCAAATGGCGATTGATGAGGGGATTGCCGCAAATATCCTTGCCGCGCAAACTCAGTGCATCGGCGACAAGGTTTACGGAAACATGCTTCTTGACCTCGGCGGTGACGCGGAGATTCAGAAGCGCGCAATAAGCTATCTTGAAAAAAAGGACGATATTATTATAAGGAGGGCTGACGGCAATGCTTGAAAAGCTTTTGGCAAATGAATCCGTTGCGGAAGCGGTTGAAATTCTTCAAAGTGAAATGCCGCTTGCAATATGGGAAACATTTTACGTTACGGTTATTGCAACGCTTGCCGCAATTGTGATAGGCTTGCCGCTCGGCGTGCTTATCGTGGCAGGTGACAAAGACGGCGTTTTTCCGCTGCCGAAATCGCTTCTCGGATTTATTAACGCAGTGATAAATCTTCTGCGATCTGTTCCTTTCCTTATATTAATGATTCTTGTTTTTCCGCTCACAAGGCTGATTATGGGCACGGTTGTCGGAACGGCGGCGTCAATTGTGCCGCTGGTTATTGCGGCGTTTCCGTTTGTGGCGCGTCTTGTTGAAAGCAGTCTGCGCGAGGTGAATCCCAATATTGTTGAGGCGGCGCAAAGCATGGGCGCAACGCCGTTTCAGATTATAGCAAAGGTTATGATTCCGGAAAGCGTGCCGTCGCTTCTGTCAAACTTCACAATTGCAATCACAACAATTCTCGGTTATTCCGCAATGAGCGGAATTATCGGCGGCGGCGGCCTCGGCAAGATTGCCATTAACTACGGTTATTACCGCTATAAATATCTTGTTGCGTTTGTTGCCGTTGTGTTCCTGATAATTCTTGTGCAGATATTCCAGTCACTCGGCACACATATGGCAGTCAAATCGGATAAACGGCTGAAAAAATCAAGATAAAGTGTTATGCAAAGTTATAAATCGAATTTATAACTTTGCATAATTTTTTTGTATTGGACAAATCGAATATTGTGTGCTATACTAACCATATCAAACAGATAGGTTTTATAGAATATAAGGGGGCATTAACATGGCAGAAAGAAAATACAGATTTGAAACACTTCAGGTTCAGGCAGGGCAGGAGAATCCGGATCCGACAACGGACGCGCGTGCAGTCCCGATTTATGCATCGACATCGTTTGTTTTTCATAATTCGCAGCACGCTGCCGACAGATTCGGACTTCGTGACGCAGGGAATATTTACGGCAGACTTACAAACCCCACACAAAGCGTGTTCGAGGAGCGCATTGCAGCGCTTGAGGGCGGCAGTGCGGCGCTCGCGGTGTCATCGGGCGCTGCGGCAATCAATTACACAATTCAGGCGCTTGCAAAATCGGGCGAGCACATTGTCGCTTCAAAAACAATTTACGGCGGAACATACAATCTGCTTGCGCACACGCTTCCGCTGACGAGCGGCATAACGGCAACCTTTGTTGACCCCGATGAGGACGGCGCATTTGAAAAGGCAATTCAGCCGAACACAAAAGCCCTGTATGTTGAAACGCTCGGCAATCCCAATTCAAATATAGCGGATATTGATGGGCTTGCGAAAATTGCTCATAAGCACGGAATACCGCTTGTTGTTGATTCAACATTTGCAACTCCTTATCTTGTGCGCCCGATTGAATACGGCGCGGATATTGTTGTGCACAGTGCAACGAAGTTTATCGGCGGTCACGGCACAGCAATCGGAGGCGTTATTGTTGAGGGCGGCAGTTTTGACTGGAAAGCATCCGGCAAATATCCGTGGATTTCCGAGCCGACCCCGTCATATCACGGAATTTCCTTTGCGGACGCTGCCGGAAAAGCGGCTTTTGCAACATATATCAGAGCAATTCTGCTGCGCGACACAGGCTCAACCGTTTCACCGTTTCACGCATTTATCTTTCTTCAGGGGCTTGAAACTCTTTCACTGCGCGTTGAGCGCCATGTTTCAAATGCGCTGAAAATTGTTGATTATCTTAACAAGCATCCGCAGGTTGAGGCGGTTCATCATCCTTCGCTCGAAACTGAGCCGAGCCATAAGCTCTATAAAAAATATTTTCCGAACGGCGGCGGCTCGATATTCACCTTTGAAATTAAGGGTGATGACAAAACGGCACAGAAGTTTATTGACAATCTTCGGATTTTCTCGCTTCTTGCAAACGTTGCCGATGTTAAATCCCTTGTCATTCACCCTGCTTCAACAACGCATTCGCAGCTTTCGGAAGCCGAGCTCGGCGAACAAGGGATAAAGCCAAACGCAATCAGACTCTCTGTCGGGATTGAAAATATTGACGACCTTATCGAAGCTCTTGACGACGCTTTTAAGGCAGTTGAATAAGAGAATTGCAGAGCGCGAGGCTGTTTAAAAAGTCAATTGACTTTTTAAACAGCCTCCGCTTTTTCAAAGGGATAGGAAAAAAGCTTTGGAATTAACAAACTGAGCCAAAGCGTTAGCTTTGGGTTGAGGCATAAGAAATCCGAACTTCATGCGGTTCAAAAAGGCAAATTTTCCGCAATAATGCGTTAAAATGCTCGTTAATAGACCTAGTATTCCAGCACACCCTCGAATACCTTTACCGCGTTTCCTGTCAGGTACACCGCGTCATCGGTATAGCGGACGGTAAGCTCGCCGCCGTCAACGCGGACGGAAATATCCGTGTTTTTATCGCAGAAGCCTGCTTCAACAGCCGCAGCTGCAGCCGCGCACGCACCCGTTCCGCACGCCGGAGTTTCGCCGTTGCCGCGCTCCCACACGCGCATACGGATTGTTTTTCTGTCAATAATTTTCACAAACTCCGTGTTAATGCGCTCGGGGAATATCGACGCGCTTTCAAATTCCGGTCCCACGCTTTTCAGGTCAATGTTATAAACATTGCTGCAAATCACAACGCAGTGCGGATTTCCGATTGAAAGGCATGTGATTTTATACGGGCGTCCGCCGATGCGCACATCGCGCTCAATGATTTTTTTATCGGGAAGATTCACGGGGATTTTTGCAGGCTCGAAACAAACCTTTCCCATATCGACCGTCACAAGATTAACCATAGAATTGAAGCAGTGAAGCTCCAGCTCTCTCACTCCGCTGCCGGTTTCGATTGTCATTTTCGGCTTATTCACCGTTTTGCTGTCGTACAGATATTTTCCCACGCAGCGGATACTGTTGCCCGCCATTTTGCCCTCGCTGCCGTCCGCATTGAAAATGCGCATCTTCGCGTCGGCAACGCTTGATTTTTCAATAAGCACAAGTCCGTCCGCACCGATGCCGCAATGCCTGTCGGAGAAAAGAATACTGAGAGATTCGGGGCACGTTACCGAGCCGTCGAAATTATTTATAAATATGTAGTCATCACCGGTTCCCTGCATTTTGATAAACGAAATTCTCTGCTTCTCCGTTCTGAGCCGTGTTATATCGGTCAGCTCGGTGTTATACTGGTTAAAGCGGCTGAGAAGAATGTCGGCAAGCGCATTCGCCGTGTCAAGCGATGTAAGGCAGGCAACGCTGAGCTGAAGAGCGCGGCGGTGAAGCCTGAGATATTTCTCATTCTCCTGCGGTTTACCGGAGTTGGTGTAAATAATATAACCGATTTTTCCGGAATCGAGCAGCGGATAAATTCTTCCGTCCTCAACGCTTTCCGCACGTATTCCGAGCGCCTCTATAATTATTGCGCTTTTCTCATCGGCATATATTTCAAGGTGTGCATCGTCAAGCTTCTTCGCAAGCTCGATAAGGTCGTATTTATCCTTTGAATCAACGCTTATATAAACTCCCGTTTTGCTTTCAAGATTAAAGCCTGCGGAAACAAGACCCTTGTAAAGCGCCTCGTTAAGCGTTTTTCCGATTCCGAGCACCTCGCCCGTGGATTTCATCTCGGGACCAAGGATTGAATTTATCCCGGCAAGCTTTTCAAATGAGAACACGGGAACCTTAACCGCATAGTACGGCGGCATCGGGTGAAGCCCCGTTCCGCAACCGATATCCTTAAGCGCCATTCCCTGCATAACCTCTGTTGCAATGTCAACCATCGGGATTCCCGTCACCTTGCTGATATAGGGCACCGTTCTGGACGCGCGCGGATTAACCTCAATAACATAAAGCTCATCGTCCGAAATAAGGTACTGAATGTTTACAAGCCCTCTTGTTTTCAGCGAAAGCGCAAGCTTGACAGAGCAGTCAACGATTTTTTCAAGCATTTTGTCGTTCACATTGAACGGAGGATAAACCGCAATCGAATCGCCGCTGTGAACGCCGGCGCGCTCGATGTGCTCCATTATTCCCGGAATGAGAACATCGCTTCCGTCGCTGATAACGTCAACCTCAAGCTCTTTTCCCATCATATATTTATCAACAAGCACCGGGTTGTCGATTTTCTGCGAAAGGATGATTTCCATATAGCGCGCAACATCGTCGGGCGTATATGCTATCGTCATGTTCTGACCGCCGATAACATATGACGGGCGCAGCAGCACGGGATATCCAAGCTTTTCCGCTGCGGCATGAGCCTCAGCAAGCGTCATAACGGTCAGCCCTTTCGGGCGCTTTATTCCGAAGCGTTCCAGAAGCTCGTCAAACTGCTCGCGGTCCTCCGCCATATCAATGCTTTTTGCCGATGTTCCGAGGATTTTAACGCCGTGCTCGTCAAGATATTTCGCAAGATTGATTGCCGTCTGTCCGCCGAAAGCAACAACAACGCCCTCCGGCTTTTCCACATCGATAACGTTCATAACGTCCTCGGGTGTAAGCGGTTCGAAATAAAGTCTGTCGGCAGTGTCGAAATCTGTCGAAACGGTTTCGGGGTTATTATTTATTATAATAACCTCATAGCCGAGCTTTTTAAGCGCCCACACACAGTGAACGGAGGAATAGTCAAATTCGATTCCCTGACCGATGCGGATAGGTCCCGAACCGAGCACGATAACCTTTTTGTTTTCCGTTGCCGTTTCGCGCGCTTCGCAGTAATCGTCACATGTTGAATAGAAGTAGGGCGTCTGCGCGGCAAATTCGCCGCCGCAGGTGTCAACCATTTTATATGCAAAGCTTTTGTGCTCCGAAAGCTCTTCTCCGCTCAGGCGGCTCAGGGCGTCATCCGTATATCCAAGCTGCTTTCCGCGGATATACTTTTCATGCGTCATGCCGCTTTTAAGGCTGCGCTCGAAATTGACAAGATTTTTGATTTTGTTTAAGAACCATTTATCTATCCTTGTAATGTCATGAATTTTATCGACGGATATTCCGCGCAGAAGCGCTTCAAACACCGTGAAAAGGCGCAAATCGTCAAGCGCATGAAGCCTTTCTTCAATATTTTCGATTGCCTGCGTTTCCTTGCGGTGCAGCGTGTCGGTCTTAATCTCCGCGCCGCGCACGGCTTTCATAAGCGCCTGCTCAAATGTCGGCGCAATGGACATTACCTCGCCCGTTGCCTTCATCTGTGTGCCGAGCTTTCTGTCCGCGCTCACGAATTTGTCAAACGGCCATTTCGGCATTTTGACAACGATATAATCCAGCGCCGGTTCAAAACATGCGTATGTTTTCCCCGTCACGTCGTTTTTGATTTCATCAAGCGTGTAACCGAGAGCGATTTTCGTTGTCACCTTTGCAATCGGATAACCTGTCGCCTTGCTTGCAAGCGCCGATGAGCGCGACACACGCGGATTAACCTCTATCACGGCATAGTCAAACGAATCGGGATCAAGCGCAAACTGGCAGTTGCAGCCGCCCTCAATTTTCAGCTCCGTAATTATATCGAGCGCCGCGCTTCTCAGCATCTGATATTCCTTGTCGGAAAGCGTGACAGCCGGAGCAACAACAATGCTGTCCCCCGTGTGAATACCCACCGGGTCAAAGTTTTCCATGCTGCACACGGTGAGCACATTTCCCTTTGAATCACGCATAACCTCGAACTCAATCTCTTTCCAGCCGTATATATATTTTTCGATAAGAACCTGACTGATCGGTGAGAGCAAAATCCCGTTTCCCGATATTTTTTCAAGCTCGTCCGCATTATATGCCACGCCGCCGCCCGCGCCGCCGAGCGTGAACGCCGGGCGCACGATTACGGGATAGCCGATTTTGCTTGCAACGGAGAGCGCCTCGTCCACCGTCACGGCTATGTCGGACGGGATAACGTGCTGCCCGAGCTTGAGCATGGTTTCCTTAAACAGCTCGCGATCCTCGGCGCGGTCAATGGCTTCGGCATTTGTTCCGATAAGCTTCACGCCGTTTTCCTCCAGAAAGCCCTCCTTTGCAAGCTGCATTGCAATTGTCAGTCCCGTCTGTCCGCCGAGTGATGCAAGCAGGCTGTCGGGGCGTTCCTTTTGTATGATTCGCTTAACCGTATTGCAGGTAAGCGGCTCAAGATATATTTCATCGGCAAGCGCTTTATCCGTCATAATGGTTGCCGGGTTTGAGTTCACAAGCACAATATTCACGCCTGCCTCACGCAGAACGCGGCATGCCTGTGCGCCGGCATAGTCAAATTCGGCTGCCTGACCGATTACAATCGGTCCGCTCCCGATAACAAGTACCTTTTTTATATCCTTATTCTGCGGCATCGGCGTTACCTCCTATCATGCTGATGAATTTATCGAAAAGAAAATTTGTGTCGTGCGGGCCGGAGCATGCCTCGGGGTGGAACTGCACGGAAAAGGCTTTTTTTCGCGGATAGTCAATTCCCTCGCACGTGTTGTCATTTACGTTTATATAACGCAAAGCGGCATATTTCGGAAGCGTGTCCGCCAAAACCGCATAGCCGTGATTCTGGCTGGTGATATAAACGCGCTTCGTTTTCAAATCCTTGACGGGCTGATTCACGCCGCGGTGCCCGTACTTAAGCTTCGCCGTTTTTCCGCCGCACGCAAGCGCCAGTATCTGATGCCCGAGACAGATTCCGAAAATCGGGATTTTTCCGATAACCGATGAAACCGTTTCGATAAGCTCCGTGTTTTCCGCCGGGTCGCCCGGGCCGTTCGAGAGCATCAGCGCGTCATATGCTAAAATCTCCTCCGCCGGTGTGTTGTAAGGCAGCACCGTGACCTCCGCTCCGCGCTTTGCAAGCTCGCGGACAATGTTGCGCTTTGCGCCGAGGTCAAGCAGCGCAATTCTAACACTGCCGCCGAAGTTATAGACCTTTTTCACCTGTACGCCGACGCTTCTGACCGCATCCTTAACGCTGTAACCGGTAAGGTCGGGAATTGTTTCGGGCATTTGTGTTGTGATCCTTGCGTTCATAACGCCTTTTTCTCTTATAATCTTGGTTATGCGGCGCGTGTCAACTCCGCTTATCCCCATTATATTCTGTTTTTTAAGATAATCGCTCAGCTCGCCCTCGCACCTGAAATTTGACGGCGCGTCGCATATATCGCGGACAACATACCCCTTAACAAAAGATCTGTCGCTTTCCGCGTCCTCGCTTATCATGCCGTAATTTCCGATAAGCGGAAACGTCTGCACAACAATCTGACCGTAGTAGCTCGGGTCGGTCAGCGTTTCGATATATCCGCCCATACCCGTTGCAAAAACAAGCTCGCCTGTCTGCTCGGTATTGGCGCCGAAGCTCTCACCGCAGAACACCTCGCCGTTTTCAAGGATCAAATAAGCCTTCATTAATTTCCCCGCCTTTCTTCCGGTTGTAAAACGTTTATGAAAATCACTGCTTGCCGCCCATTACAGTTGCCATAACGGCTTTCTGCGCATGAAGCCTGTTCTCCGCTTCGTCAAATATCTCGTTTGCATGCGCTTCAAACACCTCGGCGGTGATTTCCTCGCCGCGGTGCGCAGGCAGGCAGTGCAGCACCATTGCGCCCTCGTTTGCCGCGCTCATAACCGCATCGTTAATCTGATAATTCTTAAATATCGCGGCACGCTCGGAAAATTCTTCCTCCTGACCCATGGAAGCCCAAACGTCCGTATAAAGCACATCCGCGCCGGACGCTGCTTCTTCTATATTCGAGGTGCAAGTGAATTTTCCGTTTTCGGCAGCCCACTTCATAATTTCGCTGTCGGGTTTATATGTGTCGGGGCATGCAATGCTGACCTCCATGCCCGTTTTGATTCCGCCGACAATCAGCGAATTTGCCATGTTGTTTCCGTCGCCGATAAAGCAAAGCTTGTTTCCCTCAAGCGCACCCTTATGTTCGCGTATCGTAAGCAGGTCGGCAAGCACCTGGCAGGGATGGCAGTAGTCGGTAAGTCCGTTGATAATCGGAATTGAGCCGAGCTCCGCAAAATCCTCAACCTCTTTTTGCTCAAACGTGCGGATCATGATTCCGTCAAGATATCTTGAAAGCACGCGCGCCGTGTCGGCAACACATTCGCCGCGCCCTATCTGCAAATCGCGCGAGCTTAAGAACAGTGCGCTGCCGCCGAGGTCATACATTCCGACTTCAAATGAAACGCGCGTCCTTGTTGATGATTTCTGAAATATCATTCCGAGCGTTTTGCCCTTAAGCAAATGATGCTCGATTCCATGTTTTTTCTCATACTTGAGTTGGTCTGCAAGATTCAGCAGCTCCGTGATTTCCTTTGCGGAAAGATCCGCAAGCTTCAGTAAATGTTTCATTCTGCACACACCTCTTTAATAATTTTAACAGCTTTTATCAAAAGCTCGGTTTCTATGTTGAGCGGAGGAAGCAGGCGCACCTTGTCCTTTGCAGTGAGCACAAGCACACCGCGCTTTAAGCACTGCGCACAAACCTCTGCCGCCGTTTTTTTCGTTTTTATGCCTATCATAAGTCCCATGCCGCTGACGCTTTCAACTCCCTCCGCGCCGCTGAGCATGCTGCGCACAAGCCCGCCCTTTCCGCGCACCGATTCAAGAAAGCAGTCCGTCAGCCTTGAAAGAACGTTCACCGCTCCGCTGCACGAAACGGGGTTTCCGCCGAAGGTTGAGCCGTGAAGACCCGGTTCAAAAATATTCTCCGCACGCTCACCGAGCAGCGTTGCACCTATCGGAAGTCCGCCGGCAAGCCCCTTCGCCGTTGTCACAATATCGGGCTTCACGCCGTAGTTCATATATCCGAACAGCTCGCCTGTTCTGCCGCTGCCGCACTGAACCTCGTCCGTGATGACGAGGAGTCCGTGCTTTTCAGCCGTTTCGAAAACCGCTTTTACAAAATCAGCGTCAAGCGCGTTCACGCCGCCCTCGCCCTGAACAATTTCAATCATAATTGCGGCGCATTTGTTTTCCGCCGCCGTTTTCTCAAGCGCAGCGGCGTCATTTGCCGGAGTATACACAAAGCCCGGAGTAAGCGGCCTGAAATCCTTGTGAAAAGCCTCCTGCCCTGTTGCGGCAAGCGTTGTCAGTGTTCTTCCGTGGAAGCTTTTTTCAAGTGTGATAATATTGTAATATTCCGCACCCTTGTTTTTTTCCGCATAGCGGCGCGCCGCCTTTATCGCACATTCGTTTGCCTCCGCACCCGAATTTGAGAAAAACACCTTTTTCATTCCCGTGCGCTTGCAGAGCATTTCCGCGGCAAGCGTGCACGGTTCGCTGTAGTACAGATTCGATGTGTGCGCAAAAAGCCCGAGCTGCTTTGTCACTGCGGCAAGCCACTCTTCGTCAGCCGTGCCGAACGTGTTGACGGCTATGCCTGCGCCGAGGTCGATATATTCCTTTCCGTCATCCCCGTAAAGCAGGCTGCCTTTTCCGTGCGTTATGCACACCGGAAAGCGGTTATATGTATTTGCGATATATTCTTTATCCCTTTCGAAAACATTCACAGCACATCACCCGAAACAAACATTGTTCCGATTCCCTCATCCGTAAGCGTTTCGATAAGAATCGCATGGGGAATCCTTCCGTCTATAATAAACACTTTTTTAACGCCGCGGCGGATTGCTTCAATGCAGCATTCAACCTTCGGAATCATCCCCCCGGAAATAACGCCCTGCGCCATAAGCTGCGGCGCTTCGCTTACAAGCACCTTTGAAATCAGCGAGTCGGGGTCGTCCTTGTCGTGCAGAATCCCCGCAACGTCCGTCATCGAAATCAGGCTTTCCGCCTTAAGTATTCCGGCAATCTTGGAAGCCGCAGTGTCCGCGTTTATGTTATACACGTTTCCCTCTGCATCGCAGCCTATTGTTGAAATTACGGGGATATACCCCTTTTCCAGCACATCTGTAATCGGGTCAACATTGATGCTTGTAATATCGCCGACGAAGCCGAGCTTTTCGTTCATGCGCTGTGCCTCAATCATGTTTCCGTCAATGCCGCAAAGGCCGATTGCCTTGCCCCCCTTAAGCTGCAAGTGCTGCACAAGGTTTTTGTTTATCTTCCCTGCAAGAACCATCTGCGCAATTTCCACGGTTTCACTGTCAGTCACGCGCAGCCCGTCAACAAACTTTGTTTCCTTGCCGACGCGTTCAAGCATGTTCGTTATCTCGGGACCGCCGCCGTGCACAAGCACAACCTTGATTCCTATGAGCGACAGAAGCACAATATCACCCATCACCGCGTCCTTTAATTCTTCGTTTATCATGGCGTTGCCGCCGTATTTCACAACTATTATTTTATCTGTGTACTTCCGTATATACGGAAGCGCATGGATAAGCACCTCTGCCCGAAGCGCATTTGAAAGCTGTTTTTCACTGTTCACGGTTATCAGTCATCCTTTCTGTCAAGTGCGGTAATCGCCGTTGATTTTCACGTAATCGTATGTAAGGTCGCAGCCCCACGCGGTTGCCTTAGCATCGCCGCCGTTAAGCTCAACAAGTATTTCAATTTCCTTTTCGGAAAGAATCTCCTTTGCTTTCTCCTCGGAAAAATCAATCCCTGCGCCCGATTTACAAACGTCAACAATTCCCTTTGCCGATTTGAACGACACATCGATTTTATTAACATCGACTTCCGCGCCGCTGTACCCGATTGCGCAAAGCACGCGCCCCCAGTTCGCGTCCGCACCGAACATTGCCGCCTTTAAAAGTGATGAGCATATAACGGATTTTGCAACCGTCTTTGCGCACGCTCTGTCCTTTGCGCCGCTCACACTGCATTCAAGCATTTTTGTTGCGCCCTCGCCGTCACCGGCAATCATTTTGCAAAGGTAAACCGTCACCGTGTTGAGCGCCTTGCAAAACTCCGCAAAGTCCGCGTTTTCCTCTGTTATTTCCTCATTTTCCGCCATTCCGTTCGCAAGCACGGAAACCATGTCGTTTGTTGATGTGTCACCGTCAACGCTGACCATGTTAAATGTGTCCGCAATGTCGTCCGAAAGCGCTTTTTTCAGCATTTCGGGGCTGATTGCCGCATCCGTTGTGATGAACACAAGCATTGTTGCCATGTTCGGATGAATCATTCCCGAGCCCTTGGCAATTCCGCCGATTCTGCATTCCTTTCCCCCGGCTGTGAAGCTGACAGCAATTTCTTTTTTAACCGTATCGGTCGTCATAATCGCTTCCGCCGCGTCGCCGCTGTTTTTCCCGAGCGCGGCGCAAAGCTCTGCGGCGCCGTTCTCAATCGGCGCAATATCCAGCCTCTGCCCGATAACGCCCGTTGACGCAACGATAACATCGTCAGCCTCGATTCCCGTTTCCTTTTCAACTATTCCGCACATTTTTTCAGCAATCTCAATGCCGTCCGCGTTGCATGTGTTGGCATTTCCGCTGTTGCAGATAACTGCCTGCGCAAATCCGTTCCCGATGTGCTTTTTTGTAACTGCAATCGGTGCGCCCTTCACAAGATTAGTTGTATAAACGGCAGCAGCTGCCGCCTTTTTTTCGCTTACTATCAGCGCAAGATCTCTTTTATCACGGTTTTTCCTTATTCCGCAGTGGATTCCGGCAGCCGAAAACCCTTTCGCGGCGCAGATTCCGCCGTCAATTGTTTTTATCATCATCAGTCACCCTTTCCCTACAGTGTCAGCGATTCGGCGGCGTCACAGCCGAAAGCCAGGTTCATACATTCTATTGCCGCGCCCGACGCACCCTTTCCGAGGTTGTCATACCCGGCTGCGAGGATTATTCTTTCCTCGTTTCCGCTGACGGAAATTCTCATCGAATCCTTTCCCGTGAGCGCATTGGCGCAGATAAATCCGTTTTCGTCGGTCAAAGCTCCGTATGAAACAATCTCTCCGCAATAGCGCCCGGAATAAAGTTTTTTAATATCTTCAACAGTCTTTCCGTCCGCAAGCTGACTTTTAAACAGCGGCACCGTCACTGTCATTCCGCTGTAAAAATCGGCAACTATCGGACTGAAAACAGGTGCGTTTTCAAGTCCCGTCACCGCTTTCATTTCTTTTAAATGCTTATGCGTCTGCCCAACGCCGTACTGACGCGGCGCACCGAGCGCTGCGCTGCGGTTCTCCTCCTCATACTGTGCAATCATCTTTTTCCCGCCGCCGCTGTAGCCCGTTATACTGTGGCAGGTCAAAAGTGTGTCCGGTGAAATTATCCCGTGCTTCACAAGCGGATATACAAGCGCAATGAATCCGCTTGCGTGGCAGCCCGGAACGGCAATCCTTTTTGAATTTTTCACATTTTGTGCATATTCCTCCGAAAGCTCCGGGAATCCGTATACCCACCCGTCAGCCGTTCTGTGCGCCGTTGAAGTGTCGAACACCGTAACATTTTCGTTTTCGATCATGCTCACGGCTTCAACCGCCGCCGCGTCGGGCAGGCACAGAAAAGCCGCATCGCACGAGTTAAGCGCTTTTTTTCTTGCCGCCGCATCCTTCCGCTCGCTTTCACCGAGCAGGATAAGCTCAACGTCCTTCCGCGCCGAAAGCCGCTCATATATCCTGAGCCCCGTTGTTCCGGCTTTTCCGTCAATAAATACTTTTATCATGCTTCATCGCTCCGATTTTTGTTAATTATATATATTGTAGCGCATTATGCATAATTATGCAAGCTTTTTGCAAAAATATTCTTAATTATTTTTGCTCAATTTTCTTGAATTTTTCCCGAAAAAATAACGGAGCGACTATTCACTCCGTTATACAACAAAAAATATTATGCAGAAAAAGTGACAAAGGCTTGCGAAATTTACAAACAGATGAAATACCGAGTGAATATAACGCTTTTTCTTGCCCAAGGAATACAAAACTGCGCCGACGGTATAAAGAATACCGCCGAGAATAAGCCAGAATGCGCCCCATTTTGTAATAGCGGCATATGTCAGCTTCCAAAAGCCGACAACGCACCAGCCCATGCCTATATAGCAAATCATGGAAAACAGACGATATTTGTTAAGATCAATCGCCGTAAACGTAACCGCAACCGCAGTCACGCCCCAAACAAGACCGAAAAGCGTCCACCCTGCCGCCGTGTTCTGCGAACGAACCGCGCAAAGGGCAATCGGAGTGTATGTTCCGGCAATCATATAATAAATCGTGCAATGGTCAATAACCTGCAAAACCTTTTTTGCCATTGACGGACGAACTCCGTGATAAACGCTCGACATTGTGAAAAGCGTGATAACGGACGCTCCGTATATCGTCGAGGAAACAACGCCGACTGCGCTTTTGTGAACGGCAGCCATGATAACGCAGAGAACAAGATATGCAATCCCGAGCGCGCCTCCCACTATATGCGAAACCATATTGAAAATCTCCTCGCCCCGTGTGTAGGACGGAAGCTGTCTTTCGCTGAGCGATGTTCTCTTCACCTGTCATGCCTCCCTGCCGAATCTTTTCAATCAGTATACCACAGCAGAAGCAGATTTTCAATAGCTTTTTTCATCTTTTTTCGGACGGTCTGATGTGTTAATGTCCGAACCGGTTCAAAAGCCTAATTCACTGTAATCATGCGCATTGTGACTACTGCGCTTTTTCGGAGCTCCGCTCCGCGCTCTGTATAGCTCCGTCCTGCTCCTGCCGCCGGTTGCACACATCCACCCAGCCGATATATTCCGAGACCTTTTCAAGCTCATCAAGTGTGAGCTCGATTGCGCTGTTTGACGAGCCGCAAGCCGGGAAAACCGTTTCAAATCTTTTAAGTGATTCGTCAAGATAAACGCGTACACCGTCGTTCACCCCGAACGGGCACACGCCCCCGACCGCATGACCTATCTTTTCTTCAACATCATCATGCTTCACCATATTCGCCTTGCAGCCGAAAAAACGCTTGAACTTTCCGTTATTAACCCGCGCGTCACCTGCCGTCACAACAAGCACACAGCCGTCCGGCGTATCAAAAGAAAGCGTTTTTGCAATTCTCGCCTCCTCGCAGCCGAGAGCTGCGGCGGCAAGCGCAACCGTTGCACTTGAATCGTCACACAGAATAATTTTCCCGTCAAGCCCGTACTTCTTCAAATGCTGTTTTACCCTCTCAAGCGACATATCGCCATCCTCCTTATCTGTAAACGTAAAAACCCTCGCCGATAATCTGCTGGGATTCCGAAAAGATTATAAATGCGTCAGCGTCAACCGCAAGAATTTTTTTCTGAAATGCAGGCAGCTCATTTTCCTTAAGCGCACATATCAGCATAACTTTATCCGTGTTACTGTACGTCCCGACAACGCTGACGCGCGTTACTCCGCGCGGGGATGTTGAAACCAACAGCTTTGATATTTCCTCGCCCTTGTCGCTTATAACAAACGCAAGCTTTGAAATATTCAGCTTCCCGATAAGCCAGTCAATAGCGAATGTAGATGCAAAAAGCGCCACAACGCCGTAAAGCGTAAGATCAATGTTTTTAAACATAATCAAAGAAGTCGTGATAACGGTTGCGTCAACCGCAAGCAGAATTTTGCCGATGGGAAGCTGCGGAAAGCGGTACTGAATCAGTCTGCCTATTATATCCGTTCCGCCCGTCGAAGCACCGTTTGCCAACGCAATTCCAATGCCGACTCCATAGAGTGCCGCACCGAAAACCGTTGCAAGAAAAACATCGTGCGTAAGCGGCGGGAAATGCGAAAACAAATCCACAAACAGCGACAAAAGCCCCGAGCAGACTATTGTTTTAATAACAAATTTACTGCCGAGGACTCTGAATCCGGCAATCAAAAGCACAAGGTTTATAAGCGCAAACGAAATCGATGGGCGCAGACCGACGGCGTAAAACAAAATTGTTGATATACCTGAAACACCGCCGTTTACAATTTTATTCGGTATGTAAAATATGCTGACTGCAGCGCCCGTCACCGCAACGCCGAAAACTGTCAGAAGTGCGTTTTTAAGCTTTTCTGTCCGTATCATAAAATCACATGCTCCCTATTTTTTTTATACCGATATATTATATATCGTTTTTTGCACAAATGCAATATAGGATTTTGACAATTTTTTTGTCATACGCCTCCGAAAAGGTGTGAATATTTATAATTACTCACCAAATTTTTCCCAAAACAAAAAAATTTGTCCTCAATCGAAAATTTTTCTTGACTTATTCGCAACATCATATTATAATAGTAAAGTGTCTTGTATGAGATGCGTTTTCGGGGTGTAGCGCAGTTTGGTAGCGTGCTTGGTTCGGGACCAAGAGGCCGCGGGTTCAAGTCCCGCCACTCCGACCACGTCGGAATGGACTTTGCTCCATTCCGATTTTTCTT
>OGMF01000339.1_pt1 | contig 55406 bp, 56 predicted proteins | sample 1572921 | NCBI WGS metagenome assembly OGMF01 (sample SAMEA2581919, study PRJEB24529) | metagenome | biome: Human gut stool | place: China | collected 2011 | reverse complement strand
AATTACGCAATAAAGAATAACATAATTTCCAACATAGACAGTAGACATAAAGAGAGCATATAACGGCGGTTTTAGGTAAAAACATCAAGTCAAGACTTGGATGCGAACAATAAAAAATCCAATTTTGAGGTAGTATATGTATTTATGTTGGATATGCTGATTTTGTGGTATATGACTTGAAAATATTAAAATTAAAATCAAAAAATATATAGACAAACGATAAAAAGCGTGATATAATATTTTGTGAAGTTAAGTTCGCAAAAAGGAGAAAACGCCTAATGAACAGAGTTAAAGAAATAAGAAAAGAACGAGGGGTTACACAGGAATACTTAGCTAATGCAATTTCTATCAGCCGTAAATATCTTTCAATGATTGAGACGCAAAGTGCTACACCGTCAATTTCCATAGCAATTAGTATTGGAAATATCTTGGGAGTGTCGGTAGATAAACTTTTTATAGATACTTCTACGGAAACTCCGACAACTTATCCTGTCCCTATCCGATACATTGACCTATTTTGTGGAATAGGCGGATTCAGGTATGCCGCAAATACTGCGTTTGAAAAACTCGGATTAAGCGGTGACTGTGTATTTAGTAGCGATATCGATAAATTCGCACAAGAGAGTTATAGCGCTAATTTTGGAGAAATTCCTGTTGGCGATATTACAAAAGTTGACGAAAAAGAAATCCCTGATTTTGATTTGCTCTTTGGAGGGTTTCCTTGTCAGGCATTTTCAATATGTGGATTGCAAAAGGGTTTTGCAGATAATACAAGAGGTACATTGTTTTTCGATATTGCAAGAATTATCAAGGAAAAACAACCACAAGCATTTGTGCTTGAAAATGTCAAAAATCTTGCAAGTCACGATAACGGAAATACATTAAAAACCATTCTTAGTGTACTGCGTGATGAACTCGGCTATCACGTTGATTATCATTTATTAAACGCTCTTAATTTTGGATTACCTCAAAAAAGAGAGCGAATAGTTATTATCGGATCAAAAAAACCTTTTGAAATGAATTGGAAATTTAACATTGAAAAGAGAAAAAAACTTAATGACATTCTTGAAACAAATATAGATAAAAAATATTATGCGTCGCCCGAAATTATTGCAAAAAGAAAATCAATGCACACAGCTAATGAATACCCCTCAATATGGCACGAAAATAAATCAGGTAATATATCGTCATATCCATATAGTTGTGCGCTTAGGGCAGGCGCAAGCTACAATTATCTTTTAGTTAATGGCGAGCGTCGTTTAACTCCAAGAGAAATGTTGCGTTTACAGGGCTTTCCCGATAGTTTCAAAATCGTTGTTTCCGACGCTCAAATAAGAAAACAAGCGGGCAATGCAATTCCTGTCGATATGGTTGCGTCTGTTATCGAGAGATTTTTACCTTTGGCCTTTTAGAAAACATATTTTTTTGTGAAAAGTGTAGAAATATATTTTATTTTGTGATATAATCCTCTATATAGATATATATGGAGGATTTTTTATGAGAGAACCTAAACTGCGAACAGTAAATAAAGCTACTGCTCCTTTCGCATTAAATAAATTTCCTGCAAAATTTATTGAAACGCTTGCAAAAGAAATTGTTTATATGAGAGCTACAAAATCTGCAATGTCATTAGAGGGTAACGAATGGGAACAAATATTTGCAAAATGTATTGGTGCGGAATGGAAACCGTCAAATGTTGGTTTGGACGATGTTGTACTTGATAATTGTTGTTGGGGAGCTAAAACTGTATTTAGTCAATCGAAAGATTTAGAAAAACAGACAACTGTACGACTAATATCAGGAAGAAATTCGCCAACTTACAGTTATGGCGTTGACAAAATCACCAGTGAAAATCCAAACGAAATTGGCAACCTTGTGCTTGATATTTGGAATGAGCGTGTTTCCGCTGTACGTCAAATATTCAAGTTTGTGCGTACTGTCGTACTTGTAAAATCAAAAGACTATGGAGATTATCTTGTCTTTGAATTTGATACTGTACGCTATGACCCTGAATTATATTATTTCAAGTGGAATAATCGAATGAATTTAGAGGGATACGAAAAGGCAACAGATAGACACAAATTTACTTGGCAACCGAGCGGAAGCCAATTTACAATCATTGAGGATATACCAGAAAAACGACTACATATCTCAATTAAAAAGCCAGAAAAAGTTGATAGAGAAACAATATTAAAAGCGGTAAATTTTGATGATAGTTGGTACAGTATTATTTCAGACCATATAGAGAAGTGATGATTTATGTCCGATGTATTTGATAATAAAAAACGCTCTGAGATAATGAAAAAGGTACGCTCAAAAAATAATAAATCAACTGAATTAAAACTAATAGAGCTGTTTCGTAAAAATGATATTAAGGGTTGGCGCAGGAATTATAAAGTTAAAGGGCATCCCGACTTTGTATTCCTCGATAAAAAGGTTGCAATTTTTGTCGATGGTTGCTTTTGGCACGGACACGATTGCAGAAATACGCGTCCGGCTGATAATGCAGACTATTGGCAAAAAAAGCGTGAGCGCAATATTCTACACGACAAACAAGTAACAAAACTATTTGAAAATCGTGGTTGGATTGTCTTGCGAATATGGGAATGTGAATTAAAAAAATGTAATCAGCAACAAACGCTTTTACGAATACAAAAAGCATTAAAAAGTTAAATATTTTATGTTGGGACAACCGAAAAATCGGCTGTCCTTTTTTATACCCAAAACACAGAAAGGAACGATATTTTATGAAAAACATTGACGAACAAATTACGAAAACACAGGAGCAAATCAATCAGCTCACCAACAAGAAAAAACGGCTCATATCGGAGCAAAAACAAGCCGAGCGAAAGAAACGGACAAAGCGGTTAATTGAGCGAGGGGCGATTTTGGAAAGCGTAATTGGTAACGCAGAGGAGTTTTCAAATGAGCAGTTGCAAAATCTTTTAATCGAGATTTTTTCAAGCGAATTTGCAAAGGGAAAAATCAAGAATTTTCGGGAGCATACGGCGAACGAGGGAAATCCCTTGTTTTAACAAGGGCGCACTTATACACCGCGTCAGAGCAAACATCGCTGAAATCGTTTCCGCATAAATGCGAAAACTCAAACGCTTTGTTGCTCTTCCTTTTCCCACAAAGCAGGCTTTGCGGGAGCCCTGTTGCGGTGTGTGCGCTCTGCCGAGAGCCAATGAAAACAAATCGGCGTTTCCGCATTTGTTTTCATTATGGGGCAACTTTCATTTCCCCATACCCCTTTGTGCTATACGCAAAATAAAATTTGCATATAGCGTCAAAACAGTTTTTGCGAAAACTGTTTTGTTGACTTTATATTTTATATCAAAACAAGTTTGACACAAAATATAAAGTTCAAATCAGCTGATAAAATCGTGTACGGATTGATTTATCAGCTAATTTGTGATATACTATATTAAAAAAATAAACATTGTCAGGAGATATTAATATGATTAAAGTGGTATATTTTGATGATCAGTCTGCAACGGATTATCTATATATTTATGACGGCGGCAAAAAAATACAAACATCAGACAAGGTAAAAGAAAAAAGCGGTGAAATAGCAAATAAAACATCTGCTGGTATATTTGCCAAATTATCTTGGTTACCATTCTTGGGTGGAGAGGCTTCAACAGAAATTGATGCGAATTTAGATTATAAAAATAATTCCTTAATTAAAACAACACTTTCAAATACTATTTTAACGGATTTTTTAGAAAAAATAGAAAATGACAGCAAGAGGATTATAAAGTTTACTGGTTATGAGGTCAAAGCATATAAAAATTCTATCGCTTTTTTTAAGATGTTTACACCATATCTGATAATGACAAGTTCGAATATAAAGACAAACGAAATTAGTTTTGATATTTCGAAAATGGATGAGGCTTTCAAAAGCGGAAAAGGGTATTATGAACTGCTTGCAACGCATAAAAATAAATCTTGTGTATTTAGGTTTAATATAGAGGCTTTTCGCAATAATTATAGTATTGCTGATTTAACTAAAATGGATTTGGTCTATTACGGAGTTAAAGTTGGCAAGGTTGATATTAGTATGCTTGACATCAGCAATGAGTTTAATGGAGAAAAGTCTACTACAATTACATCCGCTTACGATATTGAGGAAAAGAAACAAAATCAAAACAAGGTAGATGTATACGATATTATGTTAGCGGGGGTTGTGGCTTGAAAAAGATAAATATATACTTCGGACCCAAAAAGGAATTTAATAAATTAATTCCTAAAAACAACATTAGTCTTTCGGAAATAGTTGCTCAACACGACAACCAATCTAAAATACATAGACATATAGTTGTGCAACAGGATGAACTGCAAAAGGACATTCCTATTGAAAAAAGAAAGTACATAAATGTTGTTGCATACTCCGAACAGTACGCAGGAATAACTGAAAGTGCTGTTCAAAGTTTTTTGAGTGTTTTAGATGGTTGCGAAATTGATAATTTATATCTTCAAAACCCTCCGTTACAGATTAAAATACAACTACAACAAGCATATCCTAACATTATTAAAGAAAACAGCTTTGTCTATAAAAAACTTTCAAAAACTATGCTATTTACAATTTATGAACAATTTGACACCGTTATAATTGGACAAGAAAAGGTAAAAAACAGATTACTTGCAGCCTTGTATCCCTTATTAAAAAAACAAGAGAAAAGAAAACCTATTGTCATAATGTTTTATGGAAAATCTGGTATAGGAAAAACAGAAACGGCAAAATTTATAAGCAAAATTCTTGGGCAGCCATTATTTAGAAAACAATTTTCTATGTTTCATAGCGAGGAGTTTCAATCATATCTCTTTGGTGGAACACATTTTCAGGCATCATTTGCAAGAGATTTATTGGAAAGGGAATCAAATGTCATTTTGCTTGATGAATTTGATAAACCGCACCCTGTTTTTCATAGTGCTTTTTATCAATTGTTTGATGAGGGAGTGTTTGAAGATAAAAACTATCAGCTAAATCTCTATAATTCCATTATAATATGCACTTCAAATTACACTACTGAAGAGGAAATACGGGAGCATTTGGGAGATCCTATTTTTTTCAGATTCGATAAATTTATTAAATTTGATGATTTATCAGTAGATGCGATTTGCAGAATAATAGAAGTCCGATTAGCCGAAAAATGCAAACCTTTGACAAGAAAAGAACTTTCAATTATAGACGAAAATTATATAAGTTCTAAATTAAAGAGTGTTGCCGAGCAATTAAAAAATGCACGCCAGATAGATAAAATTATAGAAGAATACATCAGTATGCAATTAGTTGATGAAATGATTAAAAGTGAAAAAAATAAATCGTATAAGAAATTATAGAATTATAAAAAGGCTGTAAAAAGCCTTTTTTTGTTGCTTGAAAGGAGGTTTTACTATCGCAATCTATCATTGCAGTATAAAAATTATCAGCAGGGGCAAAGGCAAATCAGCCGTTGCAGCCGCCGCATACCGAAGCGGCGAAAAGCTGATAAATAATTATGACGGTATCACGCACGACTATACACGAAAAAGCAGAATTGCATATACCGAGATTATGCTTCCCTCTCACGCACCGCCCGATTTTCAAAATCGGTCTGTTTTGTGGAACTCGGTCGAGAAAATCGAGAAGTCAAAAAATTCACAGCTTGCAAGAGAAATTGAGCTTGCCATACCGAAAGAGTTACCGCCCGAACAGCAAATCAAACTTGTACGGGAATATGTCAATGACAATTTTGTATCTGTCGGAATGTGTGCGGACATTGCCATACACGATAAAAATGACGGAAATCCACACGCCCACATTATGCTGACAATGCGACCACTTAATGAAAACGGCGAATTGGGTGCGAAGTCAAAAAAGGAATACATCACCGACAAAAACGGTGAGCGTATCAAGCTGAAAAACGGAAATTTCAAAACGAAAAAGGTTGATACGGTTGACTGGAACGAACAGAGCAAAGCGGAATTATGGCGGTCAAAATGGGCGGAGCTTGCAAACAAGTATTTAGAGCAAAATTCCATTGCCGACCGCGTAGATCACCGTTCTTTTGAACGGCAAGGCACGGAGCAGATACCGACCGTTCATTTAGGTGTTGCGGCTTCTCAAATGGAGCGTAAAGGCATTACCACCGAGCGAGGAAATATAAACCGTGAAATCAAGACGCATAATAAAATACTTGCAGAAATTAAGGCGAAAATCGCAAGCCTTAAAAATTGGCTTGCAGATATTTTCAAACGCAAAGAGAAACAGCCGCCGGAGCAAAACCTCATTGAGATTTTGCATGAGTTGTCAAAACCGCAAAAGGTAAATATGCAGTACCGAATATACAACCCGAAAAAGCTGGCGGAACAAATACAATATTTGCAGGACAATAAGATTTTCACAGTTCCACAGCTTGATGAAACGGTTAATTCTGCCCGTGATGAATATGACAATATCCGTATCACGCTTAAAGAGGTTGAGGGCAGATTAAAGAGCCTTGCCGAGCTTGTAAAGCAAGCGGAAATTTACCGCAGGCACAGAGAGTTATACAAACAGTATCATTCCCTGTCGGGCAATAAAGCCGATATGTTCCAAATAAGGAATTATACCGAAATCGCCTTATATGAAGCCGCTGAAAAATATCTCAAAGAGAATGTAAACGGCAGCACTCTTGAAGTCGGCAAATGGAAAGCGGATATTGCAACGCTGACGGAGCAGAAAAACAAGTTGTATTCCGAAATGTATAAAAAGCGTGACGAGCTGAAAGTTGCCGAGAGTATTCAAAAGAGCGTTGATACTGCATTAAAACGGCACACAAGAAAACGAAATATTGAGTATGAGAGATGGGCCTATTGAGGCTTATTTTTTTATACGCTGAAAGGAGGTGATTTCCGATGTAATATCTTATCCTATCATATCATTTTGAAATCAAAAGAAACGGAGGTTTTGCAATGAACAACGAAAATTCAAGCATAACGGAAAAGATTGGCGGTGTAACTTATATCGTGAATGTGAAGTCGGCGGACAATGCAAAAGAGCCTGTCGAGGACTACATAAAAGCATTGATAGCCGATGAAGTCCTATTGTCAAAGTTTGATGCGGCATAGGCTTTCTATTCATAACCGCACCTTTTGAAAAAAATTATAAAAAATATGCGAAAAACACTTGACCGAAGGGGTCAATTCTATTAATCGGATTATTTCCGCAATACGCATACCAATTCAATCCGTCCCCGACAGGGTCCTCCGTGATGAACCGTCCGATTGCAGGGTCATAATAACGGTTGCGAAGATAGATAAGCCCCGTTTCACTGTCTTGATATTCTCCCGCATACTTGATGTCGTTCGGAACATTTTCCGTCTGTGAAATTATACGCCCCCATGGGTCATAACTATAGTTATTTACAATTTCTCCGGTTGAATCTGTAAGTGCGGTAACATCTCCATGTGCATTATAAAGATAATAGTAATAGCTGCTGCCGATTTTCTTTGCTACCGCCCTGTGTCCGATTATTATTTCTTCGCTGCCTTCCGATATTACATTTCCTGCCTCATCTATACTGTAATCAGTACTTATTCCGGCAGTTGTTTTTGAACTGCGTAATCCGTCTACACCGATTTTATATGTCGTTTCAACAGAATTAACATTGGAATATACAAGCTTGTTATCCTCATCATATGCAAACTCATTATTTCCGCGCCTTATTAAATTCCCGTTCAGATCATATTCATACACAGTTTCGACATCGTTTTCAATCATTTTGCTTAATCTATTGTCACCGCTGTATTCATATGTTTTCACATTACTTCCGCAAGTTTCCGATATAAGATTATTGCGTTTGTCATATGTGTATACTGTTGTAACTCCGTTTTCCGTATATGACTTCAGCCTGTTCAGGTTGTCGTATGTATAGGATATATTTTTTGTTCCGCTGACCGAAAGAACATTGCCGTTTCCGTCATAGGTATACGAATACTGTTCCTTAACACTTGATCCCAACTTTGTAGTTACGCTCGTTGCTCGCTTTGCGTCATCATATACATACTCCGTTGTTATTCCGTTGGGATATGTTATTTTTTTCACCGTTCCGTCAGCATTATAATCATAGGAAACTGTTTTCCCATCAAAATCAAGCTGAACAAGGCGCTCGGCTCTGTCATATGAATATGTCCGTGCAAATCCCGACGGTGATGTAACAGATGTTAGATTGCCAAGATTGTCATATGCATACTTAGTGATATTGCTTCCTATGGTTTTCGATGTCAATCTCTCAAGATTATCGTAACCGTAATTTACCGAATGTTCAAGCCTGCCGTTGATATACTTATTATGCTTTGAAATCTGCCCGTCAAAATTATAAAATATTTTTTCTGACTGAGAACCGTTTTGAATTAATGCAATATTCCCACATTTGTCATACGTGAATAGTCTTTCGTTTCAGTTTGGTGCAATGCATTTTACAGGGTAACCGTTTGCATCATAGCTATTATACCATGGTTTCGTGTCAATTGCAATACCGGTGCTGTAATTTGAAGTAGAAAGCCCGCGGTCATCAGCATACACATTATTTACCGACGTTGTTTTTTCGCCGTCCTTCACCGATACCTTTCCCGATGTGCCCCACTTAGTAAATTTATTTTCCTGAATTGTTCCATCTGCAAGTATTGTTTTAATATTATTTCCTATGTTGTCATATTCAAATACAGTAATGTTTCCGTTGCCGTCCGTGGCGGTAAGGACATTTCCCGCTAAATCATATGTGAACAGATTGGTATCGGGATTTGAGTTTATCCCCCGTGAATAATTCTCTGTTTTTACAATATTTCCGAACATGTCATAATACTGTTTAACTTGATTTTCTTTTGCGGTACTGCCCGATTTTGTAAAATAAAATTCCTTCTTTAACAGCTTGTAAAGAACATGATTTATATTACCGAGTGCGTCTGTAACAGTTTCGACACGGTTAAGATTATCATATGAACACTGTCCGCTCATTGCATCGGTGTCGAAATCATCATAGTTTTTATAGCCTACAACTCGGTTGCAATTATCATAAAGGTATTCTTCTTCTCCGGCATCTGTTTTTCTGTAAACGAGGTTTCCGTAATCATCATATTTTTCAGATACTGAAGAAACTATTGTTCCGTACCCTGAAGCTGTTGACGATTTGTAGGTGTTCTTAACCACATTAAAGTATTCTGTATTATTAAATCTTGAGTATCTGCTATAGGTATAGTTTTCGCGTACATACTTATAAGAGTTGTCCGAATTATACTCAGGATAACGTATTTCTTGTATACGTCCGCATTCATCGTATTTATAGTCTGTTGTATCTCCGGATGCATCGGTTGAGGAAATCATGCCGCCATATTTTGAATCATATACTGCGGTTATTTCCGAATATTTATTATCGGCATACTTGGTGCGTGTTGTTGTCGGGTTGACAAGCAACTCATCCTCATACAGATATTGCACCTCCCATCCACACCTTTATCATAAATGCAAACACCCTTAAAATTTACCGATGTTTGACATATTTTTCTGAGTATTTAGAAAATTTTTTGTGCAAATTCTTCACAAAATGCTATGACCTCCGTTCTGATATCTGTTAAAGAATTATTTGTCATACAATTAAGCCGAAAGCCGAATTTGTCAATTCATTTTTTGACAAATTCGGCTTTCTCAAAGGTATGAAGTTGTACAGATTTTCTTCATCAAATACAATATCTGTTCTTTAATTATTATAAAAGTTTGATATTTGAATGAGCTTTTGGTTATCAGCTTTCTTGCCGCATGAACCGACAATCGCCGGGGTTGCAAACCATGCTAAGCGCCGCAAGACCGAAAAAATATCCCGCAACCCCCAATGCCGTCAGGTCCTTTATATCGTAATACGACATTCGGATTTTATCAAGCATAAAGTAAATTGCCATTTCCGATTGCATTACTGACCTGTAGTTTGAAAACTTTATTATACACATAACTGCCGAAAAGCTTATCAGCGCAAATGAAAGAAAAATCAACGCAAACGACACTGAATACTTTGTCTTTCTAACGCAAAATGCCGTGAACCCGGCTAAAATGCATATGTAAATGAAATAAAATATCACAGCAACTCCCCCGTAGCAACAAAAGATACATTTTACCTGACCTATATTCAGTATAGCACAGATTCCGCCGCATTTAAAGTATAGTTTTTTCCTATTTTATCATACATCAATCCTTTTTAGTTTTCCCATGTTAATCTATTTTCATTATAATAACCGCAGATAAAAAGCATTTGGCTTTAACGCTGCTCCGAAACATATTCCAAAAATTACTTACTTGCTGCCATCAGTTTTCTCCTTTCAATAATCCGTGCTGTGAGTAACGGAAAGCGCGGACATGCAGCCGCAGGTCCGCGCTTATTGTCAGTTGGGCTTTACCTCAATTGTCCGACCCGATTCAACGGTATAAATTCCGCTGCCGATAACCTCAATCCAAATCTTTTTATCTGTGGGATTATAGATTTTAGTACCGTCGGCGCTGAAAACAAGAGAGTTATATGCCGTCACATAATCATGAATTTCGATATTCGTTGCGTACCATGTATCTTCATGTCCGCCGAGCTTTTCGCAGATTTTTTCAATTCTGTCCCAGTTATTGTTTCTGTCAAACTCAAAGCTGTGTCCCCACACATAGAACAGGCGCGGATAGCGTGCGTCGGGATAAACGCTTGTATCATTATGAATGCTGACAAATTTCTCTATGTAATCAAAGATTTCGGGGTTTTCATGGTGCGCTGTCGGCATCCACGCAAGCCAGTCCGCAGGAATTGCAAATGAATCGTTATCGCCGCCGAGAGTTCTTGCGTAAGCTATGCCGAGGTCGGCCATCCAACCCCTTATTTTTTCATATGAATTGCCGTTATTGATTATCGTGATGCCGCTGTTCGGATATGCGCAGCCGCGTATAATCATGTCAAATCTTTCCTCAAGCTCAAGACGGCAGCTGAGAAATTCGCGGATGCCGTCAATCGGAGTCAGCTTGCCCGGAGCAAGATGATATGCGCCGTGAACCGCAACCTCGTGACCGCAGCCGAGAATATGCTCTTTTACTTCCTCGGTTGTCATGCGCCGTTCTCCGCCCAAGCGGCTGTTCAGGTTAAAGGTTGCTTTGACATTATATTTATTAAAAATTTCCGAAAGGCGAATGTCGGGCTTGTACCCATCATCGTAACTGAAGGTAACTGCTTTCTGTTTTCCGCCCGGGAATCTTAAAAATCTGTAATCCATATCTGTTTCTCCTTTTTTACCTTTCTGTTTCTATTCCATAGAAATAACCGTCCGACTCGAGCGTTATATCGCCGTTTAAATCGGTTCGGAAAATTTGAATCCCGAGCTTTTCCAGCCTATCCGTCACAAGCTTGGACGGAAAGCCGTATTTATTTCCGATTCCGTCCGAAATCACGGCGATTTTCGGATTGACCGCGCGCAGAAACGGTTCGGAGGACGAGGTGTCGCTTCCGTGATGAGCTATCTTTATAACATCCGCGGAAATATCGGCATCGGAAAGCAAAATATCGCTTTCTGAATCGGTTTCCGCGTCACCGCAGAAAATCACCGAAACGCTTCCGTATTTCATTTTCAGCACTGCCGAAACATTATTCATTCTGTTATAATCAAGTCTGATCGGCGCCGCGGCGAAAAATTCCGCGCCGCCGTAAGCAAAAGACATGCCTGCCGCAATATAGTCGGTTTCACAGCCGTTTTTTTCGAGCGCATCAAGCATTCTTTCAAAGGTTTTTGTGGTATATGACCGCTCGGGCATATAAAATTTTCCCACCGGAAACGCGCGAAGCACCGCTGCCATGCCGCCGATATGGTCGGCGTGCGGATGCGTTGCAACAACGCAGTCGATTTTTGTATAACCGAGCGATTTTATATAATGCGCAAGCTTATCGCCGAACGCTGCTTCACCCGAATCGATCAGCATACATTCCCCGTTAGGAAGCTCGATAAATTCACAATCCGCCTGTCCGCAATACAGAAAATGCACCTTAATTTTTTCCCCGGTGCTTATCGAAGCGGTGCGCGAGGCGCCGTTCCATATAACAGAGCAGCCGAATGCCTGCGCAACAGCGCGCAGCGGAACAAACGTTCTGCCGTTTTCAATGACTGCCGGTGCATCGAGCGGTCGGTTTTCTCCGTTCACGGAAATGCTGCTTTGCCCCGGAATAAGCTCAATTTCCGTGCTGCCGCGCACAGCCTTTACAGCCGCGCTTTGCTCGTCCCAGTCAACCTCCGCGCCGAGCGCCGAAAAAACGCCGCGCAGCGGAACGAGCGTTCTTCCGCCGTAAATGCGCGGTTCAGCGTCGAATGAAAGCTTTTCGCCGTTCACATAAACCTTTATTTCGGCGTCTGCAAGCGCCCCATAGGAAAAGCCGCAGAAAATCGCGCAAAATATTGTTATAACAGCCAGAAATCTTTTAAGCCTTTGCTTAGCATACATCGTTATGCTTCTCCCCGTTAATAAACGTTTTAATATTATCCGCCGTCATTTCTATGCAGCGCCGCCGTGCGCTGACCGACGCCCATGCAATATGCGGCGAAAAAACCACCCTTTCACCGGGGATATTGAGCAGCGGACTGTCCGCTCCGAGCGGTTCTTCCGCAAAAACATCGATTGCCGCGCCTGCAATGATTCCGCCCGAAACGGCGTTCGCCAGCGCTGCCTCATCGGTTATTGCGCCGCGGCCGACGTTTACGATAACGGCGGTGCGCTTCATCATTGAAAGCTCCTTTTCACCGATGAGCGCTTTTGTTTTTTCGTTCAGCGGAGCATGAACCGTCAGAATATCGCTGTTTTTCAGAAGCGTTTCAAGCGGAACGCACGGATACTTTTCTTTCCGCACGGCGCCGCTGACGCTGCTGTAGCTGACGTTTGCCCCGAATGCGGCGGCACAGTCGGCAACGCGCCGACCGATACTGCCCATTCCTATGATGCCCCAATTCATGCCGGATATTTCATCAAACGGCTTTCCGAGATGATTTGCCGTGCCGCTGCGGCTGTAAGCGCCGCTTTTCACAAAATTATCGTAATAAGAAAGCTTTTCAATAAGCGCAAACAAAAGCGCAAAGGTATGCTGACAAACGCTTTCCGTGCAGTACCCGGGAACATTGCGCACTGAAATCCCGTGCGAGCGGCAATATTCAATGTCAATATTATTATACCCGACGGCAAAAACGCAGATAAGCTTCAGCCGCTCTGCCGCTGAAAGAACCTCCCCCGTCAGATTGATTTTGTTCACGATTACCGCGTCCGCGTCCGCAATGCGCTCCGAAACAAGCTCCGGTGCGGTTGACGGAAAAATCACGGTTTCGCAGATATTTTTTATCGGCGTAAAATCGATGTCCGCGCCCATTGTGGCGCCGTCAAGAATTACAGCTTTCATATCAGCTCTCCTCAAGCTTTTTAAGCGCTTTCATATCAACCTTATCGCCGCGATTTTCGCGGTTTCTTCCGTTCTTCAGAATTTTTATGTCCTTAAGATTATACTGCGACAGCTCTCCGTCCGTTTCATTGTCCAGGCGAACGGTGATTATCCCTTTAAGCATCAGAACGCTGTGAACAACGCCCTTTCCGTCCGGCGTCATAACAATCGCGCCTGCGGAGGGAGTTATTTTCGCAAGCTCGTCATAACAGTTCTGTTCATATTTAAGGCAGCACATAAGCCTGCCGCAGTTGCCTGAAATCTTTGTCGGATTAAGGCTCAAGCCCTGCTCCTTTGCCATTTTAATCGAAACGGGATGAAAACCTTCAAGAAATGTGCTGCAGCAAAGCCCTCTGCCGCAGATTCCGATTCCGCCGAGCATTTTTGCCTCGTCGCGAATGCCGATTTGCCGGAGCTCAATCCGCGTTCTGAAAACAGAGGCAAGATCCTTTACAAGCTCGCGGAAATCAATTCTGCCGTCGGCCGTAAAGTAAAACAGAATTTTATTCGAATCAAACGTATATTCGACATCGACAAGCTTCATTTCAAGCTTGTGCGCCGCGATTTTTTCCTCGCAGATAAGAAACGCCTCGCGCTCTTTTTCCTTGTTTTTTTTCAGCTGTTCGCGGTCGGCGTCTGTCGCAGCGCGGACAACCTCCCGAAGCGGCTGAATAACCTCATCGTCGGGAATTTCCTTAACTCCGTGCGCAACAACACCGTACTCCATGCCGCGCGCAGTTTCGACAATAACCTCGTCACCCTGCTTAAGCTCCGTATCACGCGGATCAAAATAGTACGATTTTCCGCTTTCCTTAAATTTAACTCCTATTACTCTTGCCATGAATATCCTCCCAACAATTAATAAGCAGATTCATAATCCACAACTCATATTTCATTGAAACATTCAGCTGCCGTTTAACCTCCGCCGTTCGTTCTATCACCCGAAGCACCGCGCCGAGCGTTGTTTTTGATGAAAAGCTCTCAATCAGCGGGCGTTTATCCTCGTTAAGTATTTTCCCTGTTGTTTTAAGCGCCGCCGCGTCACGCATGAAGCTGAGAAACAAATCGAAATGCACCGCGCAGGTGTCCGCATTCTGCTTGCGTGAGCGAACCTCGAACACCTCCGAAACGCCGAGGATCGACAGTCTGTCACCCGTGAGCTGCGCGCACGCGTCAAACATTTTTTCACGTTCCTCAAAGAAATCCGCGCTCTCGCATATATCGATTGCCCTGCCGATTATTCCGCCGCTGTAGCGCGAAATGAAGCCTGCTTCATGCGCCTTTAACGGATAAACGGTTTTTATATATTTCTCAATTTTTTCCGCCGGAAACGGTTCAAACACAATTTTCACTCCGCGCGAGCGGATTGTCGGCAGCAGGTTTTCGCTGTTTTCCGACAAAAGGATTATAACGCCGTATTCGGGCGGCTCCTCAAACGATTTTAACAGTGCGTTTTGTGCGGCGGCGTTCATTCCGTCGCTTCCGCGCACAATAAATATTTTCTTGTCCGACAGTGCCGGGCGGATATAAAGCTCATCCGTCAGCGCGCGTATATCGTCTATTTTCAGGCTTCTTTCCCCATCGCCGACAACATACAAATCGCTGTGCGTTCCTGCCATGTGCATCTTGCACTGCTCGCATTTAAAGCACGGCTTTGTTTCCCCCTTGCAGTGCACCGCTGCGGCAAAAAGCTCCGCCGCGGTGAATTTTCCGATTCCGCGCAGTCCTTCAAAGATATAAGCCTGCCGAACCGTTCCGCCGCGCACATCGCCGAGCAGCTGCGTGAGCGCCTTTTGCCCCGTCAGAAAGCTTTTCGGCGTTGTATTCAAATTTTCATCCATTTAAAACGCCTCCGAAAATCATAATCAGCCGCCGTTTTTCGCGGTTTCTTCTTTTATTTTTGCAACCAGCGCCGAAACGATTTTCACCAAAACAAGGTTTCCGGCAAATACGACTGCGGAAAGAATCGCTCCGATCCAGAATCCGTTTATAACGCGCATATAAATTATTTCCGCCGCAGTGAACACATGGCAAAAGCTGTTGATAACAGACGCGAAAAGAATTGACGCGCCGATTCCCGTAAGCCACTGAACAAGCTTTATATCGGTTCTCTTCAGATAGTATACAAAAAGGATAAGGCACGGCCATCCGACAAAAAATTCCTTTGTTCGCGGACGGGCAGCCATTTTCTCCGTTATTGTATTGCGCATGAAGTTTTCCGCACCCGATATGCTTTTAACGTTTCCGCTTCTGATAATGTAAATCAGTCCCACAATTCCGACAAAACCTGCTATAATCACCCAAAATACTTTAATCTGCGCATTGAGCAGCACCGGGATTTTTGTAAGAACGCTTTCGGAGCGTTTTGTGCAGAAAATAATTCCGTAAGCTACTGCACCGTAAAGAATCGGCGCTATAAGCGAAAGCTTGATTCCGCGGAAAATCAGCGTGTTGATACAGTAATCCGGACCGCTGAGCAGCGCAAGCTGAACGTATCCGCATATGCACAGAGAAACAAGCGTTACGGCTGCCGTCATCAGAATCAGCTTTATCAGCGAAAGCTTTTTCACGGCTGCGCGCAGCATAACAAACACAAGCGTTATGCAGAAGCACGGCGCAACGATTGCATAAAGGCTGGGGTAAAGCAGAATTATAGGCTCGGGTGCAAGATACGTAAACGGTATGCTGAGCGCCGCTCCCGCTGCCGCAGTGATTTCAAGAGCAACGCTTCTTTTCGACATCAGCCACTGAAGCATTGTAAGCCCCATTATAATCATAAGCACCATTGCCGCCGCGCTCGTCAGTCTGCGGTTAATATTGTATGACGAAAAATCCGTGTCAAACGATGAAGTGTTATATCCGAATCGGTTTATCTTTTTAATAAACATGTCAGCCGCTTTGAGCGTACGCTCGTTTTTCGATTCAAATGTGTCCGTTCCGTTCGTAAGCTGCGTCATGTTTACAAAGCGCGTGTTTCTGTCGATAACGGAGTTGAGCATCTGATAGTAGCGGAAATGGTAATCCGTTTCGCCCGAGCCCGACATATCAAACGTTTCGTAGCAGCGGATAACTCTGCCGTTCGCCGCTGATACAAGCTTGTTATATCCGAAAGGCTTCTGGTTCGAAAGCTGATCCTGTTTCTCCGTCAGAATAAGCGTCAGCTTATACTTTTTGATAAGGTTACAAAGCGGATTGTAGTTTCTCGACGCTCCGACCTCGCGCACCTGCTGCTTTCTGTAGTTACTTTTAAGATTTATAAAGCGGATGTCATATTCTTTAATCAGATCTTCAATTATGTCGATATATTTTGCCGTCGAATAATTGCCGACCATCATCGAAAGTGCAACATCATATCCGTTTTCCTTTGCCTTTTTGATTTTATCCACCACAAAACCCGTGGAAATCTGCCATGCGTCCGCCGCGCCCTCGTAAATAACGTACACAGTCGCGTTATAATCCGTTTCAAGCTTTACAAACTCGTCGCTTTTGTACTTTGCCGGCAGCCACAAATCAAGGTAATCCTTGCAATCCTGCCTTTTTGTCACAAGAACGTAGCTGTCGTTATGAATATTCGGGTCCTTTGCCAGAATTTTTATAATTTCTTCGCTTTCGTCATCATATTTATGGCAAAGCACGTTATATTTAATACCGGTGATATAGCCTGCCGAAATGAGAGAATTTACGCTTTCCTCGGCAACAACCGCTGTCTTAACGCCGATTGCCTTATAATCTGTCAGCGCTTTATCAAATTCGTCCTTGCTGAGCGTCATTTCAAAGTTATTGTAGTTCATCGCGACAATAACGTCGCGGTTGTTATCCTCATTGTCCACGCGCGTGAGCACGGCAGGCAGCATGAGCGACAGCGCCGCAATCGCCGCAAACAGTCTGATTATTATGCTTTTTTTCGTCATTAATTTTCCGCCCTTTCAGCCGCTCCCTTTTTAAGGAGATATTTTATCGTTCCCGTTAAGTACAGCGCCGCGAGATAAGCCGCTCCGCAGCAAAGCAACGGAATTACGAATGTGATTCTGCCGCCCGTAAGTCGGGGTGCAAATATTTTGAACAATGCAAATACCGCCGCTGCCGCCGCTCCGCCCAAGGTTATCCGAAGCAAGGTGGAAAGCAGGCTTCGGTCGGCATAGCTTCCCGTGACCTTTTTCATTGTCAGCGCAACGTTCACGGCGTAAAGCGTCAGCAAAACGGTTGTTGCCGCACTGACTGCCACCGCGCCGCCGTGACGGACTGCAAACATGTTTACAAGCGGTTTAAGCCCTATCACCGCAAGCGTTCCCGTAACCGTGCAGGCATATCTTGAATCGAGATACAAAATCTTGTTGAAAAGCTCTTGGCAGACATAGCCGAGCGCTCCGAGCGTGTATATTGCAAACAGCAGCGCCGTTATACGGGTGTGCTGCGGAGTAAATTCGCCGTGCTCGTACACAAGTCTTATAATGCTTTCGCCGAAGCATATAACCGTGAGAATAAACGGCAGGAATATGGCAAACATAATCGATATGATATATTGCAGAAGTCCGCGCAGATAATCAATATTGCCCTCCTCGTAATTTTTGCTGATGGCGGGGAAGACAACATTGCTCATAGCAACAACGAACACGCTTGAAATCGTTATGAACAGGTTCGAGGCGTAATTAATCGTCGTAACCGCGCCGTTTTCCGCGCTCACGAACGCCTTATCGATTAAAAAGCAAACCTGAAACATCATGTTTGATATGAAAATGTAAAGCGCCTCGGAATTTCCGCCCTTTGAGCGGAACTCGTCCGTTACCGCGCCGAAAAGCCTGTAGCCCTTTTTGTAAAACGACGGCAGCTGAATTGCAATGTGCAGAAACCAGCCGATTGTTGTGACAATGCCGACCGTGATTATATCAATATTCTTTACAAAAAGCGACGCTATTATTATAACGTTGAACGGCAGGCTCATTATCGATGTGATAAAGAACACGCGCTTATTTTGCAGAACGCCCGAAATTATGTAGGCGATAATTACAAAAAGAAAGCTCGGCAGCATTATATACATCAGCTTCACCGCCGTGCCGTAAAGCCCTTTGTCAAGTCCCGGCAGCAAAAGGCGCGTGACCGGGCGCGCAAATGCATACAAAACGCACGTTACGGCTGCGACAATCAGCGTTGTCCGCGTTATAAAGTACGAAACATAGCGCCGCTGCTTTTTCTCGCCGCTGTTTTCGCTTTTATTGAGATTTTTTATTATCAGCGTGGACAGCGCCACTCCGATTCCCGTAAAAATAAGATTGACCAGTCCGAATATCTGGAAATATATATCGGTGTACGCGGTTGCGCCGAACACCCACGCAAAAACCATATCGCGCAGGAATCCGATTCCCTTGGCAAGCAGGATTCCCAAAACGACCATTATATACGCAGCGCCGTTCATACAATGCGCCTCCCTTTCACAAAAATCTTTTCGGGTCACTTCTTTAATAATATACTATCCGACCGCATATAGTCAATATTTTATTGACTTTTTTATGAAATTTTCTTGTTTTCGGCGCAATATTCACGAAAGGAATATTGACATAATTTCCGAAATGAATTAAAATAGCAGTATAACATAAGTTAAAGGAAGGTTGATGATGGAGAGGCTTATATTAATCGTTGACGATGAAGCGCCCATTGTGGAAATACTTAAATACAATCTCACGAAGTCGGGCTACAGGGTAATTGTCGCCTATGACGGCGAGGAGGGCTACTATGCTGCAATCAATCAAAAGCCCGACCTGATTCTGCTTGACGTTATGCTGCCCAAAATGGACGGCTTTGAGGTGCTGCGCAAAATCCGCGAAAAGCAGTCAACCCCGGTTATTATGCTCACTGCGCGTGAGGAGGAGGTTGACAAAATCCTCGGGCTTGAGCTCGGTGCGGACGATTATATCACGAAGCCGTTTTCCGTGCGCGAGCTTACGGCGCGCGTCAAGGCGAATCTGCGCCGCAATTACGAAACGCGTGAGGAGGACAATCAGCGCCCGATGACCTTCGGCAGTCTGACGATTGACCCCTCGGTTTACAAGGTTACGAAAAACGGCAGAGAGCTTGAACTGACGCTGCTTGAATTTGAGCTTTTAAAATTTCTTGCTATGCAGCCGGGAAAAATCTTCTCGCGCGAGGTGCTTTTGGAAAAGGTCTGGGGCTACGACTATTTCGGCGAAGTGCGCACGGTTGACGTTACCGTCCGCCGTCTGCGCGAAAAGGTTGAGGATAATCCCGGCGCGCCCGTTTATATCATGACAAAGCGCGGCGTGGGATATTATTTTAACAAATAGGCGGGGAATCTGAATGTTTAAAAGCATACAATGGAAAATAATTGCGATTTTCCTGCTGCTCACCGTAAGCGTGATGATTGTCGTGGGCACATTTCTGCTTCAGAATATCACGGCATATTATTACAACGAGTTCAGCAATTCGCTGCGTGAGCAGGTCTTTACCCCCGACGTTACAAAAGAGCTGGCGGATGCTGCCTCGTCAGACGACGCGGTTGACAGAATGCTTGAGCTTATGAAGGTATATTCGATAAGAATGGGCATTGATTCGTTCAGGAATTACTATATTCTTGACGATTCGCTCAAAGTGCTCGGCGGCTCGGACAACTCCGTCAAAAGCTTCGGCTCCGCTCCCAATCTTTTGCTTGCGCTCGGCGGCTCGACCGGGGAGGAAACCGATAAAAGCGCCGATATAATGGATTATGCAATACCCGTTATGCACGGCGGCAAAACGGAATATATTATTTACATTACCGATACAAAGGTTGAGGTCAACGAAATAATCGGAAACATGTTTATCAATATTTTCTGGGCGCTGCTTTTCGGAATGCTGATAAGCGCTATAATGGGATTTTTCCTTTCGCGAACCATTATTTCGCCGATCTCAACGCTTCAGCACCGCAGCGAAAGCATGGCGGAGGGTGATTTCGGGCATAAAATCGAGGTGCGCTCGCGCGATGAAATCGGGCGGCTCACAATTGCTTTTAACAACATGGCGGCGCGGATAAATATGAATATGGAAGAAATCCAGACGGAGAAAAACAAGGTTGAGGCAATCCTGCTTCATATGACGGACGCCGTTTGCGCATATGATAACAACGGGCGGCTGATTCATATAAATCCTGCCGGTGAAAAGCTACTCGGCGAGCTCAGGACGGAAAGCTTTGACGATTTGTTCGAAAGGCTCGGCGCAAATATTTCGCTTTACAGGATACTTTATATCGATCCGACCGAAACGATTGAGCTCGATATTGAGCTGAACGGGAAAAATCTGCGTGCGTTTTTTGCGCCGTTCACGGCGGAGCGTTCGCTGACGGCAGGCGTTGTTGTTGTTCTTCAGGACGTTACGAAAAGCCTGCAGCTTGACAATGCGCGGCGCGAATTTGTTGCAAATGTTTCGCATGAGCTTCGCACGCCGATTACCACTATCAAGAGCTATGCCGAAACAATTGCCGAAATGGAGCAGGATAACGCCGAAAGCCCTGTGCTGCATTTCATTAAGGTTATTGAAAGCGAAGCGGACAGAATGACGCGGCTTGTCAAGGATTTATTAACGCTTTCCAAGCTTGACAGCTCGAAATACAATATTCAAAAGGAAATGTTTGACCTTGGCGCACTTGTCAGAAGCGTTTCGGAAAAGCTTTCCGTTGCATGCAGCGGCACGCATGAAATAACGGTTGAGGAGAATATGGAATCCCCCGACTGCTACGGAGAACGCGACGCAATTGAGCAGGTTCTGACAAATATAGTTTCCAACTCGATAAAATATACGCCGGACGGCGGAAAAATTGACGTTAAATGCGTCGGCAACCTGAAAAATGCGGTCATAACCGTGCGCGACAACGGCATCGGAATTCCGGCGGAGGATTTGCCGCGCGTGTTCGAGCGCTTTTACAGAGTTGACAAGGCGCGCAGCCGCCAAAGCGGCGGCACGGGGCTCGGACTTGCGATTGCAAGGGATATTGTTCTCCGCCACGGGGGAAGCATTTCTATCGACAGTCCGCACCGGAACGGAACAATTGTCACCGTTACGCTGCCGCTGTATAATAAAGGCTGAAAGACTTAATGCCGGGGCTGCGGAGGAAGCTGCCTTGCATACCTTTTATTTCCTGATAAAAAGTAATAAAGCATTAAGCTGTATGTAATGATTTTGTAACAATAGTATTGTATAATAGTATCAGAAGAAATCATATACATACATTGTTTTGAATCCGAAGTTCGGTTTTTTCAATCTGTTTGAATGAAAGGAGTACAGCCATTATGTCAGTAATAAAAAAACTCGGCGCATTTTTTGCGGCTGTGCTTGTGGTTTTTTATGCTTCCTCTGCAATGGCGGCAAATCCGGCATCCTTTGCAGCGGGGGACGCCGGAAACGCTTGGGATCTGATTGTTGTCCGCAAGCCCGAGTCGAAAAATTCCGCAACGCTTAAGACAACATACGGGATTACGGGCACGGGAAAGAACGGAGTTAAGGTTGCATACTATCGCTTCAACGGTTCGGCATATGTTTCCGTTAAAAACGGAGACGGAACAACAGCGCAGACAACCGTTGGCAAAGCCGGTGTGTTTTACAAGCAGGTAAGTCTTTCCGAGGGGCATAACAAATTTGCCGTCAGAGCAGATGCAGGCGGCGCATATCAGGTGGTTTACTTTGATATTAATGTTTTGCGCCAGGAAATTATGAACAATGTTTCCAACGGGATTCAGTCGCTTTACAACGGTTGGATAAATTAAAGCCCTGACATATTTGACAAATAAAAAACTGCGGTTGAAAAGTCCACCGCAGTTTTTTTGATAAAGTTGAGGTGAAACCAAAACTGTGCTTAAGGAACGTATAAAATCCTCCGCAATTGTTTTTCTGATTTTTAATATGCTTTTTCTCGTCGGCGAGATATGGTTTGTCCACAGCTATTCGGCGGTGGGCGAGCTCGCTGTGCAGTATTTGCGCTCGGTTCCCGTAATCAGGGGGCTTTTGCCCGAGGAACGGAGCTACAGTATTCCGAAAGAAAATCTTTCAAAGCCGAGAAAATTCCTTATAAACGACGGTTCGCTTTGGATGGCATACTATAACACCGATGTCGGCTATTCCCCGATTGAGCAGCGTACCCGTTCCATAATAAACGGACTTTTGAAAGGCGATATTACGGCAACGCGCAAAATTCCTTACGAAACATGGGAGGAGGGGCTTGAATCCGTCAGCGTTTATATTGAATATCCGATTTCCTTTTCCATACCGCTGCTTTGCGAAATAATGGGCGTCAGCTCGGCAAAGGCTCCGCAGGACGCGGAGCATGTGAAGGATTTCATAATTCTTCCTTCCGATGAAAAAAACAATGTGTGCGTGCTTGTGCGTGATTTTTCGGATAACAGCGACGCATATGCATATATGCTCACGGGGGACTATGAGCTGCCGGCAGAGGATTTGTCAGTCTACGCAAATGCCGGAACGGACGGCTACTATGAACCGGCTTTCAGCACGGGGCTTGAACTGGACGCGGACAATGTTTCCCTGAATCCGCTTGTTCTTTTTTCGGATTCACGCCCCGAAACGGATATCATCGAATCACGCAGCCTTACAGGGGAGGAAGTTGACAAGCACATTCTTCAGGCGTTTTCGTTCAATCCCGTTTCAGTAAATGATTATCTAGATAAAAACGGCGCGGTGAACTACATTGAAAATTTCGCCTCGGCAAAGTTTTACCCCGATTCGCTTTTCGAATACAAGGCTGTAAGCAATGACCGCGGAATTGTTTTAAACGAAAACACCTCGGATTACAGTGTGCTGAACAGCGCAATTGACTTTGCGGAGCGAGTGTGGTCAAGCGCCGGAGGTGATTCTCTGAACGTTTTAGTGACAAGCGACCTTTCGGATTATGACAGCTCGCGCCCCTATACCTTCCGGTTCGATTACTACTGCAACGGCAGACCCGTTGAGGTGCGCCTTCCCGCCGCCGTCGGGCATGAAAAAATGTCCTGTGCAATTGAAATGACCGTTACAGAGGGCAGACTGATTGAATACAGGCAGTATATGCGCGGCTACAGCGTGCGCGGAAAAGCCGCCGTTTACGGAACGTTTGTTGACGCACTGGATGGCTTTGTGAATAAGCTTTCCTCGGAAAAGGGCAAAATTGTGATTGAGGATATATATATAGGATATATAGACGAGGGACGAAGCGGTGAGCTTTCCGCCTGCTGGCTTGCAAGGGTCAACCGTGACGATAAAATATATCAATACGCGCCGAAGAGCGTGCAAAGAGCGGCGGTGAACCAATGAACTGGTCAAGAGTTAAAAGTATAATGATCTTCTTTCTTATCGGAATAAATGTGTTTTTGCTGATTGTTTTCGGGCTTATTACCTACCGCGAAAATTACATTCCCGACAGTGTTATCGGCGCGGCGGCTTCCGTCCTCGCTTCCGAGGGCTTTCCGTGCGATTCCGATCTGATTCCGAACATGTACAAAAGCGCCGCTGTGCTGAACACCGATTTTTACACTGCGAGCGAGCTTTCCGACGCATTTTTCGGGCGGCAGCTTCCGTTCAGAACCGAAGGATATTCGCTGATTGCAGAATCGGACTCAGACGGGGAAAAGCTGACCGTCAGCGGAAGCTCGTTTGCTTTCGAATCCGACCGCACAGAAAAATCCGCCTCGCCGCGGAAAATCCGCCGCGCGCTTGAAAAAGCCGGGATTAATATGCGCGGCGCGGTTTATGACAGCAGGCATAAGCAGTTTGTCCTGTATTATAAAGGAATAATTCTTGACAAAATGTATATAAAGGCAGGCATTGATTCCGACGGGCGTTTGTGCCGAGCTGACGCGGCATGGGTGCAGATTTCTCCCTCGTCCGTGAAAAAACGCGTGTCGTTCATGGAAACCGTGACGGCTTTGCCGCAGAAGATAGAGAAAAAGGGAACCGTTAGGAAAATTGAGCTTGCATATGCGCTCGATTCCTTTCACAGCGATAAATATGTTTTCCGCCCGTCATGGATAGTAACTGTCGGAGAAAAGAAAACCACAATAACATGTGAATAACCGAAAAGAAGCAGCCGCGCATTATATCCGTGCCCCGCCGGCTGTTTTTTTAGGTTATATTTCCGCACAGCAAAAAAAGGGGCTGTAGCAAAATGGAATCGCATTTTGCTACAGCCCCTTCCTCCGTTCATTTCAATGAAAGCTCAATCAGATGGCTCTGACAACTTTGCCGCTTCTCAGGCAACGCGAGCAAACATGGATAGTCTTAGGAGCGCCGTTAACAACAGCCTTAACTGTTTTAACATTGGGCTTCCATGCACGGTTGCTTCTTCTGTGAGAATGGCTTACCTTAATTCCGAAAGTAACGCCCTTTCCGCATACATCACACTTAGCCATATATTTTACCTCCTTAGGATTGCATTACATAATAACGTGCAAGAGATATTCTAACAGATAACACGGTAAAATGCAAGCTTTTTTTTTAAATTTTTTAAAAAAATCGGATAAACTGCCCATTTTTAATATCCAAGCATATTTCCCAGGCTGTCGTCATCCTCAATCCAGTCCCTCCGGACATCAATTTCCGTATAGGTATCCTTGGTGTTTCTGATGATGACCTTATCAATGCCCGAATTAATCACAAGCCTTTTGCACATTGAGCAGCTTGTTGCGTTCTCAACGTACTCTCCTGTTTCCATATCGCGCCCTGCAAGGTAAAGCGTTGCGCCAATCATATCGCGCCGCGATGCGCTGATTATGGCGTTTGCCTCACTGTGAACGCTGCGGCAAAGCTCATAACGCTCTCCGCGCGGAATATTAAGCTGCTGACGGCGGCAGAAGCCGAGGTCAATGCAGTTTTTCCTGTTTCGCGGAGCACCCGTATAGCCCGTGGATATAATCTCATCGTTTTTAACGATAATCGAACCGTAGTTCCGCCGCAGACATGTTCCGCGCTCCAGAACGGTTGATGCAATGTCAAGATAATAATTATGCTTGTCGCGTCTGTCCATAATAAAAGCTCCTTTCCTCGCAGCCTTTACTATAGATTTTATCGTAAAACAGCCGTTTTGTCAATAAAAATCGGCATTTTATGCGTTAATATTCTATTTTCCGTCCACCCTCGTGAGGTAAGTGCCCGGAACGGAGCCGACGATAAGCGTTTGAGCAATCGGCATTCCCGAATTGATATGCAGGGTGCTGCCTGCCATCGGAATGAGCACCTCCATGTCAACCGTGACGGTGAGATTCACCGTATGGATTGTCTGATTGATTCCCGCTTCCTCAAAGGTATGCGAAATATCGGCGTTGGTTACGGAAATGGGAACAAAGCGCACAGTTATGCGCGGCCCCAGCCCTGAGAAAAGGTCCGTCCCGAAAACGCTGCTCAAAGGGATTTTCCGTTTAACGCGCGATATTTTGTCAAGCTCATCCCCTATTGAAATGCCGAGGTCGTTTGTGAAACGGTTAATAAGCGTGCTGTTTGCCGAAACGGATGTTACCTTACCGTCCTTATCCCTTGAGATTACAACGATTTTGTCATAGCTGAAAAACTCTTCCAGCATGACTTTTTTCACCTCATCATCAATAACCTGCGAAACAACGTTTTTTGCATATGCCTGTGACACGCGGATAAGCGCAGGCCGCAGAGAGACCGAAAAAATATATAAAAACGCCGTTATCATCGCCATTATTGCCGAAAGAATTATAATACCGCCGAGCTTATGCCGGCGCGGTTTTCTTTTCATAAACATCACCTGTCATTATAATTTATGCAGCGCCTGAATTTTTAGTGCTGTTACTATTGAATTGATTGAATTAATGTGTTATACTTACATTCAGGCAGGTGATAAAATGGAAAAACAAAAGCATATGACAAGCATCGGCGGCAGCGCCGTTATGGAGGGCGTTATGATGCGCGGACCGAAGGAGATTGCAACGGCGGTCCGTAAGCCCGACGGGGAAATAGAAATCGATAAAAGAGCGGTCAGCTCGCTTGTTACAAAGTATCATGTGAATAAAATTCCGATTATCCGCGGAGTGTTTGCGTTTTTTGATTCAATGATTTGCAGCATCCGCTCGCTCATGTGGAGCGCGGAGTTTTTTGATACCGAGGAGGACAGCGCCAAGGAATCGAAATTTGACAAATGGCTTGACGACAAGTTCGGCGACAAGGTGAAGGACATTGTTATTTACTTTTCGGTTTTCGTTTCGCTCATTTTCTCAATAGGACTTTTCTTTCTTCTTCCGAACCTCGTTGTCGGATTCGTTGGGAAATATATTCACGGAAATGCGGTGAAATCGCTTCTTGAGGGCGTTATAAGAATTGCGATTTTCCTCGGTTATATTCTGCTTGTTTCACGCATGGAGGACATAAAGAGAGTGTTCCAGTATCACGGGGCGGAGCATAAGACGATTTTCTGCTATGAAGCAGGGCTTCCGCTGACGGTGGAAAATGCACGCACAATGCCGAGGCTGCATCCGCGCTGCGGAACAAGCTTTCTTGTGTTCGTTATGGTAATCAGCATTGTTTTATTTTCGTTCATTTCGTGGGACAATATGCTTACGCGCCTTGGGCTGAGGCTTTTGCTCCTTCCCGTTGTTGCCGGATTGAGCTACGAAATTATCCGCTGGGCAGGCAGAAGCCAGAATATTGTTGTGCGCGCGATAAGCAAGCCGGGAATGTGGATTCAAAAGATTACCACTCGCGAGCCTGACGACAGTCAGCTTGAAGTGGCAATCGCTTCAATGAAAGCGGTTATCACGGGAAACAAAGAGGACGATAAATGGTAAATGATATTTTGCGCAGTGCAGCAACGCAGCTCACGGATTCGCCCGAACCGCTGCTTGACGCACGCGTGCTTCTGGCGCATGCCGCAGGCGTTCGCGATTCGGCGCTTTTATTCCGCGATTTGACCGAAAGCGAGAAAAAAACGTTTGACGGCTATATTGCGCTTCGGAAAAAAGGCGTGCCCGTTGCATATATATTAAAGGAAAAGGAATTTATGGGGTTTTCGTTTTATGTTGACGAAAACACGCTGATTCCGCGGCCTGACACGGAATGTCTTGTTGAAAGGGTGCTTGAACGCGCCGCACATGCGCCGCGCATCCTCGACTTATGCACGGGGAGCGGATGCATCGGAATAAGCCTTGCGCTGATGATTTCGGATTCCGAGGTTCTTTTAACCGATATTTCGGGCGGCGCTTTGAAAGCCGCGGCATTAAATATAAAGCAGCACAGGCTTGAAAGCCGCGTTTCCGCAAAAAGGCTGGACGTGCTCACGGAGGGCTTCCCGACGGGCTTTAATATAATTGTGTCAAATCCGCCGTATATCCCGACGGAAGCGGCAAAATCGCTCGAAGTGAGCAGGAGCGAACCGTTTTCGGCGCTTGACGGCGGTGCGGACGGACTTAAGTTCTACCGCGAAATCATAAAAAAAAGCGCCGCGGCGCTCCCTGCGGACGGTGTGCTTGCCCTTGAAATCGGTTTTGACCAAGGAGAGAGTGTGAAAGCGCTTGCGCTTGAATATTTCCGCGATGCCGAGGTTTTCCGCGATTATGCGGACAATGAGCGCGTTGTGATATGCAGCTTTACGGATTCCGCCATAAAAATCGGCGAAAATGTTTGAAAAAAGTGTTGCATTTTCAAAAACAGTATGTTATAATGATTAGTGCTTGATTGATGTTAATTATTTTTTATTTATTTTTCTCAGAAAGAGGTGAATTCCATGAGAGAAGGTATACATCCCAATTACAAGCAGACCGTTATCAAGTGTGCCTGCGGAAACGTAATTGAAACCGGTTCTACGAAAGAGAACATCAACGTAGAAATTTGTTCAAAATGTCATCCTTTCTTTACAGGTAAGCAGAAGCTTGTTGATACGGGCGGACGTGTTGAAAAGTTCAGAAAGAAGTTCAATATGGACAAGTAATTCAGAGAGGAGCAGCAATAAGCGCTGCTCTTTTTGTATAATGGAACGGAAGGAATTTACGCCTTTCAATTTTTTCGGAACGGAGCTAAGGTATGTTTACACTGCTTAAACAGGAAGGGTGCGCAAGGCGCGGAACATTTGAAACGGTGCACGGAACAATTCAAACGCCTGTTTTCATGAACGTCGGAACATCGGCGGCAATAAAGGGCGGAGTTTCTTCGCTCGACTTAAAAGAGGTCGGCTGTCAGGTGGAGCTCTCGAACACATATCATCTGCATCTGCGCCCCGGCGATGATTTGATTTACGATATGGGCGGTCTGCACAGGTTTATGAACTGGGACAGACCCATTCTCACCGACAGTGGCGGATTTCAGGTGTTTTCGCTTGCTTCCCTGCGAAAGATAACCGAGGATGGCGTCAGCTTTCAGTCGCACATTGACGGAAAACGCATATTTATGGGGCCGGAGGAGAGTATGCAGATTCAGTCAAACCTTGCTTCAACGATTGCAATGGCATTTGACGAATGTATCGAAAATCCCTCACCGTACGATTATGTTAAAAAATCCTGTATGCGCACATACCGCTGGCTTGAACGCTGCAAGGCTGAGATGGCGCGGCTCAATTCGCTTGAGCGCACGATAAATCCGCACCAGCTTCTTTTCGGAATAAACCAGGGCGGAACATACAGCGACATCAGAATTGACCATATGAAAAGAATATCCGAGCTTGATTTGCCCGGATATGCAATCGGCGGACTTGCAGTCGGTGAAAGCGCCGATGTGATGTACGAAATAATCGAGGCGGTTGAACCGTTCATGCCGAAGGACAAGCCGCGCTACCTTATGGGCGTGGGAACGCCGCAGAATATTATTGAGGGGGTGCGCCGCGGAGTTGACTTTTTTGACTGCGTTATAACAAGCCGCAACGCTCGCCATGCAAACCTGTTTACCGACCGCGGAGTGCTTAATCTGAATAACAAAAAATTCGAAAGAGATGACCGTCCGCTTCAGGAGGGATGCACATGCCCTGCCTGCCGCAATTATTCGCGTGCATATATAAGGCATCTCATAAAAGCAAAGGAAATCCTCGGAATGCGCCTTTGCGTGCTGCATAACCTGCATTTTTACAACACGCTCATGCAGCAGATACGGGATGCGCTTGATGAGGACAGGTTCGACAGCTTCAGCGCCGAAATGCTGGAAAAACTTAATAATCGCGTTTAAATATTATTAATTTTTGGTTATCTTTAACGTTGACAATCGTCATTGCACAACTTATAATAAAATCATCGGATTAATAAACACCTGAAAGGAGCGGTCTGCATGATACAGCGTAAATTGGACGAGCTCGGAAGAGTTCTTATCCCGGAGGAAATGACGCGCAAGCTCGGCATATCTTCGAAAACCTTGCTCAATATTCATCTTGACGGCGAAAGAATTATAATTGAAAAAACGGGGGACAGCTGCCTTTTCTGCGGCAATTCGGAAAATGTTATTGACGGCTTCCATGTTTGCCGCAGCTGCGCACAAAAGGTTGCGGACGTGTTAAAGCTCGTTTAATTACCGTGCGGACCATCACATTGCATAAACCGTCAGCGAGGCGTTTTTGTCGCACACAGCAAGAAAAACCTCGCCGGGGGTTTTATACCCCTGTGCTTTAAGCATGCTGAGCAGCCAATCTGTGCTGCGCCCTGCTGCGCGCAGCGCAGGCATGTTTATCACGCCGTCCGTCACAACGGGAACGGCAATCGATTGCTGCTGCGGGCTGAGATTCATATCCTGCGGAGTAAGCGGACGGTTTTTCTCGACCGGCATGAAGCTCACTGCACCGTTTGATTCCATAATCGCGGTGTCGATTTCATTTATGTTATAATATCCGGCAAGGCGCGCGCACATGAGGAACTCGTTTAGGTCAAAGTGCGATTTTTTGAATGAATCGCGGATAATCTGCCCGTTGCGCATGAGTATTACGGGCGTTCCCGTGAGAAAGCGGCGCATTCGCAGGCTTTTCTGCGCCGCAAAGGAAAACAGCACCGCCATCACTGCATAAACTGCCATTGCCACGATTCCGCGCAGCATACTCCTGTCAAGATTTGTTGCCATTTCCGCAGCAATTGACCCGATTGTTATGCCGATGATATAATCAAAAAGGCTCATTTGCGAAATTTGCTTTTCGCCCATAATTTTTGTGAGGATAAAAAGCGCCGCTGCAGAGGTGACCGAATAACCGATAACCTTAATAATCATAAAAAATCCCTCCAAGACGGATTATGTCCGCCTTGGAGGGATTTTAAACATTTTATTTTATCAGAGCTTCAACAATTTTCGGAAAATCCATGAAATGCGACGCCTTAACAAGGATAACATCTCCCGGGAGAAGAATACCTTCGAGCTTTTCGAGAAATTCCTCTTTTGTTTTAAAATAGAGGCAATTTCCTCCGTTCTGCAAACAGCCGCTATACATATTTTCCGAAAGAGAGCCGATTGCAACAAGCAGCCCGACGCCGCATTTTGCAGCATGTTCACCCACATGACGGTGAAGCAGCGGCGCTTCGCCGCCAAGCTCGCCCATATCGCCGAGAATGCACACGGTGCGCTTTGCATCGCATTTTGTGAGCAAATCAATTCCCGATTCCATTGACTGCGGCGCGGCGTTGTAGCAATCATCGATAACGGTGTATTTTTCGGTGCGGATAACGTTTACCCTTCCGCTGATGGTTTTTGCGGCGGCAACGCCGTCAACAAGCTGATCCTTCGAAATTCCGAGCCAGCTCCCGGCAGCCATGGCAGCCATCGCTGCAAAAAGGATATGACGCCCGGGAACACTCACCCGGCATTCAAGCTGCTCACCGAACAGGTTCACGGTGAAATCGATTCCGTCAAAGCCATGCTCGCAGAATGACTCTATATTTACATCATTATCCTTGCCGAAGCCGTAGAAGCAAACATTGTTACGCTGCGCGGTGCGGAGCAAATCGTCGTCGCCGTTTAAAATGCAGCGCGCCGTTGGGGGCATATATTCAAATATTTCGCTTTTCGCTTCAAAGATATTTTCACGCGAACCGAAATTTTCGATATGCGATATGCCGATGTTCGTCATTATGCACATCGTCGGTCTTGTAATGGAGGACAAAAGCCGCATCTCACCGTAATGATTAATGCCCATTTCGACAACGGCAACCTCTGCATCGGAATGAATCGACAGAATTGTAAGCGGCACGCCGAGTCCGTTATTATAGTTACCTTCGGTTTTTACCACCTTATATCTTTGAGAGAGAACGGACGCAACCACTTCCTTGGTTGTTGTTTTGCCGACGCTGCCGGTGATTCCGACAATCGTTATGTTAAGCATTGTGCGGTATGCGCGCGCAATATCCTGGAGCGCTTTCACAACATCGTTGACGACTATGCAGTTATAACCGTCGTACGCTCTTTCGCACACGCAGCAGAGCGCACCCTTTTCCGCGGCGGACGGAATGTAATTATAGCCGTCCGTGTTTTCGCCCCTGATTGCAAAGAAAACGCTTCCACGCACAGCCTTTCGGCTGTCAATAACCGCTGATGTTACCTCGGTGTCGAGAACGGCTTCATCGCCGACGAAGCTGCCCTCTGCCGCTGCCGCCATCGCGCGGACGGTCAGTCCCTTGAGCGTCTTATATTCGTATTCCATCACGCTTACCTCCGTTCGCAAAAAAAGTAAAAGTCTGTTACCTTTTAAGTGATATATTAATAATTTCCTCGCACAGCTCTCTGTAGCTTATGCCGACAGCCGCCGCTGACTGCGGAATAAGGCTTGTTGGGGTCATTCCGGGCAGCGTGTTTGCCTCAAGACAATATGCGTCGCCCTTTGAATCAAGAATAAAGTCCATTCTTGCATAGCCGAAAAGGCCGAGAGCATTAAACGCTTTAAGCGCCGATTCGCCGAGCATTTTTTCCGTTTCGGGCGGAATTTCCGCAGGGCAGATATCGACCGTCATTCCTGCCTGATACTTGTTTTTATAATCATAGAAGCCCTGCTTCGGAATAATTTCAACTGACGGAAGCACGCGGCTGCCGAGCACAGTTACGGTAAGCTCACGACCGCTCACATACTGCTCAACCAAAATTTCGTCCTCGTATGCAAAAGCCTCTCCGAGCGCCTTGCGGAGCTCCTCATCATCATGCGCAATCGAAACGCCGATTGACGAACCGCCGCTGCACGGCTTGATTACAAGCGGATAACCGCCGAAAGCCGCCGCATCGACCGTTTCTCCTTTTTTTATCATTTTCCCGGCAGGAGTTCTTACGCCTGCGGAAAGGAAAAGCTGCTTTGTGAGATTTTTGTGCATTGCACAGGCGCTTGCAAGATAACCGCAGCCTGTGTATTTAATTCCGAGCAGGTCAAAAGCCGCCTGAAGCCTTCCGTTCTCGCCGTTTTCGCCGTGAAGCGCAAGAAAGGCAATATCCGCTTTTTTGCACAGCTCGATTATATTCTCGCCGAAAAACACATCGGGGTCTCCCCCGCGGCTTTTTTTGACAGCTTCGATATCGGGAACCGTTTCGCTGATTTTTTCGACGGCTGCCGGAGTGACAGCCTTTTCAAATTCCTCCTCAACGCTTCCGCTGAGCTTATATCCCATAAAGACATCCGCCAGAATTGCATGATGCCCGTTTTCAACCAATGCGTTCTGCACCTTTGCGCCCGTTGTGAGCGAAACGTTGCGCTCCGAGCTGATGCCGCCCGCCAAAACAACTATATTCATGACAATCTCCGTTCTGCCGCACTGACTGCGGCTGATTTATATTATTTGCGGTTCCAAAACAAATACCGCCTTTTTATCCGATTCAAATATTTTCCGTGCCGCTTGTCTGACGTCCTGTGCGGTTACGCTTTCAATGCGGCGGATTATTTCGTCATCGGTTCTGATACTGCCGCGAAGAAGCTGCGCCTTTCCGTTTCCGATCATAACACTGTTTACGCTTTCCTGACTCATTATTATACTGCAGCGGAGCTGCGCACGCGTCTTTTCAAGCTCGTATGACGAAACCTCCGCGGTGCAGAGCTTTTCCGCTTCCTCACTGATTACTTTTTCCACCTCGGGGAGCGAATCCGGCTTTAAGCCGGCATACACGCCGAGCATTCCGACGGTCGGGAATTTTGCAGTGTATGAATATATGCTGTAACACAGTCCGCGTTTTTCCCGCACCGACTGAAACAATCTGCCCGACATACTGCCGCCGAAAATCTCATTAAGAACTCCCTCTGCATAGATTTCATCGTTTCCGTCAGTGAAAGCAGAATAACCGATTGAAAGATGCGCCTGCTCAATCTCCTTTTTCCGCTGCCATCTTCCGCCGTGCATCTGTGCCTGCGGAACAGGGATTATTTCCGAGCTGCCGATTTTTCCGAAATATTTTCCGCAAAGCCTTATAAGCTCGCTTTCATCAAAGCTGCCGGCAACGGAAATAACAGTGTTTGCCGGGGTGTAGTGACGGTGCATATACGAAAGCATTTGTTCACGCGTCAGCCCGGAAACAATTTCTGCGCTGCCCGCAACCTGATAGCCGAGCGGACTGCCTCCCCACATATGCTCACACAGTGAATCAAGGGCAACCTCCTCGGGCGAATCCTCATACATATTTATTTCTTCGATAATAACACCGCGCTCAAGCTCAATATCATCGGTTCTGAAAAGTGAATTGTAATACATGTCACTGAGCAAATCAAGCGATATTTCAAGGCTTTCGGGAAGCGCCTTTGTATAATAACAGGTACATTCCCTCGCGGTGTAGGCATTCATCTGACCGCCGACAAAATCCATTTCCTCCGCAAGGCGCGCCGCGCTTCTTTTTTCCGTTCCTTTAAAAAGCATATGCTCGATAAAATGGCTTATTCCGTTTTCCTCCGCCGTTTCGAACATACTTCCGGCACGAACCCATATCCCAACGCTGACCGTCTTGGCAAACGGCATTTTCTCATATACAATACATGTTCCGTTGTCAAGGTTAAACTTTTTATACATCTGATCTCCTTAAGAATGAAGCCGCACCGCAGTGAAGCTTAACTGCAATGCGGCTCTCATTATTCCTGTTATTCTTCTTCAGCGTTCTGCTTGGGAAGTGCATCCCTGCGCGAGAAGTTATAGCGACCCATGCGGTCAACCTCGATGAGCTTAACCTTAATCTGATCGCCGACATTTACAACGTCCGTTACCTTTTCAACACGCTTGTTGTCGAGCTTGCTTATATGCACAAGACCTTCCTTGCCGGGAAGATATTCAACGAATGCACCGAAATCCATAATTCTTGTTACGGTTGCATCGAACACATCGCCGATTTCAATATCGCCGGCAATTCCGCGCACAATCTTAAGCGCACGCTGAGCGGCATCGGAATCGTTCGTTGCAAAGAACACTGTTCCGTCATCCTCTATATCTATCTTAACGCCCGTCTCGGCAACAATTCTCTGAATTGTTTTTCCGCCGCTGCCGATAACCTCACGAATCTTATCGGGGTCAATTGTTGTTGAAATAATCTTGGGAGCATACTTGTTAAGCTCTGCACGCGGCTCGGAAATACACGGAAGCATGCACTCGTCAAGAATCTTCAAGCGAGCCTTCCTTGTTTTTTCAAGAGCCTCACGGATTATCTCCGGCGAAAGACCGTCAATCTTTATATCAACCTGTATTGCTGTGATACCGTTCTTTGTTCCGGCAACCTTAAAGTCCATATCGCCGAAGAAGTCTTCAAGTCCCTGAATATCCACCATTGTAATATAACGCTCGCCCTCTGTCACAAGACCGCACGAAATACCCGCAACAGGCGCTTTAATCGGAACGCCTGCGTCCATAAGAGCAAGTGTGCTTCCGCAGATGCTGCCCTGCGAGGTTGAACCGTTCGAGCTGAGAACCTCGGAAACCATGCGGATTGTGTACGGGAAGTCCTCTGTTGACGGAATTACCGGAACAAGCGCCTTTTCCGCAAGCGCACCGTGACCGATTTCACGTCTGCCGGGACCGCGGCTTGCTCTTGTTTCTCCGACCGAGTAGGACGGAAAATTATAGTGATGAATATAACGCTTCGTTTCCTCCTCATCTATACCGTCAAGCAGCTGCTCCTCGGAAACTGTGCCGAGCGTGCAGACTGTGAGAACCTGCGTCTGCCCTCTTGTGAAAAGACCGCTGCCGTGCGTTCTGGGAAGAATGCCGACCTCTGCCGAAAGGGGACGGATATCGTCAAGCTGTCTTCCGTCAACGCGCTTGCCATCGTCAAGAATCCAGCGGCGGACAACGTATTTCTGAAGCTTGTAAAGCGCTTCATCGATGGCGGCTTCCATTTCGGGATATTTTTCCGCAAGCTCGCCGTAAACATATTCATAAACCGTTTTGAGATTTTCTTCACGGATATTTTTGTCATCGGTGTCAAGAGCTTCGCGCACCTTATCGATTGCAACAGCCTTAACATCCTCGTAAAGCTCCTCTGGAACAACCATGTGCTCATACTCGAATTTCGGCTTGCCGATTTCTTTCTGAATACCCTCGATAAATTCACAAATCTTTGCGATTTCGCGGTGTGCAGCCATGATTCCCTCAAACATCAAATCCTCGGGAACCTCCTTTGCACCCGCTTCAATCATATTGACCTTTGCCTTTGTTCCGGCAATTGTCAGGAACATTTCGCTTTTGTCGCGCTGCTCCTTTGTAGGATTGACAACAACCTTGCCGTCAACCAAGCCAACCGTTGCACCGGCAATCGGACCTGCGAAAGGAATGGACGAAATGCTGATTGCGATTGACGCGCCGATCATTGCCGTGATAACGGGGTCATTATCCTGCTCAACGCTCATAACTGTTGCAACAACGGCAACATCGTTTCTGAGATCCTTCGGAAAAAGGGGACGAATCGGGCGGTCGATGCAGCGCGAAGCCAAAATAGCCTTTTCGCTCGGACGACCCTCCCTCTTCAAAAACGAGCCGGGAATTTTTCCGACCGAGTAGAGTTTTTCTTCATAATCAACCGCGAGGGGGAAGAAATCAATCCCGTCACGCGGCTTTGCCGAAGCCGTTGCCGTTGCATGAACAACGGTTTCACCATAGCGCACAAGACAGCTGCCGCCGGCAAGCTGTGCCATTTTGCCCGTTTCAACAACGAGCGGACGGCCGCAAAATTCTGTTTCAAATACTTTAAACATACCAAACCTCCGTAATATTATATTTTCAGAGGGGGCAGTTGTTTATATCACTTAAGAAAAAGGCCATTTCATTGAAATCAGCATCTTTCTTAAGTGCTAAAACGACATTCCCCTCCGCTTTGCGGTTAAACAGTGAAAAACGGAGCGCAGGGAAGCCCTGCACTCCGGCATCGATTACTTTCTCAGACCAAGCTTCTCAACTATTGCACGATAGCGGTTGATATCGATTTTCATAAGATAGTTAAGCAAGCCGCGGCGCTTACCAACCATTTTAAGAAGACCTCTTCTTGAATGGTGATCCTTCTTGAACACCTTAAGATGCTCATTGAGGTGATTGATTCTCTCTGTGAGAATGGCAATCTGAACCTCGGGAGAACCCGTGTCGCCTTCATGCAGCTTGTACTGATCGATGATACCCTGTTTCTTTTCCTTAAGCATTGAAAAATCCTCCTTAATGTTTATAGGTAAAACCTCCTCGCCGCCAAGCGCAGAGCCGGAGCAGCTGCTGTACATAGCAACGGGATAATATACCATATATCATAGTAACACAACGCGAACCATTTGTCAACCGTTTATTTCAGAAATTTGCAAAAGCTTGCCTAATCAATGCTTTCCGCAAATAAAAGCGCCGCGGCATATGCACGGCAGAGCGCCAAGCCGCAAAATGCCCCTTGACGCAAGGGCGTGCCCGTGCTTTGATTCCGCATTATTGCCGCCGCATTTTGCATCAGACTTCTGCGATTATTCATCAATGATGATATCGAGCGCTTCCTCGAGCTCTGCAGCAGGCACAAGGATTTCATAGCAGTCCTCAACCGCCTTGTCGGGAACACGAATGCATCTCAGCATAACAATGATGTTCTTCTCCTCAATCGCGTTTCTCAGACGCTCGGCTTTTTCCCTGCTCCTTGCCATATAGACAGATGTCCACATAACACCGTTTCCTTTCACAGTTTAATACCCGATTATAATACACTACTTTCCTTCCGATTGCAACTGTTTTTTTAATTCTGCACTGTTTTTTCCGCAAATTTTGTCAATTTCTCCAATTAATTCGCCGCTTCCGTCACAATTTCCGGCATTATTTACGCTTATATTTCCGTAATCGCACGAAATAATAATCGGAATTTCGCCCCTGTGCGCACCGATAACGGGGCGGATTTTATCGAGAAGCGCAATTTTTTCACCCGGCAGACTGATTATGAGCGATTCGATATCCGCGCCGAACGGAGCCGCCGATTCAAGAATAATTTTCGGGTTTTCGTCGTCACGAATATCGAGTCTTCCGTGCACGGCAATGATTTTGCCCTCGGCAATAACCGCGTCAAGCTTGGAAAGCGTTTTCGGAAATACGATGACCTCAATGCTGCCGGTGAAATCCTCAAGCGCGAGAAATGCCATGTTCGTGTTCGAGCGCGTCAGCTTTTCGCGGCGCGTTTCTATGATTCCGGCAACCGTTACCGACGCACCGTCACGCAGGGACGCGGTTTCCGATTCGGCTGCGCTTAAAAGCTCCGCAATTTTCGGATAACCCATCATCTCTATTTTGCTGCGGTAGGCGCTTAAGGGATGCCCGGAAAGATACATTCCGGCGGCTTCCTTTTCCATTGCAAGAAGCTCGCTCTGCTCCATTTCGGGAACCGATTCGTCAAAATCACTTTCGGGCGCTTCCTCCTCCGCGGCAAAGAACGAAAACTGACCTGCAAGATTGGTTTTCCCTGCGCGCGCTTCGGAATCAATTATCTCCTCATATGCTGCAAGCAGCTGAGCGCGGTTATTATGGAGCGAATCAAACGCTCCGCTTTTTATAAGGCACTCAACAGAGCGCTTGTTGAGCTCCGTTATCATGCGCTTCACAAAATCGCGCAGGCTTTTGAAATCGCCGTTTTCGCTGCGCTCCGAAACGCAGGCGCGCGTGAAACCATCGCCAACGTTTTTAATCGTTGTCAGCCCGAAACGAATATTTTTTCCCTCAACGGTGAAAAACGCATTGCTTTTATTTATGTCCGGCGGAAGAATTTTTATCCCCATCTGAACGCAGTTGTTTATATAAAGCGCAACCTTGTTCGAATCGTCCATAACGCTTGAAATCAGCGCCGCCATAAACTGCGCCGGATACAGGCATTTTAAATATGCCGTCTGATATGTTACAAACGAATATGCCGCCGCGTGGCTCTTATTGAATGCATACTCCGCGAAAGCGTCCATATCGTTAAATATGCTTTCCGCCGTTTTTTCATCGATACCGTTTCTTATGCAGCCCGGAACAATAACGCTTCCGTCGGGCGCTTCCTCGCCGTAAATAAAGCTTTGGCGCGCACGCTGCATTTCTTTCGCTTTTTTCTTGCTCATTGCGCGGCGCACCTCATCGGCGCGCCCCATTGAAAAGCCTGCAAGCGTGCGGACAATCTGCATTACCTGCTCCTGGTACACAATGCAGCCGTAGGTCATTTCGAGAATATCCTTAAGAAGCGGATGTTTGTAGGTAATATTTTTCGGGTTGCTTTTATTCTTTATGTATGCCGGGATAAAGTCCATCGGACCGGGGCGGTAAAGCGCGATTCCGGCGGTTATATCTTCTATGTTCTCAGGCTCAAGCCTTTTCATGAATGAGCGCATACCGCCGCTTTCAAGCTGAAACACGCCGTCCGTATCGCCGCGCGAAATCATTTTATATACTTCGGGAACGTTGTAATCTATATTGTGAATGTCAATGTCAATTCCCATTGATTTCGCGATTTTTATTGTGTCGTCAATAACAGTAAGATTCCGAAGCCCCAGAAAGTCCATTTTAAGAAGCCCGAGTTCTTCAACGGTGTCCTTTGTATACTGCGTTGAGATAATATCATCGCTCCGCTGAACGGGCACAAAGCTTGAAACCTTGTCACCGGCAATAACCACACCGGCAGCATGCGTGCCTATGTTTCTCGGCAGCCCCTCGACGGCGCGCGCCGTGTCGATAAGCTGCCTGATTTCGCTTGAAGCATCGTATGCGCTTTTCAGCTTCGGGTTCTGAAGCGCAAGGTCAAGCGTCATTCCAAGCTCCATCGGCACCATTTTCGCCACGGCGTCAATATCGCCGTAGGGCATTCCGAGAACGCGGCCGCAGTCGCGGATTGCGCCGCGTGCCTTCATTGTGCCGAAAGTGCCTATCTGACTGACATTGTCGGCGCCGTATTTTTCGATAACATAGTTTATGACCTCGCCGCGCCGTTTGGGGCAGAAATCAACGTCGATATCGGGCATGCTTACGCGCTCCGGGTTCAGAAACCGCTCGAAAATCAGGCTGTAGCCTGTAGGTTCAATGTCAGTTATCGCAAGGCAGTATGACACGATGCTCCCGGCGGCGCTTCCTCTTCCCGGACCGACGGGAATACCGTTTTGCTTGGCATAGTTGATAAAATCCCACACTATGAGGAAATAATCGACAAAGCCCATGCTTTTTATAACGCCGAGCTCATATTCAAGCCTTTCGGAAAGCTCGCCGTCCGTCCGCCCGTAGCGCAATTTCATTCCGTTCACGCACAGCTCATGCAGATACTCGTAATGGTCGCGCCCGTCCGGCACATCGAACGACGGAAGATGCCTTTCCCCGAATTTAAACTCAAAGCTGCATTTTTCGGCAATTTCCGCCGTGTTGTCAATTGCTTCGGGCACGTTCGGGAAAAGGGCGCGCATCTCATCCTCGCTTTTAAGGTAAAACTCGTCCGTTTCAAAGTGCATTCTGTTATCATCGTCAAGCGTTTTTCCTGTTTGGATGCAAAGCAGCACGTCCTGATTCTTCGCGTCCTCACGCATGAGATAGTGCGCGTCGTTCGTGGCGACAAGCGGCGTGTCCGTTTCGCGCGCAAGCTTAATGAGGAGCGGATTCAGTCTTTTCTGATCCTCAATTCCGTGATCCTGAAGCTCTATGTAAAACTCGTCAAAAAGCTCCTTATATTCGTATACCTTTGCTTTGGCACGTTCAAAATCTCCGTTTAAAAGGGCATGCGGAATTTCACCGGCAAGGCACGCGGAAAGCGCAATCAGTCCGCCCTTGTATTTATTCAGAATTTCAGAATCAACTCGCGGCTTATAATAAAATCCGTCAATAAAGCCTGCCGAAACGATTCTTATAAGATTTTTATAGCCCTGCTCGTTTCTGCAGAGCAGAACAAGGTGATTCGTTTCGTTCTCACCCCTGCCGCCGCTGTGATCGAGCCTGTTTTGCGCAGTGTAAACCTCGCAGCCGATAATCGGCTTAATGCCCTCGCTTTGGCATGCCTTAAAAAAGTCAACCGCGCCGTACATAACGCCGTGGTCAGTCAGAGCAAGCGCCGTTTGCCCGAGCTCCTTTGCTCTTTTCGGAAGCTCCTTTATCCTGCACATTCCGTCAAGCAGGCTGTATTCACTGTGCACATGCAAATGAGTAAACATACCGTTACAGCTCCTCCGCCAATTCTATAAGTTTTTTCATTCTTCTGCTGACCGCACTTTTGCTTACGGGCGGCTGCATCATTTCCCCGATTTGGGCAAGGCTTTTGTCGGGATTTTCGGCACGGAGCAGCGCCATGGTGCGCGTTTCCTCCGAAAGTGCGTCCCATCTGGAGCTTGTAACAAGCCTTTCAATCGCCTCGCACTGGCTGACAGACGTTCGGATTGACTTGTCGATATTCGCCGCGCGGCAGTTTGCCTGGCGGTTCACGTTGTTGCGCACATTTTTTTCAATCTGCGTCATCATCAGCTCCATCATGGACTTGTGTGCTCCGATGATGTTAAGAAAATCAACCGCCGATTCGAAATCCCTTATATATGTCACAAAATAATTTTTTCTTTTTACAGTATTGGCACGAACCGAAAAGCCCTCCATCAGCTCGGCGGCAAGCAGCGCCATCATTTCGTTCGCCGTGAAAAGCTCGCAGCGGTAATTTTTCACGGGGGATGCAATCGTTCCGCCGGAGATAAACGCGCCGCGCAGAAATGCGCGCGCGCACTCCCCGTCGGAATACACGTCCTCGTCAAGCTCGATATCGCCCTCGTCCGAAAAATAAAGCCCCGATTTTTCCGTGAGCTTTTCCGATATGCTGACGGAATAGCTTCTTTTTCCCGCTCCGATGTCGATTGCGGCGTCCTCCCCGAGCGCTTTTTTGATAAGCACGCGGATTCGGTTCGCCGTTTCCGCCCGGTCGGTCCGCACTGTCACCGTGCCGCGCTCGCAGCTTTCTCCGAAAAGCAGTATTGCGTCAAGCTCGGCGGCAGCCTCCGCCGCTTTTTTTATATTCAGTTCGCACAGCTCGTCCTTAACTTTGGACGAAAACGACTTCTGCATAATTATCTCCCGTTCAGCCCTTTGTCATATCGCGATGACGGATTATCGAATTAAAGTTCTTTGAGCTGAGTTTTTTATGGATTGCCTCGGCAATGGCAACGCTGCGGTGCCTGCCGCCGGTGCAGCCGATTGCAATCACAAGCTCGCTCTTGCCCTCCTCCATGTAATGAGGAATCAGCATTGTAAGCATATCGTCAAGCTTTGTGAGAAACTCCCTGCTCTGGTCATACTTCATAACGAAATCGCGCACACATTCCTCGGTGCCGTTGTGCTCCTTAAGCGCATCTATATAAAACGGATTCGGCAGGAAGCGCACATCGAAAACAAGATCCGCATCGCGCGGGATTCCGTACTTGAAGCCGAAGGATTCAACCTGAATCCTGAAATAGTTTTCCTCGGTTTCCCCGTATATATCGAGAATAATCTGTTTAAGCTCACGCGTTAAAAGGCGCGAGGTGTCGATTATATGCGTTGCCTGACCGCGGAGATATGCAAGGCGCTCACGCTCGCGCATGATTCCGTCTTCAATGGTTCCGTTCATCGACAGCGGATGCTTTCTGCGCGTTTCCTTATAACGCTTGACCAAAATGCTTTCGCGCGCCTCAAGAAACAGGATTTCATACGGGAAATTCTGCTGGTCAAGTTCCTTGAGTGCGCCGCCGATTTCATCGAACATATCGCCGCCGCGGATATCGACAACAATCGCAACGTTTTCAAATTTGTTTGTTTCCTTAAAGCACATTTTTGCAAACGGAACCAAAAAAACAAGCGGCATATTATCGATGCAGTAATACCCCATGTCCTCAAGCACATGCATAACCTGGGTTTTCCCGGCGCCGCTCATGCCCGTTATCATCACAAAACGCATATTAACAGCTCCTTCCGCGTTTTATTCATCATCCGACCAATACTTAACCTCCGGCTCAAGCTCAACGCTGTGTTTTTCAAACACCGCGCCGCGCACATAATTTATCAGAGCAAGAATGTCTGCCGTTGTTGCGCCGCCGCGGTTGATTATAAATCCGGCATGCTTTTCGCTGACCTGTGCGCCGCCGATTGTATAGCCTTTAAGCCCCGTCTGCTCGATGAGCGTTCCGGCAAAATACCCCTCCGGGCGCTTAAAGGTGCTTCCCGCGCTCGGGAATTCAAGCGGCTGCTTTTCGCGCCGAAGCCTTGCAAGCTCCTGCATTTTTTCGTTGATTTCGTCCTTTTCGCCGCGTGAAAGCTTCAGCACCGCACCCGTTATAATGCAGTCCGTGTCGCTCAAGGCGCTGCGGCGGTAGGAAAATTCCATTTCATCGTTCGAAGCTATATGCTCCTCCCCCGACGGGTCAATATAGCTGACTGCTTCCGTTATCTGCTTCATTTCGCCGCCGTATGCCCCGGCATTCATGATAAGCGCTCCGCCGACAGTTCCGGGGATTCCCGAAGCAAATTCCATGCCTGCAAGCGAATTTTGCATTGCCGCGCGCGCTGCCGAGGAAAGCGCTGCCCCTGCGGACACTCTTATGCAGTCCTCAAAAATCCCGATTTCCGAGGTCGTTTTTCCGATGTGAATTACCGGGCGGCGCAAACCGCTGTCCGAAACAAGAACATTGCTGCCATTGCCGAGGACATAGTACGGACAGCCGTTTTCATAAAGGCACTTTATAACGTTTTTAAGCTCCTCCGCATTTGACGGAGTGACGAATATATCGGCTTTTCCGCCGGTTCGGAATGTTGTTTTTTCCGCCATGCTGACGTTTTCCTCTATTCTGCTTTTATCAATAACCTCGCCGAGTATATTGCGCATAAGCTCATTCCCTTCATTTAAAACATGTCGCGGCCGCTGATATTCTGCCCCTGCATTTGGCGCGTGAGCCTTTCGGAAAGCTCCTCAGCCGCGTTATAACCCATATTCTGCTGACGGTGATTCATTGCCGCAATTTCAATTATAACGGCAAGATTTCTGCCCGGGCGCACCGGCACCGTGAGCGACGGAATATTGATTCCGAGGATATTCGTAACCTCTTTGTCAAGACCGAGCCGCTCGTAATTTTTTCCGTGCTGCCATGCCTCGAGATTTATAACAAGGTTAATATTCTCGGTGTTTTTAACCGCGCCCATACCGAATATCTTTTTAACATCGATAATTCCTATGCCGCGCAGCTCGATAAAATGACGGATAATCTCGGGCGAACTGCCGACAAGCGTTTTTGCCGACACGCGTTTTATGTCAACCGCGTCGTCCGCAACAAGGCGGTGACCGCGCTTCAGCAGCTCAACCGCCGTTTCGCTTTTTCCGACTCCGCTTTCACCGAGCAGCAGCACGCCCTCGCCGTATACCTCAACTAAAACACCGTGCCGCGTGATTGACGGGGCAAGATAAACGTTAAGGCTTGCGATGAGCGCCGCCATAAATGCCGATGTGCTTTCCTCCGTCCGAAGCAGCGGCACATTATGGCGGACGGCAGCGTCCAGAAGCTCGGGAGTATATTCGAGATTTCTTGTTATAACAACGGCAGGGATTCCCGTTGCCATCAGCATGTCGTAGGCTTCATTCCTCTCGGCAGGCGTTTTTGAAAGCATGTAAAACTGCTCAACCTTTCCGAGAATCTGGATTCTGTCACTGTCAAAATAATCAAAGTACCGCTCGCTGAGCTGTATCCCCGGGCGGTGAACATCGCTGCACCCTATTTCAACGGTATCCGTATTCTCGGGGCTGTAAATGGTTTCAAGATGAAATTCACCGATAATTTTTTCCAGCTTAACCTTTTCTCTGCGTCCTTCCAAGTCAATCTCCTCCTGTAATTATTCTTCCGTATTTTTCAGTTTTTCACTCTGATAATGCGTTATCAGCGCGTCAATTATTTCATCAAGCTCTCCGTTCATAATTGCGTCAATTTTATAAAGCGTCAGATTGATTCTGTGGTCGCTCACGCGCCCCTGCGGAAAGTTATAGGTACGGATGCGCTCGCTCCTGTCACCGCTGCCGACCTGGCTTTTTCTTTCGCGGCTGATTGCATCGCTCCGTTCCGCCTCCATGTGCTCATACAGGCGGCTGCGCAGAACCTTCAGCGCTTTATCCTTATTTTTATGCTGGCTTTTTTCGTCCTGACACGAAACGACAATCCCCGTCGGAATATGCGTCACACGGACGGCCGAGTCGGTTGTGTTTACGCACTGACCGCCCGGTCCGCCTGCGCGGAACACATCAATTCTGAGGTCGTTGGGATTAATTTCAAGTTCAACCTCCTCAACCTCGGGCAAAACGGCAACGGTTGCCGCGCTTGTGTGGATTCTGCCGCCCGATTCCGTTTCGGGCACGCGCTGAACGCGGTGAACGCCGCTTTCGTATTTTAAGCGGCTGTATGCCCCCTCGCCCTCAACGGTGAAGGTGATTTCCTTATATCCCCCCAGCTCGGTGGGGTTTGAGTTCATTATATCTATTTTCCAGTTATGCTTTTCGGCATACATACTGTACATTCTGAAAAGCGAGCCTGCAAAAAGCGCCGCTTCCTCGCCGCCCGTGCCGCCGCGGATTTCAACGATAACGTTTTTTTCATCGTTCGGATCCTTCGGCAGCAGCAGGATTTTAAGCTCCTCCTCACATGCAGCCGTCTTTTCCTCGTTTTCTTCAATTTCCGCGCGGAGCATTTCCTCAAAGTCGCGGTCGGGTTTTTCGGAAAGCATCTCCTTTGCTTCATCGATGGCGGACTGTGCCGCCTTATACTCTCTGAATTTTTCCACAATCGGCGTTATGTCCGAATGTTCCTTGCAGAGCTTTCTCCATTTTGCCTGGTCTGCAATTATTTCGGGATCGCTTATTTTGCTTGCAAGCTCCTCGTATCTTTCCTCTATAAATTCCAGTTTGCTTATCATCCGAACCCCTCCGTCAGCTTTCGCGCTTAAGCAGATAATCCGCAAGAGCGGACAAAAATTCTCCGCTTTCTCCGAGCTTATCCGCCGCGGCTTTCGCACGCTGCGTTTCCTCCTCAAGGCGCTTTTTCGCACCGCTTGGGGTATACAGCGTCACAAATGTATTTTTCCCGTTTTTCTCGTCACTGTTTATCGGCTTGCCGAACTTTTCCGCGCTTCCCTCAACGTCCAAAATATCATCGCGAATCTGAAACGCAAGCCCGAGCGCAGCGGAATAATCCGAAAGAATATTTTTATCCTTTCCGGCGCACAATGCGCCGAGCGAAACGGCAGCGTTAATCAGTGCGCCCGTTTTCTTCCTGTGCAGAGTGAGAAGCGTTTCGCCGCCTATTGTCCTGCCCTCGCTCTCCATGTCGATAACCTGACCGCCGATCATTCCGTCCGCACCGGACGCACTGAATATTATTTTAAGCGCTTCAACCGTTATTTCCGCGCCGAAGCCGCCGCCAAGCGCCGTTTCACATGCGCGGTTCAAAAGCGCATCCCCGGCAAGCGTTGCCATCGCCTCGCCGAAAACCTTGTGATTCGTCGGCTTTCCGCGCCGCAGATCATCGTTATCCATGCACGGAAGATCGTCATGAATCAGCGAATAGGTATGAATCATTTCAAGCGCGCAGCCGAAGCAAAGCGCAGCCTTGTCATCTCCGCCGAACGCGTCGCACACGGCGAGCGTCAGCACCGGGCGGATTCTTTTCCCGCCCTCATAAAGACTGTAGCGCATCGCGTCATATATATGCCCGGTTTCGCCGTCCATCAGCGCGTGCATATTATCATTTATTTTATTGCGGTAATATTCAAGCTGTTTTGCAAATTCCATCACATATTCTCCGTGTCAAAGGGAACTTCCTCTTTTTCTTCGCCGCCGACAAGCTGCGTGACCTTCAGCTGAGCGTCCGAAAGCAGCTTGCGGCAGGTGCGCGTCAGCGATATTCCTTTTTCAAAAAGCTCCATCGATTCATCAAGCGTTGTTTCGCCGCTTTCAAGCTTTTTGACGGTTTCCTCAAGTTCCTTTAATGCTTCTTCAAATTTCATTTCGTTAATCTCCTTTCGGTGACGCTGCAATCAAGCTCGCCGCCCGTCATTTTAACCGTTATCGCGTCACCCGTGTTTATATCCTCTGCCGACGCAATGTTTTTTCCGTCCTTCATCGCAACGCTGTAGCCGCGCTCGAAAACGGCAATCGGACTGAGCGCCGAAAGCTTGCCGCAAAGCGCTGCAAGGCGTTTTTCCGCCAGCTCCGTTTTATTTTTATAGGCACGCACGGCAGCCGTCTGCGCGCGGTCAACGCACTGCTCTGCGTCAAGCAGGCGGCGCAAAAAGCGCTCTGCCGAAATTCTTTCGCTCAGCAGCGCAAAATGCTTTTGCTGCATTGCAAGCTTTTGCCTAAGAAGCGCGGAAAGTCTGCTTTCGGCTGACGAAAGCGTTGCGTATAAATCCATTATATCCGGCACTGCAAGCTCTGCCGCTGCGGACGGCGTCGGAGCGCGCAAATCCGCAACAAAGTCGCTTATCGTGAAATCTGTTTCATGCCCGACAGCCGAAATGACCGGAAGCTCCGAAGCTGCCACCGCACGTGCAGTGATTTCCTCGTTAAATGCCCACAAATCCTCAATGCTTCCTCCGCCTCGCCCTATGATGATAACATCAACGCTTTTCGTGCTGTTGAAGTGCTTGATTGCCGACACAACTGTTTTTGCCGCGCCCTCGCCCTGAACAAGGCAGGGATAAAGGATAACGCGCACCATTGGGTAGCGGCGGCGCAGAATGTTAATCATGTCGCGAACGGCAGCGCCTGTGGGACTTGTCGCAATTCCGATTGCCGCCGGGAACTGCGGCAGCTTCTTTTTCCTTTGTTCGTCAAACAGTCCCTCTTCGCCGAGCTGCTTTTTCAGCGCTTCGAATTTCGCATACAGGTCGCCCTGCCCCTCGGCTTCCATTTCCTCTATATAAAGCTGGTACTGTCCGCCGGCTTCGTACACGCTTATTCTTCCGCGCGCAAGCACCTTCATTCCGTCCTCCGGGCGGAAGCGCAGCGACTGCGCAGCGCCGCGGAACATCACGGCGCGCAGCACCGCTCCGCCGTCCTTTAAGGTCAGATAAATATGCCCTGATGAATGGAGCTTGAAATTGCTTATCTCTCCCTTTATCCACACGTTCTGCAAAACGGGCGTCTGCTCCATTATCGCCTTTATGTAATTGTTAATCTGCGTTACGGTTGCAATTCTTCGGGTTCCGTTCATTCGCTTTCACCTTTTTTCGCGCCGATAACGGAGCCGAGAACCCCGTTCACAAACGGCGCGGCTGATTCCGCCCCATATTTTTTCGCAAGATTGACCGCTTCGTTCACCGAAACCTTTTCGGGAATATCTTCCATGTACTCGATTTCATACACGGCGAGCTGCAAAATTGACAAGTCCACCTTTGAAAGGCGGTCAATGCTCCATTTTTTCAGCTTTGAAGCTATTTCGCCGTTAATATCGTCAAGATGCTCCTCAACGCCGTACATAACCGACTGAAGATAACGCAGATTTTCGCGCGTTACCTCTTTCTGCGCCCACATTTCGTTATTCTCATCCGCCGTTTCGCAGAGATATGCCATAACAGCCTCGGGGCGCACACCCGTAATTCTCATTTCAAATATCATCTTAAACGCGTCCTCGCGCGATTCCGTTCTGCTCATCTTGTTCTCCTCACATAAATATTTTGCGGATATCCCCGACCGTTACAACCACTGCCAAAGCCATAAGCAGCACAAAACCGGCAATGTTTATATATGCCAGAATGTCGGGGCGCACCTTTTTTCCCGTTATAAATTCCCACAGGGCAAATATAATGCTGCCGCCGTCAAGCGCGGGGAACGGAAGCAGGTTAAACACGCCCAGATTCACCGTTATCATTGCAAAAAGCATAAGCACGTTTATCGCCGTGTACGGGTTATCCTTTTCCTTTGTAACCTCGCCGACAACGGAAACTATCTCAACGGGACCGGAAAGCGTGTCAATACCCGATTTTCCCGTCACCAAATCTCCGATTGCGCTCATAACCGCCTTTGAAATATAGACCGTGTCGTAAAAAGCATACCGCGGAGCTGTGAGCGCCGTTGCCTTTTCGCGGCGAAACGACACGCCCAGCTTGTAGCCGTACTGCGTTTCGATGGGTTTAAGCTTTATAACCTTCTTTTCGCCGCCGCGTTTAAGCGTTACCTTAATGTCGCTGCCGTCTGCATGACCCATAAAAAGCGACACATCGTCAAACGTGTGAACGCGCGTTCTGTCAAGCTTCAGCAGCTCATCCCCGGGCTTGAGCTGCGTCTGAACGGTTTCGTACCCCTCCGCAATATTTTCAACAACCGTCGGAATAATTCCCGTTTGGGAATTGATTATCATGAACATTATCCAGCCTAAGATAATATTCATCGTTGCACCGGCAATCAGAATTGCAATCCTTTTCAGCGGGGGAAGATTCAGAAACGAGCGCGGATTGTCGCTTTCCTCCATATCGTTTTCACCCTCAAGCTGCACAAAGCCGCCGATCGGGAAAAGACGGATTGAGTAACGCGTTTCGCCCTTTCCGAACGACACGAGCCGCGGCCCCATTCCGATGGCAAATTCATGCACCTGAACGCCGAAGCATTTTGCAACCGTAAAATGCCCGAGCTCGTGCAGAATAATCATTATTCCGAATCCGATAACAGTAATTAAAACAGCCAATCAATCACATTCCTTCACAATTTCTCGCGCCGCTCTATCAGCGGCAAAAATATCCTCAATGCGCGGATTCCGAACGCTTTTGCACCTGCGCATTGCTTCTTCAATCAGCATTGTTATCTCTGTGAAGCGGCATTTTCCCTTCAAGAACATCGAAACCGCTTCTTCGTTCGCTCCGTTAAACACTGCGCACATTGTTCCGCCCTCTGCAGCCGCTTTTTTTGCAAGGCGCACAGCCGGAAATGTTTCGTTGTCGATGTCGTAAAACGTCAGCTTTCCGACCTTCACAAGGTCAAGCTTTTCCGACACGGGCGCGCTGCGCTGCGGATAGGAAAGCGCATAGCTTATCGGAAGCTTCATATCGGGCACGCCGAGCTGTGCGATAACGCTTCCGTCGCACATTTCAACCATTGAATGAACTATGCTCTCGCGGTGAATAACGGGGTCGATGCAATCCGCTCCGATTCCGAAAAGGTGCATCGCTTCGATTATTTCAAGACCTTTATTCACAAGCGTGGCGCTGTCAACCGTGATTTTTGCCCCCATGGACCAGTTCGGGTGCTTCAGCGCCTTTTCGGGCGTCACATTTTCAAGCTCCGCGCGCGTTTTCCCGAAAAACGGACCGCCCGAAGCCGTGATAATGATTCTTTTCAAAAAGCTGCGCTGATTCGATATTGACTGAAAAATTGCGCTGTGCTCGCTGTCAACGGGGATTATTTCAACGCCCTTTTCCCTTGCGCGCTTCATAACCAATTCCCCTGCCGTGACAAGTGTTTCCTTATTTGCGAGCGCAATCCTTTTCCCTGCGTCAATGGCGCAAAGCGTCGGACGAAGCCCCGCAATACCGACAATCGCCGTCACAACCGTTTCGGCGGCGGTTTCCGCCGCGCATTCGCACAAGCCGTCCGCGCCCGAAAGCACACGCACCGGCATATCGCGCACGCGTGTTTTCAAATCCGCTGCGCTTTTTTCGTCTGTCATGCAGGCAAGGCGCGGTTTGTATTTTCTTATCTGATTTTCCAAAAGGCTCACATTGCTGTGCGCCGTCAAAGCGTCAACCAAGTATTCGCCGGTAATATCGCAAACATCGAGCGTCTGCGTTCCGATTGACCCGGTCGAGCCGAGTATTGCAATTTTTTTCATTTGTTACCTCGCTGTGAATATCGGGAAAAAGGATATGAAGTAATAAACAATCGGCGAAACGAAAATCAAGCTGTCGAATCTGTCCATAACTCCGCCGTGACCGGGCATTATATGCCCGAAATCCTTAATTCCGTGCTCCCTTTTAATGATGGAGGCACACAAATCTCCCGTCTGTGAAAAAATTCCACACAGGATTCCGAGAATTATTACGCCCGGCAGATTAAGATTTACCGCCGCAAAGTGTTTAACGCAAAGCGCATACACCGTCATCACAAGCATCGTTCCGAGCGCGCCGCCGGCTGCGCCCTCAACCGTTTTTTTCGGGCTGATTGTCGGCGCAAGCTTATGCTTTCCGAATAACATTCCGCTGAAATACGCGCAGGTGTCCGTTATCCAGCTTCCGATGAAAATCAGGAACAGGTTCAAAAGCCCGTGCTCCGTGTGGCGAACGCCCGTTATGTGAAAGAACGACAGCGACAGCATCATCGTAACCGTGAAAAATTCCGCAACGGACAGGAAGTTATACCGCTTGTGGTCAAACAGCATTGTAAGCAGCAGAACCGCGATGTACAAAAACACCGTGATTTCAAGCGACATATCAGTGAGGCTCATCCGAAACGGCGTGAAAACCGCAACGAGAATGCTTGCCGTCATCATGATTTTGTGCGTTTGCAGCCCGAGCGCCGACATCACCTCAAACACTGCCAGCGCCGTTATGACGGCAACCGCAATATCCAGAACAAGCGCATTGCTGAATATTACAAGCATAAGCAATATTATTCCAAAAAAAGCGCTGATTAATCTTTGCTTCATATAAAATGCTCACTTTCTTATGCGCGGAATCCGCGCGTTTTTTCCGAACGGCTTCGGCAGCAGTGTCTCACACTCCGCCGAAGCGGCGGCTTCTTCTCTGATAGTCATGAACCGCGCGCCGCAAATCATTCTCCGAAAAGTCCGGCCAGAGAACATTATCGAACCACAGCTCGCTGTAGGCGCTCTGCCACATGAGGAAGTTGCTGAGCCGATATTCTCCGCTCGGTCTGATGATAAGGTCGGGGTCATGCTGACCGCTTGTATCAAGATAATTTTCAATCGTTTTTTCGTCAATATCCTCCGCGCTGAGCTTTCCCTCGGCGCAGAGCTTCGCAATTTTCCGCACGGCGAGGGTTATCTCCCTCCGTCCTCCGTAATTAAGCGCAACATTAAGCAAAAGACCACCGTTATTTTCAGTGGCCTTTTCCATGTGGCGAAGCTTTCTTTGAAAATCTTCGGAAAACGCCGATTCATCGCCGATAAAATGGATTTTAACATCGCGGCCGGCAAGTCTTGTCAGCCCGTTGTCAAGATAATCCTCCAAAAGAGACATCAGCATGTCGATTTCTTCTTTCGGGCGGCGCCAGTTTTCCGTTGAAAATGCGTAAACGGTGACAATTTTTATCCCCATGTTGCCCGCATATTCCACAATCTTTTCAAAGGTTTTCGCTCCCGCAGCATGACCGGCGGTCCGGGGAAGACCGCGGCGTTTCGCCCAGCGTCCGTTCCCGTCCATGATAATGCCGATATGCACCGGTAAATTTTCAAGGTCCACTTCAGTGCGGTTTCTTCTGCCGAAAAATTCTTTCAGCTTCATTTCACACCACTCATATTTCCATTATTTCTTTGTTTTTCTTGTCGGCAAGCTTGTCGATTTCCTTAATCTGCACGTCGATTATGTCCTGAATTTCTTTTTCGGTATTCTTAAGGTCATCCTCTGTTATTTCGCTCTTTTTCTTCATTGCCTTGAACTTTTCTATCTCGTCGCGTCTGATTCCGCGGATAACAACCTTGCAGTCCTCCGCTTTTTTTGCAACGCTCTTTGTGAGCTCCTTGCGTCTGTCCTCCGTCAGCTGGGGGAACGACAGGCGCAGCATTTTACCGTCGTTCTGCGGATTTATTCCGATTTCCGACGCCTGGATTGCCTTTTCGATTGCTTTAACAAGGCTTGCGTCCCACGGCTGAATGGTGATTGTGCGCGCGTCGGGCGTTGCGATTGCGGCGACCTGACTCACGGGGGTTTGCGTTCCGTAATAGTCAACGCTTACCTTATTGAGAACGGAAGCATTCGCCCTGCCTGCTCTGATTGTTCCGAGATCCTCCAAAAAGTAATTAATCGCCTTGTCGATTTTTGCATTAAGCTCCGGATATTCGTTTTTCATGTTATTATTCCTCCCGAATTATTATATTATATTGTAAAAGAAATTATCAGACCTTAAATCATCTTTATTCCGCATAAACCAGCGTTCCAATTTCTGCGCCCTCAAGCACGCGCTTTATGTTATCCGGCTCGGAAAGCCCGAAAACGCGTATCGGCATTTTATTGTCCATGCAAAGGGATGTCGCCGTTGTGTCCATAACTCCGAGTCCCTTGTTAATGACGTCGATATAAGTAATTTTGTCAAACTTCACTGCGTTCGGATTGGTTGCCGGGTCACTGTCATAAACGCCGTCAACCTTCTTTGCAAGCAGAATTGCCTCCGCATCGATTTCCGCCGCACGCAGCGCAGCCGTTGTATCGGTTGAGAAGAACGGGTTACCCGTGCCGCAGCCGAATATTACAACGCGCCCCTTTTCAAGGTGACGGATTGCGCGCCCTCTTATATAGGGCTCGGCAATCTGGCGCATTTCAATCGCCGTCTGAACGCGCGTTTCGATTCCCGCTCTTTCGAACGCGTCACACAAAGCGAGCGAGTTTATCACAGTTGCAAGCATTCCCATGTGATCCGCACGCGTGCGCTCCATATTTTCGCCCGTTCTTCCGCGCCAAAAGTTTCCGCCGCCGACAACGAGTCCAATCTGAACCCCCATATCGGCAACCTTTTTAACGTATGTACAAACATTGGTCACCATGTCAAAATCAATTCCGTGACCCTGCTCGCCGGCAAGAACCTCACCGCTGAGCTTCAGCAGAATTCTTTTATACATCTGAATACCCCCACTGCCCTAATATATCGTATATATTTTACTTTAAAACGACGGTTATGTAAAGTGAAAAATGATATTTTTCACGAAAAATTCAAAAATATTTTTACAAAAATAAAAACGGATCGTTTTCACGACCCGTCGAATTACTATTTAATTAGCCAAACAAACCGAAAGCAATGGTTCCGACTATCAATCCTGCAATCAAAACACCCAAGGCAATCATCGGAAGCGACTTTTTGATTTTGATATCCATTATCTCCGCAACGAGCGCGCCTTTCCAAAAGCCTGTACCCGGCAACGGAATAGCAACAAGAACCAAAAGTCCCCATATGCCGTATTTCTCAATTGTGTGTCTGTGCTTTTCGGCTTTTTTCTCCATTTTGTGGACAATTTTACCGAGACCTTTGGATTTTTTCATCAGCTCGAAAATCTTTTTCAAGAAAAGTAAGATGAAAGGAATCGGAAGCATATTGCCGAGATAGCAAATGATGAACGCCTTCATAACGTCCATATTCAAAAGTCTTGCCGCTATCAATCCGCCTCTGAGCTCCAATATCGGGAGTACGGAGATGATGAAAACAGTAAGCTCATTTGGAATTTTGCTTTGAAAAAAAGCCACAATGGACTCTACAAGTTCATTCGTCATTTTTTTACTCCGTTATAATTTTTTTGTTCAGAAGATAATTATAAGCCTTGGAAAGAATGTTTCTGTCGTTCTCAAAGCGAAGCTTATTAAGAGCTTTTTCATATCCGAGCCAAATATAATCTTCAATTTCTTCCTTTTGGATGACCGTCTGAGTATCCTGGGTCGAGGCAAGAAAAATATTTACGTTTTTCTCAACCTTTCCCTGAATGGTGTACTGACTTTTTGTGACGAAATCGGGCTGAATGTTAATTCTGATTCCCGTCTCCTCAAGCACCTCGCGGTAAGCCGTCTGATGGTCGTTTTCGCCCTGCTCAACGTGACCCTTCGGAAAACCCCAATGGGCGCTTCGTCTGTTCTTGATAAGCAGAAAACGAATCATTCCGCCGATGTTCCTGTAAACAACCGCTCCGCAGGAACGCTCATAAAGGCACTCCAGTGTGTGATTTTTGTTCTTCACCGCAAAGTCAATGCCGTTTGCGATGTCAATGTTGATGAACCTTGTACTTTTAGGCGCTACAACCCAATCTGTTTCATTACTGCCGTCATACCTGACGATGCCGACTACCCTTCCGTCAAAGCTTCGCACGGGATGATTGATACCCATGATAAATGCGCCTTTAACAGAAGCGTTGAACTGCTTAGCCCCCTCGACCTCGCCGTAGTTCAGTTCATAGGTAAAGCCCTGTTCATTGCTGTAAGAGTGGATCGGATGAGTCACCTTGATACGAACATATTTACCAAGCATGTTCCTAACTCCTCCACCGTGTGCCGAATGCGCACGGATTTACCGCAGACGCAACAAAATACATTGTTTTTTCGTCCGCATTCAATTTACCGTACCATTATACATATATTTCGGTGAAATTACAATAGGAAATTTCAAAAAAACAGAATTGTTTTACTCAGGTAAAATATTCATAACCATTTTCGCATTTATAACAGATTATTCGGCAACATTTATTGTCATCACGAGAATCCTTCTGACGCAGGCTTCAAGGTCTGCTCTTGTTATTTTGCCGTTTTCGTATGCCTCTTTAAGCTCATTCGGTTCGCCCTCACCCATCTTGAGGTCGTTGCCCGCAAGGATCTCGTCGGAATGATGGCTGTGAACGCCCCAGTCGGTCGTAACCATGCCCTTGAAGCCCCATTCACCTTTGAGAATCTCGGTCAAAAGCTC